>Ga0070741_10000068_pt1 | contig 369475 bp, 611 predicted proteins | sample Coa_R1_4_FD_66440 | JGI IMG/M metagenome (GOLD analysis project Ga0070741, IMG submission 66440) | Surface soil microbial communities from Centralia Pennsylvania, which are recovering from an underground coalmine fire - Coalmine... | ecosystem: Environmental > Terrestrial > Soil >...
GCGTTCACTTGTTCCTGTGTCACCTTCCGGCGAGCATGCTTGATCTTCTTGTCTTTCACTTCAATCTCTCGCTCGCTTTGATCGCCTGTTCGTGACTACTCCCGATCATCTTATACAAGTCTTCGGGTGACCATCCTGGTAGTGCCGTTCCTGTCGAGTGAAAGACCTCAGCTTTCTGGTGACACGGCGGGCACAACGAGATGCCATTTTCCTTGACGTAGCCACCGTTTGGCATCAGGTTTCGATCGGTGATGTGATGAGCATCGAGCTCCACTTCACCCGGTCGGATGAGAGCCCAACCACAACCCCGACACCGGCTGTTGTCGCGATGAAACACGGCATTGCGAAATCGCTCTCTGACCAGCTTTTTCTCGCTTGACATCGCATCACCTGAACAGCATGCAAAACTCTTCCCACCTACGTCGCCAGATCGCTCGTCTCTGAGCCCGACGAGCTTGGCGCTTTCGCTCTTTGGCTTCTTGTTCCTGTGTGCACTGCTGGCACCAGCGGCCAGCACCATTCTGACAGTTGTGCTTCCAGCACCACGGGATGCAGAAACAAGAATCAGGTGGGTTGCCGCAGTTGAAACACTCGAACATTTGAACTCTTGGCGGTGACGTCCCGCTTCAGGACTGCACCGTACCACACTGGGTTGCAGTTATGCATTAGTCTGTAGTTCGATACGTTCACCTTAGCGAGTCACCCGCTTATGCCAGGCGCAAGGACCCGAGCGACCGTCGGCGATGGTTACTTGCGTCTTCCTGGGAGCGACCGACGGGGTTCGAACCCGTGCCTGCAAGTTGGGAACCTGCATTGCTACCACTACACCACGGTCGCGTTTCGCTTTCACCTACGCCCCCTCCGGGTCATACCCAGCGGGGGTTTGGGAGTGGTTACTTGCGGAGCGGGCAACGGGATTCGAACCCGTGACACCCTGCTTGGAAGGCAGGAACTCTACCGCTGAGTTATGCCCGCATGTCTTTAACTATCTTACTACGCAGCTACGTCTCCGTTCAACTTGGTGCTCAGAGCCTGGTAACGTACCAGGATGTCGGTCTGGTCTTCCAGCACCGCTCGTTGGTGTGAGAAAGCGAAGTGACAAACCACTGCATCTCCAACGATCCACAGCGGTTTCAATAACTGTTCTGGGATCCGAGTCGTCAGTTCCACTTCGTCACGGGGGCCCACCTGACCGCCAAACCTCTTGAATGATTCTCCGGTCCATGCCATCGTACCGATGCGTTGCCGGCCGGTGATGTAGTGAGAATCAAAATAGAGATCCTCGACGTGGTTGGTCTCAGCAAGCTCAAGAAAGCGCTTGTGGATGTGTGCTGCAAACTCGCCGTTGGTGCACGCGATTGGGCACCGTGGGTCACCAGTCGAGTGACCGAGATCGACGTCTAGGGTCCCCCTGTCCTGTTGCAGCTTTGACGTGTATGGGATGTTGAAGACATTACCAACGCAAGCGTAGTTGTGAGGCTCCCGATCGATGACAGCCCCGAACATGTTCTGGAAGAACTCATCATGCACGTAACAGATGTCATCATCGATCTTGCAATACAACGTGTTGGGTTCGATGCAATCAGAGTAGAACCTGTAGATCGAGTCGTTGAACTGGTAGTGGTTACGTTTGGCGTCGTACAGGGCTTTGTTCAGCTGCCCCTTCGGCATCGATCGCTTGACCTTTGGGAATGTCTGTTCCATTCTCGCGAAGTACTCGAGGTCGCTCTCCACGTCGGTGTTGACCCACAACCTGACCTCATCAATGATGCCAGCATGACGGTCAGCCAAGAGGTACGGGAGCAACACCCTGAGGTACCGGTAACGGCCCGAAGGCACGCAAATGACGACCTTTCGTCCTTGGAACATGCCAGATTATACCACGTTCACCTATGGCGGCCAGTGTCGTTATCTGTTAGCTGGTGCACGCTTACGACTGGTTACTCGTGGAGCGGATGACGGGGCTCGAACCCGTGACATTGTGCTTGGCAAGCACACATTCTACCACTGAATTACATCCGCAATGATCGTAACTATACAACACGGAGGAAGCGAAGGGATTCGAACCCTTGGGAGCCCAAGGGGCTCCACCAGCTTTCCAAGCTGGCCGTTTCAACCTCTCACGCACGCTTCCATGTCACAGTTGTCTTGCTAGCTCATACTGCTCCTGTCGCAGGAGCTCAATCGCCGCATCGCCGACGAAACACAAGCTGTTTTTGTTATCTTCAGCTTCGCGGATCATCTCCTTGATGTGTTTAGCACGCTCAAGAAGACGTTCCCTGGTAGTTGGATTGCGGCCCCCGAACACGTCTGTTTTCAAGCACATCAGGCACATGTTGTAACTTACCGTTCAGTTGGAGCTGTGTTTCTTTGACTTGACTGGTGGTTTGGGACGGAGCGTGTTCCACAACGCTTCTTGGTCTTCGTACGAGTCATGGACCATGCGCACGAAGTCTTCAGCTCGTGACATCGGCAGGATGAGAAAGGTTCCCTTGGGCAAACGATTTTTGTTGGGTCGACCCGGGTACCGAGTCTGGCCTGGTTGCAATCCATCTTCAGCGTGGGAACCAACGTACGAAGCGAGCGACAACGTTGGGTGCTTGCTGTTTCGTAACTCAGCGCCCATGTCCTCAAGATCATCACCAAAGCCGCCCAAGTCGTAGTCAGATACATCAAAGGCGTACTTTTCATCACTTTCGGGATCGAATCCCGGGAGAAACGATCCGTCATCAGGACCAAAATCTGAGGGTTCACCGCAACGAGCGCATTGCTCACCGTGTATCCCGCTGGTTTTCTGGTCAAAACCACACCGACCACATGACCAGGTCGCAACAGCCTCCTGAACCAAACGGCGAAGCATTGCAAGACGGATCCGCATCGCAGTAACTATGGAGGAAGGGAGGGGATTCGAACCCCTGGGAGCCCTCACGGGCCCCTCTCGCTTTCGAGGCGAGCGCCTTAAGCCAGACTCAGCCACCCTTCCAGTCGTTCAAATGCAAGACTGTTTGCGATTCGATGCCCAACCCATGTCAACCGCATACGCATCCCGCGTCATCTTCAACGATTGTTTGGCAGTGAGCCAGTGATGTGGGTACACCGTGAAGTGGGTGATGTGACCGCACGCTGGACACTCGTGTTCGTACTCTCCGGGTTGGAACACCATCATTGATGGCGGCAGGTGTTCACGAGATTGGCACGGGTGAAAACGCTTGTCACAGGGGTCGATGTCTCTGATCTTTCGTGTGGGCATTGTTTTTCTTTTGTTGTAGACCCATTGGGTCGTTAGAGGAGGGTGAGGGATTCGAACCCCCGGGACCCCTTTCGAGGTCCTTCCGCTTTCAAGGCGGCTGCCTTAGGCCACTCAGCCAACCCTCCACGTGAGACTACTTTCGTTTCCCCTTCTTGGTCTTTGCAGATTGTTCTTGGTACATGTCTGGATGTTCTTGCGCGGTGTGTTCGTGATAGCAGTGGACGCACACCGTCGCCGGGCACTTGAGACACAGCCACATCTCAGACGAGTCATTGGCGGGCCCGCGCTGGGGTGCGCTGACCTGGACGACCTTTTCACCGCAGTTAGGACAGGGGATCATCGTTTCTTATGACCGAACGTGGGCGTCTGAGAATGACAATTAGGGCACAACAAGCGCAAGTTCTCGAGGAGATGATTCGATGGTTGACCATCACGGTGATCGAGTTGAAGCGTGATAGGCAAACCGTTCCAGTCAACAATCCCACACCCTTCGCACTTGTACTCCTTCAACCCTTCCTTGACGAGTCGTTTCGCAAGTTTATGTGTAGGGTAGCCAGGGTGTTTTCCAGCGAGAATTTCTTGAAGAGGAATTTTGAGTCGGAAACCACCGTTCGTTCTTTGATAAACGCCGAAGTCTCGAGCTCGACGTTCGAAAATTCCCTGACTGACACCACTACGCATCGCTGCTTCGCGAACGTTGTTGCTGGTATTGAGCAGATGTTCAATCTGTTCTTTCGTAAGACCGTCATCAACCATGGGAGGAAGCGGAGGGATTCGAACCCTCGGGAGCCCTTCCGGGCCCCACTCGGTTAGCAACCGAGCGCCTTAAGCCTCTCGACCACGCTTCCAATTTGCAGATATTAGTCGGCGCAGCGTGATTTGAACACGCGACATCCCGCTTGTAGGGCGGGCGCTTCTACCCCTGAGCTATGCGCCGTCGCTGCTCTCAGAGCAGCGGTAAGTGTCCGGTGATCTTGTCGAGCTCTTCGACCTTGCACGGGCCGAAAGCAGCGCAGGTCAGGGTGGGGACACCATGGAACTCTGTCTTACCGGCATCGATGATCGGGTGGACTTCGATGTCAGCTAGCTCTGCTCTGAAGATGAGGTCACGCAGTTCCTCTTCGCTGCCACAGCGGACGACAGCCTTGGTGAACGACCCGGACAGGAGCCACTGAGCCTCTTCAAGCGAGAGCTTGACAACGATCTCATCGCCACGCTCGCTTTCGTTGTTGTCAACGAGGAACTTCATTGCGGCGTGAGCACCTTGGGCGATCATCTTGCCCTTACGCATGTTCAGATCGGTGCGTACAACGATGACTTGCTTCACGTCGCTCATAGCTACCTCCAGGTTTTCAAAGAACGCCACGTCCGAAGACGTGGTGACCCGTGTTGGATTCGAACCAACGACCACCTGCTTGTCGAGCAGGTGCGCTACCGCTGCGCCAACGGGCCTTGAAGAAGGTGTGTCCAGGTTCATGGTACACCTTCAAGTAAGTATCGATCAGGTCTGGCGACTGTCTGCACCCGGGCGTTTCGAGCGTTCCTCTGCCCGACGGTCCTTGGCCTTCAGGCGCCCACCTGTCACCGTTTCGGGCGCTTCCGTGACCTGAACCGGGGTTGCATCCTTCGAAGCTTCCCTGGCTTTTCTGGTGGGCTTGGAGGGGTTGTCGATCAGGTCCTGGAGCCGAGCGCGTTGGGCCTTAGCCCCGACGCCCTTGCCCAGCCGCGAATCGAGCGCAGCAAGCTGAGCCTTCGGGCTCAGGGCTGACCACACCCCCTGTCGCTCCTTGGCTTCCTTGCGCCGGAGCTCGATGTTGGCCGGGTTGTGGCGTCGCCCGCCGACGCCCGGGTAACGTCGCTTCGAGTTGTCCTTCTTGCCTGACTTCGTGCTTTCCATGTGTTACCTTCCGTATGTTGGGTCCTGGTGATCGAGATCGCGAGGGTTTCTTGCGGGAGGGCTTGGGCACACAGGGGCGACGTAGACGTACTTGTCTTCGACCTCGTGCGTGCATGGGTCACGTCGAGGCGTCTTGGGGATGTCCCACTCGCCAACGCAACCCACCAACGACGCCAACAACACGGCCCAAACGAGCGTCCGCATGGTGGAATCGTACCACTGCAACATCACGCTTTCACTTGTACCCCCGACAGGATTCGAACCTGTATGTTTCCGCTTAGAAGGCGGATGCCTAAGTCCGTTCGCGCCACGGGGGCATTTCACACGTTCACCTACAGTCCATCGCGGGAATTGCACCCGCACCCCCTGGATTTCAGCCAAGTGTGCTACTGTTACTACCAGACGGCTCAGAGACCCGCTCCGTTAGGAGCTTTGGGTTACTGGTGTGGTCTCACCGGCGAGAGTCGAACTCGCGGCTTTCACCTTCGGAGGGTGACACTCTGTCCACTGAGTTACGGTGAGATGTCGGGATCTTTCAACTGTTGCCGGACTCGCACCGGTTGAGCGACTCTTTGATGCGCCTCGTCTTAGTTGATCGTTTACTGGATCCCTGTTTGGTCTCCGAGGAGGGATTCGAACCCCCGACGTCCGCCTTAGGAGTGCGGCATTCTGTCCAGCTGAATTACTCGGAGAGTTTTGCCGGATCATCGCCCGGTCGCTTACTCTTAATGTTGTGACCTCTTGTGGAATGGATCAACACGTTACCAACATCGCATTTCACATTCACCTATGTGGGTACAAACCACTGCGACGGGCGAACCCGCCATCGGACTTCAGTTGTTACTTGGCGATGTCTTTGATGAAGCGAGGGTAGTGCTCGTCATGGACGGCTTTCAGCTTCGCTTGCAAGTCTTGGAACCTACCCTCAAATGGTTCCAATTTCTCGCTCTTTTCGAAGATCTTGCCGCCTTCAGTCAGGTATGCTTGGACCTCATCGTAGAAAGTCTTCTCAGTGTAACCCTTAGCGAACAGGACCTCACGCATCAGGTCCAACAACTCCGGGTCCGTCATGTGGATGATACCCAGGCACCGGTCGCGGTAGCTGTGGTCAAGGTAGAACATCGCATGTGTCATCTCGTGGACATCAAGCACCCCATCATCCATGACACCGATCAGATATGCTTCACGAGTCTCCATCTTGATGAGACGGTAGATCGCATACATCAGCTGGTCATACTGGTTTGGGTCCTCTAGGCCCATGTCAAACACCTGTTTGATGACCTCGACCGGGATGTTGAAACCGCCCCAATCACCCGAGGCATAGCTGAAGTGCCCGTCTTCGCCTTGTTCTTTTGAGTACCACGTCATGAACTCAGCGATCGTGAACTTCTTGTCATGGTACCGTGGGCTCTCGTAGAACTCCTGGTAGCGCAAGAAAGTCATGCACATCTGGAACGAGTCGTTGAAACGTAGCTCGTAAACTCCTTCGCGAAGCTTGCTGAATTTGAACATGGTTGTAGGTGATTGACGTTCACCTCTTCGGAGTTTCACCGACTTCGCGTACTCACCCAGCCTTAAAAGCGACCGAGCTTTCGACTGCCGATCCCGGCGAGTTTATGTTGGTTACTCTGTCAATCGTACCGACGAAGGGATTCGAACCCCCACGCCCTTGCGGGCACTGCGACCTGAACGCAGCGTGTCTACCGTTCCACCACGTCGGCGTGGCTACACTCTACTTAACCCTCTTCTCGTTTGCACTCATCACGGACCTCCATGAGGATGCGTCCGAGCCAGTTCGAACCCTTCCCGCGGCAAACGCCCCAGAACGTGTCATTCCACCAGTTGCCCTCAACGAGCTTTGCATCACCCGTTGCCAGCAACATCGCTCGGAATAACGGGTTCTTGAACTTCTCCTGGACGAGCTGGCGCATCAGAGCGACTTTTGTCGATTCCCAATCACGGGGGAGCGAAGCTGCCTTGCCTAATTTCTTAGCTTCTCCAGGCGTCTTGGCGTTCCTAACCAGCTCGTGCCCACTGCCTTCTTTGCCAAACTTGAAAGCTTGGTATGCGTGTTCGACTGACGGGTAACGTAGACCGTTGACCCAGATCGATGACTCGTGGAAGTTGCTCAAGAAACCGAAGTCACCCCTGAAGGAGTCAATCACCGTCTCCGAGATCAAAGTCTCTGATGTCCGCGGGAGGGTCGGGAGCTGGGGTTGCTGATGGTCCACCTTCGTTGATGCTTCGTTTGATGGCAGCGATGAGTTCTTCGGTTTGTCGTTGTTGCTCACGTTCGTCCTCCGGGATGATGTGATTGATCGCGTAATAGAAGAGTGAACTGAAACCGGGAGCGTACTCTTCGAGCTCCGCTTCGAAGTAATTGCAACGCTTCAGAGCAGCTGCGGCTTCACGTGGGTTGCCCAAGTCAAACCTGACCAATGCAGGTTGGCATCGCTTGATAACTCGCCAGTATGCCGCGGCAGCATCATCAAACGCGTAAAACGCGCGGTACCAGTGCTTGTCACCCTTGTTGAAGTAGGTGGGTTGGTCTACAGATGTCGGCCCAACGTTGCCCAAGTTGTGGTTGTATGATGCTCGCCCAGCTGCGTTCTCAAACGCTACCTGACCCCAGGCCATCGCAAGACGGTTCTTGCTGGGGTAGCTGCCAAAAACTTTCAGGTGACCGTCACGCAACGCTTGCAGCAGCTCCAGTTGAGTTAGTGGCGTCTTCACCGTTTCTACGTGTTCTCGCTTGGGTGGCTCCGCTTGTGCAGATCCGAGAGTGCAGCTGAACACAACAGTGATCAACGCGAAGAGCTTCTTCGCCCGGGACATTGACTCAATCTACTAAGTCAGTCCCGCGTTGTTTCGTCACTTTCACCTGTACATTGTCCTGCAAGCGGGCACGCCGGTAGTTCACAGGTTCCCGTGTTTGGAGAATTGATGTCATCAGATGAGGTACACAGCTTCCAAGGCAGCCCAGCCTTGACAACGCGTTTGAGCATGTCAGCAGTCCCACGTGATTCAGCGATGTTGTTGTGAAACGCTAGGACCAGATCAATGGGCTCTTCAGGCTTGTTTTCTTCATCAAGCATCTGTTGGTTCCTGATCGGACCCGCTGCACGCTTGTGTTTGGTCCAGTCAGCTGGGTATGGCCTGACTTCAAACATGAGTGCTTCAGCAACAGCGGCACAGATGATGTCAGCGCCGACACATGCACCGTGCACGAGGATGGTTCCAGGCCTGAAGCCTTTCAGCTCTTCAACGACACGGGTGATGTCATTCCAGTTCCTGTCACCAGTGACCAAGATCTTACGAACCTGTTTCTCTGACGGCAGCTTGCGACGTTCTTCGTCATCACGACGGTCATGGTAACGTCTGTCAGGCTTGTTACGCCTGATCTCGCCAGTCCTTTGCCGAGCCATCAGTGGGTTGTCACTGCGTAATGTTCGTCATGCTGACTGACGTTTTGGACGAGAAGCGTTAGCGTCTCGTTAACCTGAGGCGTGTAAGTCAAGTCACAACCGTCTTTGTTTGACGTGTCACGTTTGATGAACTTACCGATCGCCATCCCCTCTTCCTTGCCGTGATAGAGGTAACAGTCCAAGTCACCCCCGTTACCCACGACACGGATGCTTGTCTGGATGTGCGCCGTGGCTGGGACCTCAACACGGGACAACAGTCCGGGCTTGAGGGTGCCCTCGTAAAAACCGTCTCCCGCAAGTGAAGTCGTGGCTGCCAAAAGAATCGCAGCCACGACACCTACTACGTGCTTCATCGATCACTCCCAGTCACCATTGTACCACCTAGACAGCCTGCTTTTCACGCCCGTTCGGTGATCAGTGACCTGGTCATCTTGGGTGCGATACGTGCGAACCTTGTCGCCACGTTGGCCCGTGCCAACTTGCTGTTTACGATCAGTTTCTTTGGCGGTTCGTAATCGCTCTCTGTCAGCTTCATAGAGTCGAGCTGCAAGGACTTTCATCGCCATCGCTTTGTTTTGGCTTTGGCTTCGTTCATTGTCGATACGAACTTGTAACCCAGTCAACTTGTGAGTGACAACAACGCAGCTCTCGGTCTTGTTACGTTTCTGGCCACCCGGACCAGATCCGCGGACAGTCTCGATGAGAACGTCCTGGTACGTCAGGGGTTGGCCACTGACAAAATCAGGATCAAAGACAGCAACGGTTACCGTTGACGTCTGGACCCGACCACGTTTTTCAGTGGGTGGGATCCGTTGCCACCGGTGACCGCCGCTCTCGTTACAGAACGTCTGTTTGGCTCCTGCACCAGTGAAAGCGGCGATGACCAAACCTGGACGTTCGTCGATTAGTTCGATTTCAAAGACACCTCCGTGCTGCCACATTGGCATACACAGAGAGTTGCTCTTTCACGAGCAGCTTTGCGTCATCGCCGCCCTCAGCGGCTCTGATCTCGAGGATGACCGTCTCCATTGTCTGTCTCCCCAGCGACCGCTCCGAAGTGCTCGTCCAGGATCATCCTGTAGACACGCCGGTTGAGACCGCTGTGTTGTTTGAAAAACTCGTTATCGTCTCCCGCGAAGATCTTGAGCAATGCGCTCGCGACGCCGGGAGACCTGCTCAGGCCTGCATCACAGTGAATGATGATCCGGCTTGCGATGGGGTGAGCCGCAACAAAAGCGAGGATCGCTTTCGCGTGGTGCGGCTGGAACATCAATCGCTCGACGTCTTCTCTGACAACACGTTCAGGTTGTGTTCCACCAACCCGAGTGTCCCAGACACGATCGATGTCGTAGAACTGGAGCTGCAAGACGCCCAAGGTGTTGCTGTTGGTCGGGAGCCTAGCGGGTCCGTCTTCTTTGGGGGTGCTGATTGAGATGAAAACGTGCGGAACCTTGTGTTCCACGGTCTCTGCAAGCTGTCTGTTATAAACGATGACGTCCATGAGACATCCTACCCCTCAGGCGATGTTGAATTCACTCTGCGGTACCGGGAGTGGGACTCGAACCCACGGTGTGTCGGCTTATGAGACCGATGCTGTTGCCACTGAAGCCACCCCGGCGTACCCAACGAGTTTTCACTTTCTCACTACCCGGTACTCCCGCCGGGTTCGCAGCTGCCGCTACCTGCGGCAAGTTACTGTTCGCTGGGTGCTGACGGCGGGAGTCGAACCCGCAGAACCCTGCTTCTAAGGCAGGTATGTATGCCTGTTCCATCACGTCAGCATTGAGAGTGCCCCCGGCCCGATTCGAACGGGCGACCCGCTGCTTCGAAGGCAGCCGCTCTGAATCCGCTGAGCTACGGGGGCATATTTCCATTTCGTGCAAGACTATGGTATGGTGGCGTCATGGATACCCACACCAATGGGACCAACGGGAAGACCATCCCGACACGGACCAGCCTGGTACCGGTCGAGGTGGAGCTCTCTCCGCGGCCCAACATCGAACGCATCTTCCACCTTGCCTCAGAAGTTGTCAACATTGAGGCAAAACGTAACGAGGTGATGACTGAGCTGAAAGAGCTCGTTGTCAAGCTCGATGAGACTGACACTATGAGGTTGTTGCTTGCAATGGCGAAGCAACCGAACATCGCTAGCTCAGCGCTGGCGACCTTGCCAATCTTGGAGGGAGCAAAGACCATCGTCCCACCGCCCATCACCAAAGAGCCCACGTTGACCGATGAATACAAGGGTCGCATCATGGCTCTGATGGGCGATGGCCGTGAACGCAAGGCCGAAGCGGTCATCAAAGCGCTCAAGGCAAAGAAGCAGAAATCGACTGTTTACTTGGCTTTGGGCCAGCTGGTCGGCGAAGGGCAGTTGGTGAAGCCGGCGTTCGCTCACTATCGCAAACGCTAAAACTTGGTGGGGGCCCAGAGAGATCATCCCTGGGCCCCCGTCGAGGGAGGAGGGCCGATAAGCCGGGTTCTGTCGTTGGGCGATCATTCCTCTGGGATGCATGTTGCCATGCACCTCAAGCAGCAACCCGGGAACATCGGGCGAGCAGCCCTCAACCGTTCCCTGTTTGCCTTGCTGCGGATGGGGTTTGCCACAAGGGACTGTCACCAGCCCTGTCGGGGTCTCTTACACCTCGGTTTCGCCCTTGCCTGATCGAGGGGTTGTTTCCCCAAGCCATCGGCGGTCTGTTTTCTGTTGCACTGTTCCGTCGCGTCGCCGCGCCTGGCCGTTAGCCAGCATCCTGCTCTGTGCAGCCCGGACTTTCCTCTGCATGAATGCAGCGATTCGCCTGGCCTTCCCACGGTGCCAACGGAGGGATTCGAACCCTCACGTCCTTTCGGACCCCTGCTTCTGAGGCAAGGAAGTCTGCCAGTTTCATCACGTTGGCGTTGGGGGTGAATCCGGTTACCTCACCCAGGGGTATTGCTACGCCGGTTGTTACACGTCCACGGCAATTTTCATGGCCTTGCCTCGAGCCAGCTGGAGCTTGTTGATGAAGACTAGCATGTTGACCACACCGATGTCGCCCATGGGCCAGCGCACCATCTCGTTCTGTAGCTTCTCTGATAGCTCTTCGCTCAAGCCGGTGTCGGCTCTGTTCCCGTCAACGACGACCGCGACGTCAATGTCGCTGTCAGCGCGGAAGAAATTCTTGTCGATGACGCTGCCCACGATGTAGACTTCCCGGCATGGGAGACCCAACACATCAGCCGCTGTGTTCCTGATGAAGCCGGCATTCTGCTTCAGGATCTCGATCGCTTCTTGCCGGTACTCTTCGAGTTCAGGGTCCATCGTGCTAACAGGGGGAGTCGAACCCCCACGCCCTTTCGGGCACCAGGCTCTCGACCTGGCGCGTCTGCCAATTCCGCCATGTTAGCGTGTCATCCGAGCGAGTCTCTGTAAATAGCGCAGTGATGAAGGAACTCGTCCTTCGGGGGTGCGCAAGGCTCTGGAACCACCCGCTCGGGTAGCAGGTTCCACAGCTCAGGCACCCACCAACAAAGGTTGTGCCCTTTCGCATCACGGTGCTGGCGGATGCCAGCGCGCAAGCGCTTGATTTCTTCGATCAGGTCCTCTCGGGACTTGGTTTCGAGATCGTCATCCATGGTGCCCCCAGCGGGATTCGAACCCGCGTTTTCTGGGTGAAGGCCAAACGTCCTGGGCCACTAGACGATGGGGGCGTGCATGTGTTGAGGTTCTACGGTGCACAACGTAGCTCGCTTTTGGCATAAAGCCTAAGGATCAATCCAGCACATGGGGTGTCCGACGGGATTCGAACCCGCGTAAGTACGGTCACAGCGTACCCCCTGAGGCCACTCGGGTACGGACACCATGCGTGCCCGTTTGGGCACAACGTTCAGTTCTTGGTTGATTTCTTGTTATCTTTGTGGTGCTTGTCATGGTGGTTCTTGTAGAGAACCGCACCGGCGATGACAGCGATCACGATTGCAGCGAGCTTGAGCTTGTTCTTCATTTTCATATCGTACACCGTGTTGCACCAAAGTGCAAGGAGCTGAGGAAGGGACTTGAACCCTCAATCGCCTGCTTACAAGACAGGAGCATTGCCATTATGCTACCTCAGCAAAACCCGTTCACCTGCTGCCCTGGAGTTGAACTCAGGCCCTCCCGCTTGGACGGCGGGCGTGCGACCGTTACACTTGCACATGTGGTTACTTGGATGGTGATCTCCGTGGGACTCGAACCCACACGCCCTTGCGGGCACCGGATTTTAAATCCAGCGCGTATGCCGATTTCGCCAGGAGACCGTGGAGCGAGCGGCGGGATTCGAACCCGCGTTTCCAGGCTGGCGACCTGGCACATGTGCCTCTCTGTCACACTCGCATTTGCTTTCACCTTCAAGGAATTGAACCTCCACCTCCCAGCTTCGCGCCAGGTGTTCTCCCATTAAACTACAGTTAGCTTCTCAGCCAACTGGGAACTGGTTACTCACGGAGCTGGCCACGGGAGTCGAACCCGTCATCTCGTCCGTACCAAGGACGCGTGTTCCCACGCCTACTCGGCCAGCAATCTTCGTTCACCTGCGTCGAAAGGGACTCGAACCCTTACCCAAGCTCAACACTTGGAAACCGGTTTTGTGCCGGCCGCGTATGCCTGTTTTTCCGCCATCGACCTATGTTGGTTACTGGAAGGGAGTCGACGGCAGGATTCGGACCTGCGAATACCTGGGTTGCAGCCAGGCCCCTTGAACCGCTTGGGTACGTCGACGTCACATGCCGCCGCCCATTCCGTGGCGGCCGTTGTCGTTGTTGCTCTTGTTGTTGTAGTTCACCCCGCGTGCTTTGCCGTAGCTTGGCACCGGGGGCTTGCTATCATCGAGATCGTCTTGGAGAGGCTTGTCTTCAGCGTCGTCTCGTGAGTTGGGACCCTTTGGCAACCGGAGGTTGCCCAGGTCAGTCGGGTGAGTGTCAGCCATCTTGTCGGGCACTCCATAGACGTGCTCGACCTTTTCTTTTGGCCAACCGTAGACTGCCTTTGCAGCCTCCCTGATTGTCTCACGGAGCTCACCGAGACGGATCTTCACGTCTGTAAGTATCTCTGTCCCCACGGCCGGACTCGAACCGGCACCTCCTGGGCTTCAACCAGGCGCTCGACCATCGAGCTGCAAGGGGGTGGCCTGGGTCGGGATCGAACCGACATCTTACGGGTTTCAACCGTACGCTAAGACCACATCAGCTACCAGGCCATGTGTGGTTGGGGTGACCGGTGGGAATCGAACCCACGTTGACGCATTCACAGTGCGCCCTCTGAAGACCTCTCGAGTACGGCCACAGTCAGAGACCCCGGAATCGAACCGGGCCTGCGTCTGGCTCCAAACCAGCTAGGGCGCCTCCTCCCCATGTCTCTGGAGCTGGCGAAGGGATTCGAACCCTCACAGGCCTGCTTACGACGCAGGAGCCCACCGTTGGGCGACACCAGCAATCACACGATCTGAGGACTCGAACCTCACCTCCCCTTGCATGCCGGGCAACCCGCCCATGTACGATTCGAACGTACCAACAACTAGACGGGGCACATGCACCAGCGCACCCATCGCGTGGTCAGGGTGGTGGGACTCGAACCCACGGCCTCGTCCATCCGAGGGACGCCGTCTGCCACTGACTTACACCCTGAAATCATCGACCGTCCGATCGCCTCGGCGAGGATATCACCCCTCACACCTGCTCACGTCAGTCACGTTGTTCCGTCACAAGGCTCAGCAGCTAGCTAGGCCGCCTCAACACCCTGGCGGGAGTTTACCCGCATGCGCTGTTGCTCTGATCGCCGTAAGGCAGCGCACCGTCTTTCCCCCGAATAAGGAACTGTCTGATCGGAGTACGGACGACGTTACGTTTCCGCGTGCATCGGACCTGACCAGCTCCCGTTGCCAGTGCCTTTCCCCGAGCCAGGGATGGGCTTTCAGCCACGTGACGGTAGGACGGTCGATGGTCAGCGTAAGAGGATTCGAACCTCCGACCTCGTGCACCCCAAGCACGCGCTCTAAACCAGGCTGAGCTATACGCTGATACGTTCTTCACAGTCTCCACCTCAGTAGGCGTCAGCCAAACACCGTGAGGTGGGCCGCTCCAGACGCTTCTTCGGGTATTCCCTTAGAGAGGCGTCAAACCTGAGGAACGCAGAGTCTGTTTGTTTCGTGGGAAAGGAGGGACTCGGACCCTCGATCTTCTCCGTGTGAGAGAGCTGTTCTTGCCGCTGAACTACATTCCCGAAGATTGAAGCCTCCTTGGCTTCCGTCGGAGCGGTCGGATTTGAACCGACAACATCTTGCACCCAAAGCAAGTGCACTACCGGATTGTGCTACGCTCCGTTTTTCTGTCTTCTGCCGGGCGTCTCTGCCGGCTTGCCGTTTTCAACCCCTATGGGGGCACGGCAATCGAAACGGCAGCACTCCTGTGGTAGACGTGAGGCCGCCGACGCTTGAGCGCCGTGGTTCACTTCTGCCTAATAGGATGCTCGACATCATGACGAATGATCTCGTTTCGTTTGTTCGGCTTTCGCCGGTGACCCTGGGGGGATTCGAACCCGCCATTTCCACCGTGAGAGGGTGGCTGCCTTAGCCGTTAGCAAGACAGGGCCGTGTAGAACCATACTCTAGGTGGTGGTCGCCGCTTGTTTCACAACTTTTTGCACTTTTTTCGTGTGTGAATCAAACGGTCTCTTCAAGGTCATCAAGGATGCCGCCCCATTGCGGGTACACAGCGTCGACGTCAACGCCCATCTTCCGGAGCTTTTTCTGGTTGCTCCTGATGACCTGACGAGCCCAACGTTTCATGAACGACTGCGAGTGAGCCGAGCTAGACTCTGTTGACTGGGCGATGATGACCTTGCCGTTGCTGTCCTTGACGGTTGCTGTCAGCTGCCACGTTGCGCTAAGGAACAACGCAATCGTCTTGTCTTCGATCTCCAGCGTAGCGCTGCCTGGCATCCTCTTTGTCGAGGGAGGCGGGTCTTCGTCGATCAGATCGTCTAGCTCAAGCTCTTCGAAACTTCCGAACCCACTCATTGTTGTGACCCTTACGTATCAGTTGATCTGAGCGTAACGGTACCACACTTTTCCCTCATCGGTGCTCCAAACCCGGCTGTGACCGGGACTGGCACCGAGTTCAGGTGGGATGTTGGGCCATTCAAGAGCAATAGCCCACCGGTTTTCGGTCGGGACAAAAGCACAGTCAGAGACGATCGCGGTGGCATAGCGTTGCAGGTTGCCACCGACAACGACACGCTCACCCTTCTGGACGGGCGGGTTCATGTCTTTACGGTACCACTGACAGGCACCATCCTTCACTCGACGTTGCCCTCAGACAACTTCAAGGAACGCGCCGAAGGCCCAACCCCCGCCGTGAGGGCCCAACACATAGACGCTACCCCCGTCGCTTCTCTCAATCGCGATGACCAACGCAACCTCTCGAGTCTCAAGACGGCTGATGCGCCGGGGCAACACATCACCAGCCATTGGCCGTGCGCCGCCCGGAACGCTGAAAAGGTCTATGGGCTCATCGAGCCAGCTGACTGGCTTCACCAGCTGGCCTGCTTTGAAGATCCCGCTCATCCTCGTCCTCGAACATCAGATCAAGTAGGTACATCAGGTGTTCCCCGTTGTCACCGTCGCCTCCCGACTTGAAACAAAAAGAGTCATTACCCTCTTCGTAGTCAAGCTTTTTGATAGCTTCGTAGATCTTGATTGACCTTGGATCGTGTGGGACCCCGTTCTCCCAACGCTCGTTGATCCTATCTCTCTTCTTTTTGGTCACGTTGCCCCCTCAACGATCCGAGCATCCACTCCTCAATGGGTAAGTGCTGGAGCCAACGCTCTAAGGTTGGGATGAAACCAAGGTCTTCGACGACATGATCTTCACCGATGTCACGAACGCTGACACGTTTGCCATCACTGTTGGTGATGTTGTGCCCAAACTGCTGCTCCAACAAGAAGATGCCAAAGCTGGAGTGGAGGATGGCACGGTGGCGCATGTCAGGTAGCGCCGACTTCGTCTGGTCAAACCAGTCGTGAAGAGCGACGTAGTCTTCGGGTTTGCCGCCCCACTTCTTTGCCGAGTTTTTGGCGTGTTGCCAGGGCTTCACGTTGCCGCAGGCGGACCGGGCGGGTCTTTCTTGTTGTCCTGATCGTTTCGCTCATGCGCAAGCGCCAGGTGCAAGATGTGCCACGCTTCCACGCCCTCGGTCAGGATGCGAAGCGAGATCCACATGATCGAGATCAGAAAGAGAAGGGACAGCGATTGTTCGCGGTGACCCGAGCAGTTTCCGACCATGCCAAAGACAACGATCGCTGCCCAAGCGACACGCATGTAAAGCGGTAGTCTGCCCAGCTGTTTCTGAAAGTTAGAAATGGGTTGCATCAGTTTTCCTCACGTAAGCTCACCGCAAGCGATGCCTTGAACATGCTCGAGATCGAGGACACGAACAACGCCAGCCAGTATGAGTTTGTCCAGGTGATGGGGTCGACGTCAAAAACACGGGCAACGCCGTTATTCCAGCCCAACCAGACAAATGGTGAGGTGACCAGAGCAGCCACCATGGTGATGACCCATCCCATAATCACGATCATGGCCCAACGTCGGGTGATGAACCGAACGTATTCCAAGGCTCGACTCATGCCCAAACGTACCGTTTGACCACCTGCATGTTCAGGGCTGCCGAAGTGGCGAAAACGTCCAGGAGCGGGTGGTCTGATGACTGCCATCAGGACTTGATTGCGAACACGCCTCGAGGCTGTTCAGTTTTGAATGGATCGCCGAACAAGCACAAGACCGCCTCAGCAAAGTGCCGGTGCACAAACTTGGCAAATTCGATGTGTTCGATGCCGTGACGTGTCAGGTTTGACCAAGCGAGCAACTGGATGATAGAGGGCTCTTTCTTGAACGACTCGATCAGGTTCGCCATGTCAGTGCGTTTGGTTTGGTACGCTTCCTCGACCGTCTTGAACCAGAGCGAGACCGGGTCAGCGAAAACGGAGTACAAGTGCTCCTCTACCTCGTCATGCATTGAGTAGATCGATGAGATGTCGCGAAATTCCTCAGCGAGGAGTTGTTCCCGTGACATGCCCAAAACTTGTTCTTTTGTCAGCTTCATCGCCATGCCCCTCTGATGGTCTGTTCCTTTGACAGGAAGATCTGGATCTCGTCGGTATCAAACAACAGCTTGCAACCCTGGCCGAGGACCCAACCTCGCTTGACACGGCTGGGGATCGGCTTCTCCGCGCACCCATCGGTCATGATCAGCATGCCGTCCCAACGTCCCCTGTTCTTGGGATCATTGACGATGGCGGTGGGAGCTGAGAAGTTGGTCCCGCCGCTCTTGGTCCGATGCAACTTCGGCCGCATCCCCTTGCGCCACTCGTAGAGATCTTTGGGACCAGCGTAGCAGTCAAAGTGACACAGGGTGATGTCAACCTTGCGAGTCAGTTGGTCGAGCTCGTTGAAGAACATCTCACACATCTCATCGGAAACTGAACCCGATTCATCGATGGCGATGAACAGCTTGGCAGTGTACCCACGCTTGGTGCCCGGGTGGATGTACGGGTAGCGCTTGTTAATGCGCTTGATGCTGGTCGTCCGAGCGCCCCGGACGATGCTGCCGACGAACTGCCTCAGCACCGCTCGCCAGTTGATGACGGTGCTGATGTACTTCCGGATCTCAGCGCGGATCTCTTCCGGGATGTTGCCCCATCCGTCTGACTGAGAGTCAGCGTGACGGACAGCCTTCTCGATGATCCCCTTGACCTTGCCCTCGACGTACTCCCTGAGCTCGTCAGGGATGTCATCCCAACCGTCATGGTCGTCCATCGGACCGATGCCATAGACGATCTCGCCCTCGCTCCCGCCACCGTTCTTCTTGTTGTCGTCCATGAGCGCGTTGAAGTACCACTCGCTGGACTTCAGGGGCGGGAACGACTCGATGAGGTCACAACGCCGCAACGTCGCCGCCTTGGAACGATCATCCAACTCAGCGAAACGCTCCGGATCGATCCAGGGCTTGACGCCCGGGACCAGGCCCATCTTCGGGAGCGGACGTGCCACCTGGCCCGGCTCGAGGTCTCGCGGCGTGCCAGCGTTCTTGACAATGAGCGAGTTGATGGCGAGATCGGTCCCCACGTTCCAGTCAACGGCGGGCGTCCGCCGGCGAGCATTGAGGTGCCCGCCCCACAGGTGATCGAACTCGTGATTGAGGACCCCACGAATCTCCCAGTTTGTCAGCGGCTCACAGGTGACATCCTTCTTACGATTCGCATCGTAGTAGGTGCCCCCGCCCATGAACTGGGGGTTGACCCACATGACGACCTCGTCGTTCCTTGGATCAAAGGTCACTGCTGCGGTCGGGATGTCATGCGTGAAACGCTTCTTGACGTAACGTGAGATCTCAGCATAGAATGGCACGTCCTGGAGATATGGGATCAGGTGCCGGCCCAAGTTGAAATCGCTGTCACAGTCACGGAACCCGTGCTGCCGCGTGGAGACGTTCTGTTCAGTCATCGCCCGCGGGCCTTTCTCGGCATCCTTGGCGACGTCAGCCATCCACAGACCAGTGCGTGGCGTCCAGAGCATGAGTGGATCCTACCCCTTGGGGGTTGCGGGTTTCACCCGTCAGGCGACTCACAAACCAACGTGAATCAAGCCAGATCGCGTTCCAGCAACGGTTCGTAATGGATGTGCTCGTCGACGGGCTGACGTTTCATGAACGCTTGCCGGGTGTCGTCCCATTGCAGGCTGATGCGCAGCTGCTTGTGGGTCACCACTTCGGCGATGAACGCTCTGAAACAGTTTTCGTCTACGACACGGGGGTCATCAACAACCTCGAGTCGGTAACGTTTGCTGATGCGATCGAGCTCTTCGCTGGCGAGCTTGTAGTGCCACTCAAGGTAGTCACCCGGGAGAGCGGCCCAGCATCCCTGCAATCGCCAGTTGTCAATTGACACCTGGATGTCCGGGGGCAGCCGGACACGTTCCGGCCTCGACACGGGCACGGCGCTCCGAGCGATGATGCTGATGACCTCACCCATAGCTTAACCTTTCACTGCGAAGACGAGCCCTGCAACGTTGCCGATGACGAGAAAGACGATCATCGTCCAACCCATGAATGCCCAGGTCGGGATGTGGGCGACCATGCACCAGAACAGCGTGAACAGGCCCCAGAAAAACATCGCTCCGAAAGAGCCGACCATGCTGCCCACGACGAACTTGAAGCCCTTCGGGAAGAGCAACCAGAGGCCCATGCTGAGGAACACCGCCCAGAGCAACGTGATCATGGTTACAGTGTACCACACCGTATCCTGGGCTTGCACCAGGGCTTTTACACCGTCATTGTAACGTTGCCGACCCCGGTATGTCTTGGGGTCGTCTTGGGAGCACCCAGAGGGCCCACGAGCCGCCCCCAAAAACGCTCAAGCCTGTCAGGTGAGGGTAACCTAAGCCAGTGCTTGGGGTTGTCTCATGACGGTTTGGGTGCTGGTGTTTTCCCCTGGGTTTTGATGGCAGTGTCATAGGCTTTAAGCAGGGTCTGCAGGTCGTCCCGTGCGGTATCGCCTCCTGACGAGTCACCCTTCATGTACTTGCCCGCCGACTTGTCCCACGCCGAGTAGACGTTGTTCACGACATCGTTCTGGTTTGATGTCAGCGTGGGTGGAGCCGGCGGGGGTGACCCGTTGGTGAAGCCGATGCCCGACAGGTAACCCACGGTCGTTGTGCTCAACGTCTGGACGAACTTCTGGATCACTTGCTTGGCGCCATCAGTCTGTGAGACGATGGGAGGCTGACCGGTCGTTGGATCGGGAGAGCCGTACTTGGTGATCCCATTGCCTGCCTGGCTGTACGCTGTTGCGCGTGCTGTTTTCAGGTCAGGTGTCGATGTCGTGGGTCCCAGGCCCAGCTTTGCCGCTTGGGGCGATGGTTGCGTTATCACGGGCTGCCCGGGCTTGGCGTTCTTGATCGTGTCAAGAAACGCTGATAGCTGTGAATAGAGCCCGTTGAAACCCGCGAAGACGGGACCCAGGTGAAGTGGGATGACTTTTTTGGTCGTCATTTCAGGGCATCATAAGCCACACGACCGGGATGAGACACGCGATGTGACACAGTTGGTCGATCGTGATGCAGAGCAAGCCGCCAATGGGGGTCATGAAGAAAGCCTTGAAAGCTTCACGGTCATTGGCATACGTGATCTCGTCAACGACCATGTCTGACCAACCCAACTGGCCCTTGCCCTCCATCAGCTGCTTGTACTGCTGCTCCGTCATCGAGAACGAGCCGTCAGTTCGACGACCGTGCTTCTTGACATGGTTGAACTGGTCTGCACGGCGCAGGTACTTGGCCCACATCATGACGGGCCAATAGGTGTCGATGATGAAGTGGCTGACCCACAGGATTGCGCAGGCGAGCACCGTCCGCATGTCCCAGAAGCCGACGTACATGAACAGGGGCAAGAACAACGTCGTGTAAACACCGACGTGCCGGAACCTGACCTGCCAGTTGAGCGCCTTGGCCAGCGCTTCCTTCTCTGACTGGAAGATCCAATCGGCGAAGAAGTGCCAAAACACCAAGATCGCAAAGAGCCCGCCTTGAAGGCTGGCGTGTAACAGCATGACGACGTCAGGGTCCATGCCCTCAACCTACACCCACGGACCCGGAGTTTGCACCTACTTACTTGCCATGAAACTCCGTCTCGTCCAGTTACGTCGAGTCATCAAGGAAGAAGTCACGGGTGAAAAACCCACAGACTTCAACCAGTACCTCCCAGACGAGCACCAACTCGGGATGAAAGTGACCAAAGGTGGCAGCATGTGTGCCAACTGCAAGTGGGTGTCAGATGACCAGAAGTCATGTGGCAACCCATACTTCCAGGACTGGAATGAGAAAGAAAAGGGTGCTGACGACCCGAGCAAGCTACCTGAGCCCGCTGACGAGTATTGTTGCGACCTTTGGCACCAGGCCTGATCACCAGGGAGCGGGCTTCCAACCGTTATGGTTGGGTGGGATGCGAACGTGTTCGATGGGCCGCGCAATGTCACCGTACCAGATGACTAGGACTTCCCAACCCTCAGTCGGAGCTGTTTTCCGTGAGTGACGTCGTGACACGTCGCGGTAACAAGCGATGACCATGCAGGGTTGCCAAGCGTCAACCCAGTCATCCTTGAAATGGCGACCCTGACGATCAAAGACCGCGACCCGCTTCGAAATGGACCGAAGAAGCACCCGACCTGGGACCAGGTGCCTCTCCTTGATCACGTCGCCTGCAACGCCTTGGTGAACCGTTGCTTGAACAGCTTCGCCGCTCGAGCCCCGATCGCCTTGCGTGCCTCCTTGGAGTCAACGATCTCACCCGCGGCTTCACGGGTGACATCCTCTACCATTGCTGCGATGACCTGACCTGTCGATTCCATGCCGATGCCCTGGGGCAGCTTGTCAAGGACGTGTTCAAGCCTGGTCTCAGTGACCCACTCAAGAGCGATGGCCTCAGCCTCCTGGAGGACTTGCAGCTTCCCGGGATCCTCGACCTTACGGGTGGTGTTTGTCTCCCGTTCTTCGTCGCGCTTGTGCTTGGCGATGACACGTTCACCGTTGTTCTGCTTGAACTCGACCAACGGTCGCAGGACGACGCCTTCACGGGGCTGATCACCCTCGACACCGTTGCGTCGTGCCTGTTCGGACGGGGCATCACGTTCAACGTTCAACGCCTCGATCTCCGCGGGCACCCGCCTCCAGTGAACGAACTCGAGCCCAAGCCGACGAGAGACCTGCTCAGCGTTGGGAACGTCGAGCCAGCAATCGCCGATCTTGACGTCAAAAGCCACGAACTTGAGTTCCTTGCCGTAGCGCCATGACTGAGCTTGCTGCTTGCCACCGTAGGCTTCGCCGAAGATGACGACTTCCATCGCACCCAGCTCGGCCATGCCTACTGCGAGCGCTTCAGCATCGAACAGCTTGACGAAGTTGTCGTGTTTCTCGCCACCCGAGAAGAAGTGAAGCTGTCCTTCCTTGAACGAGATGTGCGCGGACGTGCCATGGATCTTCTCAAGCGCGTAGACCTCCCGGAAAAGGAAGATCATCGCCTGTGATTCAGGTCGGTACAAGTTCTGGATGTGCAAGTATCCCATGTTACCCTCCGTAAGCTTTCAAACGATGAACCCGCGGGCTCGTTTGTCTCTTCGCGTGATCAACCAATGGACGAGCCTCGAGAGTTGCCGGTGGCTCATCTCTTCGATCCGTCTCAGACCGAGCCATCGCGCGAGACGGACTAGCGCCTCGGGCCTTGCTCGTTTGAGATGTCGTTTTTCGATCCGGATCATCGCATCACCCTTTGGGGCGGCGATGCCGTCCCGTCAGTCCTTTGTCTTACGCGCCGCTTTCATGAACTTGCCAAGAGCGGTATGTAGCTGTTCTGCGTCGGCTGGCGTCAGGTCAAAGATGACTGTCCGTGCTGCGTTGAACCTCGGTTGCAGTGAGAAAGTGAACTCACCCTCGTTGTTCATCTGTCCGGGATCAATGAGAGCCATCTTGACTGTCTTAACGTTGTCCGACATGGAGAACATCCTACACCCCTGTGTGAAGAAGTGTATCCCTACCACAAATCCCAGCTCGACAACGAAGGCGCGTTGAAACCTTCGTCCCACCACCGCTCGGGATCGTGACAGATCTCACGGGTCGCGCGGTTCAAAGCGCGACGGTGACGCCGGTTAGCGTTCCTCTTCTCGTAACGGACGGTGGCGTCGCCGATGCAAGCAAAACGGCGCACGCGGCTGCAGCTAGCCTGGACGGCTGGAAGCGTAGCAATCATCTCTAGGGTCTCCTTGGCCCTAGAGCATGTCAACCTCTCCGTTCATGCTAGTAGCTATACTTCTCGTCCGCGAGAGTCTACAAACCACTGGAACTGGTCGGCCCACTCGTTGAACCTCTTGAGAGAGATCCCCATCTTTCGAGCCCGTGTTCGCCAAAGACTCTTGGACGGAACGAACGAAAAGAACCCACGCTCGACCTTGTGCCAAGCGCTGAAAGCTTCCCACCGCTCTTCAGCGGTCAGCTTCATGTCAGCCGCGTGGTTCGACCGCCGCGATGCGATCTTCTTCGTTCTGGTTGTAGAAGCGGTTTTCAAGGTAGTTCCAGTGGCGTGTGTCTTGGATGCTGATCGAAAAGAAGAACTTGAAGATGTCAAGCCAGCCGCGCAAGCCAGCGTGGTCTCCCTTTGTGTTGAAACGCCAGCCGATGCTGAAGCCCTGTTGGCTACCGTACCCAACCTCGACTTCCAACGATTTGTGGAAGACCGGACCAGCAACGAAGCACCAGCTGGACACTGACGGGACGAACCGCATGTGTTAGCCGATGATGCAGTGCCAGACGTAAGCGATACCGAACATGACCGGGTAGAGGAAACAGGTCGTGAACAGCGTAGTAACAATGGCTGCGCTCTCTGCGCTGTAGTCGAATTTCTTCACCAGCTCTTTGGTGAGGTCCCGAATGGATATGCCGATAAGCGGGAACCCGGCGACGATGAGGACGCCGACGGCTTCGAGGAACGTCAGCTCAGGCAGCCCGAACTTGCGGACGATGAACCAGTTCCACAGGTGGGAAAAAACGAAACCACCCACCAGCGCCTGGCCAATGCTGAGGAAGAAATTGAGAAAGCTTTTCATGTCACTTGTTCTCCTGTGGATCGCCGCAGCAGCGACCGCCCGTTTCATACCACCCAAAGTACTCGTAGTGCCCGTCTGTCATGGCTCGACACTGGTTGCGAACGCCAAAGACGTGGCCTGACATCAGGCCTGAACGAAACGGAGCTCGCGGTGAGTGTTCCGGGATGGCGGTGTTGTTGATGAACTCGTCGATGTTGCCAACCATATCATAGACGCCCCATGGGCTTGCACACTCGGGCTTGGAACCCGCCGGTGTCAAGAGGTTGTCGAGGATCGTGGTGACGCGGTCATGCGGGCGTTTGGAATCGAAAACGCTGATCTCATAGCGCTTGCCCGTTTGCGGGTTGATCGGTTTTTCGGGGTCTTCGGGAAACGGGTTGTCAATGTTGCACGCCGATTCATCGCGGCTGTAACCCGGGTGCTCGCCGTGCCCCGCGTAGGGATAGGGTTGCATATCGGGACCCTCACAAGCGAACGTCCACTCTTCCTTGGTACAGAGCCGCTTGCCTTGGGCTTCACAAGCGTGCTTGACATCGTACCATGTCATCCACGACTGGGGCCGTTGGCCCTCAACGTTGGGGTACTCGTACTTGTCAACGCAGTAGTGCTTGTGAGGCCTCTTAGCCTCTGGGGTCAGGCACTTTGTCGGGTACTGGAACTCCCCACACCGGCCCGTTGGGTATTTCTCGAGGCTCTTGGGAGGGTCTACGGTGTTGCCCTGGGCATCGACCCATCGCAAGCAGACTTCCTGGTCGTTGGGGCAGTACGTCCCGTCAATCTCAACCATGTCAGCCGGACACATCGATCGCTCCAGCTTATCATGGCAGTTGGTGCAAGTCCCTTCGATAAACTCGCCACCCGGGTGTCGCCATCCCCCGTCATTGCTAACTCGCTGGACACCAGCAGGTGAAGCGGAGACTGCTTGGCCTGAAAAGGCCGTCATTTTCGTGACTGTCTTGTTAGAACACGCGACTACAACTGCAGTGCACGCGACCAGCGACACCGCCCAGCGCCTTCTCATGTGTAGACCCCTGTTGCTGGTCTAACCTTATCATGACAGGACTGTTTGGTTCATACCCCCGTCAGAACACGAGCTGTCTCACATCTCGAGATGAATGCTAGTCGCCCCAATCGGCACCGCAGTCAGGACAGCTATTGTGACGCGCGTTCGGGTGCTTGCAAAAGCGGCTGATCGTTCTCAATAACTCCTGTGTGAGATGGACGTCAGCTTGCAACCCACGTAGGTGAGCGAGAACACGTTCGTGTACGTCTTTGATCTGGCTCTGTTCGAGCGGAAACGTAACCTGGGGGACGCTCATGGCATGCACCCTTTGATTCCATGGGGACGTTCGGTGTCTATCGCATAGTCTAGGTTCCGGCGAAGCTCGCTCAGGGCAGCCCGTGCGTTCGCATTAGGAACCGCCGCGTCGGGGACCCAGGCCAGCGCCGCCTTCAGTTGCTGTGCTTCCTCCACCGACATGTGGACGAACAGCTGCGGGCTGCGGGTCCAAGGGTTCTGGACGTGTGTCTTCATCAGTCCTCGCTCTTGTCTCGGGAGACCGCGGCGATGCGTTCGGCTTGTTCGGCAACACTAAGGCTCTTCCACCACTTCCACGTGGCGGGCACCGACTTGTCAACGTCGGCGTTGTCACGGACCCGGGTGTAGACCGGGAACCGCATCTTGCCGTCCTTCGTCAGCCCGTCCTCAGTGAGGGGATCGGGCTGAGCTTCGCACTCGGCGTTCTTGCCATTCCAGCTGTCAGCGCCCTCGGCTTGGATCTGAGCGCGGAGAGCATCGTTGAAGCCTCCCCCCACCCGGGTGATGATCTTGTTGGGAAGGACGACGTAGAAACCACCGAACTGTCCTTCACGTTTGGTGCCCCGGCGGCCCTCGTAATTGCCGACGATGACGCCCTCGTAAGTGACGACCGGCTTCAGCTTCAGGATGTTCTTGGAACGCTTCCACTCGTAGGGGGTGTGCATCGTCTTTAGCATCACGCCCTCGTATCCCTCGTCCATGCACCTGGAGAAGTACTGTTTGAGGACGTCTTCCTGGAAAGCCATGATGTAAGGAACCTGACGGATTGGTGACGTCTTTTCCTGCTCGAACTCGACACAGGCGAGGACAACCTCTCGGACGAGGTCGGCGCGCTCAGCGTAGGTCAGCTTCGTCTCCTGAGCTGCCCAGTCGGAGAACGGCATCGCGTCGAACACGTTGTAGTACATGTTCGAGTCGTCTTTCTGGTCTTCTTTGTGGACCCGGCCCGACATCATGACGCTGGATGACTCGTTCCAGTCAGCCGCCATCCCCTCACCGTCGAGGACGATATCATCGAGCTTCATCGCCTCTAACGTCGCGCGGATGCGGGGGAGCGACGGGAGCTCGGTGCCGTTGCGGGTGAACAGAGTCACCTTGCCACCGCGCTTGATGGCGATCAAGCGCAAGCCATCAAGCTTCGGCTCGACACGGACGGGATACGTTACCTTCTCGAGGATCTTGATGCCTTCGCCCTTGACGAACTCGCTCTTCAACGTCTTGGCCAGAGCGACCTCGAAGCTCTTGATGAGATCGGGCCACACTTCGTTGACAGTTGATTCCTGGACGCCGCAACGAAGATTTTTAAGAAGGATACGCTGGCACCACTTCTGTTGGACTTCCGTCGCGCCACTCATGAGCGTCACGACGTAATCCTTGGCTGCGTTTCCCGTCAGGGTTCGGGTCGCAAGCATGCCGGTTATGCCGTCAAGAAACCTCTCGAGAACCCCATCATCGTTGAGAGGTTTGTTCGTCGGTTTTGGCATCTTGAACTTGGTGACGTAGTAGACCGTGTACGGGTCCTGGGCCGCGACGAACACCCTTTTCAGGAGTTCGTTCTTGCGAGCTGCTTCCAGGATGTCGATCTTGGCGAGCTTGCCTGAGGTGCTCTCGAGCTCTTCGAGGATGTCGATGACCGTTCGTGCCATGGTTACAGTGTACCACAGCGAGTGGCTTTAGTTGCACTCAATGAAGTCACCCGGGACAGCAACAGAGATGGTCGAGTGACAGCTTGGGCAGTTTCGCAGCTCGAGGTCCGGGATTCCCATGTCCCGGGGCACATACTGGATGCCCACGTACTGGAGCGTTTCCCACTCGTTCTCGGTGATCTCGTGCCCACACGAGCACTTCTTGGGCCAACTCTCGACGAACAGCTTCCTGGTCTCAGGATCGTCCATGGCGGCTTGGGCTGGGTGCTTCATTCGTCATCAACTTCAAGAACATAGAGGGCCCGAGCATGGACGTTAACACATTCCCTGATAGTGGCGACGTCACGGTAACTCAAACCCTGGAACAGAGTGACCACGCGCGCAGCGATCTCGGCCTGGCGGTCGACGTCCTCTTGGGCCTTAAGCTTCTGGGCTTCAGCCTCAAGCTCGACGATGCGTGTCTTGCGTTCTTCGCTCATTTTGCCTCTTGTTTCGGCGTTGACAACGCGGCAATGAGCAACTGAGCATCGGCAATATCGATCGTCGTCCGGATGGTCTCGTTGTCATCGTTCTGTTGGACGATCTCAGCTTCGCCAGTCCGGCGGTTGACATAGACCTGGAGCGTTGAGTCTGGGCCGTCAGTCGTGAAGACTTCCTTCCACTCGTTCCGGTAATCGCGTAACCAGACCACGTTGTCATCAGCCATGGGCCGACTGTATACCGGCGTACACGCCGTTTGCAACGCTGGCGGTTACGAACGTCTCAGTTGTTCACGCCTGATGGCGTTCAGGAAATCGGGACCAGGTCGCCGCAGGCCACATCGCCCCAGTGAGCGTAGATAAACCCGGTGCCATTGGAGGGCAACAGCAGGTAACCGTGAGCCGACTCATCGGTCTGCGGGTCAGCTCTCCACCGACGGTCTCGGGTCTCCACCGTCCCGGGGTTCCCGCTGGCGTTGGTGAGAGCCCAGGTGCCGATGACGGTGCAGACAACCCACCCCTCGATGAACTCGTTGAACTGGCACAGGGTGCCGAGAGGAAGCCTGTCGTTTCTCACATCGGCTTGACGAGCCGAAGGTCGTGGATGATGCACCGGCCCACGAACGGGATGACGAAGGTGTGCTTCGGCACCTCTAGGTCGACCTGCTGCCGGGCGACGCGAGCTCGTTCGGTGACTCGCACGGTGCCAGCATAGATCATAGACATTCCCCTCGGGACGACGATCAGGTCCTGGTTGCGAGCTATCCGCAACGTCGGGAACGGATAGACCCTCACGTCCCGCTCGATCTCCGAGAGCTCGAACCTCGCTGTGAACGAGCCACCGAGGTGCAGCGTCTGCTTGAAGCTGCCCGTTGGGCTGCCTGGGTTGATGTACGCTCCCGGCCGCTCCCTGATCGCAAGCCCGTACTTCTCGTCCGAGTCCTTCCAGGTGATGGTGCGTCGTCCCTCTTTCGGGGCAGCTGCTCTGCGATTGGGATTCTTCGATGAGTGTGGACGTTTCCAACCCATGGACCAATCTTACCACCTTGAGCGGGCCAGATGCACCGTGCCTGTCCATGTGGTCAAGGATACCACAGTCCTACAGCGGCTTACACTGTGGAAAAACAAAGGGCCGGAACCCACGGGAAATCCTCCAAAGAGGCGCTCGGTCCGGCCCGGAGTTACTTGCGGGAATAACGGTACCCACGTTCACATTCATTCAAGTCAATATGCACCGCGGACCCAATGTCCGCCGTCCGGCGCGTCCCAATCAAAACAAGACTATGCCTTGGGCTTAGCCCCTTTCCCGAACTTCTCACCAGCGCTCTCGAAGTTCTCGACGAGCGGAGCGATCATCTCCTTCCAGACCTGGTCGAAGACGAGTTGCTTGCGCGCGTTACGCTCAGCACGGCTGGGGACGGGCTTGCCGACCCCAAGACGGTGCTTCGTTGCTTGTTCCTTGAGGTTCGCGCGCTTGCCGTTCGGGTTACCGACCTCCTTCTTCATGGCTTTACGCCAGAGCTTCCTGAACTTTCGTTTCAATTGCCGTGCTTCCTCGGCCGAGAGCTGCTTCAGGGCGCGTTGCATGTCAAGCGATGGCTTCTCGATCGGGAGGATGCCGAGCTCGAACATGACCGTCTGGATGAAAGCGCGGTCAACGTCGCGCAGGTTTTCTCTAGGCTTAGTCGTCATCGCTCTCTCCGAACCCGTCTACTTTCAGTGCCCACTTCAGGTAGGTCTTGAGGTACTGCGCTCTGAACTTGTGAAACCGTTTCTTGTCGATCCTGATCCCCAACCGTCCAGCCAGCTTACGTCCGCGTTCCCATGCTTCGAACTCCTCATCAATGACGTCTAGTCGGTGATGGAGCGTCTTTTTCTCGTTGGGATCGTCCGTGTTGTACCCCATCCCAAATCGCTCGTCTTTGCTGCGGTCGCCGATGAGGATGTGCCCACATTCGTGAGTGATGATGTAAAACTGGCGTTCGGCCGACCTGCCGCTGCTGATTTTGAGCGATTTATTTTCGCTATCGATCTCTCCTCCACCTGTGACTTTCGCAAACTGGACTGAGTAACCCTGCCTGTTGCACCACTCAATGATCACCCCGAGAGCGCTGGTGAACTTGAGGTCCCGTTTGTAGCGACGCTGGGCCTCAGCTCGGCGTGCACGGGGAGCCCTACGGAGCCTCTCCGCTGCACGCGTGCGCCAGACATCAGCCGCAAACTCCGCCACAAAGTCTAGGTATCGTTCTACTTCTTGGCCCCCTTGTCCTTGGCGGGTGCCTTGAAGATGCCGGGGATGTTCGGGATGATCCCGATCCCTGCCTCACCCATCGGGACGCCGAAGACATCGAGGATGTCCTTGGCACAGTACTTGTGGATGCTCTTGGCGAGCCCGATCTTGTCGATGCCGTGAGCTGTCAGCTTCGACCACAGCGAGATACGGTGCTCTTCGCCCAGCTCCCGCATGATGGCGGTGATGTTCTTGCCCTGCTGCTCGCTCAGCGTCTCCACGTTCTTGAAGACGTGGTCGCTGACCTTCTCGATGAGACCGTTGCGCTTCTCGTGCGACTGCTTGTCGAACTTGGCTTTGACTGAAGCGGTGTGGAAACGGTCGACCAGGTCCTCACCCGTTAGGTTGGTGTCGATGTTCTTGCAGTAGTCTCGGAACGCCGACGCTGCGTCGTTGCCGACGAAGACTCGGACGATGTTCCAGAAGCGGGGGTCGAGTGGCTTCTCGCTGAGTCCCGCAGCAACCAGCGACTCGTTGACAAACTCCCAACCGCGAGGGGATGGCTGCTGGGTGTTCGGGTCAGCGCCCTTGGCCGGGTACAGCCAGATGTCTCGCTGCTCGACGAAGTCCGGGATGAAGTAGTGGAGGTTACCACCCTGCTCGGGGTCAGTGTTCCGTGCCCAGCTGCAAAACTCGGCGGGGGTGACCATCAGGTCCACGACCGCCAGTCGTGACAGCAGCGCCGGATCGATCTCGTTGACCTGGTACTGGGCGCCGGTGTTGATCGCGGCGTAGACCCTCGACAACGGGTGAAGCTTGTGACCGTTGAGCTCGTGGTCCAGGACGATCTGGAACGAAGCTTGCATGACCTCGGTCGTGCCTCGGTTCAGCTCGTCGAGGAAGATGACGTGAGGCTCGTCACACGCCATCATGTACCAGTCAGGCGGGTTGAACCTGGTGACGCGGCCGTCGGTGCTGGGCAAGCCGATCAGGTCGCCCTCACTCATCTGGCCGAGGCGGCGGTCAATGACCTGGTAACCGCCCTCCTTGATGAGGCCTTGCTCGAGGAGCTGCTTGCGGATGATAGCGCTGACCTGCCTGACAGACTGGCTCTTGCCCCTGCCGTGGTCTGCGCGGAGAAGCACTGACCGTCTGGCGGGCAGCAAGGCTGCCGTCTCCTTGAAGGTCGTCATTGACATCGTCGTCTCGGAACCGGTGCTTGCCATTCCTAAAACTCCTCAGAAGAAGTTGATGTTTCAGTGTAACCCAATCAGATCGGGCTTTGCATAACCGTCAGTCGTCTTCAATCCCAAGAGCTTCGCGTTCGTCTTGTGTCAGTTTCGACAACGCCCGCTTCCGCACCTCTTTGGGATCTTCGAACTGGAGAATGATCTCGTCACCAAGGATTGCCATGTGTTCATGGCCATTGTCATAGTAATTGACAATGTTGATAGTGCAGGATTCGATGTCTCCGGGTGTTCCCATCACCCCTTGACCCTGTGCCAGTCGCTCGGCGACATCACGGCTCGAAGCCCAACCGATCGTTTCGGTGCCGCCGAAGCGACCCTCGTTCTTATCAACGGGCGCGGTGACCTTGTAAGCGTTGATCGAAGTGATGATGCCCCTGATCTCATCACGGATGTGTGAAGTCTTGTTCCGCCTTGGCATGGGAGGAAACTACCACGCCAAGCTCAGCTCTTACACCAAGCGTTGTCGTACACGAGCGACCAGCTTTGGCAAATCGTCGGCGAGCTCTTCGTAAACGTGCCACTGGGGGCCCATCAGCCGGAAGCACTGGTAGTAGGACATCCGAGCCACGTTCTCAACGAAGTCACGGAAACCGTTGAAATGATCGGGCATCATGGTGTCGACGAGGAGGACCCAGTCGCCAATGCGTTGGAACTCGACGAACTGTCGCTTGACGACCGCTTCCTGGAACGCAACGGCAATCGAGTTATTACTGAAATCGTTGTCGCTCCAGTGACGCTTGCTCAGCACCCCGACAACGTAAGCGATCGTCTCAGGGCTGTGGGGCAAGCCCAACAGTTTTTCAGCAAAGTACTGGCTGACTCCCGCCCACTTGTTGACTATGACCAGGCCCATCATGAGTAACTACTCGCTCCCAGAGCCGTTACTCCCTGTCCCTCTTGCGCTGTTTTTTCTGTGGGCGGTCTGTATCGTCTGAGGGTTGCCGGTAGGGAGCGTAAGGCGTGTCAGTCAGCACCGCGACACCCGGTTGCTCGACTGGAGCTTCAGGATCGATCTCACGACCTGTCTGTTCTTCGGTGAAGAGCGGAGCTTCGAGCACGATGACCCCCTCTTGGGGGCTGTTCACCGGGACGGGCATGACCGCCTTGAACTCAGCCTCTGTCGGCGGAACCACCCCGATCCTGTTGCACCAGTGAGTCAGAGCACCGTAAGTGCTAATGCCCCTGTCAGCTAGCATCTGCTTCAGCGTCGTCTTCCGACGCCTGATCATGTCGCTTAGCTTCAGCCGGGGCTGGTGTTTGGGCTCATACAGCCCCGGGGTCCCTCGTCCGTCACGCTGCATGACGGATACTATACTCTCTTGGCTCGGCGCTGGGCCTCTACGATGTGGAGGAGGTCAGCAATGCCGTGCTGGAACTGCGGCGACTTGGCGATCTCGTCAACCCGCTGCTCGGTCAGCTTCAGGTTCCATTCGTCAGCAAGTGCATTGACGAACTTCCGCATGACCCGCAACACGTAGTTCCGGGCGGAGGAGTGGTTCATGCTGAACCCAAGCTCCGTCATCATGTCCGCGATCTCGCGGTAGTTGTCGCCTTCGTCGTCGGCGACTGTTGCGTAACCGCGATCGACTCTCATTCCCCTGCGCAGTGCCATGTGTCACTCCTTCTTGGGTGGTTCATCGGGTTTTCCCTGTTTCAGGGGCAACGGGATGACGTTCGATGTCTCTTTCTTGCTAGCGTCTGGTTGCTTGGAACCCGGAAGCACCCTGCTCGACGGTCGGTTGGTAGGGTGCCTCAGGTTTCGTAGCTGGCCGATCGGGGGTACCACACGGCGACCTCCCGGTTCACCCGGTGTCGGAGCGTAACCACCCCATCGCAAATCTCCTTGCCGCCTGACGATGGGTGAAGCAAAACGTTGGTTTTGGAACTGACGCATCCTCTCGGAGAGGTCCATGTCAGCGGGCAACGGTGAGGGCTCGGGTTCTGGCCTGACTGACGGGAGAGGAGAGGGCTGCTTCTCTCTCACGACCAGCCGGAATGCTCCCGCTGCTGATAACAGCAACAGGCCGCTTCCCGCGCAATAGAGGACAAAGTCAACTGAAGACATCAGCTATCGACTTTGCTTTTCTTCTTGGAGTTGACGCTCTCGATGACCCGTAAGGTCGTCTTCCAACCGACGTAGGTGCCGGCGGCAAACGCGGCTCCGGCGACGACCCCGCCCGCAATGAAAACCCACTTGATCACGTGAGCCCCTTTCCGGATGCAACCCGTTTGACCTCATCCTCGGTGATGGGGTATGACTGCGAATCGGTCTGGTCTTCGACAAGACCGAACCGGAGCCTGAGGATCGCTGCTTCCTTCGCTGACAGCTCACAGATGACGCTCTTGACGATCTCGAGGAGTTGCTTCTCAGCAACGTTCTCGAAAGGATCGCAGCCTGGGCGGTCATCCTCGACCTTGTCCTCGATGGTGTCGCCCTCGCCGTTGGCACTGAGCGGTTGCTGGAGCGAGATGGTGCCACGGCCCGAGTGGATCGTTGCCTTGACAACAGTCTCGCTCGCGCCGATGATCTCCATCAGCTCCTCAGTCGTCGGCTCGGCCCCGTTCAGCTCGCGGTACTCTTCCGCAGCTTGCAACAGCTTGCGTTGCACCGTGACTGCATGAGCGGGAAGGCGGATGATCCGCTTGCGCTTCAGCACGTGCTGGCCGATGGCCTGCTTGATCCACCACGTTGCATAAGTCGAGAAGCGGAAACCTCGCTTCCAATCAAAGCGCTCGACTGCCTTCATCAGGCCGATGTTGCCCTCCTGCAAGAGGTCTTCCAGCGGGACCTGGCTGTTCTTGTACAGCTTGGCGATGGAGACAACCAGGCGCAGGTTGCACTCAATGATCCGCTTGCGAGCCTTGTCAGAAGCGCCCTTGTCTTCGCCCTCAAACGTCTTGAAGAGCTCGACCACCTCTGGGTGTTTCAGCTGCGGGAACGCGTGAAGCGCGTCCAGGTATGCGCCGACAACGTTCGTGTCGACGCCCTTTTCTTGGGTCTGCATCAGTTCCACCTCGGTCGGCCGCCCGTGGCGGCGTAGACGAACGCGCTGTTGTCAAAGTCCCCAGCGGGTAGCTTTGACTCCTCGAGCTCACGCGCTTCCTGCTCTGACTTGAGCCAAGCGGTGTGAACCTCTCGCCGGCCTCGACGGAGCTGCTGCTCTCGCCGGACATAAGCGATTTCGATCTCCCAGGGCTGGGTATCGAGGCGTGCCTCGAGTGCCCTGTTGCGATCATCATCGAGCGCTCTCAAGCGGACGATGAGATCCTCATCGAGGAGGGTGCCCAAGATGTCAACGTTGACAACTTCCGGCAGGGGAACGACCTGGCGGCGGGGGCGGGAAGGAAGTGAAGTGGTTGACGATGAATCGGAATGCTTCCGGGTCTTCTGCACAGTGGTCCTCGTCTCGTTGGAGCCCAATTGGGCGTGTCACCAGACTTTGACAACCTCACTCGTGCGCACCGTGAGGCTTGCACGCTATGAAGTCAGTTGATGCTAACATAACCACCCGTCATTGCCTTGTATAGGCTGGATGATCGTGATGAATATCAGCCCAACACCTTGTGCTTCTTGATGTCGCTCAGCGCTCGTGCAACATCAAGCGCCATCGTCATCTGCCCCTGCGCTTTCCCGCTGATGACGGAAGAGCACAGAGCGTCGGCCGTCCGCAGAGCGGCTTTGAGCAAGACAAGCTGGGTCTCATCCAGAGTGATCGTCACTGACTTCGCCATAAGATTTCTCCTGGTTCCAGAGCAGCAACCTACATCTACGTTCCGTTAGCTTTCACAAAAGACTTTGTCGGTTCATCCTGGGTGAACCAACTCGAGGTGATGCTTGGACATCGAGTGACACATCCCCTCGTGGAAAACCACGACGTGGTCAGCCTTGGGAGACCGACGGACGATGTGAACAACCGTGTCCTTCGGGATCGTTCCCGATGGCTTCAGGTGTTCGACCACGTCCCATAGCTGGGTGGTCAATCTTGCGCGAGCTTTAAACATTTTTGTGACTTTACTCTTTGTTGTTCTTGGGTTTCACTGCCGGGATTCCCCCACATTTGATAGGGCAATACCTCTCGAATTCGCCCGTGCGGTCCTTCAAAGTCCGCCAGAGCCCAGTCGGTGGGTCAAAATCCCAGATGACATCAGCACTAAACGTAACCTCAGTGCCGAATGGTTTGGGCTTAAATTCGCCGCCTGTTACACTTGCGGTCTGCTTGTGACGGATGCAGACCACGTGAACCAGACCATCGGAATCAACATGCACATACCCCCGTGGGATTGCTAACGTGTTGAACGTGTCAATATGATCGACGACGCTCCTACGAACGGCGGCTTCGTCAGCTCTCAACGTTTCCTTGATCTTCCGGATGAGAAAGCCTAAAGCCCGCGCTTTCTTAACGTTGGGTATCACCGAGACAACCTACCATTGTTCACGGTTAGGGTTGCACTGGTTGGGGCGGAGGGATTCGAACCCCCGTAAGCTGATTCAAAGTCAGCGGTCCTGCCGTTGGACGACACCCCAATAGAGAGTAACAAGCTGCGTTCCGTGTTGGTTGCTCCGACTGGACTCGAACCAGTGGCCCCCGCTCCATGGTAACGGGTGTCCGCCGATATGCGGAGCAATGCGTCATGTCGAACGGAATCGAACCGTTGCCCGGGTAGCAGCCGCGAGCCTTCACAGGATTCTGTGTTTTTCCCAGTGCTTTCCTCGAACGACATGACTTGGCAGGGGCGCAGGGACTCGAACCCTGGTAGCGAGTTTTGGAGGCTCGCGTCCTAGCCGCTGAACGACACCCCTGTAAAAAGCGCTGGTACATGGGACAACTTGCGTTGATCAGACGTATTGGTTGTTAGTCAGTCTTCCGACAACACTCACCATGTTTGCCAGCTACGGCACCGTCGACGGGAATCGAACCCGCATTTCCTGGTAGACAGCCAAGCGACCTAATCCATTGATCGACGACGGTATTGTATCGCTGTGAGAAGCTACCAACTCCTCGCGAGGCGGTGGGGCTCCCTTGCGCTGGGCGCCCATGTTACCTTGCAGCGATGGCGGTCCCGAGGAGAATCGAACTCCCGTAATACGCTAGACAGGCGTACGTCCTACCACTGAACGACGAGACCATTGGCTCCTCGTTTACCTCGGCGCTTGCCGCGCGTTCTGGTGTACAGACCATGTTGGCATGGTATCGGACCTGGACTTGTTCCGGAGTGGAGCTCACGGGATTTGAACCCGTAACTTCCAGCTTGCAAAGCTGGCACTCTCCCGTTGAGTTAGAGCCCCGTGGAGCAGGAGGGGATCGGACCCTCAATCACGCAGCCTCCGCTGGCGAGCGGCCTTACCGAGTGACCATCCATTGCTGCCCCGTTGCAGCGTCGGTGGGTTACGTAGCAAATTGCATTCTATAGACGAGGAACTTCAATGATAGAATTGCCACCGAGCCTAGCACTTCACCTTCTTGTCGGTCCTCTGCGACTGGTTACCGTGCAGTGGAGCACGCGGGACTCGAACCCGCCACCTCAACGTTGCGAACGTTGCGCTCTCCCAGATGAGCTAGTGCCCCGAAAACTCCGGCATGGTGACTGCTCTCGCAGACGATCCCGGAGGGATTATGGTTGGCAGCGGGGGATGGAGTTGGACCACCATTTCCAAGCCTTAGACGCCTGGCGACTTGCTGTTAGTCGACCCCGCTGTGGAGCTAGCGGGATTCGAACCCGCCACCTTCTGCATGCCATGCAGACGCTCTCCCAAATGAGCTATAGCCCCGTGTGCCGGCGGTTACTCTGAGTCTTCACCTTCAGGTTTGCAGCAAAGCACGATGAAACACGCACGCTGTGTGAATGCATATCGTAGTTGGTCGCTGGTCCTCCTATCCGCGCCGGCGGATCGGATGGTGATCCTGGTGGGACTCGAACCCACGAGTTTCTGCGAGTCATGCAGACGATCTGGCCGCTGATCTACAGGATCGTGGCCGGTCTCTCCCGGCGGTCATAGCGGACGATGTGGTCCGCACGTTTTGTCTTTACCTTTCCTTCCGCTTGTTGCGGTACTGCCGTCGCCAACAGGGCCGGCACATGTATGCCATCCCCGCGAGCTGTGCAGCGATTTGACACCACTTACACATTCCGCGCCTCCTTTCGTATGAACGAAAGTGGCTACGGAGGTCTTGAATGATCCATGCAGTGACACCTCTTGTTTGGCAAGGTTTGGTTGCGGACACCAGGAGTCGAACCTAGCTGTTGCTGGGTTATGGGCCCAGCGTGTAAGCCGTTTCACTCGTCCGCAGTGGGTCCGGAGGGCAATGATCCCACACGCTTCCGGTTAAAAGCCGGCTGCTCTGCCAATTGAGCTACGGACCCGTATTACATCGTTCACCTGCCAGGATTCGAACCTCCATGTCCGGCTTGAAAGGCCAGCATCCTACCATTAGATGACGAGACCTTGCGATCTCGGGGTAAGTGGTTACTTGATGGAGCCCAAGGCTGGAGTTGAACCAACGACCTCCCGGTTATTTACCGGTTGCTCTACACTGAGCTACTTGGGCATGGTGGAAAGGGCTGGACTCGTCCAGCACTTCCGGGTCAAGAACCCGGCGCTCTGCATTGAGCTACCTCTCCGTGCTTGAATTCTATACATCGCCGGGCGTCGCCTGTTCACCTACACCAGATTCATAGTCTGGGTAACCGCGCTTCCGCGGCATGGGTTACTGGGCTTCGCAGCCTCTCTGTCCGGACTCGAACCGGAAGTCTCTACCTTCGCAGGGTAGCATGTTTTCCATTACACCACAGAGAGATAATCGTTGAAATATTTGATGCCCTTTCGCTGGCCGTTCTTGGGTGGATCAAATCGAAGTGAGAAGCTTGTTGTGTGACCCTCGATCTCACTCATCGACACATATGCTACGACCTTTCGATCGATGACATACAGTGCCATGTAGTCGATGTTTCGTGTTGTATATCGCAACCCGCTGCGACGGTTCGTGAAGTGTGACAGGCAGACCGTCCCTTTCTTGGATGATTTCACTGTCTTCGCTTGAAGTTTGACAACTTGATTTTCTTTCACAGCGATGATGTCAATGTGACTGACGTCGCCATAGGGAAAGAAGACATCGTAACCTTGGTTCACTAGATCACTTGCAATTGCAAGTTCTCCTACGTTGCCTGTTGCTTTGGTGACCGACAGCATGATGCTATCGTAACGTGTCATCGTTGGACGTTCACATTCACGCTTCACTGGCGTCCCTGCACCGTGCATCTAGGGGAATGTACGCGCCGAAACGCAGTCCCCCAGGTGGGAATTGAACCCACTCAAGTTTGAGCAGTTACTTGTCACGACGAGTGGGTCCAGTGGGAGTCGAACCCACATCTCTCTGCTTAAGAGGCAGGACTCTGAGCCAGTTGAGTTATGGACCCTTTGGCCAGGTGATGTCTGCTGAGAACGAGCGCCTGGCACGCTGCCGTCTCATGGTTGGGGTGGCAGGACTCGAACCTGCGTATCGTAGGGTCAGAACCTACTGCTGTTGCCACTGAGCCACACCCCAGCTGCTCGAGCAGGGATCGAACCTGCGATGGGCTAGTTAACAGCTAGCTGCCTTACCAACTTGGCTATCGAGCAATGGCGGTGACGGTCGCTTCGGCTAGGCCCAGATTCGGGCTGTCGGTCCACGAACAGTCACCAGCTCCAGCGGAGGGAATCGAACCCCCGTCGTCTCGGGAAACAGCCGAGCGCACGCCATCGTGCTCCACTGGAAAACGGAACGCAGATTGTCAAAGATCAACTGAAAGCTTGCGCTGTCAGTCGGTGCGGCGTCAGGGAGTCGAACCCCGCGGGCCAAAAGGCACCTGGGTTACAGCCAGGTCCATCTCCGTAGTGGTCTACCACCGCATGTTATGTCGTGTGCTTAAACGTCGTTTGCCGAGGAACTTTCTCTTCCTCGGCAACTCTGAGTGGCTTCTCTTACCCCTCTTCATCGCTCCGGAAGCTCGGAGCAATGGGCGCTCCGATCAAATCGTGGTCTTATCGTTGGCATATGCCTGCCAACGCTTCTGATTCGCTTTGTTGATTTGGGCTTGGGTATTCATGATCGTCTTTCGACTTCGTCGGACCGAGTGGAATTGAACCACCGACCTCCTGCTTATCAGACAAGCGCTCTAAACCAACTGAGCTACGGTCCGGAGAACTACGAACGGCATTGCCGTTGCAGTACGGATACTCTATCCAGCCCCGAGAGCCTGTTTCACACTTTTTCGCACTTTTTTCGTCCATGTGTCTTGCGATTCTTCCACCCATACGTGGGGGTCTGGGCGTGGCAGTTCGGACAGAGAAAGCGGAGGTTCTCCGGGAGCTGGTTCGTGTTGTCACCATCGATGTGATCGACTGGCAATGTGAGGGGCTTGCCGTTGTGGACAGGTTCCTGTCCGCACTCCGCACACACGTATCGTCGACCGATCTCAAGGAGAAGCTGCTTCAAGTTGCAGGGCTTCGGTCGCCCCCGCAGCAAGATCTTCTCAGGTGTCTTCCGCCTCATGCCCTTGTTCCAAGCTGCACCCATCCGTCGATGGTACAAGGAAGGTGTCGACGAGGACCAGCGAGCAGTCGCACAGGGTCTCGAAGATGATCGGCTGCGAGAACATCACCTTGACCCGCTCTTCGCAGCCGAGATGCCCCTCCCTCGGGTAATCAACCCCGATGACCAAAGCAAAATGCGAGTGTTCCCTGTCGTTGTGCCGGGAGAACTCGATGACCAGGTCACCCGGCTTCAGGTCTTTGTGGGAGGCCACGATCTGAAATTACACCCGTCGTCAGCACCTCGATCCAGTTGTAGCGAGCCCAGAAGTGTCCCTTCCGGAACATGATGCAATACCACAGATCCTCAGTGACATCAGAAAGACGTGGTTTCGTTTTCTTGCTGTCAAAGATTGGATCAATCCGAGCACGCATCAGCTCTAGGTGCGAAATGTGGTAACGGTGATCCAACACTAGTCCAACGCCAGCTTCGTCCATCGTCACCCCACGTTCTTCTGGAAACGGATATGGGCGGGCGATCTCAGTCTCGAGCTCGTCATAGAGGTTGACGCCACGATATATGCACTTGACAGCTGTCCCGTGTGGGATGGGAACTTCATGCCCGCACCGCGTGATGGTCACCGCTAACAGGTGATCGACTTCTTCACGCTTTTCTCTGAGCATCAGTGACCAGCTTGGCAGCTACGCAACTCGCGTAGCATCTCCTCGACGCGTTCGGGCAGCGTTGGGAACGGGTACTCTTCCGGGTTCTCAAAGACGTACTCAACGTGCTCGTCAGTGGGCCTGTCTTGCTCGCTTGCGTGCTGGCGCCATGCGGCAATGCTCGAGTGCTTCTTTCCCGGGGCACGGACATCGACTCGTTTAGCTGCAAACCAAGCGTGGATGTTGTCACGGTCATTCTGGAAACGAGCGTCATTGATGACGATGTCAATGTGCTGTTCTGCCAATGGTTGCAGGTCCCAGCTGGCACGGATGCTCAGCACGTCAGGGTGGACCAGGTCTCGCATGAACTCCGTGCCCAATGGTTGGAGGAACGATCGTGGGCTGATTTCGATCTTTCCCTTCCCCTCGCATCGCTTGCAGAGCCCGATGGAATAGTCGTTGACGGGTTCTGGGTAATGAACCTTGGTCGTCCCCGTTCCCAAGCACGCCGGGCACTTCAGGTCCCAACGTGGGTCCGCGGCGTTGCGTGAGTGAGATGGACCGTACAATTGCTCCTTGGAGAAGCCCATCATGTCGGCAGCAAAACGCTTCAGCGGTCCCGCTAGCGAGAACATCGTGAAACCATGACGCTCCACCAAGATGTTGGCAATGCTGTCTTTGCCCGCGCCCGCTTCACCCGAGAGGACAATGATCATGGCCCGATTCTACCGTCGGGTCACGTAGTGGTCACTCTTCGGTGTCGGAATGAAATGACGAGTACGCCCCGGGCCGGACAGCTTCCAGCAACATGTCGCTTGCGCGTTTGAAGTGCTCGATCGCGGGTGCTGCGTCGTACTGAGCCGACGTTCGTCGCTTGCCCGGCCGGATGGTCTGACGCTCACGACGGTCATCGTCTTTGATAGTTTCTGGTGCACCCATCGCCGCAGCCATGCCATTCCAGGCCCGAGCCAAAGCCTCCTCCGTAGAGGGTGCAGCCATCGATTCCTGGCTCGGCGTTCGCGGCACCGCAAGCGCTCTGACCAGCTCGTCAGCGAGCCTGATCGCTTCAGTCACGCGTTCAGCAGGGTTCAAGTCCCGCATCAAGGCTGGGTTCATCAACGCAAGCCCAGCAAACCACTCGCGAACAGTCGTACCTGCCGGTGGGGGCGGAGGCGATTCCTGCATCTGTTGCCGGATCAACCTCAATTCCATCGACATCGTACGAGACTTCAACATAATACAAGCGTACCATTTTAATGCTGAGACTTTCACCGTTTCCGAGCCGTCTGACGTGGGGTAAAACGAAGCAAAGACCCCATGAACGTACCCGTTATCCACGTCCATTCGCAATCAGACAAAGCCACAACGGGTTACGTCACTTTCATGTGGGAAACCATGAGAATCCTAGCGAATCACCCAGAATCGCTACGACTGTCGTTGCACTGCATCGGACCGACTGCAACAGAACGACTCAAAGAGTTGCCCCAGTGCAAGACGTACTATGTCCCAAACGCAGAAGCTGACAAAGGCATGTCGGGCTCGACTGCACATGGTGCTTGCATCGAACACGCGCTCGCGATGACTGATGACGGTGACATCCATATCCTGGTTGACTCCGATACTGTTGTCCTAGCAAAAGGATGGGACGACTACGTCAGGTGTGAGCTGCTTGACAAGAGGATCGGGACTGTCGGCGCCACGTATGAAGACGTGGGAGGTTTCACTTCGGGAGGAGGAAACGTCCAGACATACAAGGGCATCCCAAATGTGGTATGGATGGCGTTGTCACCCGTCCACCGCTGGCGTGACCTGAAAGCGATGCCCAGGAAAGGAGATGACATACACATCACAAACGATGGATTATCAAAGACGTATGGCTTGCCGGTCGGTTACCACGTCCTTCGTGATGTGGCCTGGCAGATTCCAGAATACCTGACACAGCGTAACATCTCCTACGTTGGTTGGAAGCAGCTAAAACCGACAAAAGAAGCCATTGTCCTCAAGAACCTCAGCGACTACCATGAAGAGTACCAGGTAACCGCTGATAACGTCCCGTTCGTTGTCCACCACCGTGGCAGCATGCGTCACAATTACAGGGGTGACAGGATCAGCCAGAATTTCTATACCGCTGTTGACACCTATCTCGTTCAAGAAAAGGAGCGGGCGCCGCGGTGGTCGTGGCAACCGTCACCCGCAAACGAGAGCGTCTTGCAGATGATGCAAGTGGTCAAGGACCAGAACGCTCAACGCATCGCTGACCTTGAGAACCAAGCTGGGATCACGCCAAAAGCTTCAACACCTGCTCCCGCCGCCAACGTCGCGCCGTCGGCCACGATCTCAGGTTGGCTCAAGGCAACCCTTGATGGCCAGGGAGCTTTCAGCCGTTACGCCTTGCCTGTCCCGCAACAGGTCGAAATCAGCTTCGTCCCATCTCAAACGTGCAAGCACCTTAGGTTGGAGGGAACAGTCTCCGCCGTCAACATTGTCTTGCCAAAGGCTGAGTTCCAACACTCCTTGACGGTCAGAAATCTCACCGCGGGACCTGTCAAGCTATCAGTTTCAGGCGTTGGGATGACGTTGGATGTGCCCGTAGGGGCATGCTGGCAGGTCTTGGTAGACGTTGATGGACCCATCCACGTCAGCTGACGGTCAGGGCGGGAAATTGTAATCGCTTTCTTTGAAGTTCCAAAGGACATAGCACTCAAAACGCATGTCACCGTGTGGCTTCTCAAGCGGGACCACCCCAACAATGATGCCGATCCCGATGTGTTTTGTCTTATCGAGGTGTCTCTGTCCCTTGTATGATGTTACAAGCATCCCAGGATAGGGACGATCGTAGTGACCCTTGCCTGTCTCAAACGTGCCAGGAAACTCATCGGATTGGCCCAACAGCTCCCACGTCGTGCAGTTGTTCTGCTGGGTGAGAGCGACTTCGGTCACGGGATCGCTTCGGGGTTCTTACGGAAGTCAGTGAACTCGCTTGTGTGCCTGTTGAGGAATCCCCATGACTTGGTACGCGTGCCAGCAAAGAAGAGGCTCCACGCGCCATTCTTTTCGTCCTTCAGGTCAACGCGGTGGAAGTCCCTGGGACTGATGATGTTGACCTTCCCGGGCTTGATGTCGCGTTTTTCAATGTAGACGGGCGTACCCGGAAGCCCGATCTCCTTGATGTGACCTTCTCCCGTACCCGGGAGTGGGGTGTAAGGTTGCATCTCCCAGGTGACGGGATTGTGAGCACGTTCCTCGTAATACCCACCCGCCAGGATGATGCTTAGCCCCCATGCCCACGGGTGATTGTGCAGCTCTTCACCTTGATCGCTGCTGTGAAAGTGATGCAGGTAGATGTTCCCCCACGCCCTGTCTTTGCCAAAGAGGTAACATCGTGTGAGGTACGGCTTGCCGTTGATCGTGATCGTTGTTTTCGGTAACTTTGACTCAAGCCAGCTGAGAAATCCCATAGAGAGACAGTAACCCAGCGCTCGCCCGTGTACTTGTTGCTCAGTCCAGGCCCGTATCCCAACCCTTGGCGGTCGGATCGGCGTGTTTCTCCCACCGCGGGTCAGCGTGGCGATGCGCACCCTTCGTGTCAACGTGGTCCTCTTCAGACTCATCCATGCCCACAACGGGAGCGCTGTCCTGGTCCATGCCCTGGTCCCAAGTCGCTCCAGTCGGATCGGGGTGCGTTTTCTTGTTCGCGTTATATGGGGTGTCGTTTGCCACGAACTCACGGACCAGCTTACGAACCAGCTGCCGGAACTCTCTCAAGGTCATCTTCATCATCGTCCCACCCTCACCCTGCCGTGATAGTGCCAGCCCCAACCTCCATGCCAACGCCAATAATGGCGATACACAACACCATCGACGACGGTCGTCGTGTAGTAGGTGTATGGGCTGACATAAACAGCATCGGAGGGTGGGTCCTGGACATACATCACGGGTGGTGAGTCATACACCACACACCCGGGAACGGTTGTAACCAACCCCAGAGCCATCATGAATGCCACGAGCAGGCGCTTCATGGAGCTAACTATCAACCTCAACGGCCCTGGGGGAACCCTTCCGCCCAGTCATGAAGCCGGTCAGACAGGTCATCGACGACGTCCTTGGCTTCGTCCTCGTTTTCCCACGAGGGTTCAAAAACATCGAACTCGAAAACACCAGGATTGTTTGTCGGCTCCAGGATGTCAAACTGGTAGTTGACCTTGCAACCGTACTCATCTTGAAAGTCTTCGATGAGAGCGGCGATATCGTAGTCGGTCTTTCCGTGCCCGTTCGCCACGTCTATCACGATTTCATTGAGCGGGTCATTGACGACCTTATCACCAGTGATGGGTGTCTCAACGCTGAGACCAGCACGGTGTGGGACGCCCGATCCGTTCAAAACGACTGGTTCACCATGGTAAGCACAGACTCGGAAAATGAAGCCGTTCATAGCCTTGACCGTAACACTCTCAAGTGTCAGATTGCACTAACGTGAAAGCTGAGAGGGACGAGGTCCGGATGAGGCGATTGTTGATGATGACGTGCCACTCCCAAGGTGCGGTGTCAACGCCATCTTCAGAAATTATTTTCAGCGAGGAAACGACAATCCCAAAACCACGTCCGTTTGCGTGCACCAAGTCACCCGGCACGAAACCTATGCCCTTCTTTACTCTGGGTCGCGCCATCGTTCTCTCCGTTTGACCTGGAGCTGCGCGATGACTTCGTCGGCTCGCCCGCCCTTGCCCGCGTGCATGTCATGTCTAATGCCCTTCTCATTGTTGCAACGAGAACACGCTAACGCTAGGTTACTCGGGTCAGTCGCTTCGCCATCATCACACAAAGGCTTGATATGTTCAATTGTCGCCTTCGTTTCACCCGATGGGTGAACCAGTAGCTTGGTGCCGCAGTGGATACACTTGCCTACCCACGGCTGTGGATAACGTACAGGGTCAGGGTGGACAGCGATCGGACGAAACGTGTTATCCGTCGCTACGATCGAAAGGACTACGTCAGCCCTGCTCTTCGCTCTGGGCCTGGTCGGAGCCCTCTCCGTCCTGTCCTTCTTCGCCCTCTTCCGACTCATCGTCTTCGGAGTCTACATCACCACCGCCCGGTTTTGCATTCGCTCCCAACATCGTGCTGGTGTCACCACCACCGGAGAGCTCTGGGATTTCTGGTGCGCGGCGAGCCGCAACGCCATCCATTCCCATCACTGACGGGTGGATAGTCGTGGGATCGTTTTCAGGGCAGTGCATCTTCAACGTCGTTACCGGATCCTCGGGTCGTCTCGGATCGCCCTCCGTCCCAGCGGGACGCCCGGGCGTCGCGTACCACATTCCCTGGATCTGCTCTGGCGAACCGTGATCACGTTCCGCATCATAGTCCGAGTAAAAACCCTTGGGAGGCTCAACTGGATCAACCATGCCGGCGCCAGCGGGATACTCAGCTAGCAACTGGCGTTGCTGCATGTACTCATGCGCTTCGCTAACAAGCCAGGCCGTCTCTCCGAACAGGCTCGTTGGTTTTTCTTCGGGCGGGTCACCCAGTGACGTCTTTTCTTCGTCACCCTTGAGGTGAGGTGACATCTTCAGGTCATCGTCGCCAGTTTCAGGGTCAGGGATTCCGTTTCCCTTCCCATCACCGAGCATGCGATCGTCTGTCTCGTCAAGGTCGCCCTCTGCTCCAGAAGGCAAGCCCATCGGATCGCCCAAACGTTCGTGATCATAGGGTTCGGGTTCGTAACCATTGGGAGCCCAACGACCGGGGACAACAGCCTGCTCGTCCATGTCACCCTCGAGGCTGGCACTCTTGGGCAGCTCGCTTTCCAAATGACCCGGGACAGCTGCGTCTGGGTCGCTGGGAGCCGATGGGGTCGTCCCACGAGACATCATGACCGCCTCGTGCAAGTACTCCCTGAGCAGACCTAACCTGATTCTCACGAGGGTAACTATTCTAGAAACCGGATGACTTCGGGATTGAGGGTGCTCACCGTGTACTCGAGGAAAGCATCCCTGCAATTAGCTCCCCAGATCACACGGATGCGATCGATCCCATCGTTAGCAACGACCACCCCGAGACCCACGAACGCGGGTACTATGCCCTTATTGACTAACGTTGTCTTGCGACTATCATAGACGATAAACGCGCCAGGCGGCCACGACTCGATGTTGCGGATGCTCTTTTCTGCTTGTTGCCACACAGCCCGAGTCGACCTACCATCAGGTTTCTTGGGTGACTTTCTTATCACGTCCCGACCAGACGTAGCTGCGGCGGGGGGCTGACGGGGGTCGCCAACAGCTCAGCAGAGATGATCCGGTGAGGAACCCGCTTGTTGATCCACTGCCTGAACGCTTTCTGGCCCATCAGCGCTCGCTTCCGGGCCAGAACAAACGTTGCGTCCATCAGGCTCATGTCCTGGCGGAAGTTGTTGCAGTTGTAGTGAGAGGGCGCTTGGTTGTCCTGTATACCACGAGCAACGGAGCGCGGGATCAGGTGTTCGATGGTGACACTGTGCAGCGACTCGAATGTCTCTCCGCACAGGACACAGTGCCAGTCCCACATCCTGAGCAATCGAAGCCGCTTCTCCACGTCCTTAGGTTTCATCACCATCGGAGCGCTGGCCTTCTTGCTTTTCGGCATGTCTAGACCTTACCCAGTTGCCCACAGAAAATGCATCACGGGAGCCATCCAGTGGACAGCCCCCGTGCAAGCAAAGCGTTCTTGGTGGGTTCAGTGCGACGAGCTGGGACCGATCTGGATGGGACCGGCGCGCTTCGTGTCGAAAGCCTGCTTGGTCTCGTCGTTGATGACGATGTCGTACTGACTCATGTCGACCTTGGGGAAGCCCATCATGTGAGCGATGCTGCCATTCGGAACCGAGCCCAGGGAGATCTCGTAGACGCGCTTCTTATCGAGCAACGTTTTCTGGTCAGCTTCGAAGCTGTTGCGACCCGCTTCGATCGCCTGCTGCAGGCGGACGTACATCGAAACATCGAAGTTCGGGTTGTGCTCCTGGATGAACTGAAACACTGCCTTCGAGCCGTCCTTGCCGTAACGGCCCTGCATCGCGCCGTCATAGACCTTCTGGAGGTCAGCGGCGTACATGCTCGGGACCTGGGCCATCTCCTTCACCTTGTTGAAGTAGTTAGCGTAGTTGTTCTGGTCCTGGGAGTACTGCGCCTTGAGCCCAGCTTCCTGGGTGACACAGTCGTTGTTGATGCCGGCGACGCAAGCGAAACAGCCGACGCCGAAGACCACGAGGATTGCCACGGTGGCGATGAGAGCCTTGATTGCGATTGACATGTGAGAGTTCTACCTTGTTTGGGTTGGTTGTTCAGTAGTAGCTGTAGGGGTAACGTCGGGAGCTGTTTTGATCGGGACCGAAGTCGTTCTGGTCGCCCTCTTCGAAAGGATCGTTGAGTTCGAAGAAGACCGTCAGCCCGATGCTGACAACGAGGGCGATGATGAGGGTTACCCACCACTCGGTGGGTGTTGGCGTCATCTCGGCCTCGAGGTATTGGAAGTCGTGCATCGGCTTGCGCTGGAAGTACTGGTCCACGTTGGTCCGCAGGTCTTGCATGACAGCGTCCTTGGTCAGGACGGCGTCGTTCATGACATCGTCACGGAGCTTGACCTTGAACAGCTCGTTGGTCGTCCAGCACATTACCGTCGCCCACTGTGGCTTCAGGTTGTCGTCAACGGAAACGACCAGGGTCACGTCGTTTTTCTTGCCACCCGTCCACGACTCTTCGAGGGCGTAGAAGTAATCGTCGGGCATGTTCTTGACCAAGACAACGATGGTGTTGGCTTGCTTGGCTCGTCCGAGGTCACCGTTGAGTTCAGCTAGCGCGGCGTTCCAGTCAGACTGGTCGGGTAACGTGAAGCCCAGGGTGACGAGATGGTCGAGCCGGTAGTAGTCGTAGACGTGTTGTGGGTTGGCTGGCAGCTGGCCCTTGTACTTCTCCGTCAAGCCTTGGTGCCTGAACAGGGTCCCGGGCGACGCCTTGATGTAGTTCTCGAACGGGTGGGTCAGGCTGGTCGGGTCGCCGATCTTGACCGACGTCCAACGCGGGGGCTCCTTGACGCCCTGGTCATCGATTCGGTCGATGTCAACGTGTTCGGCGTTCGTGGTGTCAACCACCCAGTCGTAATCGTTGCCTTGGACCTTGCGTGACCAACCGTGGTGACGGTAGCACGTGTCGCACTCCTCGTGACACGATCGTTTCTTGCCCGACCCACTGCACACGTTGTGACAATCACAATCGTAGGAGTGCTCGCATGGGACAGTCACCCGTTCCTTGCTTGCCACCCGCCCGTCCCACACCTCGGTGTCGCTCTTGTTTTGGCTCGAGACGATGCCAGCAGCTGCTCCAGCAACGACCAGGTTCGCCGCAAAAATGCAGGCGAATTCCTTCCAATTGACGCCCTTCAGGAAGACGAAAGCAATTGCTGGGATGACAACGGAGACACCCGCGACGATGAGGAAAAACGCCCACATGTTGGTGGGTCCAACCCTACCACGAGTGTCAACCAAGATTCACACCAAGGCGTTCATGCGCTGGACAGCGAGCTGCAACAGGTTGTTTTCAACACCGAGGTTGATTCGTATCCGACTTGCATCGCCAAATGCTGACCCAGGCGGGATAGTGACCATCGCTTTATCGGGGTCGAATTTTGAGCCTGGCTTGAACCAGCCAAACATGCCGTGTTGGGCCATGTCGCTAGTATCCAGCACGTCGGGGTGCAGCGTTCGTATCAGCCTCTTGTTTTCATCAAGGAACCGTCTTGCCGTGTTGTGAAACGTATCAACATCGCTTGGGTGTTTCTTCTCGTGTTCAATGATGTTTGCCAACACGTCTTGCGATAGGAGCGACACACCCACTGTGGACGCTTCGACATACTCACCCGCAAATTTCGCGATACGCTCATCATCAGTGACGATCCACCCGCACCTGAGTCCGCTGAGCCCGTACATCTTGCTGGAGCTGTAGATCGTGGTGCCCGCCAACTCAGTAATAGCATCTAGATAAACGGGTGTGTGATACGCTGCGTCATGGACGAGGAATGTCCCAAGCTTGGAACACTTCTTTCTGAGTTCAAGCGCTTCGTCGATCGATGTCAGGCGGCCATCGGGATTGTTTGGCGAGACGATCAGGTATGATGTTCCCCATGTCGGCTCGTCTTTAAGGACCAAACCCAGTCCTCCGAGCCGGATCGCTTCGGGCATCTGCGACCAGTAGGGCGTTCGCATTGCGATGTGGGTCTGGCCCAGCTTCCGGAGCGCGTAAAAGACAGCTAGCAACCCCTGCTTTGCCCCAGAAGTGACGATCACGTGTTGGCCGTATCGCTCTTCCAACAACATCACGAGGCGCTGGCTACCCTCGGGTGCTTGGTAATCGCAATCGCAAATAATGTTATCCAGGTTGAACAGTTCAGGCGGGTACGCAACCTGGAGCGCGTGACGGATGACATGGGCTTCGCCAACTGTCAGATCGATCCACCCGGGCGGGAGCTTTTTCCTGATGAGCGGGTCCACGATCCAAAACTACTCCGCTTCACCGGTTCAGGTTATTGACAATCTCGCCGACAAGCTCGGCGGGCTCAATTTCTACCGTCAAGTGCTGCACCTCGACATTGAACACATCTCGGCACATGCCCATCTCATAGCCGAGGTCATGGATTTTGCGTGCGTGGAGCATGTCGTTGATGTTGTCCTGCAATTCGCTGATCATGTCGGGCGGAAATCGCGACAAGTCTAAACGATCGAGCCGTTCGTCAATCTCCCGACGAGTCGCGTCGATCATACCATCAACAGAAGCAAACGCTCGAGCTGAGGTGCCCTCGATCAATTCGCCTTCGTATCCAGTCTCAATGCCCCGGATAACCAAGAGGTAGACGTACGCCATGGCACCATCATACTCCGTCCCAATTAGCGCGCGAGCTCTTTCCACCGGGTCTCAAGAAATCGAGCGTAAGGCAATCCCGCGAGACCGTAAGAGCCAACAGCGTACGCGTCTGTCGCCTCGACCAGCAACGTCTCACCCTGCGCGGTGACGCCCATGTCGAGGCAGAACGCAGCATTCATCTTGCCCTTGCAACACTTGAGTGCTTTGTTATAGGTGCTCTTGTTGAGCGAGGTGAACGCGTCACCGCGGTAGTGCCGGACGCCGACGGGCTGGTCGTGCTTGAAGAAGCAACGGTATTCGCTCACAAACTCGATCTCATCGCTGACAAAGCAGGGAGTCTCTTCCGGGTATGCAGCAACCGCAAGCCTCGATCGCGGGTCAAGCGGATCAAAGACGAAACCCCCGAACAGCTTCTGTTGGACGGGCTTGACGAACTTGCGAGCGACAAGGCTCCTGACTCCTGCCAACGTCATGCGCTCGATCTTCCGTCCCAACATCCAGTCGAGGTGTTCGGGATAATCAACGGGTGTTGGCACCGGTTTGCCTAGCAACTTCAATGCATCCCAGACGTCACCCAGGTTGCCGCAGACGATGACACTCGGGCCGAGGTCAGGCATGTTCTCAAGGTTCAGGTCACCGAACCCGTAGAACGGGACCACAGGGATCCCCTGGATGTGGAAGCCCTCGGCCGCAGCATAGGTGTTGGCGTTGTCCGGGATGTTCTCACGGAAACGGATGTAAGCCTTGTCAAGCATTTGCGTGCTGCTCCACGAGCTTCAAACCCTCAGCGACATAGTAATCAACAGGCTGGTCTTTCTGAAGGAGACCCGCCTTCATCATCTCTTCCAACTCGTCTCTGACCGCGTTGCACCACGACCCAGGTTTGGTCGCCACCTTCGACAAGATGATTCCCATCGTGCCCTTCGGCAGCTTGGGCGAGTTGTCATCAGCGTAGACCTGCTTGACCCTGACTTCTAGTTCAGCAGCACGAGCGAGTGCCCGAGCGCGCTTGTCAGGACGCTTGGTCGTCAGGTCAGCGCGGGACAGCGCCATCAGCCTCTCAAAGTTGCGGACGTCACCGATGTCGACGAGCAGTCTCCTGACCCCTGAGTCACCCCACGACTTCTTGTAAGCCGCGGGTCGGAGGTGGTTCAGCACCAGAGCCCTGACGGTCGTGAACAAGCTGTGGTCGTTTCTGAACAGGTCAAGCCGGTGATCGATGCGATCCAACATCCTTGCCCCGACAACGTCATGCTGGTGGAACGTCACCCGACCATTGACGAATGCACGCGTCCGAGCCTTGCCGATGTCATGCATCAACGCGCCCCATCGCAGTTCAAGCTGAGGTGGCACCCCAGCGACGACCTGCTTGGTGTGATCCCAAACGTCCTTGTGAAGTGCCGAACGCGGGTCTTCACCCAAACCCTTCATCTCCCCGATCTCGGGGAATAACGCTTCGAGACAGCCCGTCTTCAGCAACAGCTCAAGCCCATCAGCTGGGCGTGAGCCGCAGAGGATCTGATCAAGGAGCTTGCGGACGGTCAGCGGGTTGCGACGCCACAGGTCTTCGAACTCACCGGGAGAAAAGACTCGTGGGACAAACAAATCATCAGGAGCGCCCGTGTTGGAGCCCCTAACACACAACTCTAGGAGTTCGATCGGATCCATGACCTGCTTATCGTATCACAACCACGAATCTGTTTTCACGGGTTGAGGTGATGCACGTCACCCTTGACCGTGTTCGCTGGGCACTGCCGAGACAACCCTTGGACGTGCCAGATGTTGTCTTGGCCCAAGTACCAGCAATATAGGTCATCACGGATGTAACGAGGCTCGGGAGCGTAGGGATTGTGAACGCAGCCCGCGAGCAGGAGAAGACAAATGACACGTTTCATGTCATGAACTCTATCCTAGCTCAGAATGTCGTTCACCCTTCTTTTCGTGCTCAAACGGGCGCCATGGCATCCAGACGCGGATGACTGCCAGAGCAATGAGACAGACGAAAAACAGCTGCCAGACATCAAGGTTGTAAGAAACGCCCCAGACCTTGAAAGCGTGTTCGATCGTAAAACATGCGGCGACGAGCACGCTTATCCGAGCGAGCCAGACGAATGCATGGTACAGAGCCCAAGCGATCACGTGACGGGTGACCCCTTGGGCAAACCCTCACCGTCTGGAAACAGCACGTGCATCAATGCGACCGTATCACGGACCAGCTCGCTGTCGAAGTGTGCCAAGCCCGTCGTGGGATCAAAGCTCACGATAGCTTTGGGCCAGTCGCTTGGGTAGGGTGCTGCCCACAGCACGCACAGCCTCGTTAGCAAGCCAAACGCTTGGCCACGCTTGGCCACGTTCCCGTTGAGCTCATCATCACAGATCTTGTTGAGCAAGTTGACGAGCGGGACGACCTCGGGTGGGAAGATGGGAACACGAGGGTTCTTGGGTGGCTTTTGATCTTTCTTTCCCATGGGAGCGCTCTGGATTGCGATACGACGTTGCTCGCTCTTACAAATAGCGACTTGTTTTGATTTCACGTCGTGACCTTGACGCGGCGTTTTCCCAACCGCTTCTTGACATCATACATCGTGTCGATGACGAGCTCCCTGTTCTCAGCAAGTCGCCTGACGATGTCTTGTGAGTTCAGCAGCTCGTGGACCTGCAGGACCGCAGTCAGGCTTGGGTCATTGAGGATAGCCTTGAGCTGATCCTCCGCTTCGACCAACTTGACCGCAGCAAGCATGAGCTTAGCATGGACGTCAACGCAATCAGCGAAAGGAGCAACTTTGGCCATGCTCGGATTGTAAGCACGCCATCGCAGCCTTTGCACTCAGTAACAGTAGGACAACTCGTCAAGATTGATCCGGTTCCACGCTGCGACTTGCGCAACGGTCGTCCGGTCAGGACAGACAAACGCGTGTGGGTACCAGGTCGTGTTCATCAGCGTCCCGTAGACGTGTTGGGCTCCAAAAGCGTGACCCATCTCGTGTTGGAGGATGCCGCTGACATCCTGCTCATACCAGTTTTTTCGTAGCGAAATCTCGAAACCGCCCAGTGTAGACGTCCACGCCAGGGGCTTTGGAACGTTGACCCCGTCGTTGTCTTGGGGTGCATCGATTGCTTCGTGGACCCACAGGGTGCAGCTGTCTTTCCAGGGTTGCCCGTGGTCTACGGCCACAACGTGGCGCCACTGGTGCAGAGCTCGGTCCCACTGGTCTATGGCATCATGAGCGCCTGGAATGGAAGCGTTAGGTAGGTCGAGACACACGTAGATGTGTCCCTGTTCTTCAGGTTGCACCGCGAGTGGCGGTTTGCTCCACTCCACGCCGCAGCCGTTAGACAGCACCGCCACGAAGCACACAGCGCTTGCCAGTGATACGAACCGTCCGAACCCCATTGACGGTACCTATCCGTTGCAAGCACTCTGTTGGCACCCAAACCAAGCCCGCGCCAGGCGCTAAGACAAGGCAACACGCTGCTTCTTCGTCATCTATTGAATAGACGACAATGCCAACGTCCTTTTCAGCCCAGTGAGTGTCAGTTAGCTTTGGGTCATTCCATAACAGCGGAGTGACCATGGCGGTGAACTCAAGGCCGTCTTCATAGTTGCAGTCGCTCCAACGGTAGACATAGTTGATGAACGAGCCACGCTGGACCAGGTCACCCGGGAAGACAACCATCAGAAGAGCTTTTTGATCTCGCCACGACTCCAAATCTGCATCAGATCTCTTGGGTCGTCGATCTGTTCGGGCTTGGCTGCGGCGCCCATCGCCATCCGTTGCTTGGCTGTCTTGATGCGAAGCTTCTCGACCTCGGCTTCAAGCTTCTTGGTGAGCTCGGCTCTCTCGTCTTTCGGGCTGCGGCCGTTGAACAGCGTCACCGCTGCATCACGGCAACGGTTGAAGAAATCAAAGATGTCTTTGATGTCAATCTCATCACCGAAACGGATGCCCAGCGGCTCGTCACCCTCAGCGACGTCCGTCTCCCTGATGCTGAAATCAACCCTAAAACGTTTCACTTTCTCTTTTCTCTTGGGAGGACATTGGGCCCACCCAAAGCGCCGCTGATCCCATCAATGAAACCGATCGCCATCTTGCCGAACTCCCAAGCCATCCAGAAAGCGATGATGAGCGCGATGATGAGGATGGCACCAACGATGCAGATGAGAACGACAGCCCATGTCGGTAACGTGATCATGATCTCCTCGCGGCGTTGAACGCTTTGACACGTGCCCAGGTGCAGTAAACACCCGCCATGACGATCATCTGCTGGGCCCAGAAATGGTAGATGGGCGGGCGGCCCAAGCGAAACCAATGGTAGAGCGTGACGCCCAAGACAACGCTGGTGATCGTTGACAGGACCAGCGCCCAGACCAGGTGGTAACGAGCGAGCGCGTTCACTTCTCTTCCTTGGGACCGTCGTCGGTGATGACGATGTTCTTCACCACCTTGATCCCACGTGGGACGACAAGGTATGACAGCACGGTCAAGTTCCACGTCAAGGTTGCCAGCAACACCATCGCTGGGATCGACCACGTCATGTTGTGCTGGTTGAAGACGTGCAACCCCCAGACCATGATGGGGGCGCAGACAGCGTTGGCGGCGTATCGGAACCAGGGAGGCAGTTTCATGCGGGCCTCACATATTCCATGAGGGGCGGGAGCTTGATGCCACCATGGCCGTAACGGTCACCCTCCGGGATGTAGGACCTGACCTCGACCTTGGCGCCCGTGGCATTGATCTGCTGGATGGCATGTTGTAGCGAGTAATGATCTCGCGTGGTGAAGAGCGCGGTCCCGGTCGGTCCCTCGACAAAGTCCTTGGCGTCCTTCAGACCATGTCCAGTCAGCTCCCGGATGACCTTGATCAGGCCGATCTTGTTCGGACCCGCATCGACCAGGCAGACGACGCAGTTGCCCGTCTTGAACAGCAGGCCCATCGCGTCCATGCAGCGTTGGAAGAAGTCACGGACATGGACGATGGGGACATCATCACCGAAGGAGATGTGCCGCAGCTCGCTCGCGGGAGTGTCATCATCAGCAACTTCCTGGATGACGAAGTCGATGCGGAGGTGCGTCTTTCGATCGATCATTGGATGACCTCGTTGAACTTGCCGAAACGGTAGACGAGAAGCGTGGAGATGGTGAACCAGACCCCGTGGATGAGGTCGCCCAGGGCACGGTGGTCATCATTCGCTTTCCAAGACTGGAACGCGAAGAACAGACACAGGCTGACGACGATCGCTTTCACGACCAGGTAAGCCCACGCAAAGTTTCGGGCGATCTCTTTGCGATCACTCATGTCACGATCCGTTGATGACTTCGAGCAATTTGAGACCCATGGGAGTGATCCGAACGTCATCACAACCATCATGGCCCGTGCAACAAGCCTGGACGTAGCCCTTACGGATCAATCCCTGGATCGTTGAAAGCCTGACCCTATCATTTGTATGGACATGGGTCCAGCCGCCGCGGAAACCAGCGTGACGGAAACGAGCGTCAGCACGCTGTGTGTTAAAGACCCGTGCGAGATCTTCGAGAACTGTGAACTGAATTGGTCCGATGTGCCACGGACGGAGCAACGCCTCGAAAGACCTGCGTTGGTCACGAAGCTGTTTGTCGATGCGTGATACCATGTTGCCATCATACGAAATTGGGGGCAACATTTGCATCGCCAGACCATAGGATCAGGAAATCATTGTCGACGACAGCGATCACCATCCCATCGGGCCGGCAACCCTTGCCACGTGACAGGCACGAGTTGTTGTCACCCATGCTGAGAACCTTGACGAAGTCACCGGGCTTGATCATGTCAGCCCGCCAGGCCCGGCCCTCCCAGTCGTAGGAACACTCGTGGCCCTTTGCTGCCCACGTCTCGGTGCCATTGGACAACGTGTGATAGTAACAGACAGCGAACGTGTTAGCGTGACAATGCTGGAGCTTCACATGCTGCTCATGAACCTGATCCCAGCCAAACGTCGAGACTCAACCTCATCAGCAGTGTCGCCAGCGACCCACCCGATGCCCTCTTTCTCCCACGACGGGTGACGCAACTCCAGAAGCGCTTCCAGCACGACAGGGATGTGGTTCGAGATCGGGCCGACGTTGGGAACCAGCTCGTAAGCGATGGGATAGACGCTGACGATCCGGTCACCGGGACGGAGGAGAGCTTGCAAGCCATCGACGTTGCATGGGCCGCACGTGGCAGCCACGTTCTCGTGTGGGACTCGGACGGTGCGATACCGAGTCACGACTTCCCCACTTGCAGGTGGGTATCACCGAAGAGCGCGGTCTTGAAGTCCTCACGGGCCGGAGCATCGAGCGGGATCGTTGTCCAGCTAGCCTGCCCAGACGGGTAGCACGCCAGCGACTTGCTGATGCTGGCGTTGACGTCAGTCACCTCCAGTGGCTGGGTGATGACAAGCTCGATCGTGACCCTGAAACGTCGGTGTTTGGTCATGGTTGCCTCGGAGCGGGATCAGCGCACATGCACTGGTGGTTGAGCAGCTGGCTGACCTGGCCGTTCGGGCACGCGATCTTGCTGCACTCGGTCTCGTTGTGCGAAGCTACGCCATAGCTGATGGCCGCGACGATGATGACGACGATGAGGCCGAGCCAACCCCCGGGCCCAAAGAAGATCGCATCATCAGTGGCGTCGCTAGCGTCTTCCCAGTCCCACATGGTTCACTCCGTCGGCGGCCGGCAACGCCAGGGCAGGCGGTCCGGGCAATCGTTGATGTCGAACTCAGCAAGGCCGCTCATCGCGCCGCAGCGAGGTGCGATGGTGCTGAAGCCCGCGCTCTCGAAGAAGCTCTCGCTGCGTTGGTTCCAGGGTGAAGCGACAAGGCGGCTGTATCCCAGACGGTGACCGAGCCGGATCGACTCGTTGATGAGGATGCGACCGATGCCACGGTTGCGCCACCGGGCTTGGGTGTAGATGCCCGTCCTGAACGTGGGGACGACACAGCTGGACTCGGGCCGGAGCAAGCACCATGCGATGGGTTCGAGACGATCGCTTGACTGCCACGCGGTGACAGCCCACCAGTCCTGGCCCGACTGGAGCCCGTCATTGTACTGGTCGATGAGGTCGCGAAAGAGCGAGCCCGCACCGACGCCGTCGTCCTTGAGGTCGCCGCGATCACCGCTATTGGTCAGGTGCATCCGGAGGTCAAAGACCAGGGACTTCGACAGGAAGTTCCAGGGCTCGGACTCGAGCCGGAGGCTGACGGGCAGGGGAGGCGGGACCGGCCGCACGCCGCTCGTTCTCGCCTTCTCAGGTGCCCTCGAGTTATTCGTTGCGGCCATGAATACAGTGTACCACAGCTGGTCTTACGTTTTCACTCAGAGGGCTTTGGGGGTCTCTCGAGCTTCGACGACGAAGCCAGCCCAGTTCGGGTAAGCCTTGAGCTTCTCACGGTCCTCGGGGGTGACGGGATACGCAAGCAAGCGCATGTCAGACCCGATCGATGCAGCGACCGGGAAACCGAGCTCCAGCTCGAGTGAGTGACGGGCTTCCTGCAGGCGACCCACTTGGGCGACGCCGCCCCCGCCGGAACGCGTGGCCATCAGGGCTTCTCCGACAAACGCAGGCCCTTGCACGTGGTGAAACCCGCCAGCGGCCGACGCGTCAGGCATGTGTCCTCGTTGAACGAGAGCGGGCTCTCCTTCTCTCCCAGACGTTCAGCCACGTGCTTGCGCAGGCCCGTCGCAGCTTCGACCCACGCGACGACCTTGTCAGCGAGGACCCGGTCGAGGGGGCGGATGCGATCAGCGAGCTGCTGTGCCGTCATGGCGTCAGCACCGTCGAGGCTGAAAGAGATGCTCGACGGCAGCATGTCACGGAAGATCCGGGCGAAGAACTGCAACTCTTCTTTGGTGAGGGGCTGCATCAGTTGCTCCGGTCGGTGGGGGCCGTCATCAGCTCGGTGCGTTGGACGACATGAGCTCGCAAGCCTTCAAAAGCTTCGACGATCGTCATCAACTTCTGGGCCATAACCGGATCGAACGGCCGGACGTCATCGGCACCGTCCTTGAAATCGCTGACCATGGTGTTGAACTCACCCTCGGGGTCAGCGAGGTCCTGTGCAGCGTCACGGAGGCTCTCGAGGAAATCCTCCTTCGTCAGCTTGTACTCGTCACCTTCCATCGTCTCATCCTCCTTCGAGCGGATGCTCGCATCAAAAACCGTACTCCACGGACGCACCCTGGACATCACTTGCCCATCGTAGGAACCGGAGTCAACGGTGCAGCCAGGGGTGCGACAGCGGTGGGACAAGCTTTTGAAAGGTCAGGGTGTTCGTAATGGATGCGTTCGACTGCAACCTGCTGCCACTTGTCAGCGACGCAGGTCGAAGCGCAAGTTGACATAGCACAGCACAGGACGATAGCAGCCCACCGGGCGATCTTGGAGATGACAACACCCTGCTGGAACTCGGTTGAGGCGTACTCGGCTTTCTGCACGTCAGCGTCAGCCGCGATCTTGGCCTTCATCACCTCGGCCTTCGAGGCATCATCGAGCATGCCGAACCAGGACTCCATCTCTTTTTCAGACGGGATAGGACCAGCAGACTTCTTCTTGGTGCTAAGGTCATCCATGGCACTCAGGGAGTGGGACAGGCGACACGGACTGCACCGGCAGAGTCCTGCACTATCAGGACGGTGCCCACACAGTGCATCTGCCCAGACGCACCCCCAGCAAGGTGGTACTGGACGGTGACGCCGCAGGCTGGCACCAGCGCGGTGAAGAAAATGAGGGCGAGAGCGCGCATCACTTGCTCCGGACCTTCGCGGGTCCCGCTTGGGGGACGCCACGACGATGGACGCGGTACCCGGCATGCTTGTCGGGCACCTTCAGCTTGGCATCGTTGGTGAAGACGAACAGGCCCCAGCCACCGTCCAGGGCGAAACCGGTGATGACGTTGACACCCGCGAGTTGCGCCTGCAGGGACTTCTGCGCAGCGTCGAGGTCGTCAGGCTTGGGAGGCAGCCCGTTGTCACGCGGGGGTGCCGGCTCGGTGGGGGACCCTTTCTTCTTGCCGGGACGCATCACTTGCCATCCAGCTTCTTGACCTGGCCCTTGTTACCGCCCGACTTGACGCGGGAGCGGGTGCGGCCGATGCCGCGCGGGGGCTTGGAGGTGTTGGCTCGCTTGTTGTGGAGCCAGTCCTCACGCTGGATGCGGGTCTCGTCGTCGGTCTGTCGCCGGACGAAGTCCTTCAGGCTCTCGCCCGGGTAGCCGCCCTTGCGGTGCTTGGTCTTCAGCGAGCGTGAGTGCGACTCACGCAGCTTGGTGGGGGTCCTGTCGCTCGGCATCGTCGTTCGTTGCTCCGTGTTGGGTTTTTGAGGGTTTCGGGTTTTTTCTTGCGCAGCTAACACACATGTGTACGGGCTCAAAGACGACAGCTTCTTCGCTGCAGTTCGGGGTGCCGCACAGCTTCTTAGCGCCTGCCATGGACTCGGATCCTATCCCAGTGGGCCAGCAACGTTCACTGGTGCCGGCCGTTGATGTACCTGAGGATCGACTCCGATATCTCACGCCGGTGGTCGATGCCCGCTTGGACGAGGTCAGCGAGCTTGGTATCGACGGTCCGGATGCTCGCGATGAGCTCGCGGTCATGAGCGCCAGCGAGGTCGATGTTGCGCAAGGCGTGAGCCTTGACGCGGCTGACGATGGCAGCGAACTGTTCTCGGGTCGGGCGCTCAGCCATTGCCCAGCTCATAAGCGCAGACGAGCGCCAGCAGGACGAAACAAGCAGCGGGAGCGTAACGCCCGTAGGGGGTAAAGACGCGGCGATCGGCGACGTCACATGCCGCAGACCAGAGGCGCCAGACGGGCCGGGCGACGGGAGCCAGGATGACAGCGATCGTGGCCAGGACATTGGCACAGGCGCGGACGAAGGAGCTCCACACCAGCGCAAAGTGGTTGGTCCATGTCATGAGCGAGTACCAACCGAGGACGATGACAGGGGTGCCGAACAGGACGGCACAGAAGACCGGGAAGTTTACCATAGCTTTCTCCTTACAACGAGGCGGGAAACGAGTACAAGGCCACTGAAGATGGCGAGGAAGACGAGCGCCCTGGTGGGACCGCTGGTCACGGTGCCCTGCAACAGCCAGACGACGAACGCAGCGATGACGGCTGCGATGGGCGGGTCGATGTCAAACAGGTTCATTGCGACTCCATCATCAACTGTTGCAGCTCGGTCGGCCCACCGTTTGCCATGAAAGCGTGGAAGAGGGCAGCCTCGACAACGAACAACGCCGCGAGGAGCAAGATGACCTTGGCGCGGTTAGCCACGGGTGATGAGGCGCCCGAGGCGTTCCAGGAACGGGTTGAAAACCCCGGTGACGAAGAGGCACGAGAAGACGAGCAGGGTGCCGAAAGCGACAAAGATGATGACGATGGCTGTGTCAGGCGCGGCAACGGCGACGGACAACGTGGTGAAAAGGGAAAAGAGGGTGAGGTACGGGTAGTCACAGACGAGGTCCCGGGTCCCCCAGAACAGCCAGCAAAAGTAGTCGATGACGGGCTTCACTTGAGCACCGTGAGGATGGCGACAGTGATGAGAAAGGCGATCGCGATATCAACCGCGAGCTTGAAGGGTTGGTTGAACTCGGGACGCATCACCAGGCCTTGATGACGAAGTGGATCGCAGCAACGAGCATGAAGACAAGGATGACACACATCCCGATGCCAGCGACGGCGATCACCGCCCGGATCACCCGCATGTCATCCCGGCGGTCGATGCGCATCGAAGCGAGGTCTGCTGACAGGTCAGGCTTGGTGATTGCTGCCTGACGCCGAGACGACTCGTACGCATCGACCTTGAGACGTTCTGTGTCCTGTGTGGTCATCACTCGTCCCTGTCGCAGGCGGCTGACTCACGGATGCGGCACTCTTGCCGTTTCTCTCCGGCATCGATGAACTCGCACTCGCTCTTGAGGCAGTAGGTGAGGGCGCGGCAGAAGTGCCGGTCGTCGGCGTGCTTGAGGATGTCGCACTGGGCGCCCTGGGCGGTACCCTCGCACGACCTAGCGGTCGCGGAAAGAGCGACAAAAACGAGGACGATGCCGATGGCCATCAGGACCGCAGCGGTGAACACGCCCAGGGGCTTGTCCCAGAAGCGACGCCCGTCGAGGTTGGTGCCAAAGTACTTGCCGTTGATCCCGACGACGTTACCCCTGTTGTTGACGATGAGGCTATCGCCGACCCGGATGCCCCGGACGCTTGACTTGCCATCGACCCTGATCTTGACGTTGCCGTCGTCCGACTGGATGCTGACCGCCATGTTGAGCTCCATCCTACCCCACGACGGGAGGCAAATTCACACCAACAAGGACAATGGGCTTGCCCTTGCGACGATCGATCAGGTTCGGAGCCTGGGCTTTGATGACTTCCAGCATCGCTGCAAACGAATGGGTGCCACGGACGATGACGTTCGAGTTGCAAGCGCTACGTGGGTCAACGGTCCGGTCCCACCAGCCGAGGACGGTCCAACCGCCAACGTGGGACAGCTTGGCCTCACCCTCGACCTCTTCGCATGACCGGCGGTACGGGTCGCCGGGGACGGAGCCAGGGCAGAAGCCACCATCGAGGCGACCGCCGTGAAGCGACGGGGGCAACCGTCGCTCGATCTCGTGCTCCCGCATGTGCGGGTTCTTGGGACACCTGAGGTAGTGACCGCTGCGCTCCCAGCAACCGAAGAAATAGCACTCGGCAGTCAGGACGTCGGAGGGGACCCGGACGTGGCCCGTCCCGTTGCAATGGGGACAGGGAACATCACGCTCTGGCAACATGACAGTGTCGTCAGCCATGGCGAGATCCTACTTCTCGTGACGACGCTTTTTCACAGGCGGGCCGAGGACCTCTCTCCGGCCTATCGCTGATGAATCACTGGTCCAGGGCTGCCACATCATGTGGACAACAGCGTTAACGAGACCGACGATGACACCGAACCTGGGCATAACACCGCTCGTCTCGGGGTACCAGATGACCAGGGTGCCCGGAGCGAGGGGACCTTCAAGGCTGATGTGGCGTCGGTCGGAAAACAACCCGTCGGACAACCGGTGGGTCGCGAAGTCCATCTCAGTTGACCTGATAAAGATCGGCAGAGGGAACCCAACCAAACTGGGTACGGGACGTCAGCAACATCACGTAACCGTGGCTTGCAGCGACAACAAGGACCATGTCATTGGGCATGACCCTGCCACAACGAAAGGCGTCAGCATCCAGGCTGGAGAAAAGCTGCCGCGAGAACTTGTGGGTATAGACGGCCAAGTCCCCGGGTTTCAGACCGGGTCCTGTTCCTGCTTGCGCATCCATTCAGCGATCTCGTGTTGGATGTCCCAGTAAGCTCGCGAAGCCTCACGGTAACGCTCCACCAGCGACGGAGGGAGCGGGACGGAGTGCTTGTAGAGCAAGGATGCCGACGAGCCCGCCGCCGCTTCGGGCGGCGGGCGCGGCACCGGGTCTTCGATCCCATAGACCGGGAACTGCTCCGACTCGCTGACGTAGTACCGTGGCAACCCGCTGCGGACCGCCCGTGCGCGCTCGCGGTTCACTGTCTCCCGACGTTCCAGGTTCTTGGCGACGTTGCCGTTACGCTCGCGGCGGCCCTGCCGGACCCAGCCGACGGTCGCGTCAGAGGCACGGGCCATCGCCTCGTCTCGCTCGGCATCGGTGAGGTAGCCGCCCGACGTCGAGAACTCCCCGACGTAGCAACGGGGCTTGACCAGCATGTGGTAGACGACGACCCGGCTGGGATGGATGCCTGTCGCGTGGAACCACCGCTGGGTCATGTCATCGCAACCCGGTCCATCGCCGACGACGAAGCTGTAACCGCACTCAGCGGCCTGCACCAGCTTGGGAACGTAGTGCTCGGTGAACTCCTCGGGGGTCAGGTCGAGGTGACCCGTCACCATCACTGTCTTCATGGCTCTCTCTCCTCCTTCTCCTTGTCTGGGTGGAAGCGGCAGAGGACGTTGTGGGTGCCGAAGCCCGCGGCGGCACCGCAGCACCGGCAGGTCCAGCAGTTGGCATAGACGCACCAGGCGTCCCAGGGCGGTTCGGGCACCCGGGTGTGGTCGTCGCTAGTAGTCCAGCTTGGTTGGCTCACTGGGAGCCCCCTCCTGTTGGTCGCCGTGGAGCAGCCAGCGACCCAAGCGCTGCAGCTGGGCCCAGGCGAAGGAAACGAGCACCCCGGCGAAGAACACCGGCGAGTAGGACACCGCCATCGCTCGCTTGCGCCAGCCCCAGCCCTTGGCACGCCGCCAGCCGACCCCGGGATCGAGAGCGATGCCCGAGAAGGCATAGCTGATGAAACTGATGATGAAAGCGAAGACGCAGGGCATCACCCAGCTGGGACCACGGTGGAGCTGGGCCAGGCGGACCGCGACGAACAGCGGGGTGCCCAGGCACGCGAACGGGCCCGCGGCGACGCCGAACAGGAAGACGAAGCGTCTCCAGATGGGTTCCATCACTCGACCCCCGGGTCGCCGGTGGCGATCCAGCAGACCAGCCGCCACAGCAGCTTGCCGGCACCGGCAACAGCTTGGACAACGAAGACGATGGGCGCCCAAGAAGCCAGCAGCCACCTCTGCCGGAGAGAGCGGCCCTCAGACTCGCTCCAGAGCCAGACGCGCTCGGTGGAGCCGAGGATGCCGACGATGAAAGAGAGGGCTGACCAGACAAAGAAGCACGCCGCGTAGACGCCGGCGGGGGATTGGCGATGGTCCTGAGCGAACACCCACGAACCGACCAACAACAGGCCGGGACCGCAAAAGAGCGACAGGACAAAGAACAACCGCTTGAGCGCGTTGTCACGAGCGATGACGGTGCCGCTCATCGCACCACCAGGACGTCGATGCGCTTGCCGTTCTCGGGATCCGACATGTGCTGCTTGCCGTGGTACTCGCACAGGAACCGCCGGCGACCCTCGGTGAGCTCCTCAGCCTCGGCGAGGCGGACGTCAGCGAGGCGGTACGAGTGATCGGGCCCGGTGACGACGACCTCAGCGTCGGGGCACTGGAGGCACAGCTTGGCGAGGTCTTTCGCTCTCATGGGTACATCCTACCACAGGGCGCGCCAGACTTTCACCGGTAACGGGGCCCCAGCACGAACAGGGTCTCGAAGCCATCGTGAGAGACCTGTTCGAACGGAAACAGGCTGGGCACGTCGCCCCAACGGGTGCTGTCGTTGTGCCACAGCTGGACGCCACGCCTTGACTCGACCCACCAGTTGTGAGGAGAGGCACCCATCCAGCGATGGAGGGGTTGCCCTGCCCTGAGGGCCCTGAGGGCCCAGGGACCGACGTGGGCCCGGAGCTTCAGCAAGTCAAACTCGATGCCGGCGGGGGTCTGGCGCATCCGTGCCTCAGCACGGGCGAGGTCCTCCCGGAGGTGGCGGGCCCTACGTGCGGTTTCCATGTGACTCACCTGTGATAGCAGAGGAGGGCGATGAGCGTCGCGGCGATGAAGGCCAGGCCGAGCGGCCACGGCCGGGCACGGACGTAGAGGGAGCTGCGCCGCGGCGAGCTCAACATGCTGCGACGCCGCGCGGTCCCGTCAGGGAGGACCTGCTTGAAGGAGTGACCCATGGGAGCACTGTAACACGGGGGCGGCGCACCGTTTCACTGCCGGGGCTGACCGCGGTGTGGCGCATCACCAGGGGGACCAAATTCGAGCGTGAAATGTCCCGGGATTTTTGTGTGCGATCTAAGCGGGGGCCTCCCCGGCAATGGCCTGCAAAGGTTGCCAGGGGGCCGGGGGGCCATGGGGCCCGCTCGACCCCATCTTGGGGCCAGGCCCCTAGGCCTTCTGTGGGCCTTCTACGGGGCCCCCTGCCGCCCCGGCCCGTTCAACCGTGATCGCGGACAGCTCTGACGAACGCGCCCGGCACCAGGTCGACGTTGACCCAGTTGGCGCGCTGGCACGTCGGGCAGCGCCAGGTGATCGCGTCGCCGTCGCGGCAGTCGGGCTCGAGCCTGCAATCGCTGGGCTCCAGCTCGACGACTGCCTCGCAGGTGCTGTCCTGGCACGTCTGCTGGATCGCTCCCGCTTGCTTCCCTGCCATGATGATCTTCATGAAATTGACTCTACACCCGTTCTTCCATCGGGTTCACTCGCCAGCGACGAAGTACGTCGGTTGCCCGGCGAGCCAACGCAGCAGCGTCAGCCACAGCGACTCCCTGACGAACGTCCGCATGCATGGACGACACATCGCGAGGCTCGGGTGGATCCCCCAGGCGTGCGGTGGGAAGACAGTCTGCGACATCTGGAGCTCCGCGTCGCAGCAGGTGCAGGCGTACTTCGGGAGGGCGTCCATCAGTGACAGCAACGCAGCGCGAGGAGGACCCCGACGCCGGCTGCGAGGTAGAAGTAACCCATCCCGACGAAGACCTCGACCGTCTTGGTCGACGGGACCCGCCGGATGTACGCGTCCCAGATGCTGTGCTGCTCGTCCATGAGCTGACCCTATCAGGCGACGTCGGCCTCTTTCATCTGGTCCTTCCAGGCGTCCCAGTCGAAGTCGCTGTCGTCTCCCGCTGCCATGATGCGAGCCACGCTCGCCCAGCTCCCCGCAGGCGGCTGCGTCACGTCGTGGTCCTCGAACGCAGCCTTGCGAGCCTCCCGCACGTCCTCGTCAGCGTTGACCTGGGCGAGGCGCTCGGCTGACAGCGTGGTGACGGGCGCCGAGAACGCCTCTCGCTGCTTGCTGTTGGCGATGTCGCACAGCTGGCGGTGGTACTGCATCGCGATCGTCCGGGCGTTCTGGAGGTGGAAGCCCGTCAGCTGGCGGCCGCTCTTGACCCAGCGGGCGTAGTAGCTGCCCTTGCTGGCGTGGTTGCTGCGGAAGCCGACCGAGTTGTCGTGCCGCGTGTGGGAGGTCGCCTTCTCGTCGGCGGTCTGGCGCTCGTAGATCGCCACGATGGCACGCTCGACCGCGCGGGGATTCGTCTGGAGCATCTGCTGGATCCGCTCTTTGTTCCACATGAGCCCAGTATAACACGCGTCGCCCGAGACCTTCACAGTCCCGAGCGATTCGTTGCTATTTTGTCCGGATGGGCCCGTTACCGCAGCATCGACGGGAAGACCCACGAGGAGACTTCCAGGGCGTACCCCAGGGCGTCGACCTCGTGGGGCTTGGAGGTGTCGTGGGGGCCCTTGAAGGCCACCCCGACGCGGATCACCGAGTCTTTCCCGACCTCGACCGCAAGGACCTTGCACGGCTGGTGCTGGCGGGGGCGGTGGGCGTCCGCCGCGACGATGTCCTTGAGCTCGTAGACGCTGCCGACGACGAGCTCGCACTGGCCGAAGAGTTTGGACCTTGACATGGGTCGACTCTACCAGGATCTGCGATCGTCTTTCACCCATTGTCCGGGAATGGATGGTAGTTGGTGGGGACGCGTCCCCTGTCGTCGACGGCGTTGAGCGCCTCGACGAGGGCGGTGATGGCTGGGTTCGACATGCCGTCGGTGTTGATGCCGTCGTTGTCCTCGACCCGACGGATGAAGGTCTGTAGCTCCTGCAGCTGAGCGTGAGTGAAGGTGATGGTTGCCATGATGGCAACCTACCACTTTCGTCCGTGACCTTACACCGGGAGGCGGTCGTTGTAGGTGATGCTGTCCGCCTCATGGAGCGTCCAGTAGAGGTCCCAGTCGGCGTCCTCCAGGTTACGCCAGTCCTGGATCCCCGGGTCCCAGACCGCCCATGAGATGAAGCTGATCTCATAGCAGGAGGAGAGCAACCGCGTGCCGTCGGGGGAGAGCGAGAGGGTGTGGTAGCCTTCCTCGACCTTGTTCTGTTCCTCCGATTCCATGACGTCGTCCGTCAGGCAACCGGGGAAGAGCCGCGCTGCTTGGTCCGGGGTGAGGCGCTTGAGGGTGATGTCCATGACAGCATCCTAACACGCGCGTGCCCGACCTTTCACAGATCGGGCACGAGTTTTGTTGGTCAGTGGTTGTCGTTGGTCCGGACCCCGATGTACGGTCCCCAGTCGTCTTGGTACTCGGAACGTGGGATGAGTTCGATGTCAAACGCGACGGACGGGTCGGTGTCCATGGACAGTTCCTTGTCACCGTGACCCTCGGACACGAGGGCGTCAACCATCTCCTTCAGGTCGTTCAGTGTCATGAACCGAATCTACCACGAGTCGTTGCCTGTTTTCACCGAAAGACGCGCGGACCTGTCGCACCCAGTCCTGGGCATCGTAGAGACCGGCTTGCGCAGCGAGCCCATCGAGCTCATCAAGCTGGTCCTGGAGTGACTTCTGCGACTGCGGCTTGGTCCCCATCAGCTTCCTCCGGCGCTTTTCTCGACGGTCACCGAGCCGTTCGAGGGAGAGCCCTATCACGAAGATGGCAACGAACATGACGATAACGCCGTGGAAGAAGCACGTCTCGTCCATGTCCCGATCCTACCTCAGCTCATCAGCGACTTTCACCCGAGACGTGCTTCGACGACCTTGCTCTGGACGACAACGCAGCTGACGCGGTCAGCGACGCTGTCTGCGGGCCAGCCGAGCATCGGCTCGCCGTCGACCGAGACGAGCCGGAAGATCATGTTCTTTGCTTCGGCGAGGTTCTGGGCGCCCTTCTTGCTGAGGCCGATGAAGTCGGCTGCGCCGCTCATCGCGGGCCCGCCCGGAGACCCGCGGCCTCCTGGATGTCGAGGCGCATCAGCCTGCACTCGTCTGCCGCAGTCACCAGCGCGTCTTGTTGGAGCTTGACCTGCGACGTCAGCTGCTCGATCTTGTCAGCTGCGTCGTTGTGGTTGAAGAGGCGGAGCTCTGCGATGAGCTGCTCGGTGGTCTTGCGCTTTGCCATGGTCTCACTCTACCTGGATCTGCGGGTGATTTTCACCGAGCACCCGCGTCGGGGACACATCCAACCCGTCTTGAGCCTGATCTTCATCGGTCGTCTCCACGCAGACGATACCCGTCCGCTCTGAGCGTTGCCTCGACGAGGCGTGAGCGCGGTGTCTCGAACGAGAACACGAAGCCCTGGGCTTCACGGACCTCCCGCTCGGCGATCGTCTCGAGCATCGTCTTCTTGTTGTCAACGGCGAGCGGGGAGCGCGGCATGTCCAGACTCTACCCTCAGTAGCACGCCTGTTTCACCGAGGCCATGAAGCCCTGGGCGAAGAGCTGCTCCTCTTTCACGTCACGTGCTCCCGCTTCGGCCTTGAGCATGAAAGCGGTGGGCGAGTCACCCGGGATGCCGAAGAACTCGGTGTCCAGGAAACGGTGCCGCAACGCGGCGATGCAACGCTCGGCGTTGCGCTTCGCCTCAGCCGGGCTGAACGGGTGGTCGATCATGATGATGTCCTGCACCATGATCGAATCCTACCTCGTTCTCGCCTGACCTTTCACTGCTTCAGGCCGAAGCCCTCGGTGACACCACGTGCTCGCCGGGCAGCTGCCGTCAGGTAGACGGTGTAGACGCGGCGCTCGTGGGCCTGGTAGGTGACGTACTGCAGGTCGTCGGCGATGCTCCAGTAGACGTCGCTCTTCACCTTGTTCTCGTCCTCGACGAAGTCGGCCTCGCACTTCTGCCCATCGCCCGTCATCGCAGCGTGGGCCTGCACCTGCTTGAGGACCCGCTTCACCTGTTTCGGGTTCACCGCCTCGTCGTCGTAGGCGTATCCGGTCTCCGCTTCTGCCTCCTTGCGGTTCTCCGCGGTGATGCAGTACTTGCCGTTGCAGCCGCAGGCGCAGCCGGGCTTGCCGCTGTACGCCTTGATGATGTCCGAGACGGTGAGGGAAGCGAGGTGTTGCTTGGCGGTGGTAGCGTCCATGACCAAACTATACCTCGCTTCCCCGTTGACTTTCACCGCCACTCGCAGGTGGCCGCGCGCCCGCCGGTGTACAGGTCCTGCATCTCTCCACACACCCAGTGACGGGTGGTCTTGGCGACCGCGTGCTGGGGGACGCTGGCGACGATGGTGAACTCGTGGACCTGGATGACCTCGGGTGCCGCCGGGATGTCGAGGCTGGTGGGAGCCTCCAGCGCCGGGACGGGAACGCTCGGGTCGGCGTGGGAGCCGGTGCCCTGCGAAGCAAGGGCGATGCCAGTGCCGAGGAAGAGACCGATGACCGCAGCGATGAAGAAGATGTGGAATTTCATGGGGTGGTGTCCTTTCCGTTGATGGACTGACTCTACCTCGATCTGCGCTGATCTTTCACAGGTTCAGCTCGTCGCTCCCAGTTGTCACTGGGCTCGCGCCGTGGGGCACCAGGCGTACTCGCTCCCGAGCAAGGAGCTTTCGGCCCAGCGGCTCTTCCCCGCCGGGAGCGACGAGCCGAGCCCGTGAGGGCTCAGGCGTTCAGCTGTCGCCGAACATCTTGTCGTTGACGACGAATGACGTGGTCGCCGCGCACCACAGCAGGCACAGCTGCTCATCCGTCATCGACGGGAAGGCGTTGCGGAGGTCATCGGTGCTCCCACCCGCGTTGTAGAGGATGGTGGCACGGGCGATGTCATCGCAGTTGGGGCGAGAATCGTAGCTTCCGATGTCCATGACCTTACTGTACCTCCTTTCCCTTCCGGCTTTCACTGATCTGCGTGAAGATGGAGACGACGCCGACACAGATGAAGAAGAGCGCGATGCCAGGGTTCATGACCCCAGTCTATCCTGATCTGCGCTGACCTTTCACTCCGTGACGACGTTGCCGCGCTTGTCGTAGCGGACGACGCTGTCAGCACCCGTCCCGTCCTGCGACGGCTCACCGACGACAGTGGTCTGGGTCACTTCAGACCAACCACCGGTCCCGTCGGGGACGTCAAGGCGCTGGGTGACCTGGACAGCGTTGCAGTTGTTGCAGACGTGGATGATGAGCCCGCCTCGAGAGCGAAGGGACTCGACCATGGCTGACCTGGGAAAGCGGTGCTTGGTGCAAGTGTCCATGTCAGCATCCTACCATGATCTGCGTTGGTCTTTCACTCGTCGTCGTACTTCACGTACTCCGCCTTGATGGCGACGGTGTAGATGATGTGCCCCTTCGGGGCGCCGGTGCCCTTCTGGTCGATGTCCTTGCGCATGGTGAACTCGCACGTGGTGGGCGTTCCGGGGGCGGTCAGGTCAACCACCGCGTTCGGGTGGGCGTCCAGCGAGTCAATGAACGGGTCCATCGGCGCCGCGAGCTCGCACGCGTCGATCATCGCCTGGGCGACCTGTATCAGGTTGGTGTCCATGGTGTCAGTCTACCACGATCTGCGCGGCGCTTTCACCAAGTGCGGCGCTTCGTGTAAACAGCAAAGACGCCCTCCGTTGTGACGGACGCCCACACCCGCATCCAACCGTTGGCTTCCATGTCGGAGTCAGACTGTGACGACGTGCCGCTCGGGTAGGGCAACACCCGGGTGACGAAGGTGTCGCCACCGCGCTTTTGCGCAGCGCTAACGGGTGGGTCGATGTCGACCGAGCGTCCCGTTGTGCGGTCGAGAATGACGGTGTCTTCGGGAGAGAATCTGTTGTCCATGACAAGACTCTACCAGGATCTGCGCGATCCTTTCACCCGTCGACGTAGGCGGTGCCCTCGACCACGCGGGCGTTGATGCCCTTCTGCTTCAGGAAACGCTGGTACGCTTCGTCTTCCTGTTCGGCGTCGTAGCCGTCGGCGCCCGTGAAGATGCGGTCGTCCCGGGTCATCATCCCCAGCTCGGGGTGCCCGATGGTCGCATCGTCATACTCGAGCTCGTACTTCTTGGTCACGCTGGCACCGCCTTTCCGGGGATGAGGGTCCGCGTTGCGCGCTTCTGAGAGACGAGACCGCTGGCGAAGCCGTCAGCGAACTCGAACGAGGTGTTGCAGAGCCGGTAGTGCGCCTTCCGCAGCGCCAGCTTGAAACCGGGCTTGCGACAGGGGACCACCGCGACCCGCCCAGCGTGCGTGCCCTCGAGGACCTCGATCACGTTCCATGTTATGTCCATGACTCCACTCTACTCCGATCTGTGCGGTGCTTTCACCGCGTGGAGAGGAAGCGCTTCCAAGCGACGATGCCGATGAACTCCAACAGCAACCAGCCTGTCAAGACGAGGTAGAGCATGTAGCAACTCTACCTTGATCTGCGTCAGGCTTTCACCCTGACGTGGATGCTGAAGGAGTTCTCGTACGCCGTCTGCCCGTAGTACGAGCCGAGCAGCAGCTCGATGACGGTGCCATCGGGGAGCGTCTTGGTCAGGTCGGCACCCCGCGACACGCGATCTCCCGTCGGGTCGGTGCCGACCGACGCGTGGCTGATGCTGAAGCCGTGGGCACGAGCATTGGCTGACACCCGAGCGAGCACCCGCGCGCCCGCGTGACCGTGGCGTTTCTCCCAGTCAGCCGACGTGGCAGTGACCCGGGTGCCAGCGCCGCCCGGGAACTTGATGTCCTTGAGTAGCTTCTTGAACTCTTTGGCGTCCATGTCAGCAATCCTATCTTGATCTGCGGGCGGTTTTGCACTCAGGGCGTGCCGAAGTCGGAGACGGCCTTCTCCATCACCGCCTTCCTGATCTGGACCTCCTTCAACGCCTTCTCCAGTGCATCCTCGAGCATCTGGAGCTGGTACAGCCCATCGTGGAGTGACCCAGCGATCGGGGACATGGTGTTGTTGATCGCTTCCTCGACCTCAGCAGTGAAACTCGGTCCGGGCATCACCTCACCTCCATGGTCATGTTATACCAGGATCTGCGCGATCCTTTCACACGTCGAGGCCGCAGTACTGCGTCACCAACACCTTGGTGCCGAAGACTTGGACCTTTGGCTCCTCCGAGAAGGAGCGACCTGGGCCACCGTAGTGACGGTCCCAGCCGGTGAGGACGTGTGCCAGGTCGTAGTCGTCGTCCTGTGCGCGGGGACCGATCGTGCGGAGCAGCTCCGCCTCGCACTCTGCCTTGTCCAGCACCACGTACTTGGTGCACGAGGCCTCGCTGGGGTCACGGAAGGAGATGCCGCTGCGGAGGACGGTGAAGCCGGTGTCGATGGTGACGTGCTCGTTGGTTGCCATGAGACCAGTCTACACTGATCTGCGCTTGGCTTTCACCGGTCCGAGCAGATTTCACAAGGAATGGGCATTCCCGTGGTGTCGGTGGGACAGAAGCCACCCGTGTTGGGGACCGACGACCCCGTCACCGAAACAACCCCGTTGGTGCACTTGACATCGAAGTAGCTGGAACAAGCGCTGCCCAGTCCCAAGCAGATGTTGACATCGGAGCCGCTGGCAGCGAGACCCGTCGCGGTCGGGGTTGCGCTGCTGTAACGTTGGTAGTAGTCGATGCGGACCTCGCCCCCACAGGTGCCGTTGACGACGAACTTGCCCGGGACGGTGTCGCCGAACGCGATGTCCATGCCCGGGATGTCGAAGGTGTACGAGTAAGTGTTGGGACCCGCCGCAGCTTCGGGCGCGGCGTCCGCGGCAACCACGACGTCAGCAGTCACCACGTCAGGGTCAGACCCAGCGTCGGGGTCACTGGGAGCGTCGGTCCCAGCGTCGACAGTGGAACCTGCCTCGACGTCCTGCTTGGTGAGCTTGGGGCTGTCGGTGAGCCCCGCGTCGGGGACGACCGCTGAGGCTTCGGGGACGGGCGTCGCGTCGGGAACGGGCGGGTCACCTGCGTCATCTCCAGCGAACCCAGCTTCACCCATCGGCTGGGCGATCGGCTTGTTGAGGGGCGGGACGTTCTCAGGGCCCGAGAAAGCGCTGCCGCCGCAGGCGACGAGGAAGAGAGCCGTGATGGCGACTGTGTGTCTCATGTTACCAGTCTACCCCAACTCGGGTCGGACTTGCACAAGTCCCTCGCGAGCGGCCCGCGCGCTCGCGCAAACGCAACAAGCCCGGAGCCTTGTGAGCCCCGAGCCGGTGCGGTTTGTTTTCGCTCAGCTCGCTGCAGCCGTCGCCGCAGCGGTGACCGGCTCGACGTCCGAGGTGAAGAGGTAGACGGGCTTCTTGGAGCCCTCGACCTCGACGTAGCAGCGGATGCGCTGCGCCTTGGACACGGTGCCGACCTGGCCGATGAAGCGGGAGTCGCCGCCGACGATGCGGACCTGCTGTCCCGCCTCGATGCGCTGGGTCAGGGCGCGCTCGGTCGCCTTGACGCGGTTGAAGTGCTGGAGGTGTGCGGACAGCTTCGCCACCTGGGCTGCGGTGTAGTTGGCCGTGATCTCGCTGAAGAGCAGCTCGAGGGCCTCGTTGCCGAGGGGTCCGAGCTTCTCCGCGGCCTTCGCGACCTTGCGCATGTGAGCCGGCTGCTTGGAGGCGTCCTTCGCCGCCTTCTTCGCCTGCCGCGCTGCGTCCCGCTCGGCCTTCCGTGCGGTGCGAGCAGCCTGCTTCTCGGTCTCCCGGGCGGCCTTCTGCTCGTCGGTGAGGCGGGGACGCTTGGGAGCCGAGGGCTCCTTCTCGGCCTTCGGAGCCTTCGCGGGCTTCTCGGTCGCCGTCGTTCCCGTCGATGCCGCCCGGCGGTTCTTCGCCTTGGCCAGCGCCTTGTCAAGCTCCGTGACCGCTTCGTCGGTCATCGGGGCAGTTCCCTTCTTCTCGCTCATGATGTGATTCTCCTTTTCACCCCGGAGACACGGGAGCAGGAACAGCCCGGCTCGCGTATGCCCAGGGTGACATTGTCTCTTTGGCACATCACCGTGCCATCTGAGTTGACTTTACTATGACAGCCTGTGCTGTTTCACTTTGAGTGAGTCAGTTTTGCACCACAACCGTTTCATAGGCGAAAAGTGCAAGTTGTGTGATGTTATGGTACATCTCGTGACCATGGAACCCAAGACAACCGCGAGTCACAAGCCCCCGAAAAGGCTTTCTCAGAGTCCACCCAACCCAGAAAGGTGGGAAACACCGATCGTCCTAAGGACCGCTCGCTCTCGGATGCGAGAGCTGGTCAACGAGAACAACGCTCATATCCAGAAGATGCTCGCTGACCTGCTCGTCGAGGCTGGCTGGACCGAGAAGGACTTCCTCGACGCCCTCGTCCGGGACGTGGCTGCAAACGGCCGCGACCGGTGGATGGTCCCGTCCCCCTCCCTCGCACCGGCCCTTCAGGGGCCACTGGAGGGTGAAAGGCAACCGACGAGGACCAAGTCTGGCACGCAGCCCAAGGTTCAGCCCTCCCATGGCGGCTACCGCTACGTCAGGGGCAAGAAGGTAGGTTGAGCTGGCTCTGGGTGCAAGTTCATACCCGAATTGGGTACCATGCAGCCATGGGCCGACGAATCAGCGAAGCAACCCGGTACACCGTGTGCTACACCCTAGGCAAGGGAACGGAGCAACGCTTCGAGTGTACTGCCCGGGACCGAGGCGACGCCTTGGCCCAGCTCAAGCAACAACTGAAGGGACCGGATTGGAAAGGCGATCCGATCCCATCTCCCAACGTCTTACGCATCGTGCCCTGTTGGCTCGGCCGCGTAGGTCTGAAACCGTAGCTCAGAAAGGACAAACGCAACATGATGCGTGCACAGGGCGCTCCGCGCAAGGTCTACACCCGCAACGGTGTCACCCACGTCTGCTTCCAGGGCATCTACTTCAGGGCCCCGAAAGCGAGCAGGATCGACCCCGAGCGCGAGGTCTCGAAGATCGAGGTCCTTGACAAGAGCGGGGGCAAGCACCGGGTCGGTGTCACCCAGCGTGTCGCGGGCAAGAACGTCACCGAGACGTGGCACGAGGGCTCTGTCCCGGTGCAGGGTCGCCGCAAGAAGCAAGGCAAGCGCCAGGCTTCCATTTCAGCCTAGTGGCTCTTCACTTGATGAAGAGGCTGAGGACGAAGGAGACTCCCGACGAGATGGCGAGGCCGAGTGCTGCGCCGTGCGCGTCGTTGACGCAGAAGCCGATCGCAGTGCTAGTGACCCAGAGGTTGATCGCGGTGGGATTCATCATGATCCTACCCTACCACGACGTGAGGATACGATTCACTATCCTCCACGTCGTGGCGATCGTCCGCTCGATCAAATCGACCTGAACAAGACCTGGCAGTTCAGCTTCGCACAGAAGCCGGTCCTGAGGCCCTTCGGCTTCCGGTGCCAGCCTGCCCACTGTCCGCGACAGGAAGTGACGACCAGGGTCAGCTGGGGGACGCCATCCGGCCATCCCTTCCACGGGCCGACCATGATGGGCTCGCCCCCGTCGTCACACCAACGACCCGCGGCTGCGTTCGCATCGTGGATCGCCTTGACATCCTCCGCCGTCCGACGGATCCAGACGTCGTGCTTGTTGCGCAGGAGGACGACTGTCTCACCACGCTTGACGTGTCGGTTGTAGACCCCGTTGGATTCCTTGCTCATGAGTCGTATCATACTCCTGTTCTGCAGCGACTTGCACTGGAAACGCGAATGGGCCGGATGTGAAATCCGACCCACCGCGGGTCTACAGCCTTAGACCGAGAAGCGTCCCATCCGGATGGCCCGGCGAGGCCAGGCGAAAGCGTGGCGGAGCGGGCGCCAGGCGATGCAGACGGAGATGACCACGTAGGCCATGAACTCCAGGGCAACCCAGGCGAGGATGCAGGTGATGACGGGGTGGGTGGACCAGGTGGTGTTGAGCATGATCAGACTCTACCAGGAATGTCCCCGATCTTTCACTCAGTCGGAAGAGTCGACCCGGCTCTCGCACCGGTAGACGTAGTAAGGCGTCTCGATCGGCTCGTAAGGCAAGCCGCTGTACGGGTTGATCGCCGCACCGGGGATGGGCTCCTGGGTGAAGCGATTGAACATCTGACACTCGATCTTGTCGAGCCCAGATGGCTTGGTGTCCGTTGTTTTGGGTCCCGGTTTCCCGTAGTCAGCAAACTCCTCGGGGACCGGCGTCTCCATCCCGTTGATGACCTGGCAGGCCTTGAACTCTTGGCCATAGCCGAGGTATCCGATGTCGCGGAGCAACCACAGCTGCTTCAGCGACAGGGGCTTGAGCGAAGCCACCTCATAGTACGAGGCGTTATAGCAGTTGCCCAGCTGCCTGCCACCCTTGTTGACGATAGACAGCGCCGGACGCGGGTTGAGGTAGAGAAAGTCCACATCGTTCCGCGGGCGGGGTCGAGCGATCGGGTTGGTGTTGGTTGAGGGGAAGTTTGGTCGTCTTGCCATGACACTAACCTACCATTGATCTGCAGCGACTTGCATCGTCAGTTGAGGTCTTCGGGGCGCGGGGCGGGAGCGTTGGGCTTGTTGAAGATCCGTTCCCAGCCGTCGTTGTAGGCTTGGGTCGAGGTCCGGGACCGAATGCCGTTGGACCCCTGCTCGTCCTTCGAGGTCACCGTCTCGATGACCGCCACGACCACGATGGTATCGTCTTTCATCTCATCCTCCGAATTGGTTGAGGGGCACCCGGAACGTCCGGTCGTCGACCTGTGAGAAGAACTTGTTGTCGTTGAGCAACGCAAACGAGAATAGCGAGCTCAGCGTGTCGCTGTCCGTCTCCTCAGAGGAGCGGAACCTGACGAACACCGTCCCATCCCGCTTGGTGTCCGACAGCTCGTAGCACGAGCTCATCGTGACGTGGGTGCGGATGTACGCCTGCAGGTTCCGGGTCAGCTTGCGAGAGTTGGCGACCATGATGGTAGTCTATCCAAAGTCACCGCGATCTTTCACTGAAACGAACATGGTCCCAGCCTTTGACGACTGGGACCATGGTGACGCCATCGGCGTGCAGGTTCAGGCCCGAGCGTTGCAGGGCACCTTGACCTTGCCCCAGGTCTCGGAGACACCGGCCTTGCCCGGCTTGCGCTGGGTGACGGTGATGGTGCCGTCGCCGTTGCCGACGATCTTGACGAGGTTCGTCTCGCTGGCGATGATCTTGCTGTCGGCCTTGGTGCCGAAGTGCTCGCCGGCGAAGAGGACATGGAGGACGTTGTTGCGGCTGTAGACGCGGCGGGGGGCGTTGGCGGACTTCATCGACATGGCTTCTTCTCCGTTTTCGTTTTGTTGGGGTTGGTTGGGGTGACTTGACTGTTGTACCACTGAACTACGCAGTATTGCACAGTTCAGTCGTTGTAGATGATGATGGTGCAGCCGGGTTCGCAGTTGGGATCTGCCTGCTCGAAGCGCCATGAAGAGATTTCATGGTCATCGGTGGTCGAGACCTGTGACAGGGTAAACAGGCGACGTTCGCCCGTCCGGCCAGCGACGATGAAGCCGACGTCAGCAGCGTCTTTCCAGATGCGAGTGTTCAGCATGCTGGACAGCAAGCCGTTGTGCTGGTTGAACTGGCTGGCTTCGGCGGTGCCGTAGTACCAGTACCAAGTGCCAGCCTTCGCTCGTCGCTCCCACTGGAAGAAGTGGGTGCTGAGGACCGAGAGGTTGTCAGTGTCGGGTGCTCTCATGATCTGCAGTCTACCTTGATCTGAGGGGATGTTGCACAGTTCACCAGCGGTGGGTGCGTGCCTTCAGCTGGCTGACGAACCTGAGGGACACATCAAAGGACACGTAGTCCCTTCCCTGCATTCCCTGCTCGGTGTAGTCGACGTGCCCCTTCAGGCCCGCGGCCTTGAGAGCTGCCCTGAGCTCCCGGAGGAAGCGCGGGTCGGAGTAGATGAGCCCGTGCTTGGCGATGTCCCACGTGCCCTTGGTGAAGTAGACGCGGAGCTCAGCGCACTTGATGTCGGGCTGGTAGTACTCGTTCCTGCAGCTGATCCGGGTGACGCGGACCTCGCGGGCTTCGCGTGACCAAAAGCCCTTGCCATTGGTGTGAAGGGTGACTCCGAACCTCATGTCAGTATTCCTCCCTCTTCCAGCTCTTGCGAGCGTCCTTGGCGCGCCGGTCTCGCCGGTCACGCATCACCTGCTTCCGCTCCTGGAACGCGCCGAGCGGGTTGCGCTTCTGCTCCTTCGGGAGCTCGATGGTGAAGATCGTTGCCATGGTCCTAATCTACCACGACCAACGTGATCTTTCACTGCCACCGGCGCAATGACGGGACCCACTCGTAGCTGAAGACAGTGCAATCCAGGTCCTCGATCGTCAGCTTGCCGTTACGGCTGGTGACGCAACAGGCGTTGAGAATGGCGTCACGCCGCGACCCGGTGAACTTCACCTCTTTCTTGAGGTACCGTGCGACCGCCTTGTGCTCGAACAGGCGATCGACCTGCTCATCCGTCAGCTCTGTGACGTCATGTGACATGTTCATGGTAGCATCCTACCACAGTCACCATGATCTTTCACTGTGTCTCGCGAGCCCAAGCGAGAGCACCAGCGCACAGCTTGTTGCTGAGGCCGGTGGTGTTGGGGTACCAACGGAAGTTCTTGGTGGGCTTTCCGTACCGCTGGAAGAGGAACTTACTGTTGGCAATGGCGCTCTTGACAAGGGCCATCACGTCCTTGGCAGTGGGCTGCTGGCCAGTCGAGCGATCGAACTCAGCGCGGGGCTCGTAGGAATCGGAGCGTCCGGAGTCCATGCCTCCCACTGCGCCGGTGGTGAAGACGCGGACCCGCACCGTGTCGTTGTTCGGGTCCCACTCCACCTTGAGGGAGTCGTTGTACCGGAAGTCTCCGGTGATGTGGGCGCTGAGAGAACCGATGACGACGGGCGACTTCTTAGCGGGGGTGGTGTCCATGTCTCGAATGTACCACGGTCCCCGATGATCTTTCACCGGGGACCGTGTGATGATCTTTACTTCAGGAAGATGTGGTTCTCCGAGATGAGTCGGTTGTACACCTCCAGACGGGACTCCTTGTACTGGTCGTCGAGTCTCGAGATCCTCCCGTAGTGGAGGAGACAATGACACTCCGACTTCGGAACACCCATCCCGACGAGGACCTCGGTCTGGGTCTTCTCCCACTCCTTCTCCTCGTTCATCATCCGGAGGACGATCTTCCAGTTCGGGTCGTCGGTGTCCTTGTAGTCGGGGTGACGATCGAAGAGACCCTTGGACATCTCGTCGAACATCTTCTCGAGGGTCGACCGGAGGGTCCCCAACTTGACGGGGTCGGTCTTCTTGTTCTGGGCGAGGTAGAGGACACCCGTCCAGTCCTTGATCTCCTCGTTGACGACACGAGGAGAATCTTCCTCCCCACACTCCCGGAGATGGGTCATCGAGTTGAGGACGCTCTCGGCGACCTCGGGGGTGACGTTGAAGATCTTCACCACCTGGTCCTTGACGACCTGACGGTTCTTCTCTTCGTCCTTCTTGTCCAGGTACGACCCCCACTCTGGGAGTTCGTATTCCACACTCCGGACTGTGACTTCGTCATCGTGTCGGTACGCTTCGTACACTGTCCAGACGATGTCTTTGACGGCCGAGCGGGTGAGACGCTTCATGTGTCCTCCAGTCAGACCAGTCTACCACGACTGGCGTGATCTTTCACCGTCTCTCGACGACTTCCAGCGTCAGCATGCGACCGAGCTGCGGATTGAAGGCGCGGAACGCGCCGCGCTTGCCGTCGCTGTCTCGCTCCTCGACCCACAGGGTGAGGACGGGCTCCTTCCACTTCTGGGTGAAGTAGATGCCCCTGAACTTTCCGGTGAAGTGGCGAGGGTTGATACCCTCGCTCACCGAACGAGCGGCTTCCTGCCGTGCCTGTGGGCCGGGACGCCTGCCCGCGAGGTAGGAGACGAAGACGGTGGAGTTGAGTGGGACGTCCTTCAACGCTGCGACCATCTGCTTGCCGTTGACCATAGAAGCAGTGTACCACAGATCAGTAGTGAGTTACACTTAAACGCCGACGGGGACCGAAGTCCCCGCAGCGTACAGTTTGGGTATTCCCGACTAGGTCTGCGCGCTCCGCGCTGCCCGTTCCGTGTAGCCTCCGTCAAAGGATCGCATCGATGATCTTTCTCGTTGTGGGTGTCTCTACTCTCAGGTGGGTCGAGTTCCTCGTCAACGCTGGTGATGCAAGTCCTAGACCATGGTGACCTCCGTGTTGCGTTCCACACCCTACATGGTGAACATGACCGCGTGGGCTCCCGGCTTCCCGGGATCGACCTTCAGCAAGCGCTTGCACGCCTTGCCGATGCGTTCGATGTCACTCGCGTGCTTGGTGATGTCCTTGAGCGAGGCGAACTCGTCCTTGGTCGAGACCTTCAGCGACTCGAGGCAGACGTAGATGCCGCAGCCGTTGTAGAAGTCACCGATCACCTGGACGGAGCAATCCAGCGCCTCCTGGAGCGCCTCGATGATCCAGTCCTCGGGGCACCAGTTCTCGGGGTCGAAGCCGTCAGCGCACGGTCCCTCGTACGTCTTGCCGCAGATGACGACGTCGTATGACTCCTCTTCGTCGATCACCACCTCGGGGATCTCGAACTTCTTGCCGGTCTTGGGGTCGAACCTGTCTTCCTTGTGCGACTTCTGCGGGTGACGCTGCAACAGCTTCTGGAAGAAGCTCTGTAGCGGGATGACATAACCGATGACGAGTTCTGCGCTGCGGTCGACGCTCATGGTTTCTCTCCGGTGTAGACTGAATCTACCACGATCACCCGTGAGTTTTCACTCCCGTCAATCGATGTCCACGCGGATCATCGGGTTGTCAGCGTGTTTCTCGAGCCAATCCGCTGCTTTGCGCAGCTCCTTGGCAAACGCGGCAGGCGTGGATCGCCACTTCAGCTCGTGACTGGGACCGTCGTCAGCGAGATCCGCCTCGGAGTGTGGGTTTGTGCAGTCGGAGGCCCTACACTTGCAGAACCCGCCTTTCGGCGGCGGGGGTTCAGCACAGAAATACATCCCGTTGTGGGCATCGAACTCGAGCCGGCCGCGCTTCACGATCCCACCGACCAGTAGTAGATCTTCTTGCGCATCCCTGTCACGTTGAAGCGCTTGCCCAGGTACTGGTCGAGGCGTTGGTAGCCCTCGACGACCGTCTCGGCGTTGCCTCGGTTCATGTCCTGTTCGAGGACGCGGATGTCTTCCTGGATGGACTCGACACTCCGGATGAGGCCGGCGACGACGTCCTTCGGACAAGCGACCTCTCGGAGGAGGTCCTTGATGTCACGCCTGGGGTCGCCGAAGCAGTTTCCGGGATTGGCAGCGTCACCGAGCATCTCTTCGAGCTCGTCGGCTTGGTTGATCGTCAGCGTGGTCTTCTTGGCCATGGGGTGGTGCCTCCTGATAGGGCGACTCTACCACAGTCGCCACGATCTTTCACAGCGACCAGGGAGGCGCCGCGGGCAGGCCCACGCGCGCACGCTCTGCGTCCAGCCTGGCTTTGTCCTCCCGCGCCGTCACCTCTTCGATGTCGCAGGGCACCGTGGTGAAGGTGTGATCGAACTCCGGCATGGGCGGGAAGTCCTCGTTGGCAAAGCCGAGGCGACAGATCGCCCGCTCGGTGAGGTCCATGAACCGGTCGTCCTTCGTCGTCATGGCGATGGTCATCTTGCCCTTCTGCCCACGACGGTAGCGCTCGACAACGTCGAGCTGGACCTGGATGATCGCTGCGGCGACGAACTTGGCGATGATGTTGTCCATGAGCAGAATGTACCTCAGATCGTGACCGAGTTACACTAGATGCGGAACGAACGGACGCTCTTGACGCCGTTGCGGTCGCCGACCTTCGCCAACACCTGGATGGGTTTGGCAGCGACGGCGATGGCCTCGTACTGCCTGTAACCGTAGCCGAAAGCTGAGTGAGCGGCGTCTTCCCCGAACGTCTGCCGGAGGAAGGTGATGAGGGGCGTGTGGAACCTCGGCTCGGTGACGATGACGACAGCCATGAACCGCTTGTCGTGGAGGTCGGGTCGGGCGCTCATGCGTAGCTGTAGGGCTTGGCGGTGACGACGATGGCCCAGCGATCGCCCTTCTCCCAGTTGACGGTGATGCTGGTCCCGTTCGCGAGCTCGACGGTCACGTCGCCGCTCGTGGTGTCCACCTTGGTGATGGTGCCAATGTCCCCACGTTTGCAATGGGGACAGAGCTGGAACATGATCCGTTTGCCTTCGAGCGACTTGGAGGGGAGCCTGTTTGCCATGGTCCCAGTCTACCACGCTCGCGCCGGTTCTGTCACTCCCAGTGGGAAGCGAGCAGCGCGTCAGTGTTGGGGAACAGGCCCTGCAACTCTTCCGGCACCTGCCCCTCGTCGCCACCACACACCAGCTCCTCGCACTCTTTCTCGGTCGGGTAGCGCTCCGCGATCTCATAGTCGAGCTGGAGCGCCTCGCTGATGTCAGCGGGCAGGATGTGGACGAGGCTGTCGCTGAACGCCCAGTGCCGGATCGACTCGGTCGCAGCGTTGATGGTCAGGGGTGTGTCCATGTTGCTACACTACCACGATCCCTCGCGAGCTTGCACCCGCGCCTGCGCTCTCTCAGAGCTCTTCGTACGTCAGTGAAGCCGGGCACGGCATCCAACCGTCGTCAATGTCGAAGAAGTACCCGGGCTGATCGGTGGGCTGAGTGTTGCCGTCGCGGACCAGGCGAGTGATGAGGCACGGCACCCAGCCGCCGGGGGTCTTCACCTCGCCCCACGGCTTGTCGGGGAACTGCATGCTGCCCAGGTCGATCTCGTCATCCATCGCCTGCGCCTCGTCGGGGTACCGCGCGGTGAACTCGCTCTCGGCCAGGCGCTTATACTTGACAGGCATGACCAGACCTTACCACGGAACGCTAGCGAGTTTCACCGGGTGCCAGGCACAGGATCTCCTCGCGGTTGACACGCGCTTTCTCGCCATCGCTGACGAAGTAACCCAGGCACGCGCGGCCGATGCAGCTGGGGACGCAGCCGAAGCCGCCGGTGCACATGAAGGTGCGTTCCTCGTCAGTCCCCTTGTAGTAGCGGGGGTCGAGGATGACTTTCTTGTTGGTGAGGTCGACGCCGGGGACGCTGGTGTTCGCCATCTTGGTTCCTCCAACGCGGAAAGCCCGGACCCCCGTCTCAAGGGATCCGGGCCCTCCGGGTGGGAAGCCGTCAGCGACCGATGCCGAGGAGCGAGGCGATGCGCCCGTCCTTGAGCGCCTCCAGCTCCTTGGCCAGGATGGTGTCCATCTTGGCGCGGTCCATGCCGAGGTCGAGGCCGTGGCGCTTGCACAGGCTGTCGAGGAGGCCGCCGAGCTCGTGAGCCGTCGACTCCGTCGGGGTCATCTCCCGGTACACCGGGTCGACGATGAAGTGACCGTGCTCGACGTCGGGGTTCGAGTCGAGGAAGGCCGCCAGGCGCCGGAAGCAGTCACCGCGGGGGACGGGCTTGGGCGCGACGCTGGTGGTGAAGTTGTTGCCGTTGGCATCGGTGTCGACGAAGTACTCGCCGATCTCATTGATGACGACGTAGCCGGTGATCTCGTTGGTCTTCATGGGGTGGTTGCCTCCAGTGGAACCAGTATAACCCGGTTCGCTCGTGTCTTGCACCCGCGCTTGCGCTTCCTGGTTCAGGACGCCCTTGAGGCTGCGCCAGACGCCGCTGTCGTCACCGAAGCAGGAGAACACCATCCAGCTGCCCTCGGCGGTCAGCAGGTAGGCGTAGTCAACAGGACCCGCACCGATGTCGTCTTCGTAGTCCTGGACGCAGTCGACGATCACGCTGGGATCAGCGCAACCAGCGAGGGGCTTGGGACTGTAGGGCGGCACCAGGCTGACACAGCGCATGTCCCCGAAGTCAGCGACCCTCGCCGCCTGCTCGGAACTCATGCAGAGGAGCAGCTTGCCGACAGAGCGGGGGAAACCGTCGCTGTGGCAGTACGAGTAGGTGACCATGCCGTTGGGCGCTTCGACACCGATGTAACAGTGGGTTGACATGGTCCTAGTCTACCACGAACGTGGCAGTCCTTTCACTCTGGCGCGGCTGATCCTCGGGTGGTGCCAGGGCCTGTTGTGGTGGGGGACATCGTTCCGGTGCCAGAGCCCATCGGAGCCCTTGAAACAATACGTCTCCAGCAGGCCGAGGTAGCCCAGGTTGGTGCCCCAGTAGGCCCTGCACCGCATCGGCTCGCCCGGGTGGCTCATCTCCCACAGGGCACGCTGGATGTCGGTGTACCGCATCCCGCCACGGTCAGCGATCAGGTCGAGGACCCTGACGGACTTTGACTGCAGCATGGTCCCAACCTACCACAAAAAGGATCGCGGGTGCACACCCGCGCCCGCGCCCACGCAATGGCTCATCGATGAACCCACAGTGCAACCAAGAGTTCATCGATGGTACACTGGACCCAATCCGCTTGAAGCTGGCCTGGAGAGCGAGCCCTGGTCCGGGAGGACGGCGGGGAGCCACGCAGCCTGCCCAACGGTTGGGCTCCCCAGAAAGCGCTGCCCGTCCACACCGTCTGTGCAACCCCCGGTGCTTTCCTGGTAGACTGGGACCATCAACGCTCCACCACCCCGGAGGAAACACAATGGCTGGCATGAACCTGAAGGTGGCCCGAGGCTTCGCCCTCGGCACCCGCCGATCGACCATCAAGGTCCCACCCGAGCTCCGCGTCAAGCACTCGACCGGCATGGACTGGCTCGACGACGTGCTGGGCAGCGAGGGCGGTGTCACCGCCTCGTCTGTCATCATGCTGACGGGCGGTCCCGGCTGCGGCAAGAGCACCCTGATCCGGCAGCTGGCCAACTCGATGGCCCGCGACGGCTCGACGCTGCTCCCCATCTACAACTGCGGCGAGGAGAGCCTGTTCCAGGCTGAGCTCGCCAACGAGCGGCTGCAGGTCACCAACGACTTCATGGTCGGTGAGGAGACGGAGCTGCCCAAGCTGCTGACCTTCGCCGACAACGTGAGGAAGGCCAACCCGAAGAAGGTCGTCACCATCCTGCAAGACAGCCTCCAGACCCTGAACGACATGAAGTACAAGGACGGCGGCACCACGGGCAACACCCCGGTCCGCTGCGCCGAGGCGCTGGTCAGCTGGTCGCAGGAGAAGGTGGGCAACTTCGGCCACGTCTGGTTCGTCGGCCAGGTGACGAAGGGCGGCGAGTTCGCCGGCAAGAACGTCATCAAGCACGCGATTGACGTCCACATGCACCTGTTCTACGACGAGGACAAGAAGTCGGCGACCTACGGCATGCTGCTGGGCGAGGTCCAGAAGAACCGCTGGGGTTGCAACGGCAAGACCTACATCCTCGGCCTGACCAAGACGGGCATCGAGGAGCGCGGCTCCTTCACCAAGGGCCAGGACTTCGACGTCGACGGCAAGGAAGACGAGGGGGAGGCTGCCTGATGATCAGCATCGTGCAAGTCCAAGCAGCGACTCCTCCCTACGAAGAGGTCCACGTGCGGATGTCCCGCGCCGAGGCCGTCGCCCTGTTCCACGACCTCAACCGGGTCATGGCGATCCTCGACGACGCTCGCGCGAACGAGGACGACGGCATGGTCGGGGACATGGACGGCGCTGACCAAGCCGCCTACGATCACGCCAACGACTTCCTGGCTCTCATCCAGCGCGAGCTGCAGATCGACCCGGAAGATCCCAGGGACTGAGCACAGACCACTGGGCGCATGCGTGGGGGGGCTGGACGAGCCAGGGGTGGTGATGACAGCCCCCCCACGCATGCGCCGCTTTTTTCGTCACCCGGCTGTGAAAGTCGCTGGTGACTTGTGGTAATTTGGTGGCCCATGGGGGGGACCGCAGCTGCTGGTCGACATGTCCGGCCAGACGGCAACGCCTTCCGGCTGATCGCGCGCGTACGTGAGCAGATCAGGGGAGAGGCAGCCAGGGCGCAGTTCGTCAGGCAGGCGCTGTACGGGTGCAAGACCTATGACGCGGTGCTGCGGCTGTGCCTCGAGCACGTGGAGGTGGTCGACCCGTCGGGCTACCTGGCGCAGCACCTGGAGCGGGCGGCGCGGGGCGACGAGCCCTGAACCGCTGGGCGACCGCCATCGCGCGCCGGCGTTCTGTGCCGACAGGGCCCGCGCAGATCGTACGCCACCCGGGCCGCAGTGTTCACCCGGTGCGTTCTGTGCAGATCGCTGACCTGCATGTGACGCGGGAGGACCGGAGAGGCAGCCAGGGAGGGTGGCGGACCTGCAGCAGCCGGGCGGGCGAGCGGGGAGGCAGCGTCACCCGACCCGTGCCAGCGCGTGCGTGTTCTGTGGGGATCTATCGCGATCTGCGGGTCGCGGACCGGCGGGCGGCGCATGCTCCACCCCTCGTCCGTTCGCCTTCCCGCGCTCACGTGCCCCTTTTGCTCCCCTGGGCCCTGCGTCCGCGTGCACCCAGGATAGCCTATCCGATCTGTGGCTTGTGGGCCGCTGCGGGGCTTTTTACCCCCTAGGGAACCCGGGCGACGGGCACGCGTGCGCGCGAGACCAGCTCCAGCTCGTCACCCGTGTACCAAACGTACGAAGTCGTTGGGGTATTGCTGAAGTTCACCGCATAGACACGCTCGTGTGGAGCAACTCCCTCGATGCGTTTGATGCAACCGATTGTCCCGTCCCCGCCTCGCAGGGTGACATAATCATCTACTTGGAAGACCGTGTGCAGCACTGCGGTAGGTGCAGAGTCTAGTTTTTCTTTCGTCATCTGGGGATTGTAAGCTGTCTCCCGTCACTGGGTCGCGCGCACGCGTCCGCGCAAGGATCGTAGCCCTCGATCACGCACGTCCATAGCTTGGGTTCCGGAGTCAGGTAAACCAGCACCGTCTTCTTCTCATCCTCGGCATACACCGCGATGACCAGGTCCTCGCCCACCATGTCCCCGGGTTTCACCATCGTCATCTCAAGAGACGGCCCTCGCCCTCGTCAGCTTGTTCGACCAGGAACGGGCTGCACCAGCCCAGCTCCATCCGGTGGTTCAGCACCAAGATGCCCCGTTCCCTGCAGACAGCGATAACCAGGGCGACCTCGTCGGCGGTCAGGTCACCGCAGGCTGGGTTGTCATCGCTCTCGCCCGCACCGTGCCTGCGCCCGCGCCACAGGGTCGGCCTCCAGTACCCGGTCACCAGGTCGCCTGGGGAGATGGGTTGCGGTCTCCCGTCAGACACTGTCCACGAACTCGGTGAAGGCCCAGCCCAGCTCTGATCGCGAGTTGAGCAACAACGCCACGCCGATCGCCTGTTCGTTTGGCTCTGGGGGCACGACCGCGATGACCAGCATCACCTCTCCCGGTGAGAAGCTGCCGCACTGGTTCCTGACAGCGGGCGTCCGGTACAGGTGGCGCTTCACCATCCTCGCGTTGGTGGTGACCAGGTCCCCGGGCTTCAATAGTGACGCCTGTACCAGCCCGGCGGGGGACAGAACGGGATGAACCGGTGCAGCAACGTCGACACCGCTGCCTCGACCTCCTGGTTCTTGGCCAGCTCCCGTTTCATGTCCTGCGTCGCCCGGGTGCAGTCACAGAGCAGCTGTTCGTCGTTGAGGTCGACCCGGGTGTACTGGTGCTTGTTGTGGTCCCACGCCGAAGCTTGCGACGTCTCGACCCTCAGCAGCGCTGCCAGCTGTTCCAGCTGCTTCCTCAGCTTGGTCTTCTCCGGCGGGGGCTCGCCCGACTTCATGATGTCCTTGGCGAACGACATGCTGGTGAACGGGTCCCTGGTCGGGGTCTTGTCCTTCATGGCTCCAGTATACGGTCTCCCGCCCCGGGCTTGCACCCGCGCGCACGCGCAGCGAGTCGCTCCGGGATCTCAACGAATCGACGGATCCCTCGAGGCCGTCATCGCAGACCACGTCGTAGGTCCGCAGCCTGGGCCCAGGGGTGAGGCACGTCACCGTCGTCACTTCGCCCCTGGTCACCACGGCCACGACCAAGTCAGCGCCCATCATCTCTCCCGGTTTCACGTGCCCGTCTCCCTGAGGTACCAGGCATAGCTCCAGCCGAGCTCGGACCGGGGCGACAGCAACAGGGCTCTCGTGTCGTCGTTTGGGTCTGTCTCGGGCACCGTCGCGATGACCAGGGCGACCTCTCCCTCCATCAGCCTCCCGCACCTGTGGAACTGAGCAGTGTCCATCGACCGGTACAACGGGATTGTCAGGATGGGCTCGTTGTTGTGGCCCCCGTCGGGCCTGATCGTCACCAGGTCACCCGGCTTCATCGAAGAGCCCCTCCCTCTGCCAACCGAAGGTCGTCCCCACCAGGACCAGCAGCTGCTGCCCAAGCTCGTGGGGGATGTCCGCGGTGGCCAGCACGATCCCGAGGCTGCTGCTGTTGAGCCATAGCACCGACCGGCCCGCGCTCGAGCCGATCCGGTTGTCCCACAGGGGTGCGGTGCCTCCGTCCACGTCGGCGCGCCACTTGGCCAGTCTGACCAGGGTCCCGGGCTTCATGGGTTGCTGTCACCCGTCGAGACGGTGATCGTCTTTGTGAATGATTCGTAGATCCAGCCGAGCTCCGCCTTCGAGTTCAGGACTAACAACATGTTTGCTCCAACGCCGTCAACGGCAATGACAAGGGCAATGCCATCAGGTGTCAGCTCGCCGCAGTGTTGCCAGGGTGCATGGTTGGTCCTGAAGATGAGTCGCTTTTGCAGGTCGAACGTAGTGATCAGGTCTCCGGGTCTCATGTGTCAAACCCGTCGATGAAGGAGATGTAGATCCATCCCAGTTGAGCCCTGTTCCCAATCACTAGAGCCTTGATCTTGTCCGATGCCACGACCAACGCAACCTCCTTGGGACCCAGCTCACCGCACCTGTTGTCACCGCCCCGGAATGCGTCGAGATCGAGTTGCTTGTACAACCCACGGGTCACGTTGAAGGAGACAGTGACCAGGTCTCCGGGCATGATCGGTCTCACTTGCGGTCTCCCGCTCGGTTCTTGAGCGTCCTGTTCAGCAGCCAGTCATCCTCGCCGACAGTGACGACGAACCCAGCATAGCACCAGCCCAGCTCACCACGTTCCGTCAGGACCAGCACTGTCACGTTCGGCCTGAAAGACGCGATGACCATGCCCAGCTCGCCCGGTTCCAGTGACCCGCATGATGCTGAGAAGCCGGTGTCCCGGTACAGGAACCTGGGCCCTCTTGGATGGTCACTCGTCACCAGGTCGCCCGGCCGGGAGAACCTCCATTCCACGCTCGTGTTGCTCGTTGCCGCCGCGGTCACGGTGTCCCTCGCGCGCACGCGTGTGGCGACAGCTGTCGCACGTTCATGCAAAAAGTGATGTTGATCCAACCCAGCTCCATCCTGCCGTTTAGCAGCAACAACCACCGTGAATCACCGACCGTGGCGACGTTGTCAACGGCGTTAGCGATGGAAATGAGCAGGGCAACATCGTCTTTGTCCAAAGAACCGCAACTGCCGCTCCCGAAACTGGCATCATTGTAGATGAGGTTGTGCGTGAACAGCCCGCTGTTGACGATGAGGTCGCCGGGCAGCATCGCGTCTTTTATCATCACACATCACCCAGCAATTTGGTGACGAACCTGGCGACGATCCATCCGAGCTGGGTCCGGTTGTTCAGCAACAGGAACCAGTTTTCTCGTCCGACTGCATCCCCGTCAGCTTGACCGAGACACTGGACCTCGTCAGCAGCGACGAGGAGAGCTATGTCACCAACCTTCATCTCTCCACACACGTTGTTGGAGAACTGGATCGCCGTCCTGTATAGGCACCTAATAACCAGGGTTGGGTCAAGCTCGACGAGGTCGCCTGGGACGGGACGGTTCATCTCTTCCCCCGTGCACGCCTCTTGAGTCGTCGGGTGAACCCAGCATAGACCCAACCCAGTTCCATCCGCGGTGTCAGCAGCAGCTGGTCCAGCCCATTGGCGGACGTAGCGATGAGCAGGCCCACCTCGTTTGGCCACAGGGTCCCACACCTGTCACCAGCATATTCTCCCCTGGGTTCTTTGAACAGCCACCTGTCGGTGGTGTCATCGACAGTCTGGATGAGCTCTCCGGGGGCGGGGAAACCGTTCACCATGACGCGTGTCTCAGGAAGCCGCCAAAGATCCAACCCAACTCCATTCGTTGGTTCAACACCAGCACGACTTTCTTTTCAAGCACCGCAATGATCATCGCTAGTTCTTCTGGTTTGAGGCTGCCACAGTACGTTATTGAGTTGGGATCACGGTGTAACATCCGAGATTGTTTGGCACGGTCGATAAAGACCATGTCGCCAGGAGCGGGTGACCATTCTTGTTTCACTGACGTCTCGTGATCAAGCCAGTTCGATCCAGTCATCCCAACACCAGCCCAATTGCATCCGGTGGTTCAACAGCAACGACTTTCCAGAACTCATGGCCAAGACAAGCATCACGTCATCCCAGTCGCAGCCCCCTGTGACTTCACCTCCCGGGGACTCGAATGACCTAAACAGGGTCAGGTATGTCACCCCGTTGGGACAGACAAGGTCGCCAGGAACGATCATCACACGCCCGACGGGGGAACTCGCCGCAACGCCTCTGCTAGCCTCGCTACCCGAGCTATCTCGTTGACGTTGAACGTCTGCTGCACCTCCATGTTGTTCACGTAGTACGTGAACACGATCACGTCCGAGTCGATCTGGACCTTGGCGGCTGTACCCTGGGCATCTTGCGGCCGCGCTCCTGGCATGGTGAGCTGCAACGAGAAGATCGCTTCAGTGACCGTGGTTGTCTTGCGCGGCATCGGTTTCCTCGTTCTCTCGTCTCAGGATGACTTCGGGCGTGATGCAGTAACCCTTCAGGACGTTGATGACCTTCTCGGCGTTGTTGTCAGCCACCATCACCAACCGCATGACGGGCTCGCCGTTCTCGTCAGGGTGACACGGGTCCGTCCGCAAGTGACCGACCTTGCGTAGGATGTCAAGCTCGATGCGAGCGTACCTGCTCCAGCTCTCCTTCCACTTCCGGAACTGGACCTCGAGTACGTGTTCTTTCCTGACAATCGTGACTTGCATGTCATTCACTCCGTTGCTCGGGTGTGGTGACCTTGGGAGGTTGTGCTCCGTGCCGGTGAACGACCCTGATGTAAGCTGTCTCTCCGCTCGTGAGCCGCACCTCAAAAGTTGTCTCAGAGTTGACGTGATTCCACCCCTTTGGGGGACGGATATCGACCTGAGCGACCAGGGCATGGCCCGTGTCCAACTGGTTCGCAAGGGCTGCCACCCAACCCCTGGCAGCGTTCTCGAGTCTCTCGTTGTAGGCTTTGGCTCTCGCAAGATTGAGCTTTGCCTCGAGCTCATGGCGCAGTTTGTCTGTCTCGTTCGCCAAGCGTTTGGTCTTCTCGAGCTCCTGCTCGAGCTGGGCAACCACATCAACGGAGGCGGCGTTCGGGGGTGGCACTGCAACGCTCTTGTCGTGATGGTACACGTTCCAGCAACCACGGTGAGCGAACCGGTGACCAGAGCCATCGCCCGCACCGACTCGTGTTCCCTGGCCCAGCGGTTCACCGCAATAGCAGCAGTGATCAGGCGAGTCAGTGTACAACCCATGCGATTTGCACCACTCGTCTCGGCAGCCCTGGTGAGCTCGGTTGGAGACGTTCGACCAGATGTAGAAGTCAACAGTGGGAATGTCCTGTGCTACGCCCAACGCGTGGCCGCAGATACCACAGTTGTTCGCGTCATGGCGACCGCTGAACGATGGCGACACAAAGCGAGTTGTCTTGTTGTCCCGGAAGCACTGCCGGTGAGCGAAGTCAGAGTTCCCAACGGGTACGTAAGCCTCCGAAGAGTCTTTCAACGGGTGCTTGCAGTAAACGCAGGGCGTATTGTCGCCCGCCAACGCTGCCGCTCCGCGATCCGCCTCAGCCGTCTTCCGTCCCGCCCGTGCTTCGAGACATGACCTGTGAATCATCCTGCCTGGGTCATCAGGGTCTTGGAGCGATATCTGCAGCTCCTTGAGGTCTTCATTGAACAGCTCGAGCCCACACCAAGTGCAGCTCTTGTCGTCAGCATCGCCAAGCATCGGGTTCCCTTTCGGTGACTCGCCACGTTCTTTGCCCGTCATCCGGGCGGGTGGGTTGTAAGCTTTGTAACAAGCGGTGTGAGCGTACCGAGTCACCGTCTCTCCCGGTTTTACCACGAGCGTTTTCGGCCCGCGACCCAGCGCTCGGTAGCAGTAAACACAACTATCGTCCATGACGTCTCCTCCAGGACCAGAGCTGGCTCACCATGTCTTTGATCTCGAAAGCCGCAGCGATGATGACGAAAGCGACGCCAAAAATCATGGCGATGATCCCTATCGACGTGGCGACGACTTCGACAAAACCAAAGAAGGTCATGTTTCCGCTCCTAACCTTACTACCAACACTGTCACAGCTTTCACAAGCATGCAGCACCGATGAGGAATCGTTTAGAGCTCGACCAAACCCGCCGCTGAACACCATCCCAGTCGATTGTGGACGAGAACCAGCACCTCGTCCCGGGTCGCACTCAATGATTCTTTGTCGGGGGTGGCAAGCACCAATGCCACGTCGCCCCGGGATATTCTGGTGACCTCTGGGTTGCGGTCGTTGGCCATCCCTGGCATGCAGGTCACCGATATCGACGGGCCGGAGACGCGAGGGGCCACCGTTGCGAGCTGTCCCGGCCTAAGCCTGTCACCCTTCCCCACCTACAGACTTATCTACGGGAACCAGCGAGCTAGCAAACGCCCAACCCAACAGCTCTCCCGACAGCACCAGGACCTCGGTCATTGACCCATTACCGTGTGTCGTGATCACGAGCCCGATGCATTTCCACTGCAACTTGCCCACATTCGGGTTGACGTTGTTCATCGACCCGTACATCGCTGTGATGCCGCTTGTTCCTCCGGGAGAGAGCGTGACCAGGTCGCCCGGTTTGAATGTCACACTTGTTCGAGCCATGACGTGCTCAACCACCCGTACCGTGAGCGGCAGACCAACAACACGTATGCATTGCCGTCATTGTCCACGTTTGCGACGACCAGTGCGACATCATTGCAATTGATCTTCCCGGTCACCACATCAGGCTCTCTTTGTGTGTCACCAACGCTGATGAACCCAGGCCTGCGATAGAGCCCGAACGACAGGCCCAACTGCCGGTACTCAGCGCTAAGACTGGCGAGGTCACCGGGAGCCAGCATCGTCTGCGTTGACACAAGTTTCGTTTTCTTCATGCGTGCTCATCATCGTTCTCCTCGTCTTCTATCCAGAGCGTATTCGCAACAATCCAACCAAGACGTTGACCAGCTAATATCAGAGCCTCTTGTCGAGCACGCTCTGGGTGTTGCATCTTAACATCGACCACTGCGATAACAAGCGCTAGTTCATGCCACCTAAGCGAGCCGATGAACGGGTTGTTATCGCTGCAGTTGCCTGGGTTAGCGGTCATCACCCCGACAACGTCACTGTTTGCAAGAGTGATCATGTTGCCCGGTCTAACGCTCATTAACAATCACCGATAACTCATTAGCGATAGCCCAACCCAAATGTCGCTTCGTCAAGAGGAGCGCTTCTCGGCGCGGGTTATGTTTAGAACCAAAAACTATCTTGTCGGTGATCGCAACAACAAGCGCTACCTCATCGATCTCCAAGCGCCCGGTTTCTACGTTATCGGGTGGCTTCGGGTCTCCAGGCATTTTCGTCAACATCAACGATGGTTTATCGAGCAATCGCATCGCTGCCTCACGATCAAGACCGATGTAGCCAAGATCAATCTGAACGAGGTCGCCTGGTTGCATGGTCACACCTTCACTAGGTCTTCTTGATAAGCCCAGCCCAAGCATAATCCTGACAGCAACAACACCTCGTCAGTGTAATCATACTTGTCAGATGTTAACGCAATGACGATCGCAACGTGACCAGAACGGAGCTGGCCCACAAATGGGTTATCTCTGACGTGAAACCTGCCTGGTTGTGCAGTCATCCGTCCCTGGCCACGAGTGACAAGGCTGGTTGTGACGAGGTCACCGGGAAGCATCACTTGTCATCCTTGGTTCCCGTTGACGATTCGTACTGGCAATACTGCGTGGGCTCGCTCCCGATGCTGTGCCTAGCGTGGCGGTCTGGACGTGACACATGCAACGAACCCTCACCCACATCGGGTGCATTTTTCAATGAGTCAATGGTCGCCTGGAGCCGCGAGCACTCCCGCTTCCACCAGCACAATTCGTGACACCAGCCGTCGTCCATGATCGCCGTCTTGTTTTCGTCTGTACCGATCTCTTTGTGGCAGAACTGGCAACGAGGCCTCAGGGGTCCAACATCTCTCGTCGGCCACATCACACAACCTCCAGCTCGTCATCGCCGAGCCACCCGAACTTCTCACCGACGAGGACAAACCACCACCGCTTGCTGCCCTCTTTCTTCAGGTGTGGGATGTCTTGCGGTCCGCCCAACACTAGGACCGGGCTACCTCCCTTGACCATGACGCCATCGCCTGGTATCTTGCCATTCGAATCTTCAGGCATCGCGTCGTTCCACAGGACGGCAACTTCTTTGGTGATCCAACCTCCCGTGACTGCGTAACCCTTGACGATGCGGACAAAATCACCTGGAAGCAGGTTTTTGGTGGGAGGCTTTGTTATCTCGGCTGCACGGGCTTCGATAGCATCAGGGCACCTGTCAGCAAGGGTGTGCCCGCACGTGACCACCATGTTGCCGTCATCGTAATACCCGGTGCACTTCACCCCGGCCATCTTCGCGTCTCTTCTCGGTAACGGAGGATTTTGGGTCTCCGCTTGACATTGACGATGTATTCAGCCATGACATAGAACCTGCCGGGCTGCGACTCGCTCTCAGCCAACAGTTCCACAACGGCTTTCTTGTTCCCATCACGATCATCATAATCGGAGACCAACAACTTGACGGGCCGGGGGTTATCGACAGCCTTCCAGCTTGAATCACCCAACCTACGTGATAATTTGTCGTTCCACTCACGTCCCATGGAGCCTCCCAATGATGTGAGCTGCAGCACACGCAGCAACCAACACGGTCATGATAATGTACATGACTCGCGTCACTTTCTTGTCCATCTCAGCTTCACGTTGGCTGACCACACGTTTTTCCTCGTCGGTCAATGATGCCCACCACCGAGCTCGACGACGCCTTGCTTCTGAGTTCCGACGTGTCCAGCCAACCATCACTTCTTCCCCTTGTTACCCGAGCCCTTTTCCCACCCGGGTTCGTTCTCGTCCCACTCAACAGTGACAGTGCCCGTGTAACGACGGCCCTTTTTCTCGAGACCAAAGTCAGCGGTGACACAATCGCTGGTGTCTGTGAAGTCATCGAGCGGTTCTGTTGATGAATCACGTCGGGTCAGCGGGTCATCTCCGTTTGATTGGTCCCACAAGGCATTCATCTGCAAGCTGTCAGCCAACGATTCCACCGCTTGTTCGAGGGTGTCACCCTGGCTGACGATGTTGAACGTGGTCGTCCCCGCGACCCACGCAATCTCGGACCAAAACGCAACGTACTCAAGCGTCTTTGATCGCATCACCCGCTTGTGCGCCATGCGGTGATTTTACGTGGTCCCGACCGTCTTGGATCTTTTTAAACCAATGAGCAGTGTTCCACCCAATCCTACCAGACACTAGCAACATCACGTGGTCGGTGTCAGTGCCGGGAATCCCCATCAAACTTGGGTAACGAGCTAGGACCAAGACGATGTCGTTGGTGTGAATGGCACCACGGTTTTCTGTTCCCTCTTCGGGGTCTTTCCAGAGCGTGAGCGGGACCTTGTTTCTATTCTTATCGATGTTTATCCTGACTAGGTCTCCCGGTCTCATCACAGCACCCTGAACTGGTCGGTCTCCCGCCAACCCAACAACGTCGCTCCTTCTGGCATCGGCACCATGATCAGGCACTCTTCCCAAGCGACATCAGCTTTGGTGAGTTCCTCAACGTAGTTGATAACGGCGATGACCAAGCCAACAGACTCGGGTGTCATCCGCACGACTTCCCTGACTTGGGTGCCGCCACCGACAGTGATGCCAACTGGACCAGGCTTCTCAAACAACGTAACAAAACCTTGCGACTGGCGGATCTGGACAGTGTCACCGGGCTTCATTGATGACCCTAAAGAGCTCTTGTTCACGCCAACCAAAGCAGACGTTCCCGTCGTTCGTGGGCACCATCACCATGGCTTGGTTACGGTACAATCCGATGACGATAACAGGCTGGTCCCACCGGAGGTTTATCACGGTGTTACTGTAAAACTCGTCTGGGTAATCGTTCAACTGTAGGAAGCCCCACCAGGCCTTGGTACAGACGAGGTCACCCGGTTTCATTGTCAATGACCTTAAACTGACGTGCTGACCGCCAACCAATGCGTTGCTCACATAGAATTAGAAGTCTTATGTCATCGTCGCACCACCTAACTGCCGCAAGCACCAATGCGATGTGGGCAGGATACGCTATGTGAACGACAACATCATCGCTCCTTGCATCATAGTCCCACTTGCGAAAGATCCGCGTGGGATACGTTACCCTTATGAGGTCGCCTGGTTTCACAGCAACGTCTCAAAGAACGATATGCTCTGCCAACCGAGCTTCATCCCGCAGAGGATCAACGCTTGCTTTGATTTCCACATCACTGGTTCAGTGAGTGCTAGCACGATACAGTGATTGTTGGGTTTGACCCAACCGACAACTTTCGCTCCGCTGCCATCAAGCTGCCACTCACGGATGTTCCACAGCGCAACGGAAGCACCGCCAGTCGCTTTTATCTTGATCATGTCGCCAGGCTTCATCGGATCAGCTCAACATGTCGAAAACGGATCGCAGCCGCCCAACCTAGCTTTATGCCAAATAGGACTAGCACTTCCGGGAACCTATTGTCAGCCTCAGCATCACAAGCAAGCTCACGAGCGATGATAAGTCCTACTTCGGTGCACTTGGCGATACCCGCGGGTTCACGACGAACATCAATGGGTTGCTTTGACAACACGACGTGCGAAGCACCCTTTGTCATGACAAGGTCACCCGGACGCATGTGACCTCAAGACACTGTGATCAGTTATCCATCGGATTTGATCATCAACGATGATGCCATACATGTCATTGTTGTTCCAGAAATCATCTGGAGATTGGGATTTCACGCATGCAAAAACAAGGACCAGCTTGTTGCCACGAGCAAATGACCATGCTGGACCGTTCATGGTTGACGGGTTTGGGTTTGGTCCGTGCCACAATGTCGCCGTGTCCTGTATCTCAAGCATGTCACCGGGTTTTCTTCTCATGTTTCGAACGCCCTTAGCATGGTCCAACCAAAAGTTGTCCCGCACATGACCATGCACTCGTCACCGACCAAGGCAATGCAAAGAGCGACGTCTGTCCGTCTGACCTTACCAACGATCCGATCATTGAGGTGCATGTCACCCGCAGAGTTTGCTTTAGAATTTTGCCATGGCATCAACCACAGGTCAACGCCATCTCGATCAACGACCGTGAGAAGGTCGCCGGGTTTCAAGTTATCCTCCTCAACCAACTACTGGGTATCCAACACAGGGTGGGTCCAATTGTCAATAGCAAACACCAAGTCCAATTGGATCCCTTCTTGGGTTGAAACTCTTGTGTTGTTGCAATGATCAGTGCTAACTGATCGTACTCCAACACAACAGTCCCATTAATGGTGTGGTTGGTGGAATCGAGCTGACATTCAGAGGGATGGGTCCATGCGTACTTGTAAAGGGTCCTACACAAGTCACCAGGCCAATCTCCCCACATGTCAAGACGTGCTGTCATGCGTATTCCTGTTCGGGCTTCTCTACGCCCGCAGGCTGCCAGAACAGCCGGTGTGTCCAGCCCAACCTGCAGTTGGGACCCAACACCAGCATGACGCTGTCATCGCCAGCCGCGAAGCAGATCATCAAGCATGACATCTGGAACGGGACCTCACCGACGATGTCATTGGCGTTGTCAGCCTCACCCGCATCTTCGGTCTTGTAGAGCTTGACGCCCGGGTGCAGCATGGGCCAGACAAGGTCGCCTGGCCTGATCTTTGCCCATACCAGCCGCGGGCACATCAGCGTGCCCTCGGTTCTTCAAGCCGATCTACGTAAGTCCAACCCAGCATGTTGGGACCCAGGACCAGGCACTCTGTTTTCATGCTGTGGCCCACGATAGCACAGATGAGAACGATTGCATCTTCTGGGACAATGCCTGCGTCGATCGTGTCAAGCGTCAGGTTCTCCGGCGTCGCATTGATCTTCGTCAACATGCGGGGCTTGCCGAGCTTGACCACGGCCAGGTCACCAGGCTTCATTCGTCAAACTCCACATTGAAGACATCTTGACAGTTGTTGCATCGCCGCATCCAGCCCGTCGGACGGTTTTTCACGTCGAACATCCTGACTCGTTTGATATGCTTGCTACCACAGCATGGGCACGCTGACAACACGGGGACGTCCTTCTTGGTCCCTCGTTCCCGCCCACGGTGAGCCCACCAGAGCGCCCACACGGTGATGGCCATGGCAACCGCAGCCCGCATGTCAGCATTCCCAGAGGAGCCAGTGCCAGGCTCGACCGACCAAACCTCGAGGCCAGTGACGGCGCTCGTAGTGACCGTTAAGTTCGTCTTCAAGCTGCTGGACCTGGTTGCGCAGGCCCTCGATGATGTTGAGCCTGACAGAAGCCACGTGACGAAGCTGACACACCTCGTGAGCCCAACCCTCTTTCAGGTTCCCGCCTGTCCGCACAGCGATGCTGGAGACTGTGTCGACCGGGTTACCGCAAAGGGTGCATGCTTCGTACTTCATCGTTTGCTCACTCGTATACATCGCACAAGAAAGCAAAGAGAGATTGGGCATCTCTTGCTCTCAAGGCTGGAACCCAGATGTAGTTGCCCTTATTCTCACCCACGTTTGGATTACGGGCTTCCTTGCCCGTTGTCCAACCCAGGAAGTAACAGGTCTGTGTTGCTTCGTCAGTGACCGTCTGGGTAGTGATGACGTTGTCTGGTGACTTCACCGAGACCTGGATACCAAGCTTGTTACAAGCATCGGCTGCGGTCCCGTACGATGGATCATTGACTTTATCCTTGTGATCGATACACAAGAAGTCAATGGACGCAAACCGATCGCGCATGGACCACATCCGTTCGACGCAATCACGAAACGCCTGGCCCCGAGCCTTGAAAACGTTGTCGTCGATCCAACGAGCCATCGCCAGCTGCGCGCGGCCACCCGTCAACGCGTTACGCATCTCTTCGGGAGTACGTTGTCCCCTAAACGATTTTGCCCAGGCTTCGGCGTGGTGCTCATCGCTAGGGAGGTACCTGAACTGACAGACCATGCCCTAACACTATTCCACGTCATGGGCTAGTTCACCTGAGTTTTCAGGAACGTGTGCCCCCACGTCGCTCCATGACTCGGTTGTAAGCCATGAGCCCATGGATGTTGTTTCGGAACGCTATCGTGTTGACGATCAGGGTGAAGACGACCACCGGCACGAAGATAAGGCCATACGCTAGGTGGTGTGCGAACCAGTTGACGATGCCGAGAAAGCAGAACAAGAAACTCATGCAGTTGACAGCGATCAACAGCTTGTATTGCTTGTCACGCGTCATGGCGGTGACCCCTGCCCCTGCCTTCAGAGAACCCATAGCTGAATCCTTTCCTAGTACCTTCGTTGTGGCCTCGCTCGTAGCCACGAGCGTAGGCAATGAGTCCCGTCACCGCGGAACACACGAATGCCGTCAGCAACAACACGATGTACGGGTGTCCCATCAGCCGCCCCGAGCTTTGCGAGCTTTCTCGCCTTTCAGGAAATCTGGGTTGTCGCTGTAGCTGATGAACAGCTCGTCGCCAGACAGGACCAGCTGGTTGGTTGTGAACATGATGCACCGACGTTTCTTGTCAAGCCACCAGTCAACATTGGGGGTGTCGCTGTGGTTGAAGAACAACGAAACGCCGCTAGCGATAGCACAGTTCCGCTTGTCCCATTCGTAACAGTAGTGGCACATGATGCCCTTGATATCACGGTTAGGGATCACGATGACGTGAGCCCACTCCACCAGCGCGCCTGGACCGATAGTCCGGCCAGCGAAAACGCCTCGTCCCCTGCCTGGAGCTTTATCGATGTAGACCATTAACGTCCCTTGTCTAGCTTCTCGTAGGCCGCCCAACCTGCCTTAAAACCAACCACGATGCCCTGCACTTCTCGCATCTTTGCATCGTAGGACATTCTCGGCCCGGGCTGGAGCTCGCTGACGCAATCAGTGACGGCGTAGATCTTGACAGTGTCACCGACCATCTTCAGCTCGATCGAGACAAACGAGCCCTGCTTAGATCGGAGAGTATCGTAGAGTGCAAATGCGATGTCCCTGTCGCTGGAAACAGCCTCGACTAGCAGGATTTCCTTGTCACTCATGTGTCCACCTTATCACCGGGACGGTACGGTTTGCACATGACATTGTTGCCAGGCGACCTGGTGATTCGTAGCGTGTCACCCAGGCTTGACACTCCGCCACGAGTTCACCTGGAGCCCGTGCCCGACAACATGACACGTAAACATGTCATCGAGTTCAAACGCGATGAACCCGCGCTGGTCATCGCGGTGAGCTGGGTCCAGCTAGCTGAACAATTCGGTGGTGAATATTCGTTGTTACTCTACAAGCACCGCATCGGCTGGTGCTTGAGTGGGGAGTGTGAGCTGCTCAGCGATGACCCTGCAACTCGTCGAGACGATTGACAAGGGTGCGTTCTAACGCTTCGAGCGCAAGCACCTCATTGCGAGTCTTGTCAAGGAGTTGCTGCACTTCACCGAGGCGGTGGCGGTAATGCTCAACATCAGCGTTCGCTCGCTTGGATTTCTTGGCTGGTTTCTTCAGGATCTCGGCACGTGCCTTGGGTTTCCGACCCAGGTCGGGTCCATCAGTGATGCGGATCGGGTGATTTTTCTTCTTGGTAGCCATCTCTGAACTCTACTTCTTCTTGGGTCGGTTGGGATTCTTGTAGTCGTACCCGGCGGCAAAGTACACGTTACGGGCACCCACGTTGCTTAGCGCTTTGCGGAGATTGACGAAGGTGAAACCAGTGTCAACGTTGTCATCAATGACCAACACGTTCTTGCCACGAAGCGAACCAGCTTCGTCGGTAGTGTCATGGAGGTGAAGGAACTTGCGCCATGAGTGCGGCACGCCTTTCATCTCAGGCTCTACGTTTGGATTCTTTTTCCAGATAGCAAGCTGTTTGTCGAGAAGCTTTTGTGTCTTGATGACCTCAGCAGGATTCGTTTCAGCGACGTAAGCATCCCATGCCTCTGGGTCGACCTCCATGTCTCCCGCGCTTCTCTTACGAGTCGCACCGAGCAGGACCTGTGCAAGCGGCTCGCCATGTTCGGCATGCAGGAGATCAGCAACATGTTCTGATAACTCCCACGCCATGGTGCTGTTCGACGAGACAGGGATGATAACATCGATGTCATCGTCATTGAAACGTCGAGCAATGCGGGCGGCGATCCTCCTGTACGCAATGGCCTGGTCTTGCGGCCTTGTCTTCAGGACAACGTCGCCTGCTTGGACAGACGTCTGCTTGAGCAGCTTCATCACGTCACGCGGAGTGAACTTGTGTTTCTGTGCCAGGTCGGCGAGAGAAGACTCGTAACCAGGACCCGACCCAAAAGCTTTCCTGGGCATGAAGGCAACGAAATAGTCAGTGCCCTTCACTTCCCTATTACTGCTTCCCTGGGGCAGCTCGCTGGGAGACACCATGCTCAAGGTCAATGCATCAGATGGCAACGTCAGAGAGCCATCGAACGCCTCGAGCAGGATCAGTCGCAGGTCACCCAGAGTCAGCTGCACCAGTTAAATACCGCTCTTTTGTCTGTTACACGTACCCGAGCGCTGCATCACAGGCTCTGTAAAAATCGTCAGAGAACGATGTACGACGGAACTCATGCTTACGACTCTTTCCCTGGTGCACGACAAAGACCTCGTCGTAGTACCACCACTCTTCGTATGACCGCCCGACCAGCTTGGGCACGTTAACGTTGGGCAACGCCATCGACGACAAGCCATGCTCGTAAAGGAACAACGGGAAGTTCCAGCAGGTGTCCGTCAGCAGCTGGTAATCTGTGGGAAGGCCAAACGTGTCTGATTGTTCTGGGGAGGTGATGGTGAAGTTGTCAACGAGTTGCTTGTTCCCAACCGAGTACTGAGACCAGGGGATGCCTGGTTTCAAAGCTAGCCACTGGACGTTTGGCTTCCCCTTGTACGTCTGCAGCTTCTGTGACCGAGAGAAGCGACAGCCTATGTCTTGGTACGCTGTCCCAAAACAGTCAATCTCGTCAAGGATTCGAGACACCAGCTCGTCCCACCCCTGTTTGACGACAACCGTGTCTGAATCACAGATGACATGCACTGCATCAGGACGGTGTTCAGTCGCTTTGAATGCCAGCTCGCACGCCAAACTGTGGCGTCTTGCAGCGTTAGCAGTGCCCTGGTAGAACGAGTCGGGCTGCACTCGCACCCGCTCAAATTCAAGCTGGTCGGGCTGGGATGCCAGCTTTGTCATCGCCGCCTGGGCGTAGTCAGCGTACCTGAACGTCGCTGGGTCCTGCATGATGTGAACGTAGATCACGGCACCCTGCCCCTGAGCGTGATCATTACTCCACCCGCGCCGAGGTAGTCACCCTGGAGGGGTTCGATACAGACGACCAGCTTCCCGTTGTCGTCCCAAGGCCAACAACAACGTGTCCCCTTGCATGACAGGGTGTGCCCGCCGACCTGGGATTGGACGACTGGGAAGCCGTCAACTGCTGGGACAGCCGAGCACGCAACGACCAGCAACAACGCTAACGCTACGAACCACTTCCACACTCATGTACGTATCATCACCTTGGTGTCGCCGTAGGCAAACGCGAGCCCGTGGTCACGTGTCTTGAGTGCCCACCTGTCACGTTTGGGGTCATAGACGTGGGGCTTGCCCGCGACGATGTGCCAGATCCCGATGTCGGGCCGCAGCGAGAACACGTCACCCCATTTCAACTCAGAGAATTTCACGATTGTTTCAACGAAAGGGCGGTCCTGTGCTTGAGCTGTCATTTGACGGGTATATCATAGCCCGATTCGGTCGGGAACCAAATTTGCACCACGGTGACCCGAGGGCTTTTGTGACCCGGGTAAGGGGTGACACTGTCCCCGGTCGCCGGTCGCTTCGTGGGCCCACGTGGGGGCTTGGGTAACCGGTCACGGGCCGCAAGGACCGAGACAGTTTCGGGGACGTCAGACTGACACTGGTTGAGTTGATTCGATCTCGAAATAACCAAAGCGTTTGGCCTGGCGCGATGATGAACCTATCGCCGTCAGCATTTTATGGTGTCTTGACATGCTCAAGGTCGGGAAGCAATACAAGGCAGATCTTTCGTTGCCTGTGTTCAACAGCAACACGTCGGTACCGCCAAATACCGAGCTCACTGTCATTGCCAAAGACACAGTCATCGACAAGTCGGGAACGACCTACTGTCTGCAAATGCTCCAGCTCAACAGACCTGAGTGGTTCATGACCGAAACCGGGGGTTTTAATCCACCACCCAGGATCATCCCCACTCTCGCTGAGCTCGTTTTCGAGTCCGTCCGTGCATATCCGGACCTGATGCGTGAGGAGTTGTACGACCGCATCATGGAGTGCAACCCTCGTGCCAAACGCTTTACCATCGACACGATGTCAGGCATGCTCGCAGATGACACTCGCGTCGAGATGTTCAAAGACGGTGTCAAGGTCGACAAGATCGGGCACAACGCTCGTTACTGCACTTTCCGTCCCAAGGGTTGGCAACCGTAGAGGAAGTGACTATGAACACCAACGAAGCCAAGAAGGAACGTAGCAAGGAACGAGCGCAGCGCGAGAAGCGCATCGACCACTACGTCAAGAATTACAGCGTCCGTACGCTGGCCGAGATGATCGTCTCGTTGGAGGACCAGCATGGTGTCCCGTCGGCGATTGACTGAGCTGGGTCGAGCTCTCCGGAAGGAGATGAAGCCCTTCATCAAGAAGCACGAGTCAGACTTCTACGGCAACTTCGGTGGCGCTTGCGGCGTGATGTCTTACGCCATGTACCAGGTACTGAAACGTCTGGGCCTGAAGCCCGTGTTAGCACTGGCGGGTCCTCAGACCCAGACGTTTCAGCACTGCTGGGTAGAAGTGGACGGGTTGATCGTGGACCTGACCGCGACCCAATTCGGCTACGACAAAACGGTCCAGGTCACTTCACGGCCCAGCGAATGGCACAAACCCCTGAAGTACAGGGGTCACCGTGTCATCAACGAGCTCAAGACTTGGCATGACGGGCAGAGCCCGATGAACAACCGCCGTGCAGTCAACGCCGCAGTGAACCGCGTACTGGAGAGCCATGGCTAGGAAAGACCTGCGTCAGCGAGCGCTTGACACCAAAGACGGCATTAAACAAGCGAAAGCTGCGGCAACGGCTGCATTGAAAACCGTTGACGATTCTCAGGCACGAACATTGTTACGTCGTGTCATCGATGACCTGACCATTGCCGCGACGTGCATCGTTATCCCGCTTAAACCGAGAGCGCCCAAGAAGGAGCCCTATCGTGGTGGCGGCACCTGGCACCCGCCGGGCATGATGCCGGGCGGTCGGTATTGGTGATGAGACCCGGACCACCCAGGGATCCCAGTAACGCGAAACAGCCGCTGCCCAACACCTGCAAGATGATGGCGCAGCTAGTCAAGACGGCACGCGGCCGCGGGTGCAGCCTGGAGTACTTACAATCACTCCTGAAAGAGGAGTGGGACAGAGCGGTGAAGCCTCGACCTATTCCCGTCGCGGTGGTCTCGAAGTCTGACGCTGGTTGATGCCGCTGGGTGGTCTGCTGCTTGGCCTGACCAGTGACCTGACGTCGGGATCGGGCACCATCAGCGGGATCGTACGGGTGCCAACCCGGTAACGGTGCTCGATGCCCATGACGTCGAGGTACACCACGAACCTAGCAGCATCGGAAACGTGTTCGAAGAACAGCCATGCGCTGCTGAACATCTCCAGCTCTGACCCGATCCAGTCGGGACCGAGGCCTATGTCTGTCTGAGCCGCGTCAAGCACGCTGCACAGCCACTCTGCTCTTGTAGTCTGCATGAGCAGCTTTCTAACATAGATTGCTGGGTCACGTACAGGATTTTGTGCCTGGGTCACAGGACGCTAAAGTGCCGGGCATCAGTCCAACCGAGACGGTTGCCAAAGAGAGTGCAGACCTCGAGGCTTTTCCCTGTCACCTTGAGACGGTGTCTCTCGTTTTTTACAAAAACGATGGCGATGATCAACCCGATCTCGTTCTCAACGAGCTGAGCGGTGAAGGGATTAGTGACAGAATTGTATCGACCCGGCATCGCTTTCAGGACAATGTGGTTGGTCAGCTTGTGCGTCCCGTCCCAATCAACAGGATCAACCCTGACCAGGTCGCCTGGCTTCACGGGTCCCAGCCCTTAGCGTTTGCCCACCAACCACCCGCTTCGTTGACGTGCTTGAGAGCTACCAACAACGGATTCTGGGCATCATCTTCATCGAACCAGATGACAAACAGGTGACTGCCACACCACTCCTCGCCAGGTGGAGATGAGTACGAGTTGAGCCATGCCATCATGCAACGTGATGGCAAGCGCTGGAGCTTCTTCCCGCCATCGTACGTTGGCGGTCCGTCTTGGAGGACGGGTTGCACCACCAAGACAGGGCGGTGCATGCCCCACACGTGTTCGAGCCGCCGTGTGGCGTGAGCGAGCGATGACTTCACGTCTGGCAAGCCCTCCAGGCATCCCGCGTAAGTGTCCTGGATGTGATAAGAGTCGAGGAAGACATTCACGCCGTCGGCAGACTTTTCTTGGGGAGCTGGCATGTCACCATTGTTTTCCACGAGTTTCTCGTGTACTCACGTTGGTGAATTTTGCCCCTCTTTAGGGTTACCATGAGACCAATGGAGCCAACCCAGCAAGCCGTGGATGACTCGGTTCTCACCGGCGACGAGGGCCTCTCATACGAGGTCCGCATGGCCCGGTGGCAGGCGAAGCGTCCGCCCATTGACCACCTCAAGTCGGGAATCATGGTCGACCCGAGCAGCGGCGCCACGCTGCCGCTGTTTGATGTTGGCGACCGCATCGTTGTTGACTGCCGGACTGGCCTCCTCAAAGGCAGCCCCTGGTTGGAGACCTTGGTGGGCAAGGTCCGCAGCATCGACGATGACAGCGGCCTCGTCACCTTGTTCGATGAGGACTCGGATCCGCGGTGCCCGACCATCCGGTACGCCTCGTTCAAGAGGCCCCTGTTCACCTTCTGCCTCGCACCCGACAGGGGCGACCCGTTCGAGCCGCCTCCTCCTCCCAAGAAGGAGAAGCCCCAACGCTTGCCCGGCCAGAAAGGCCGTGGGCGGCCCAAGGGTTCGAAGAACCGTCCGAAGGACGTCATCAAGGCCGAGCGTGAGGCACGCAAAGCTGCCCGGAAAGAGAAGTAGAAATGGAACGCCCTCGCATCACCCATGTCGCGATCAGGTTCCGTGACAAAGTCCACTCCCTGCCGGAACCCAACCGACACGCAGACATCATCTACACGATGATCCGTGAGGACAAGGAGCTTGACTACATGGACATCGACCGCGACGGGGAGTTTGGCTTCCTGGATGCAACGGGTCGCTTCCTGACCCGCAAACAAGCGACTGTCAGTGCAGACCTCAACGATCAGGTTAAGGACCGAACCAAGGTCCTCCTCGGCCAGCTCTACTCGGAGGCGCTGTGGTGAAAGACGAGAAAAAAGCAGAGAAGCACGCAACGAGCCGAGCCAAGCTCGCCGACGTCAGGTTCTCGATCGAGAACGAGGGCTTCGATTACGCCTTCCGCAACTACTCCGACTTCAAGGAAGTCGATGACCCGGAGTTCCACAAGCTCCGTCAGGACTACGTCAACGCCGCCAACGCGTTGGAGAAGTACGTTGGCACCGAAGAGGAATGATGGCTGACAAGAGACGACTCCCACTCGAGAAGACGTGCCAGAAGTGTCACAAGCGCGTTGACTCGACCCATCGTCGGGAGATCTACACCAAGAACTACACGGGCCCGTGCGGCGATTCATTCTGTTTCGCTTCCTGCGATTCGTCATCGTGCCGGCCGATCTCCGTCACGGTGTGTGATGATTGCGCAAAGAAGATCTCCAAATGAGCTATAACATCGACACCATTGACGAGATCAAGTGCGCGGCGTGGATGGATGTCGATGACGTCACAGACATCCTGGAAAACCACGAGGACAAGCTGCCGGAAGACTGTTTCCTCTACGAGCTGCGTGACCGGGCTTACGAAACCAATAGTGTCAAGTTCACCTGCGACTGTGGACACAAGAACGTCAAGGGCAGCAAGTTCTGCAACGAGTGTGGCAGCAAGCTGCCCAAGTCGAAACCTGCCAATCGCATCCAGCTCGAGGACATCACATGGCAAGGCGAAGGCAGCGGCCGTGACAGCTGGTATTTCTTCAAGTCTTATGTTGCGCCCAAGATCCGTGGCGAGGTGCAAGCAATCATCGTTTGGGCGTGTGGTGACACCATCAGTGGCCTCGCCATCAAGGATGGCCGGGTCGAAGAGCCCGATGTCATCCAGTCGCTCAAGCTGCCGGAAGACTGGTGAACCCGTGGTCCCATTTGGTGTATTCCCTGCTGGTACTGAGGAGAAGAAAGTGACCGCTCCCAAGGGCCCTTCCACCTGCTGCATCCGGAAATTCCCAGGCGTTGCTTACTGTGGGCGTGACATCGATGAGTCGTACGACCAGGTGTTCAACGACGCAGCGTACGCTGTCGCTCACTACAAGAACTGCACCTTCCTTCGCGCCTGTCCTGACTGTGTCAAGAAGTGCGAAGACGCGGGTGTGGGACAAGTACAGTACCTGGCGCCGATGGCGACCAGGGATCTCAAGGAGAACAACCGATGAGCATGTTTGACCAGATCGATCAGCCGTTTGATGTCGAGGCTGTCAGCCAGCCCATCTCATTCGTGCCACACGCGATGATCGTCAACACCCCGGTGGGTGACGAGGTCGTGCCGTTGGACGCTTTCGATGAGCCGACGTCCGTCACCAACCCAGTGGAGCTCGCGGCGCTGCTTGCGGACGCGAGCCCCCACACCCACGCGACGGTGCCCAGCTTCCATGCAGTCGAACCGTGAGTAAGATCACGTCACTGCGGTGGCACTTGGGAACGCTGTTCTGGGCGGTGTCTGGGGCTGCTTTCAGCCTTGCGATGATCGTTCCCGTCGCTGTCGCTCATCCGTTCAGGACGTACCGAGACATCAAAGAAGCCTGGGACGAGTACGATGGAGACGATAGCGACTGACATCTTTTTCACGATGCCCGCTGCGATCTCGGTTCTTCTCTTCTTCGCAACAGTGAGCATGAGGACAGGTCGCCGTGGACGTTCGTGAATCTCTCCTGGTTGGAGCTTGCATCGGAGCGGTGCTGTCAGGCTTCGTCTTTGCCTATGTTGCACCCGCGATCTCTAGCCCAGACCCAGCACCGAAACAGCAGGCGCCCCTGTCCAGGGACCGCGTCAAGGTGATCCTTGAGGGCGAGTTCCAGCTCCACCACCAGGACTGCATCATCCTCAGCATCTGGACGTCACATGACGGGAATTGGACGGAATTCCTGAAGACCTACGAGTGTGGTCGCGGCACCATCCCCAGCAATCCAATCCCGCCTGATGGCGGTCCCAGCGTCAACTGGGAGTGGGAAGAGTACGGGATGAGATGAAGCTCGTCCCGGGTGCTCGCGTTGAGGTGATGCAGGGGATACCAGCGAACAATTTTCAAGTCGTTGTTCGTGATGCACGCTCGATAAAAGAACGTCGATTCGTCCCGCACGGTCACCAAGCGTTGGTCATCGGGGTGGAGAATCAAAACCCTAACGGATCACTTTCCGATTATTACGTCTGCTGTTTTTCGCCCGAGCATGGCTTTTGGCGCTGTGGCTCAGCGAAGCTACGAGTGATCTGGAGCCCGGAGAACACGTGAAAGACGAACGCTGCGAAGCGATCCATGGGCCGTCGGGCGAGCGTTGCTTGCGAGGCCCACACGTGGGAAAGCACGTTGGTCGTGGTCCCGTGGACTGGTTTACTGGTGGTGAAGACACGGTCCGTAGTGGCAAGAAATCGACCAAACAGAGCGATGGACCTGTCTACTTAGAATTTCGTTATGGGCCCAAGAGGGTCCCTCTCGGTTACTTCTGGGGTCCCGCCCGTGAGAAGGAGGGTCTGGCTGGAAAGCCTGCTCACTTCGGCCTCGATGAACCAGAGTGACTCGGGACCCGGAAGAGGGATAGGATGACGCCATGGCTGGTCCGTGGGAGGGAACCGGGACACACGAAATGATGGCGGGTCACCTGCGACCCGGTGACTTGTTCTTCATCCTCGGATATGAGGACAAGGCATGGTACACCTGCCTCGGCGTCATTCATACCGAAGACAGGGATGGCTTTAAGCGATCACGAGGCTTGTTGTTGGCTGCTTCAGGCCGTCTTCACGCGTTTGATGTGGGGTCTGCCAAAGAGATCACGGTGCCCGACGGGTTCCAACGCTCATGGGAGGAGGCGAGATGGGACGTCGTGCCCTACGAACAGGCGACCTGGTGACACCGAGATTTCCCAAGTACCTTGGCGGTCCCAGCGATGCCGTGCCGCTATGGCGTGAGCCCGAGAAATGTCTCGACTCAAGCGATATCGTCGTAAACTGCCAGATGGGCCTGTTGTTGGGTACTATCAGCATAGAGTGGCGACCTGGTCATTACGTTACCAAGGCGATGGTCTTAGACAACGTGAGCGGGAAGTTTGGGTGGTGTGATCTTAAGTTCCTCAGACGGGTTGACTGATGCCGAGGCGAGACAGCAAACCCAAACCTGGTGAATTAGTGCTCTTGCGAGGCAAGACGCCTCGCGATGTTTGGGTAGTTCCCAATAGCCCGAACGTTACGCCTGAGAAGCTCCAGCGAGCTGGCGTGGTCATGCCTGGCTCTGTCGGTCTTGTCATCTCTTCGGCCCACCCAGACATGCACCGTTTCTACACCTACGTTTTGTGGTCAGTACCCTGTGTTTGTGGGTGGATTGAAGATGGCTTTGTGAGCAAAGTGACATGATCGCACCGGGCACGCTTTGTAGGCTTCACAACCCGATAAGCGTGGGCTTTGCTTTCTACACGAGCTTTGATGATGAACCCGAGCTGCTTGACAACGACAAACACCTGTTCCTGATCGTGATGGTTCCCATCAGGCATGCGGGCAGGAACGAGCACTTTGCGTGGGGTTTGCTCAACGACGGAAGATTCGGGTTTGTGAACTACAAGTGGCTCATTGAGGTTCGCGACGGTTGAACATGACATCTCAATGGGGTACCGTAAATCACGAATTCCATGACAGGAGTTGGGTCCGAACCCCTACCTGTCACCCTCTATTAGACGGAGAGGTGCATGATCAAGTGCCAGATGTGCCGCGGCTCTGGGTGGTACCAGTCGTCGCCAGGCAACAGGAGCCAGTGTCCGTATTGCAACGGACGTGGTAGCATCAACGAGAACTCGCCCAGCGAGCAACGTAGAGCTCGTGACTTCGAGTCTTTCTATGGCGATGACCTCAATCGAGCTGGTTATAGCACGAAAGAGATCAGCCGCATCTTGGAGGAGAAGTCGGGCCAGATCGTACAAGCGCTGAAGACGATGCCTGTGAAGGGCCCTATCGCTTCGTCTCAGGTCGGTCGCCCGCCCCAACTTCGTCCCACACGAGTGCCATATAAGCTTGACTCTGACGAGAAAGAGCGGCTCAGGCAACTTCGTGATCCTTCGCAACAGACTTTGCCTCCGACGCAGGCAACATCAACTGATGTAAAGCGCCAACAAACAGAAGTAGTTTCCAGTCACACAACGGCGAAAGCCACAGAAAAGAGAGCAGACATCATGGGAGAAGACGACATTCGCGGCCGACGGGCGCAGGACATGATCCTAGCCCCGAACGAGTACGCATACATCAGCGACGAGACCAAGGGCGAAGTCAACGTCTTCGTCGGCCCCAACAAGCAGTCGCTTGCGGGCACTGACCAGATGGTCAAGTTCGACACCAAGACGAAGCGGTTCTCGCCGACGTCACGTGAACAGGGCAACCAGCTGTTCCAGACGGCTCCCGAGGGCTGGTACGTCGTCCTGAAGAACCCGGCCGAGGGCGACAAGCACCCGGCTGGCAGCGGCAAGCTATCGACCCCCACCCTTCGGGTCGGTAAGAAGGTTAACATCTCCGGTCCCTGTTCCTTTGCTCTCTGGCCCGGTCAGATGGCCAAGGTCGTCCAGGGCCACTCGCTGAAGTCGAACGAGTACCTGCTGTGCCGGGTCTACGATGAAGAGGCTGCACGGGCCAACTGGTCCAAAGCAGTCATCAAGACGCAGGGCGAGGCAACGACGGGTGAGGGCGCAGATGCAACTCCGAAGAACCAGCGTCCCGCCAAGGTGGTGAAGGCTGGCAGCGAGATCCCGTCCGAGGGCGAGCTCACGATGGGCAAGCTCTTCGTGGTCCGTGGCACTGAGGTCTCCTTCTACATCCCGCCGACGGGCATCGAGGTCGTCGCTGATGGTGAGAAGTATGTCCGCGAGGCCGTCTCTCTGGAACGCCTCGAGTACTGCTTGCTCCTCGACCAGAACGGCAACAAGCGATACGTCATCGGTCCCGACGTCGTGTTCCCGCGACCGACCGAGAAGTTCGTCGAGGCGCCGATCAAGTCCAACCCGGACAAGGTCAAGGCCAAGAAGTTCCGTGCCCAGGAGCTGACTCCAACGAGCGGCATCCACATCCGCGTCATCTCGGATTACACCGAGAAAGACGGCACCAAGCGCACCGCGGGTGAAGAGCTCTTCATCACGGGCAACGAGCAGCCGGTGTACTTCCCCCGTGAGGAGCACGCCATCATCAAGTACGGCGAGCAGGATGTCCACTACGGAATCGCGATCCCGCCGGGCGAGGCTCGCTACGTGCTGAACAGGCTCACCGGCGAGGCGAGCCTGGTCGACGGTCCGAAGATCTTCCTTCCCGATCCCCGGACGCAAGTCATCCTCCAGCGCGCCATCCCGCTCGACATGTGCGCTCTCCTTTACCCCGGCAACGAGGAGGCTCTCGCGATCAACGCGGCTCGCCTCGGCGTCGAGGACCAGGACTACATGGGTGCTGGTGGAGCAAACGCCGCGTTCCTCAACAGCACTTACGAGCGTAACGCTGGCGAGAACGAGGCCTATGCTGCGGTCGCTGCAGCGGCTCCGAATGACACCGCTCGCGGTCGCATCCTGATCAAGTCGGCGAGCAAGTCCCTTCCGGGCGACGCCTTCGATCGGAAGGCGAAGTTCACTGCGCCGCGCTCCGTCATCCTCAACACCAAGTACGACGGCGCCATCGGCATCAACCTCTGGACCGGCTACGCCATGCTGCTCGTCAGCAAGGGCGGCAAGCGCCGGGTAATCCAGGGACCGGGCACCTTCATGTTCGAGTACGACGAGAACCCGCAGCTCATCTCGCTGTCAACGGGCAAGCCGAAGTCGACCGACAAGCTCTGCAAGACGTACTACTTGCAGGTCACCAACAACATGGTCAGCGACATCGTCGAGGTCGAGACCAGGGACTTCTGCCGGCTCACTGTCAAGCTGAGCTACCGAGTCAACTTCGAAGGCAACTCCGAGAAGTGGTTCGCGGTTGACAACTACGTCAAGTTCCTCTGTGACGCGATGCGGTCACGCATCCGCTCCGCGGTGCAGAAGCTGGGCATCGAGGAGTTCTACGGCAACCACACGCCAATCCTGCGTGACATCATCCTGGGTGCCAAGCCCGCCGAGGGTGGCGAGCGCACAGGCACCATGTTTGCCGAGAACGGCATGCGAATCTACGATGCTGAGGTCCTTGGCATCCAGATGCAAAACCAGGACGTCGAGAAGCTCCTGGTCGCTGCACAGCGGTCCGTCATCCAGAACACCCTCGTCCTTGCTGAAGAGCGGCGCAAGCTGGACTTCGTCAAGGAGACCGAGGAGCTCAAGCGGGAGACAGCTTCCGCTCAGGCCGAGACGACCCGGGCAACCCTCGAGTTGCAGCGAGTCAACGCCCAGCGCAAGCTGGAGCTTGACCTGGCCCTGATCGCCAACAGCGCCAAGCAGCAGAGCGAGCAGCTTGCTGTCGAAGCAGCAACGACGGCAGCCCGAGCCACTCTCAACCTGGCCAACGAGAAGGCCGCGGCGGAAGTTGCGGCAGTCGAGCTGGAGACCGCTGAAGCCCGTCAGGCTTCGGAACGAACGCACCAGGCCGCCCTACAGGCCCTCGAGCTCGCCAAGCTCACGGCCCAGACAGAAGCGACCAAGGAGAAGGCAACCGCCATCAGCCCGCAGCTAGTCGCGGCGCTAGAAGCGGCGGGCAACAAGGAAGTGGCGATGAAGCTCGCTGAGTCCTTCAACGTGCTGGGCATCATCGGCGGCGGCAAGAAGAGCGTCGCCGAGATCTTCAGTGAGCTGCTCAAGGGCACCGTGCTGGGCCCCCAGCTCGCCGCGGTGGTCAAGGGTGAGAAGAGCGAGTCGAACGGTTCGAGCAAGACGGCTCGAGCCTGATCTAACCACAACAATGGAAGCCGCGGTCTCACGACAGGGACCGCGGCTTTCGCACATCTGAAAAAAGAAAGAGAGATCAACAATGGATGTTTTCAGCTCACACCTCGGCCTCATCATTGGGGGCGTGGTCTTCCTGTTCGCGGTGTTGCTCCATCGCATGGTGCTACGCCTTTTCGGGATGGTCGTCATCCCCGAAGACGGCATCGGCATCGTCACAAAGAAGTTCGTGCTCTTCGGAACCAACAAGGTCCTGCCTGACGGAGCCGTCGTCGCTCTCCAGGGCGAAGCTGGCGTCCAGGCTGACACCCTCGCGCCGGGCGTTCACTTCGGTCTCTGGCCTTGGCAGTTCGACATCGCAGTCCAGAAGTTCGTCACCATCGCCCGAGGCAACCTGGGTGTTGTCGTCGCTCGGGACGGCAAGGCGATCAGCGGAGGTCGCATCTTGGGCCGCACCGTCGAGTGCGACTCCTTCCAGAACGCCAGGCAGTTCCTGCAGTCAGGCGGCGAGCGCGGACCCCAGCTAGCGATCATCCCGCCCGGGACCTACCGCATCAACACCGGGCTCTTCACCATCCAGATGACTGACGTCACCGAGGTCCATGACAACATGGTCGGCGTCGTCACCACCAAGGAGGGCCAGGCTCTCGACACGGGTGCCATCGCGGGACCCGAGGTCCCCGATCACAACATGTACCAGGACCCGCAGAAGTTCCTGAACGGCGGTGGCCGCAAGGGTCTCCAGGAGCAGGTGATCCTGGCGGGACGTTACTACATCAACCCGCTCTTCGCCACTGTCGAAGAGGTCGCGATGACAGAGGTCCCCATCGCCCAGGCAGGCGTCGTCATCGCCTTCGTCGGCAAGGAAGGCGTCGATGTCACAGGTGACTCGTTCAAGCACGGCAACCTGGTCAGCAAGGGCCAGCGTGGTGTCTGGGCCGACCCGCTCGATCCCGGTCGCTACCCGATCAACCCCTACACCCACCGGGTCGAGAACGTGCCGACAGCAAACATCGTCCTGAACTGGGCGACGGGCAAGTCGGAAGCTCACAACCTCGACAAGAACCTCAGCACCATCACGGTGCGGTCCAACGACGGGTTCACGTTCAACCTGGATGTCTCGCAGATCATCCACATTCCCAGGGCCAGCGCCTCGAAGGTCATCGCCCGGTTCGGCAACGTCGCCAACCTGGTCACCCAGGTCCTGGAACCGACGATCGGCAACTACTTCCGCAACGCGGCACAGGGTTCCGACGTCATCAAGTTCCTCGGTGCCCGCCAGGAACGCCAGAACGATGCCAAGAAGTCGATCGGTGACGCGCTCAATGACTACGACGTTGTCGCGGTTGACACCCTGATCGGAGACATCACTCCGCCGAAGGAGCTGATGAAGACCCTGACTGACCGCAAGATCGCTCAGGAAGAACAGGCAACGTTCCAGACCCAGCGCCAGGCGGAAGAGCAGCGCAAGGACCTCGAGCAGGCCCGAGCGACCGCAGCCACCCAGGCCAAGGTCGTCGATGCCGAGCGGAAGGTCGCCATCGCTGAGTTCGAGGCCCAACAGGCGGTGAAGAAGGCCGAAGGTGACTCTCGGTCGATGGTCATCAATGCCAGGGCCAGCGCCGAGATGGACGTCGTCAAGGCCGAGGCGGCAGCGAAGGTCAAGACGGCGATCGCCGAAGCGGAAGCCAAGGCAACCGTCCTCAACGGTGATGCCCAAGGCAAGTCGATCGCCGCGGTTGGTACCGCAGAAGCCGCGGTCATCAAGGCCAAGGCGGACGCGGTCGACCAGACCAACTACGCTACGATCGAGGTCGCTCGGGCTCTCGCCAATGGCAAGCACCCGCTCGTTCCCCAGATCGTCGCAGGCGGCGGTGGCGAGGGCGGGGGCATGAACAACCTGACCAGCGTCCTGATGGCCAACCTCATCGACAGGGAGAGCCACCAGCCAAAGGTGAACGGCACTGCAACTCGCAAGCCCTCCGAGAAGTCGTCAGACTGACCGTAGGCAACTTCATCCAGGCCGCTCTTGGTTATCCAGGGGCGGCCTGAGGGCGTTAAATGGAGCCAAGATGGGCAAGCAACCAGACGAACGAGCGGTCCCCGACATCAAGCACCTGTGGCTGAAAGACGTGGTCGATCATGACTATGATGCCGCCTTCAGCTTCCTCTTCATCAGGGTCGGCAAGAAACGTGCGATAACGCTGGTTGACAAGCTTCACAAGGAAGCTGACGTCACCTGGATGCGAGCTAACGACATCCTACGTGCTTGCAACCTGCCCGCCCTGGGCATCAATGACCCAGGCACCCACCACAACATGGTGAAGACGATCCGGGGCAAGTCGCTAAGCCCGGTGCTGGTGGTTACATTGAAGGACGGGACCAGCACCATCGCTGATGGTTACCACCGGGTCTCCTGGGCTTACCAGATCTCACCCTGGGTCATGGTCCCCGGGCGCTTGGTCACCGAGTGACGGGATGTCACGCGCTGCTGGCACCCGGTGTGGGGGACCCTGGACCGCCAACGTCAATGATGAACACCTCCAGTGGTATGATGAGTGGGTCGAGCCGGGACAGCTCAGGCGACAGCCCAAGCAAGACTCGATCGCGTTGGTCATCGGTCCCATGGATGACCAAGACAGGCACCAGCACGACAGGACGGTGCGGTGGTTGCTCCTGATGGACGACAGGCTCATCGCCAAGTCTTTGCAAGAAATCGGTGACTGGTGGCTGGTGCATCCCACCCCCTTTGAGGTTTAGGATTTTCTCATGTCAATATCGGGCGAAGAGTTCTTGTGGATTTACTTCACGATGTGGCCCGTCCTCTTCCTCATCGACGGGCTGTGGCACCGCTTCACTCACAGGAAGATGAGTGACGGAGACATCCTGATCCACTCGCTCTACATCTTCATCTGGCCCTTCGGCTTGCCCATGCTCGTGGTACTCAAGTGCTGGTGGGTGGGGCTTGACATGCTCGGGAACGGGTTAATCCGAGCCTGGCGTTGGATCGTCGGATGACAGACCCGACGTGGTGGCGTTTCAACCAGGAGCCTGACGGAAAGGTAGATCCGGAGGCTTTCCACTGGACCCACGTCAAGCCCGGTGATGTCGTCCAATCACGTGGGACAAACGCATTCCGCCAGCGTGATTTCGTCGGGCGGACGATGGACACAAAGGTTCTCACCCTTGCTCGCAGCCCCGTCCTAGTCCTGTCCAGACACGAGGGCATCCCGGGCGAAGAGTCTCCCGGTGATACAGTCACTTTCACTTGCTTGTCACGCCATGGGATCATCATCGTTCTCCAATCGGTGAAGAGAAAAACGTGACACGCACCAAACGGAAAAGGCTCTTTTTAGAGAAAGACCCACCCAAGCCAGGTGACCTGGTCTTGCTGAAGCGTGGCCATGCTTTCCGGACCCTCCCTCAAGGCAAGGGAGGACTTGTCAGGTACAGCCGCGAAGATGAAGTTGCGTTGCTCATCGGGTTTGATCATTTCCTAGAAGATGCGTTGTTGCTGTCGTTGGGTAGCTACACAATGGGCTGGTATGACGTTAGAGAGTACACGATCGTTCCTTGAAAGGTGATCGAAAACTACGCGTGGTGGCGAAGTATATTGAGAGGGTGACGCCTAAATTTCTCGTCTACACCATGTATTGTGGTGAGTTTGACTTCAATCACTGCGTGAGAGCCATTGCCTCACAACGTGACGTGGAGGTCAAGCACGAGGTCGTCAGCTACCTTCCAGAAATGGAAGCACACAACGTCGTCTACCAGGCGTTCAACGCCGCGGGACCCGAGTGGTACCGTGCTAAGATCGACGCTGACGTAGAGCTGCTTGATGATCGCGTCCTGCAACGGGCGGCTCAACGGTTCAGGGAGTTGCCCCTCGCCCACGGGATCAGCCCGTTGGTTCACGATTATCTCTCTGATAGCGAGATCCATGCAGGCGTGAATTTCTACACTCACCATGTTGGGTTTGATGTCCAAAAAGACAACTTGCGATGCGATCGTGGCATGGTCTTTAGGGAGTCTGAGCACTGGCTTGGCGGTGACATGCCCGTTGTTGGCAAGCACATGCATCATTGCAACGAGCTGGCAGCATTCAGGTACGGGTTCCATCGTGGTATGAAGGGGCAGATCTCGATCCGCGACAAGGTTAAGGTTGCTTCAGAGAAACACGTAGCTGACACACGTAATCACCTTCGTGCTTTAGCATTGAAGGGATTTGATGTGGGACTTTCAGCAAATCGCAACATCGGTCACAACTACGGTGACAGTGACCTCATGGACGCATTCAAACGAGCAACCGCACAAGGATCTCAATGAGATACGTTGACATTATCAAGATGCGTGCCGCTTGCAAGTCAGCCGCTGAGACGTTGCAATACGTGGGTGGGTTGGTCAGGCCAGGCATCACCACTGCGGAGATCGACAGGCTTGTTCACAATGATACCGTCAGACGTGGTGGCAAGCCCGCGCCCTTGAACTACAGGGGATTCCCCAAATCATGCTGCACGTCGATAAACGACGTCGTCTGCCACGGCATCCCAGACAAGACGGTGCTAAAAGAAGGTGACATCGTCAACATTGACGTGACGACGATCCTCGATGGACACTTCGGTGACACCAACGCCACGTTCTACGTGGGACAGGTGAAGCCCGAAGTCGAGCGGTTCGTGTCACGTGCAGCGATGGCGATGTGGGCAGGCATCCACGTCGTCCGCCCGGGCATCAAACTAGGAATGGTGGGCCAAGCGATCGAGGCTTATGCCAAGAGTGAAGGGTACAGTGTGGTCAGGGATTTCGGCGGTCACGGCATTGGCCGGATCTTCCACGCCAAGCCACATGTCCATCACTTTGCCAATGATGAGGGTCCGGTCCTCAAGGTCGGCGACACCTTCACCATCGAACCCATGATCAACATGGGTGGGCCCGACGTGGTCATCGACAAAGCTGACAGCTGGACAGCGCGGACTGCTGATGGCTCGCTCAGTGCGCAGTTCGAAAACACCGTCCTTGTAACAGATGATGGTGTTGAAGTGTTGACAATGGCAGAGAGCCCAGACGTCCAGTGTCACGTTTGTGGCACTTGGAGCTGGCTCGAGGGCAGCGATCCCGTCAAGTGGGGCTGGACAGAGAAAGAGGGTAGGTGGACGTGCAAGCAGTGCAGAACCAATGAGTCACCTTGATGACTACCCGCTCATTGAGCTTGATCGGGTCGAGGGCGGTCCCATTGACGACGCTAAGCCCGGTGATTTCGTGAGGTACAGCAACGAACCTGCTACCACGTTTGGGATGCTGATCGCCCGGGTTGACAGGGGATCGTTTCACGGTGACGTGGTGATGGTGCTGTGGTCACAAGCACCCGTCGCCCGCCTCAGCTCCAGCCGCGTCAACAGGTGGGAGGATCTGTGAGCCAGCTCGAGCGAGTGACGACTCGAGACGTGTGGTGCCCGTCTGAGGAGTACCCGTCGCCCGGCGTCTTTGTCAAGCACATCGCGGACGACAAGTCCTTGGGCATGATCGTTGGTCGCGAGGGAACTGACCTTCTAGTCCTGTGGTCAAAGCAACCGTTTCACATCAAGATTGAGACACGAGACATCAAGCCAACGTCGCGGAAGCTTCGCATCAAGTTCAGTGTTGTTCCTGACGTCATGTCGCCAGAGTTCCAACAACTAGCGCAGCACGAGGTGCATGAGGATTTCGCCCCGGGTGAGCTGACGCCGAGCGGGATCAACTGGTACCAACGTCACGGTGGACGGGTAACACTTCACCAGGACGGACACGCTGAGGTTGACCGAACCGTGAGTGACCTCGGAGAGTACGATCTTAAAAGAGCTCAAGTGGAATATGAAACTCGACGTCGTTGACAAGAAAGAAGTCGAACACGAGCTCAAGCCTGGTCAGCTGTGGCAATGGGTTTTTGATGTCGAAATGCCAAACGTTCCCAAAGGTTGGTGGATGGCGCAGAGGGTGACTGAAGAGGGTCGGCGCTTAGGCATCGCCGCAAACCACCCATTCATCATGAGTTATGGGATGACATTCGTCATCATTCACCCTGATGATACGGGCCCTTACCAATACAACCTCACTCACGTTGATGAGAACGGGCTCGTACAGTCTGACCCACCCCTACGTTATCACGTCGTCCTCATCGGAGACACACTTGTCTGGTTCCAACATGATTGGTTAAAATCATGCACATTGCTGACTGACGTGGAGTAGGATAACGATGCCATGCGTTAGTGATGCTTACAACAATTCGCAACGACATGCAATCACGGCGGCAGGTCCAACGACGCTTTCCGCCGGGCTCGTTCATCATCAATCACCCCGGCGATCGGATCGCGCTCGTCGTGGGTTGGGGACCGACGGAGTCCACACTTCGGCAGTCGATCACCGAACCCAGCCGGATGTTAGGACGGCCTCGTTCATGGGTCGCTTACATCATCGAGGACAACAGGATCAAGACCGTCATGTGGGAGGTCGTCCGGGATGGATACACGATGGAAGAGTGGGAGGCTCTCCGTGAAGCTGGTCCGTGAAAAAGACGTCAACAGGGGTCACCTGGTCAGGACTATCTGTGCGGGTGATCCCAACACTCCCCTGTTGCCGGGCGACATGGTCAGGCACTGGCAAGACTCCCAGAGCTCGGGCACCGTCATCTCAGTCTCAGACGATGGACGGGTGAATGGCGACCTTGAAGCGATGGTGCTCTGGACGAAGCTGCCCTTCAACGGACAATACCCTCCCTCGCCAGTGATGCCCACGGACACCAACCCGTGTGCAGAAGTCACGTTGATGACCGACATGTTCACAGCTGGCATCATCAGCAAGAAGACGATGTACGAACACCTCGGACTGGATCCAGATGAGCAACCTTAAAACGTATGAAGGCCAGCTAGCGCGTGATATCGTGAGCATTGACGCTCGATCCTTTCAAGTCAGCGAACACACATTAGCAATCTGTCTTTCTCCGGGCGATTGGGTCAAGCACCGCTTTTACGAACGAGCTCCGGGTTTAGGCATGTTGGTTGCTGTCGGCAAGAAACGTGATTCCTTGATGAAAGAGATCGATTTTATCACGGTCCTGTGGTCAGTTGAACCCACAAACCCGTTCAATGCGTTGTCACCCAGCCTCGTGTACGCTCCATACATCCCGCTTGTAATAACGCCAACAGTGATTGAAACCGAGTCACCCGTCGCCGCTTATCAATACCATCGTAAGTTGGTAAACAAGTCATATTTTAGCAGCATCAAAGTCAAGGACATCAAGTGAGCGCTCTCAAAACATACGGTCGCTTGTTCAATGACGAGGATGGGAAATATTACCCCTGGGACTTCCGGCTCACCAACGGGTGTGGCAATCCCAACTGTGATGTGTTAGCTCCTGGCGAGTGGGTAGAACACAGATCCTGGGGTGGCTTCGGGATGATCATCGCCATTGATGATCAGCAAATCACCATCCTGTGGAGCGAAGAGCCCCACACCCCAACATTCCCCAGCATTGCGGGCCTGACTCACCGCGTCAACATGCAACAGGTGGCTCAAGCTCTGATTGCAGTCCAGCCGATGTCACTGCCCGCAGGTGCCATCTTCTACATGGACTACACGTATGGAGGTTACAAGCTCGACCCCAGGTGCAACGAGGGTCCCCTGTGGCGTAGGATGTTCTGGCGAGCATGCCTGTACACGTCTACACGGATCCAGTCGTGGTGGTCGTCTTTCTCATCCTGGTCACGCTCCTTGTTGTCCAAGCCTACCATACCAATCGAGCCCGATCAGTTCGAAAAGGAACTGAAGAACATCATCACAAGATGCGGGAGACGGACGACGGCCAGCAAGCCAAAGGCCCTGCCCACAAAGACGCCTGAGGGAGGTTGACCAGTGCCCCCGGTCCGCCCCCAAGAAAACCCGTACAAGCCCGGTGATTGGGTCACCATGGCACAGGGAAACGGTGCTGGTGAGGGAATCCTGTGGCGGGTCAACAAAGTTGATGGCAGCTGGATCAAGATCGAACCCGCGTGGGCGGTGACAGGGCGCAGCGTGCTCCGACCGAAGCGGGTGCAATACTTCCAAGTAGATGCAGCCGATATCGTCCAGCTTGGTTCCGCCTTCCAGCAACTCTCAAACATCATCCGCGACATTGCTATCTCGCGAGGCATGGACCGTGAGTGAGGGTGACCTGGTTATGTGGCACGGCAAGCAGACTGAGCACACATCGCTCAAGAACAGGGTCGTTTACCAGGTGATGCAGGTCGAGGAGAGGGACAGCGACCTGATCGGGACGATGGTCACCTTCAAGCTCCGACCCGCGTTTGACATCGGCCAACCGATGGGCGTTGCTGTTCACACCATCTCATGGTCGAGCAGCGAGCTACGCAAGGTGACGCTGGTTGACCTCGGCGTCATCAGGCTCTCATTTGACAATTTCATCCGTGAGTATGCCCGAATGTTGGGCATGGAAACGACGGACAATGAACTTCCCGGAACGTGAGCGACGTCATCACAGCGACATCTTTGCTGGGATGATGTTCTGTTTTGTCGAGGGTCCCGACAAGGAGAAGCCGACGTTCGTGACATTGGATGATGGTGGCGTTGACAGGACCAAGCCACAGATGGTCATCGGCAAAGAGTACGTCCAAAAATTCTCAGGTGGGTGGTGGAGGTACCTGTTGTTGGGACCCGGCCCTGACGGGCTGCCTCACCTGGCTTGGTTCGAGGGCAACCTCCATTGGATCAAGCGCATCGCTGACCCGGTGTGGGAAGAGCGAGAGCGTGATGAGCTTCAGAAGCAACGCAAAGCTATGTACGAACGCGGAGAAGTAGTGCGAGCCTGATTCAGGCTCGCGTTGGCCCACGCTTGATGCTTCCCGTCGGGTTGGGCGAGGTGTCCCGTGCGAACGGGTCCTGCCCGACGTACGGAGGCTCAGCATCAGGGGGCACGGGACCGTAGCAGTCTTCTGGGCTCACGGTGGGATCGAGCAAGTGATCGGGCAGCCCGTCTGGGTCAGCAATGGTGTCGATTGGGTCACCCGCTAGGCTGCCCAGCTGCTCTCGCTTGTTGACGTCAGGCGACAGCACGTTGCGCCCGTACGGTTGCCCAGGGTACGAGTTGTTCGCACCAACTTCCAGGATGACAGCCTCCCGGATGAATCGTTTCAACGTTCCTAGCCTGACCCTCACATCAGGTAAGTAGGTCAGTCAAACCGCAGGCCACGCCTGTAAGCAGCTCCGCCGCCATCAACCACGAGGCTCTTGGCGTTTCCTGGTGATGGGTTATGGGGCGTGAAGGGAGGCTGCTTGTCTGGGCTGGGATACGGGCTGTCTTTCTTGAACTCCTGCCTCAGGCGTTCGAGAGTTTCAGCATCGAGCGGCGAGTGGATGTTGACGGTCTTGTTCTCGTCCTGGGTCCACCCCAACACTTTCAGCAGCACATCAACTGCTTTGATCCCATTCGCTTGGGCAAACTGTAAGATCGTCATGTGTTCCGAGGGTTCAAGCACCGGGCGTGAACCGTCAAGGATGACATCATCGTCAGCGGGACCGAGCGGCGCCAGCGAGGGAGGTGGGCCCGGTCTTTCTGGGACAGGGACCGCTGCATCAAGCTGTGGGATCGGGTCAGTGGGCTCTCGCTTCTTCACCCATGCTTTGGGCGCAGCTTTTTCCTTGCGCGGTCGGGTGACATCGGGCTTCGGGATCGTCGTGATGGCCCGGGGCATCTCACCCAACCTCGTCAGCAGGTGATTGGCCTCCATGAGCCAAGCGTCCTTGGCGATGCTCTTCTTCAGGTACTGGAGCTGGTTGGTTGCAACGGCGCTGTTCGGAGAAGCGTTGATGATGCCGTGCTCGGGATGTAATGTCAGGACGAGCCCGACATGCTTCTTCAGCTCAGCAACGTGCTTCTTCGCCCAACGGTTGACCCAGTGGTTGTCCAGGACATCAGTAACCTTGTTCTTTTTCGATTTCTTTGCCATCACGTCCCTCAGCTCACGATGTCTTCGTCATTGACCTTCATGACCCCGAGCTCGAGTGGCTCGCCGTCATCGGGCTCCTGTTCCCAACCGTGCGGGTCAAGCAGCTCAGCCCACCGTGATTTCATGTCAGCGATGTGGCGCCTCAGCTTCCTGTTCTCGTTAAGCAGCACAGTGCACCTGTTCTGCGTTGCGACAAGGTTAGCGTCCAGAGCAGCATTCTCTTCGAGGAGAGCTCGGTCCCGCTGGCGGAGCTCATCGAGTTCAGACATGAGCTAACTGTAACGCGTGATCGCTCGGCTGTTCAGGGCGCGGGCGTCACAGGAGTGATGATGACTTTGGAACAACCACCGTCAGCTTGCAATGTCCCACCAGCTTGTTCGCAGTGTTCACGCTTGAGAGCATGTTCCTCGGCGCCGCAGCTGCCCATGCAGATGCCACCCAAGAATGTTGCAAACATTCCTATCACACACATGACGATGATTTGCCTATAGTCGTTGCGAATCTGCTCTTCACGAAACAGCTGTTCGAGCCTCGTGGGTTTGGTCTCCATCGTCAGTCTCCGTAGTTGCGATCATTGCGTTCCACTCTTCGTCCTTGCCTTCTACGATGCGGATGGCTTCTTCGTGTCGCCGTCGTCGTTCTTCGCGTGCGTCTCTCCGACGTTGCAAGATGCCCTTTCGCCATTTGGAGAAATTCTCTTGGACCCAAATGATCGGAAGCACGATAGCTGCAACAACCATAAAGAGAGGCCAGGCTATCGCGATCAACGGGTAAGGAAGTCGATCGCTGTCATTTGTGTCGTCAAAGAACGCTGCCACAGCGCAGGCAGGATAGCCTAGCACGTAGACAATCAGGAACAACCACCAATACCAGTGCATCACCTACTCCTGTTGTGTTCTTGAGATGTCAACCGACTGAGCATAAAACGACTTAGCGTTTCGTAGTTTTGCCACCACCAAATCATGACGGATGACTGGGATAGCACACCTGAAAAATGACTCACGCCATGCCGCAGCCTCCTCAAAGAAAGCTCGCCAGTCGCCTCGCTCGATCGCGAGGCTCATTGACCCCGAGTAACGGGAAGCGTTCTCAAGCTCTTCGAGCATCCGTTCACTTGTATGCATCGGGGTCAGCACGCATGTCTTGTTTGCACGACTCACACGGGTAACCGCCGGGCGTCGGGGTGCCGCACCCGTACCCGCCACCCTTGCACGGCTTGAGAGGTAGCTTGGCACGTCGTTCCCGCTCCTCAGCTTCTCGGATGGGTCGCAAACGCTGGTTCTCAAGGTCCTGCATGCGGTACCGTACGAGTTGAAGTTCCTTTGGGTTATCGGTTAGGAACTTGACAACTTCTTGGGGAAGACCACGTGCCATGCAAGCAGTGTACCCTTTTACGTGAGTAGCGTACACTGTGGTCACGGGGTCCTGGAATGAAAAAGTGGTTCGACCGTGTCCAAATCTGGCTGTACCTTGCGGGCCTTCCCACGATCGCTTCGTGGGTTGGACGTTTTGGGTCTCCTCCCGTGCTCATCGAGCATGATGATGTTCATGAGCGTATCACGCTCCCAGAGATTGGCATTCCCACGGGCCGTGAGCACCTAGAGGGTGTTGGCTGGCGTTTGGACGAGTTCCCGCCCGAGCCTTTGCGAATTATTGACTTTGACAACACGTTCAACGACAACAGGCTCATTGACATGGGCCGGGACGTTGCGCTGCCTCACTCGAAGCTCGACGTCAACTGAACTACGGACAGCGCGTGGGTTACAATACCCACCATGAGTCGTCTGATTGTCATTGGTGATTTGCACGGGTGTCTGGCAGAAGCAGAGGAGCTGCTCCAGAAGTGTGACGCCCGTCCCGAGGACCACGTCCTCTTTTTGGGTGACCTCGTTGACCGTGGGCCCGACAGCGCTGGTTGCGTTGACCTCGCCATGCGCATCGAAGCGCGGCAAAACAAGCGTGCATGCATCCTCGGCAATCACGAAGAAAAACACCTTTTCTATGACGACATCGAGCTACGCAAGGGCCACGTGCGTGTTGATGTCGAGACACATATCGAGACCCGCAAGCAGCTGAAGCGTCACCATTACGACTACTTCAGGGCGATCCCGAAGTTCTTGCGTTTCCCAGAACACAACCTCGTCGCGGTCCATGCTGGTGTCTACCCTGGTCGCCCGATCGAGAAACAGACCGATAGGCACCTGCTCCACATCCAGAGCATCAGGCCGCCCGAGGAGAAATCGATGTGGCCCAGCCGCATCCCACCCAACGAGACGGACTGGCGGTTCTGGCACCGCTACTGGGACGGGCCCGAACGCATCATCTTCGGTCACAGCGTCCTCAACAAGCCGCTGGTCACCGACAAGGTCATCGGCATCGATGGCGGCGCTTGTTTCGGCTTGGAGCTGTGGGCGTACGTTTTCCCTGATAATCAGCTCGTCAGCGTCAAGGGCCGTGGCTCACACGATCACAAGGACCTTGACAGGCGCGGCAACTCAAACAAGAAGCTCTACATCATTGATGAGGACCACGGCGTGGGCACGTACTGATGAGCCAGTCCGACCGTGCCAAGAAGAAGGCGAAGGCGACGACTAGCGATGGGTGGAACCGCGACCGGATGAATGAGACGCACCGGAAGGGCAAGCGCAAGGCAAAGAAACAAGTCAGTCGGGCTCGCCGACGCATCCCCATTGAGGAGAGCGATGTCTCACAAGGTCCTGTTTAAAGTCCCCAACCCGTTTCGCAAGACTTACCCGGGCCAAGCTAGCAAGCCGTGCTTCGTCTGGTTGACACGTGAAGACCAGTATTGCGACGGCCGGAACGAAAACGCTCCGATCGGTTCTCACTACCTGTTGATGCTATATGGGCTTGACGGCCGTGTCAAGCTTCACTATGAGCTCAACGTTTTGAACAGGATGCACGGACAACGAGGCTGATCAGGTGCCCTCACGGCTGGTGTCGATGTTCTTTGACATCCACTCGTTCTCACGCTGCCAGGCATCCTTTGCGTTCTGGATGTCTTCTTCGTCTGCCATTCCGACGAAGTCCTCAGCCTTCCACACGTCGAAGCGACGTTGGCTTGAGTGACCACCAAAACCGACGCTGATTGTCACATAGGGTTCCTGGTCCTTGTTATGAACGACGGTGAATTCCTTGATCTCACCAGCATGGGGCTTGCCTCGTCCTGAACCGCGAAACCGTTCAGCGGGAGCAACCATGACCCAATCGCCCACCTTCAGCCCGTCATGCTCTGAGAGCTTCTCGTAGTGAGGCAGGCCCCGAGCGAAAGCTGCTTGCTTTGGATCTGTCGGAGCTGCTTCGCGAAGAGCGAGCCGGATCTTGCCTAATGTCGTTTTCATGTGTCCATCCTACCACGAATCAATGTTTTTGTGAACTGGTAAGCAACGGCAACCAGACTGACTTGATGTCACGTGCAACCATCACGCCCGTGATGACAGCGATAGCACCTGAGGCTACGGGAACCAGCAGTGGTAGCTTGGTGAAGAAAAAGGTGAACAGACACGTTGCTGTCATGCTCACAAACACGATCCAACTGAACGTAGGACCAATGAGTTTTGTGGCGATCATCGTTACCTCCTCAGTAGGGCATGCACTGTGGTCGGGTGTCAACACCCGGGAAGCGGCAGACGTAACCGGAAGGACAATCAGCCGGGCTGCTGCACGCCTTCGCACCAGGTGCCAGGGGCTTGACGTTCGTGGTCGAGAAACATGCCGTTAGGATGACTGCGGTCACCAACGCGGTGAGGAATTTCTTCATGTCGAGTAACTATCGACCTCATGGTCTCGGTGGAGAAACCAAAAGACCGCACAGAACATCGAGATGAGGACTATGGCACCGGGGACGTTTTGTTGTCCGATCAGGCCATGACAGCACATGCCGACAACAACGGCGATGACCCACAACGAGTAGGCTGCGGTTTTTGCCATGATCGTACATTATCAAGCACGATCACATCGTTTCACTCAGCGACGCCAGGTGACTCGACCCTTGGTCAAATCGTAGGGAGAGACTTCGATGGTGACATTGTCACCGGGTAACAGACGGATGCGATTGATCCGCAGCTTGCCCGACAACGTGCACACGACCGTGTTGCCCGCCTCACACTTCACCCTGAAGAGCGTTCCCGGTAGGGCTTCCTCAACCCGTCCTTGAAGTTCCAGTCGGTCCTGCCGTTCCTCCGGCTCGGTCTGAAACTCTTGCTCCTGCCTGCCCCTTCTCTTGTTCTTGCTCATTGTCCTCGTCTTCGTTGTCAGCCGGACCACCAAGGCCCGGTGGTGGGCTCATCAAGCTGTTGCTACGTTCAAGGCTGGAGCCACCGCTCCCGCCCCCGTCCATGAAAAAACCAGCGCTGTACCTGAGGTCATCATCAACGCCAAACTCCAACAGCTGGCGGATCTTTGCTCGTAGCTCGTGCAACCTGATTCTCATCCATTTACGTATCTTGTTCGGACAGCTTCTGGGTCTCATGACCAAAGAACAACAATGACCGTGAGTGTTCAAGGGCCCAACCCACGCCTATCTCACATGATCGCATCGTCGCGTAACATTTGATCGTTCGCCCGTGGTTTTCAGGGGCGACAAGAGCGTAGAAATCAATGCACTCGCTCGATTGCGTTTCAACATTGATTTCTCGAAGATCGCCGACACCTGTGATGAAAACGATGTCACCGTTCGGGTGCCGCCCCGCCGCCACCACAATCCTCGCCCTGTCTGGATCAACACGCACCAGTTCCAATTCTTTCGTGGGCAACAGCTTCATGTAAGCGGGCACTTCAACGGTGACTGGCCCCTTGACGTGAATGTCAGAGTTGGGTGCGATCGTCAACTCCATTTCAGAACAAGGTACAACGTCTGGGGATAAGGTACATGCCTAGGTACCTACAGATGCTCCCGTATGACTATCTGATCGTAGGTGCAGGTCTGTTCGGATCGACTTTCGCGTGGCACGCTAGACAACGTGGCAAGCGTGTCTTGGTCATAGACAAACGAAACCACGTGGGCGGGAACTGCTACACCCACCAGGTTGAAGGGATCCACGTCCATGCTTATGGCCCGCACATCTTCCACACGAGCGATCAACAGGTCTGGTCATTCGTCAACAGGTTCGCTAGCTTTCACAAGTACGTGCACCGGGTCAAGGCTCGGCACGGTGACAAGCTGCTATCTTTGCCCGTCAACCTGATGACGTTCAACAAGCTATGGGACGTAAAGACGCCAGAAGAAGCCGAGGCAAGGCTCCAACAAGCCAGGACAGTTTGCCCGCATCCCAAGAACATGGAAGAGTGGGCCCTGTCGCAGGTCGGACCCGAGATCTACGAATTGCTCTTCAAACACTACACCACCAAACAATGGGGCCGAGACCCAAACCAGATGCCCGCCGCTGTGTTGAAGCGTCTGCCGATCAGGCTCACCTGGGATGACAACTACTATGATGACAAGTGGCAAGGGATCCCAACTGGCGGCTACACCCGGATATTTGACGGGCTGTTAGAGGGCTGCGATGTCCGTCTGGGAATCGACTATCTGGCACACCGTGAAGAGCTTGACAAGCTAGCACGGGTTGTGGTGTACACAGGCCAAGTAGATGCGTATTACGATTACGCGTTGGGCAGGTTAGAATACCGCACGCTTGACTTTGAAACAAAGGTAATCCCCCACAGCAACTACCAAGGTTGCGCACAGCTGAACTGGACGGGCCCAGAAGTTCCCTGGACTCGGACAATCGAACACAAGCATTTCGAACTCACCGATGTGCCTGCTACCGTTGTCACGTGGGAGACACCTGCAGCGTACAAACCGGGTGATGAGCCCTACTACCCGATCAACGATACTAGGAACAACGATCTCTACATGAGGTATAAAGACCTAGCCGATCACGAACCCGGGGTCTTGTTTGGCGGACGGCTGGGAACCTATCGCTATTTTGACATGCACCAGGTGATTGCACAAGCAATGCACCTGGCGAAACAAGAAGGGTTGATTGATGTCTGACGTTCTTGCTTCTTTCTTGCTGCCATCTCGTGGACGAATCGATCGTTTGGTCCAGAGCATGCAATCAGTTCACCGTCGCAACGGCAACGTCTCACGTTGGGGTGAGATTCCCAACTATGAGTTCCTGATCCGTGCCGATGACGATGATGTCGCAACAGTCAACGTGCTTAAGAAGCACTACGTTGGTGATCCGTACACTCGGGTCACGTTTGGTCCACGTGGACGTGGTTACCTGGACCTGCACTTGATGGTCAACGAGCTCGCCGCGCAAGCACGGGGTGAGTTCTTGGTCCTCTGGAACGACGATGCATTCATGGTCACTCCAGACTGGGATGACGTGCTGTTAAAGCACCTCAATGATCCACCCCTGATTTACCATCCGACTTCTGCGGGCACCACTCGTAACATCTTTCCGATCGTCCGCCGTAGCATCTACCAAGCCATGGGCCGGTTTAGCGAGAGCGCCCTTAACGATTTTTACGTCTGGACGCTTGCAAAAAGGCTTGGTATCAACACGCAGATCAACATTGATGTCCGCCATGACCATCCGCAAGTTGGTGGGACAACGATCGATCAGACGTACGTCGATGCAATGAAAGCGTGCACCGTTGTCAAAAATGACGACAAAGACCCACGGATCTTAGCGTGCTTGGACGAAGACGAAGCAAAGATCCGAGCGCTTCTCAGTAAGTGAGAAGTTGTCGCCAGTGTTCAGGCATGAGCTGAACCTCGCCCACCGCATATGGATCCCCGAATTGGTTTGACTGTTTATCGATATTAGCGAACACATCAATAACAGACTGACGATCAGCGATGTTTAACCGGGCTGAATGACGACGGAAATACTCGTCAACATCGAGACACCAACCGTGAAGTAACGACAGTGTTGGGTCAATTGGCTCATTGACTTGTTTGATACCATTCAAGTAAAAGTTATGGAAGCCCCTCTGGTACGTCATTGGCACTTTTGTCACCAGTGTCTTGTCATACATGGGTAGCCTCCACATCGACCGTCTGTCAACAAGGAGTTGAGCGCCTGGCGTCCGTGACAGCATCGCTTCACCCGGTTGTTGTACCACATTCCACCCAACTGCACGTCTCCACTGGTCTTTTGACTTCAGGAAACGCTCACAATAGTCTCGCAAGTTAACGTACTTGGCATTGGGGATCAGGAACTCGTCGGTCTCGGCAAAGACAACGACGGGGTAGCGTTGGAGCAACTCACGTTGCATTTGCTCAACAACCTGTTTCAAAAACAGACTGACGTGAGTTCCACGTGACGGCACACACACAAAATTGACCCGAGGGTGAAGCAATCGTGCTTCTTCCACGCTCCCATCATCAGTTGAGTTATCGATCACATAGACGTCTTCAGGCGGAAAATTGCTGGTGTAGTAATTCAGCCACGTCCGGAGAAACAACGGCTCGTTTCGTGTGATGGTAAAAGCAGCGAAGTCTCCCATGTGTAGATTCTACTCTTCCATGATTTAAAGTGTTGCTATGTGGACTGACCGCCCCCGGATGTGGACTGATGGGCTTGTCATGGCGACCCTAGTGGGTCTCCTCCTGATCATGATAGTTAGCATCGGGTTTGAAACTAGTTCAGTTCCCATTTCAATCCCACAGTGCCAGGAAGTCGTCGTGACAATTCACCAAGGTGAGGAAACACTGGCAACATGCCCCGCAGGGACATGGCTGGATATCATGGATGACAATGTCGTTTGCAGGTGCTCTCCCCAAGACCGTCACCAGCCCGTACCCAAGTTCATCACCCCTCCCTCGACCACACAAATACCGAAGGCAACTCCCCCGCAAAGAGACGACAAGGGCGGGATCGAGATCTGATGCTTAGATGCTGCTCATACTCACGGCACTGCTCACGTTCGTTTTGATTGTGGTCTTGTCGCGAGTTGGCATGCTTCACAAACGTGAAGCACAGGACTCACCTTTCATCGCTGACATTGCACACGGAATTTGCCCGCGGTGCGGGGCCCTACGCCCGGCTGTCAAATTGCCAGATCCCCCAAGCTTTTGGAAGAGCTTTAGCTGCACGTGTGGGTTCACGGTGAAGGCTCACCTACGAGATCGAACGTAACTCTAACGGTGAAACGACGTGCAACCATGGTGTAGGTTGTGATCAAGAGGTTACACACCATGAGATCATTCGCAGCCGTCGCACTGACGTTCGCCCTTGCTGCGTGCGGTTCGCACGCTGCGCCGCCCGCCCACACACCGCCGGGACCCGCGATCGTTGCTCTGGTTCGCCCACCGGCTGAATCCGCTCCGAAGTCAACCGAAGCGACCACGAAGGTGCTCGATCACAAGTACTGGTCGATCGTGGTGCCCACCACGGCAGGCTGGGAGGTCAAGGACGACAGCGAGGAAGGTGTTGACCTGAACCGGATGGATCCGAAAACGGGCAAGCAGACGGCTTCGATCCAGATCGTCGCTCAGGATATCGGTCAGATGTCTCCGGAGGTGTTCATCCAGGTGGCTCCGGGCATGGTGAAGGAGAACATCCTTCCAGCCGGTGTTGAGATCACCGGTGTCAAGGGCCAGCACGGTCACTGGAAGGACCACACGTCAAGCGTGGTCCAGATGCTGACAGACGCTCATGTCTTCGTCGGTGTCCTGACGACCGTCGACGAGGTCAACCACACGGGCTACATGGTCATCGCCATCGGTCCGATGACCCAGGCGGATGCAGACCTGCTCAGCAGCATCTCTCGCACCTTTGAGCTGAAGACGCCTCCTCCGCCCGCTGATGACTCAGTCATCACGCCGCCCGAGTTCGAGAAGACGCCGTCTCCCAAGAAGTGACAACAGCAGAATCCTGGGTCAAGCGCCTAGCCCCCGGTACGTTGCTCTATAACAAGAACCACCAGGGGTTCTACCTGGTGGTTCATGCGTCTGCACGTGACTTCCCAGAGAAGTGGCTGGAGCTGTCGATATTGCTCGTCACGCCACAGTGCACATTGAAGAGACTCCAGGTAGAATCTGGCATCTTCACTGGCAACTGGGTGATCGTCGATGTCAGCTGAGAAGCTTTGCCCTGGTGACATGGTGTGCGCCGTCCACCGGATGCGCGCCTGGCAAGACGATTGGGAACGTGGCAACGAGGGAGTCTGGGTCGAGCCCGGTGACCTGGCGGTGATCCTTCAAGTCTGGCGTGTTGGACGCAGCCGCACTCGCCTACGGGTCCTGGTCAAGGAACGTATCGCGATGTTCTCGTGTTACACCCGAGACCTTGACAGGAATTGGCAAGTCAAGAGCAGGGAGTTGCACCTGTCCGGGAGCGCCTGATTATTCTTGCAGCCTCTGGCTGCCGAACAACCGGGCAGGGTTGCTGGCCTCGTCTGGGTGGATGATCCTGTTGCCTGGCACCCGGTAAAACCCGGGTGACATGACATCGTCATCGAGCCCGGGCGGCGTCCCAGCAATGCTCGCGAAGAAGATAACGTAGTACATGTGCGACTCCTCTTGGAGCGCGTTGGGCTCGACCCACTGGTGAGACCGCTGGATGACCAGGCCCAGTTGCAACCCACGGGTGAACAGCTGGGCCTCGCTCCCGCACCGATCGACGAGACTCGATGCTAGGACGACGACCAGGTCTCCCGGAGCCCAGTCACGCACCTGCCGCCTCCAGGTCCCACGCGCCGAAGGGCCCCAGGAACCGGGGATGGGTCCCGCCGGTGACGACCCAGAACGACCAGGGCTGGCACTCGCTCAGGCCACGTTCATGGACATCGGGGATCCCGTTGGCTTGGGTCACGCTGATCACGAGCGCCGGGGTCTCCCGGGCAACGGTCACCATGTCACCGGGCAGGAACGCGGGCATCATGGATGCAACGCCTGACGCCCAGATATGTTGGGAACGTTGCTGAGATCAACGACCTGCAACGCGTCAGGCAGGTGCCACTTGAACTCGCTGCTGCGGTCACCTGTCGTCCACAGGACGAGCCAACTGCCGTTTTCCTCGCCGATGACCAGCCCCATCAGGTTGGCATCTACGTGCCACCTGACCCTTCTGACGACTAGCTCACCCGGCTTCAGGGAAAGGGCTGCCACTATCGTACGTATCTGGCCCCTTCGCTGGGTGAGCCGCCGCTAGTTCCCTAGCGACTGCAACGGCTTGTGATTCCATCACCCTGACATCTTGTGCGGCTTGGAAGGCCTTCCAGTAGAGCCATGAGGCTCTCAGCCCCTGGGTCACTGCGACCAAACCAAGGGCAAACCAGGGGCTGCGGTGAGCAACGAGACAAGCCAGTGTCAGCGCAACCATGCTGATGACTGAGCCTGCCGCTGTCCCCCACGCGATCCGACGCTCCCGGTGAGCGTGGGCCGTGTCACGGTAGAACGACAACGCTAGGCCGAAGCCCACCGCTTCATCCTCAGAGACCTGGTTCCAGTCGACCCTTGAGACCTCATCAGTCATCAGGGCATCGATCTGGATGTCGACGGCTGGGATCTTGACCTCACTGCTCACTTGCATGCTCCTTGCTGGGCTCATCAAAGATGACAGCGTCCAGCGACAGGAACGTCGTTGCCACGCTGGCGGCGTGCTTCAAAGCTGACCGGGTCACCTTCACGGGATCGATCACGCCCGCCTTGACGAGGTCCTCGTACTCTCCTGTCGCTGCGTTGTAGCCCAGCTCGTCACCCGCCGCGAGCTCGTGCTTCTTGTGTTCGAGCTCAGTGAGAATGACGCCGGGAGTTGCACCTGAGTTGCTGACGATCTTGTGCAGCGGGCCGAGGCAGGCCCGGAAGACCGCGTTGGCTGCCTGGACCTCTTCGGGGTCAACACCCTCAGCCTTGCCAACCTGGCCCTTGACGGCATTGACAGTGTTGAACAGGGCCATGCCGCCGCCGGGGACGATCCCCTCTTCCGCGGCCGCTTTGGTCGCATTGAGAGCGTCTTCGATCCTGAACTTCCGCTCTTGCATCTCGATCTCGGTCGCGCCGCCGACGCGGATCACCGCGACTCCGTTGGCAAGCTTCGCTGCTCTGACACGAAGCTTCGTCAGCTCGTCTTGGGACAACGAGATGTCAGCCATCTGCGTCCGGATCTCTTCGACCCGAGCCTTGACAGCGTCCTTGGTCTTGCCGGGTCCCACCAACGTTGTCACCTTGGCGTCGGACACCACCTTTGACAGGCTGCCCAGATATTTGCTCTCGAACTTGTCAAGCGATGCACCCGTTGCGCTGGAGATCAGCGTGGCCCCCGTCAACACGCAGATGTCTGCTAACAGGTCCTGACGGTGCTGGCCGTAACCGGGAGCCTTGACGCAAACAACCGGGAGCTTGTTCTGGACACGGTTGATGACGAGACCCGTCATCGCGTCTCCCTCGAAATCCTCCGCAATGAGGAGCAGAGGAGACCGGACTTTCATGACCAGCTCTAGGATTGGCATGATGTCCTTGAAGCTTGAGATCTTCTTGTCGGTGATGAGGACCGTCGCGTTCTCATAGACCGCACGCATCCTCTCGGGATCGGTAACGAAGTACGGAGACACGTACCCGCGGTCAAGCTGCATGCCCTCGACCACCTCCATCGTTGTCTGCATGCCCTTGGCATCTTCGACAGTGATGACACCGTCACGTCCGACCTGTGCCATCGCATCAGCGATCTGCCTGCCGATGGTCTTGTCACCGTTAGCGCTGATGGTCCCGACCTGAGCGATCTCGTCGTCAGTCGTCACGGGCTTGGCGTGAGCTCTCAACCCCTCCAAGATCAGGTCAACGGTAGCATTGATGCCTCGGCAAACCGCCAATGGCGATGCGCCAGCCTCGACAAGCTTCATCCCTTCCTTGACAAGGGCTTGTGTCAGGACGCTCGCTGTCGTCGTCCCATCACCAGCCACGTCGTTGGTCTGGCTTGCAGCTTCCCTGACAAGGTCAGCGCCCATCCGAGCGACGGGATCGCTGAGCTTGATCGATTTCGATACCGTCACCCCATCCTTCGTGACAAGGGGTGCCATGCCCTGGCGCTGGATGAGGACCGTCTTGCCCCTGGGGCCCAGGGTGCAGCCGATTGCGTCAGCGGCCTTGTTGAGGCCCTCCATCAGCTTTTTACGAGCTTCGCTACTGAAGATGATCTGCGTTGTTGATTCGCCGGGTAGGTTCATGCCCAGATTCTATACCTGGGCAGATCACCTGTTCAGGTGTCAAACAAGATGCCCAACGTCTGGTTGACTTCTTCCTGCTCCGCAGCAGTGAGGGACTCCGATAGCTTGATGATCTCTTCGTGAATCTTGGCGAATTTGACAGCCCTCGGCGTTCCCGGGAAAGCTGGACACAGCTCTGTCAGCTCCTTGGTCAGCTTCACCAGCTTCTGAGCGTTTGGGCTCACGCCTCGTATTCCTTGGTGACCTTGACGTAAACGGGTTGGCCCTTGCGCCACGCTACAGCGATGTTTCCCTTCAGGTAATCATCGATCATCGCCATCAAGACCAGCTTCTGTTGCGGGTCATTGGCTTTGTTAGCGTAGCGGAGCAGCTTGCGTTCCGTGAAGTCGACGACATTACGAAACGAAGACCCGCCGTGTAACTGAAATTCAGTGCAGCGTTCCTTCCTCTCGGGTAGGTTGGCAGCGTTGCGTGTAGCCATTGCTGGTCTAAGTAGGCCGTCAGCGCTCATGTCATCACTCCGGGTTCAAATGACAACACGCCGGCTTTCCCGGCGCGTGTCAAGGAATCATGAGCGTTGGTCAACGTTAGGCTAGGTGATGATGTCTCCGAGCGATCCATGACATTACCATTGTAACTCTAAGTAGGGGTGACCACCATCACTTTCTTTTTTCTTTGAGTTGCTTCTTGAGCTGTTCTTTGACGCTCTTCTGAGCTTTTTTCATCGCTCGTTTGAGGCTTCCCGCTTTTTTGATGTCATCCCACTTGAGAAGATCAGCAACGGTAGTATATTGTGTGTCTACTCGTCTGCATCCTCGTCGTCCGGGTCTAAAGGGTCACAATCATCCTCACCCCCACCTTGCATGGCAACGATAGCATCTTTTAGCTGGTCCGGCGTGATCTCATTAACTTCACCAACATCTCCAAGACTAACTGGTTCGCTTGACGTCGTCTTAGCTACTGTTGCAGGTCTAGTCGCTATCGCAGCTTTCACGACGGAGATCATCCGTTGTATGCCGTCATCATCTTCATCGCGGTATTTCTCGAGCTTCTTGACCCGCGTTGCTAGCTCCCTGACGCTATCTGCGGCATCTTCTTTGTTCAGGTACGTACGCCTGACAACATACTCGTTGACAAACGCGATGGGCCAGTCCTTGACCAGGTCAAAGCCATCAGCGTAATCCCCAAGCACGTGCTGGACGACTTCTTCATCCATCTTGTCAATCAAAACCAGCTCATCGATGCGTCCAGGACGGAGCAAAGCATCATCGAGCTTTTTCTTGTTGTTGACAGTGACGATGACCAGCTTCACCTTTTCTTGGAAGTACTCGAGCGTCTCGAGCAGCTGCGCTTGGTGATGTGTCCGATCAAAATCATCCAAGATGACAGCGTCAGGTTGGAAGATATTGAGGGCCTCGAACAGGGTCGAGTTGTCGAGCTGGCCCAGGTCTGCGATGCGGATCCGGAACGACCTCAGCCCCATCAGTTCTACGATCGTGCGGGCAAGCGTGGACTTGCCGGTCCCGGGCGGGCCGTAAAACATCACGCTCCTGGGCACCCCCGCCGCGAGAGGTTTCTTCAGGTACGTTGCGTAATCAACAGCACGCTTGGATTGCTTGGACTCGAACGCGTCATCTTCTTCAAAGACGACACGTGCTTCGTTGTCCTTCAAAACGAGCCGGTTGTTCTTCCGCATCACCAAGCTCTTCCCCTCGAACTGTTCCCACAACAGCTTCTTGATGAAAGTCTTTGCTTCATCTACCCGTTCGGTCTCGACGTAGATGCTGTCAACCAGATGCAGCCGGCCCGTGTATTGCCAACCGATCTTGATGCCATTGGGCAATGCCAACAACCTAATGAACGTGTTTTCTTCTGACGTCTTGATCTTCTCGTATGGGAACTTCTGGAGCACGTGGAGCAATGTCTGGGTGAAGTCCTGGCTGTAGGGCTCGGTCCACTCATCACCAGCGAAGTAATCTTCATTGTACGTCTCAACGTCTTCGACCATCAGCTTGCCCATGCTGAACGTGGCCTTACCTGCCGTCCACCATGATGGCTTGTCAAGGAATGGCGTTGCGGCCTCAAACAGCTGGGTTCCCAACGCAAACGCTCGCTTGACCTTGTGCATGCTGAGGAAACGCCTGACCTCTTCGACCAGGGGCATCTCTTTCACTACCTTGAGCAGGTCTTCTTCTTCGTTTGGCATCAAACCACCGCTGTTTTTCGTTTCGCTGGGCGTAGCATACTTTTCGTTTTCAAGCTTGTCTTTCATTCGTTCGATTAACCGATCAGCTTCAATTTCAGCCTCAGCCTGATCGAGCAACTCCTTTCGAAACTTCTCCCAGTCAGTTCCCATGTTGGCCCTCGGTTAGTCTCCGTTTCGGTGCGTGAGTAGCCACGGTCACCGTGATGATAGCGTCAGGTCCCACGAGCTCGAAGCCACGACGAATCGCGTCAACGACCCGCTGGATCGTGACCCGAGCATCAGCACCGCCGACCTTTAGGGTCAGGGTGCTGACGGCATCATACTGTTCGACGTGCGGCGCCTCACTCATTGGTTCCAAGCAAACGACCAGCAAGCGTCAGACTGGTTTGCTGACAAGCAGGTCCTTCCTTGTACCAGTACTCCGCAACCCCTTGATTGGACACGGTGATGAGGGAGGAGCTGACGGTGCCAAAGCTGTGTTCGTCAGCATGGACGCAAATAGCCTGGAACGGATCGTCTTTTGCTTGCCTGTGCGAGAAGTGAGAGGCGAGCGTGATGCACAGGCGCGTGCAGACCGTCTGGATGTCACCCACATATGGGTCCATCGTCAGGCTCCATGCCATTCGCTTTGTCCACTCTGTCTTCTCAGCGTACCGGTCTCCCCAGCAGTCATTGCTGATGACATTGAAGCCCGTTGGCATGGGCTGCATCTCGACGGATTGACCTTCTAACACTCGCGTCAGGAACATCGCACCCGGCCTGCCAAAGACCAAGTTGAATGGGTTAAACCACTTTGGGTTAAGCTCTGACAGGATCCTCGCGGCTGCGGTGTGGTTTCCACACTCCAATAGCTGGCGAACCACCTGGCCTCGCGACAGCTTATTGTCGTCATGGTGACCATCATCCTGGTTGGTGATGCCAACGAACCACCCGCCATCCCCCACCCCGATCCACGTGCCTCCCCTGACCTCATCAATCGGTGCGATGTAGTTGCGACCCGGGATCGTCAGCAGTTGGGGTGCTAACGATCTCCTTCCGTACAGCTCGTCACGGTTGGCCGCGACGATCAGCGGGTAACCAGGAACAACTTCGTCAAGGACGATGAGCGTACACATGGCTCAGTCTTCGTCGTCACTGTTATCATCACTCTCGTGGAGATCGTCGGCGGTGAAGACGGGGGCCTCGGCGGTGGGCTTCAGCACGATTTCACACCAAGTCAGCGTGCCCTCATTGATGAAGAAGTGAGCAGTCTGAAGCACAATGTCCTCGCCATCATTGTTGTCATCACCGAAGGTGATGCTGCACTCGGCAGTGCCCTGAAGGCATGGGACGACCTTCTCGATAAAGATCGGAAAGAAGGTGTTCGCCGCGATCGCATCGTAATCGTCATCTGACCAATCGATGGTGTTGAGCTCGAGGCGAGTCGCGGCTTTCTTCCCGAGCTTGGAACCGCACTCACGGCAAAACTTAGCGTTGCCGTAGCTCTGGGTGCCGCAGTGACACTTGATCTTTTCCTTCGTGTTCTGGTCAGCCTCGTCTTCCAGGTCCGCGAGGAAGCAGTTCTGGGGGAGCTCGTGAGAGTACTTCTTGAGCAAGCGTTTCACATCGTTCGGGTCGATGGTGAGGTTAGCTTGTTCGGGGTTTAACCAGGTGACGTTATCGATCCTTGTGGTCATGTCGGTGTCTCCTTGCGGACGTCATAAGCGTTCATCAGTCGTTTGCCAAGGTCACGCAAGAACGCGGGACCGTACCTCAGGTTTCCTGTCGCTTCGAGGTCACGTTCCAAGAACTCGGGCAGGACCTCATCTTGGTGACGAGCGGACGCGATTCCCCAAGCGATTGATGCAACGCTGTCAGTGTCACCTCCCCAATCGATGACCTGGCGCATGATCCCCATCAGGCTGTCCTGCGTTGTCAGGAGGGTGTGGACCGCCCAAGCAGTGTTCATGCCCACATCATAGGGAGAAGCCTTCACATTGCCAGCGACTGGGCCCACCCAAGGCTCACGGAAACGCTCGAAGACTGGCAGCTGGGTTACCAACCAGCTCGACAAGCTGGTGAAGTCTCGACGGTCATAGAGGGCATAGTGAGACATCAAGGCGACAGCAACAGCTGATGTCACGCCCTCGTACGTTGCATGTGTGGTGCCGGCTTGACGCATCGCCATTGTTTTGACCCACTCAGGGTCTGGGATGACCCCGAGGGGCACGCTTCGCATTGCCGCGCCGTTTTTAGTCGAGTCAGGCTTGAGCGTCAACCGGAGCTCATCACTCGTTTCCACCGACTCAAGGATCGCCTGGAACTTGCGGCTGTACCCGTCACGAGGGTCACGTTTGAACGCGTAAAACCATGCTTCGACAAAGTCTTCGTGTTTCGCGGTCCGACCTTTGGTGAGCAGGAGCTCCGCCAGAGCGGCTGACATCTGGGTGTCATCAGTGTACATGCCCGGTCGTAGCTTGGTGTGGGTCGGGTGCTGCAGGTACCGTTCGAATTTACGTGCTTCAACATACAGCTCGGGCTTCTCTTTCTCCTTGACGTACTCGACGCAAGCAGCGTATGCATCTGCTTGCGCGATCCGGAGCAGCATGTTGTCGTTACGGTACCTCACTTGCCCTCTCGATGCCATTTCTCAAAGAGCTGGAACTTTTGGCTTGTCCTGAACCAAATCTCTTTTCGCTCTTCGAGAGTCATGTTACATTCTTGGAAGAAAGCAAGCGCCGCTTGTAAATCGCCTATCTCTTCGACGAGCTTCTTTCGCAGGTTGCTACCGTCGTAGTGGTTCGGGTCACCGTGGCTGCCGATCAGCTTGCCCAAGACCTGGCCCAGCTCGTCTTTCTCTTCGACGAGCTTGCCAAGCCCAGTCCAGATCTGGCTACCGATCGAGAAGTCGCCGTTTCCCTTCACGTCGTTCATGGCGCGATCCGACAAGCGATGGCGATCGCAATGATGACAATGCAGACCATCGTCCAGCCCGGGTACGTCCTGATAACGTCAACTAACGCGTTTTTCATCCCCACCTCCTGTGGCCCCTACGATTCTTTTCTACGTTGCCCTCAAGTACATCATTGAGGCACTCAGCGGCAGTGTCCCAGATGTCATAGGTGCGGCTGAGGCGGTTGTACTTCCATTCCTGTGTCCGACGATCGTCTTCGTCAGGACAAATGCGTGAGAGCTCCTCGTTGAGCCAGTAACCCAATGCAACAAGGGACTTCATGTCAGGGCTGGGCGAGTAGGTCTCGGGCCGGCCGACCATCCACGGCGCGAACAAACGATCGACGTCAGCTTCGACTGTTTGGCGGATCTTCGCTGCTGTGTACTGCTTCTCTTCGAGAAGCTTCTTCCAACAAGCGCATTTCACAGTCGCCAGCATGCTACACTGGCCACACGTGTGTTGGATCCCTTTTTTGTTGTGGATGCACTCGGGATCAGTGCACCATGTCTGTTCAGGCATTGTCTTTGAAAGGGTCCTCGATCGGTCCCCACCAACGTGTGAGCGGAGCAGTGAACTTCTCAACCGGGATGAAGTCCTCAATCTCGTTGACGTAAATGCTGGGAGGATTACCGTCATCAAAGCAGTCCACGTAGAACCACTCGGGCGTCCTTCCATCGCCGCGATCTCTTAGCCACCAACCTTCCGAGGTGGGCAGCTTGGTTTCGCTAGCCATCAGCCACCCGTGTTGCCGACGTTGCCCGCGTCCTCGGGATCTTCCTTGGTCATGACAACCTGGTAGACACCACCATCGAGGTAGAGCTTGGCAACGTTTGGAGTCGAGTGGACAAAGTAGTGGTCCTGCGGCGACTCGCCCTTTGCCCTGGCGAGGAGGCTCAGGGCTGCTGTCAACTGGATGAAGACGTTTGTTACGTCGGGAATCTTCTTGCTCATGTTTTCACTTGGTTGTCTTGGTCGGAGTCGCTGACGGCGTGACCCGAGCGGGGCACTCACGTGCTTCAAGGCGGAACGGCGACACCATGACGCGGGGCTCGATGTAAACGGGCTTGGTCTCGTCACCGTTCGGGTCCTTCAACAGGACCCAGGTCCCCTCGGCAGCGGCAGGCATGAAGAGACCATTGGGCTCAGCTTGGGGCATCTGCTGCCAGCTCCATCCACCCCCATTTAGGCTCATCCTCTCCCACTTGGTGGGCGACGAGTACTGCGTCGCGTATGGGAGGCCATAGCCCACCGACGGCCCGATGTAAACGAGGCACCCCTGCATCTCATTGACGATGTAGGTGTGTGTTGCAATCGCCTTGTCACGGAGCTCGTAGATGTCCTTCGCCATCCGCATCTCTTGAAACTTGACCACAGCCGGCATTCCTACCTGCTTAGAGGCTTCTTCCAGCGATTGAGCTTGCTGGGCAGCGATTTTCTGGTCTGTGGTGGGAGGCGGTTCCTCGCAACCCGGCAAGGCGATGAAGCCTGCGATCAAGCACACTGCGATTACACCATACACTTCGCGGATCATAGCACGCTCCTTACGTCAGCGGGAACCTGGTCGGGCGAGAGACCCTCGACACGGTGTCGGATGACAGACAGGATCGCCTGTTTCGCAGCGGGATCCTTCTCCTTCATGTACGAGAGGTAGAGGTCTTCGAGGTCACGACGGGTGCCCTCGACATGAGATTGCGACTGCTCGTAGACCTTGGTCTGAGCGTTCTGCTCGGCGACGCCGAAAGTCTTTGTCTCCCAGATGCCCTCCGCTCGTGCGAAGATGCCCAATCCGAAACACAAAGCAATCACGCCGACAATTGACATGACAACAGTGACTGGTCTCATTGATTCCCTCCGTGGGAGTTGTGAGACCATCATAAAACAGCGGGCTTGGAGACTACACTCCAAGCCCGCCCCCAATTTAGCTACGATGTTGTCTTTACGGCATTTTTGGTGACTTCACGACGGTGACGGTCCCCGGGATGATGGCGGGTACCGCACAGGGATTGAGCTTAAGATCCGCCAACAAGCTCGGGTCGGGCTCCCACTTCACGGGTCCAACACCGACGATGGTCGCATCCGATGCAAATGGGTTGTTCCCACCAAGGTTGTCGCCCGTCGCAGCGTTGTAAGTTGCCTGATTGTACAGGTTGTCCATCGTGCCCTGACCGCTGCTTCGGTAAGCTCCAACGGCGACTGACAGGCTACCCATCATGCCACGAGAGTGTGCCGCTGAAGGTGTGTATGACACCGTGTTGGACGCATGGATGCCAAGGCTCGTTCCCACCTGGTAAGCGTCCTGGTTGGCGCCAAGGTAAACGAACTCCCAGCTGTACTTAGTGCGTTGGTGAGTGATCTTGTCGAAGATCATCTTACGACCCACCTCGCCGCGGAACTCCTGGCTGCTATTCTCGCCCCCGTCGCTGACGATGACGAAGAGAACCTGGCTGGGTCGCTGGCCCTCGGGCATCGAGGCAAGCCGCCAGCCCACGTTGTCGACTGTCTTGCCAATGGCATCGTACAAGGCAGTCATGCCCCGCGGTTCGAGGGTGTACTTGGGGACAGCCCACAGTGACTGGGCCACGTACTTGGTCTCATACTTGTCATCGAAGTCGTAAAGTGATACCAAGCACTCGCCATCCACGCTCTTCTGCTTCTGAATAAACTCGTCGATGCCAGCTGTCATGGCTTCGGCAATGTTGTTCATCGACGCGCTGCGGTCAACGAGAAAGATGATCTCAGTCTTGTTTGGTTTCGTCATGTTCAATTCCTCCAGACCTCGAGTACGTGGTCAACTTTCTCATACTCGACATGGTCTGCTTCAAGAGCTTCGCGTGCTTTACAACGGAGGCAGGTGATCTTTGTCCCGGGATCGTAATGTCCAGGTGAAACTTTTCCCGTCATGGGATCGTAGGAGGAGATGTTGCAACTACCGTTGATGTAGTAACAGGTGCAACGTCCCTGGGATAAGTCCTTGGCGAGGCTTTCCGTCCGAGCACCCATCAGTTCACCATCATCGATGTTGAAATTGAACAGATGTTGATCGGAGACATGCCCGGCGGGGGATCCCCTACGTAGTAGGGGTAACTTGGCACGGGTTGCCAGGGCTGGACTTGGGGCCAGATCGTTGGGATCGGTTGCCAGGGGTTATAGGGCTGGATACGTGGGCCCGCGTAAGGTGAGGGGTAAGGTTGACCACAGTGAGGACAGTGCCCACAGTGCTTGCAAGGTTCAGACATGGTTTTCAGTGCTGAACAGATGGGACCCAGTGCGTGGTTCGACCGTCCTTGGTCTCTTCCTTGACGACAGGGTTTCCCATCGGGTCAGTCAGATTACCATACACCGCAAAACGCCTCTGCGCCCCGCCTTTGGAACCATCGGGATTTACATACGTCCTGATCGTCGCTCCACCCGAGTTGTAGCTTGCTCCCATCACATTGATGATCTGCTGACGTAGCTGTTTCAGTTCGTTGGGTGTCAAGCTGTTAACGGTCCGATGGGGTGAGAGCTCAGCTAGATACAGCGCCTCAGCTTTCACGTAGTTGCCGATGCCGCTAAGCACCGACTGGTCCATCAAGGCCTCAGCCAAAGTCTTCATCGATCTCTTGAAGAGTTGCAGCTCAAACGTTTGCTGGTCGGGCGGGTGCTTCAGCATGTCGGGTCCCAGCGAAGCTAGCTTCTTTTTCATCAAGACATCGTCAGGATCATACACGAACTTGACTGTCCCAAAGTGGCGTGGGTCCCGAAAGCCCAGAGTCAACGGACCTTGCCCGTTGCCACTGTCAGCCCTTAGGATCAACGCAGTGTGCTTGTCAGGCTTTTGGGTGGTCCACTGCCCTGACATCCCGTAAGTGCACCAGACCCACCAGCCGTCGCCAACTGACCAGTACATGAACTTGCCCTTGCACTCGACGGCATGGATGCGAAGACCGTTCTCTGGAATGCTGGAGTTTAGCTCAGCCAAACCCTCGGGATCCTTGTCAGCATAGCGGCCTCCCGTGCTGTCGCCGTGGTTTCGGTTGACGCTGATGGAGCGTAGATGTTTCCCTACCAGCAACTTCCCGAGGAAGTCAGCGCTGCGTCGTACTTCGGGTCCTTCCGGAATGACGTTACCCCATCCCTTCTCAGACTGCCGATCTTACATCGGGGTTGTCAAGTGTATGGAACGACGATACGCAATCGTGTTACAACAGCAAGACAACTCTGATACAGGGAGCGTGTCAGACCATATTCATGATCTTAGAGGTGAGTGATGAAGCGTCTTGCTTTGTGGGCCAGTGTTGTATTGCTGCCTGCTTGTTGCGTCATGGCCAAGACGTCTACAACGAACCCGGCGAGCCACGATACGTTAGTCGAACAACTCGAACAGGAGACCCCAGCGATAGTCCGTTGGTACGACGAAGACAAGACTGACGATGACGATCATCCCATCCATTACGATGATCCCGAGAAGATTCCTGATGATGCCAAGACAACGTTGAGAGCCTTCTGCTCGGCGGTGTGGCTGACAAACGATGTCATGTTGACCGCGGCACACTGTGTTGATGACATTGGCAAGCCCGCCAGCAGTGATGACGACGATGACATCACCGATCCGGTTGGAAAGCTCCAACACTTGCTGGAGATGTTGCAACACGGGCAAAACCCAATGACCGAAACGGCTCGTTGGAGCCCAGTTGGTCAGACTGTCTATTACTCTTCACATGGTGATGTCGATGTCAAACACAAGGCGTATCACTCAGGCAAGGTGAAAGCCGTTGACTGGAACAACGACATCGCTCTGATAAAGGCTGACAGCCCAGGAAACCATCCCGTTGCTCGCCTCCGTGTGAGCGACGTCCATGACGGAGAAGAGCTTCACATTATCGGTCATCCCCTGGGCATGTGGTGGACATACGTTCACGGGTATGTTGCAGCACAACGTCCAGAGTACCACGATGATCACGGGCACGTCTACCCCATCACCCAAGTGTCAGCCCCCGTTTACTTCGGGAACTCTGGTGGCGGAGCGTTTGATGTTGATGGCAACCTCATCGGGATGGCAGACGCCATCACCAAGGCACCCGACACTGCGATCTTCATCCCGGTGACAACGATCCGTGCCTTCATGGAGCACGAACAGGTCATCCCACCCAAGCGTTAGTGTCCCGGGGGCCCGTCCCAACACTTCAGCTGGCACGCTGTGAGACACTCGCTGTCGTCAGCAAGACATGCAACGTCACAGCTGTCGATACAGCACTCAAACCACGTCTTCTTCTTGATGAAGTCGTGCCAGCTCTCACCTGGAACGGGAGCGTTCAAGACCACGCAAGAATCTAACGTCATCTTGACAGCTTGCTTGCTAGGCTGAACAGAGGTCGTGAAGACCGCGCAACCAGCAACAAACACTGTCGTCACAAACCAGGGCTTCAAGCAACCCTCTGTCGGAACCAACGCCAGTAATCATTAAGGGCGTGGTCATTGGGACATTCATCACCGATGGTTCCCTGGCAGAAGATCTCCCAAGACCTTGCACCGTACTCCCCGATGCCATGCAGCTCTCGAGCGTGAGACCACCCGCCGTCCACGAACTGGTGGGTCATCTTCATCATGTTGTCTGTCCGTCTCGTTGCAAAGCCCAGGCTTCGGCAGACGTCCGCAACTGCAAGCGGGTTAGCATCGAGGAACGCTTGCGGCGTGGGCCACAGTCTTCTGAATTCAGGCAGTACCTTCTCGACTTGTTTCCTGCTCGTCTGGTTCAGCATCATGCAAGAGATCAGGATCATCCACTCGTTGGGCCACAGGTCCTCCTGCAGCAACCCGAACGGGCTCCTGGGCGGTGTCCACTTTGTGTTCATCATTGTTCCCTCGCATCATTGCGAGCAATTTTGCTTGCTCCGCAATGAGTTCAGCTTGCTCGGCTCTTGCATCTTTCAACGCAGTGATCGCCGTTTCTCGGAATGAAGTGTATGACTTATCAACGTAGTGTGAGCTGCTCGCGTTCGAACGTAACTGGCTTATTTGGTTTTCAAGCTCTTTTCGTCGTTCTAACAACACCGTCAGAGCCTGCTGGGCTGGGTTGTCTTTGATCGGTGGCGTGTCAAGCTCTGCTTGCCTCAGGTCGTTCTCAGCTTGGTACCTCTCAACGCTAGCACGCGTTGAAACGGCATGCTTGCTGATGCTAGAGCCAACCAGCAACGCAATAACGATCACCAGGGTGACACAACCCACGATGATGAAAGGTAACGAAACCATGTTGTCACCCTAACACAAGAAACGGTGCTTTGACAACTCAGACGTATTTGTAGCTTGCCAGCAACTTTCCAGCAGCCTCAAAGTCTTCGGGAGTTTTGATTGGTTGGTAACGTGCCTGTCGGGGTACACAGACGTATTGCGTTGGAAACTCTTCGGTGTATTGCTGCAACAATCGTTCGTGTTGGACGACGAGTTTGTTACCCATCTGTTTTCTGGTGCGATGCCAACGCCATTCGATGTTTGATTTTAGGACGTCAACATCAATGATCATTGTATTGGTATTGTGAAACTTTGCCTCATCAGCAAAACCAGCGGGTAACCGCCAGTCTTCAGCAACCTGCAAGCGGTTGTTGACATACGCTAACACGCCACCTTTGTCACTTGGCAAGCGCTCGACAACCTCTACTGTTACGTTAACGCCCTGGCGCTTGTGGAAACCCAACAAGCCGCTATGTGGTGCAGCTAGCACGTTATCAACGTTACAGATGAAAGCGTACTTGACGTCGGGATACTCGTCAAGGACCCCGTTCTCAACCAGAGCAGGTCCCACATCACCGTGGCCCAACGGATATAGATCGGGGGCACCGGGAGCGAACAGAGCAAGCCTGTTGTCCGGTGTCAACCTATAACCCTCAAACTGGGTGAAGATGCTTCCACGCGTCTTTGGTGACAACGCAAGCGTATGCATGTGACGAGCGACGCTGCTTTGCATGTCAGGCGAGGTCATGATCCAGATGGGCATGTCTCCACCCTGCATCAGTTTCCAAGCCAACAAGCTGGTTTCGACGCCCGGGATCTTGGCAAAGACCTTGGGACCACCCACCCGAGTCCCGGTCCCGCCCGCCAAAATGACAAAAGCGACCTCACCCCGACGAACCATCTCGTCTCCAACGAGTTCATCACCGTTGCTGATCTCATCAATTGAGTAAACGCTCTTTGGGTCTGGGTGATCGGGCAAGTACATCGCGGGGTCTGCGTCCTGCCTAGTCGTCATCCGGACGAGCTCTTCGTCAGTCAACCCACCAGCTCGATGGACTCGAGCCTGGAATTCGGGCAACACCTGGGTCAGCTCTTCACGTAACGAACGTGCGAAGCCAGGTTCAGGTTTCACTTGAACTCTTCGAACGCCTTGGTCAACATCGCATCAGATCGTTGGCAACGAGCTTGGGTTTCGTTGTCAACTGATCCCGATTTTCGATACTGAGCGTATGCCATCTTGAGGCATCGTTGTCGTTCAGCAACGGCAATACGAAGCTGCACATACTCCCACGGGATGATGTTGTTCATTCGCACTTGCATGAGCTTTGTGACCAGACCTTGACTACACTAAAACCGTTGATGACATCAGACCCAGCGCCACCGCAGATGTCTCCGACCTCGCCCCCGCCCTTGTCATCAAAGTACCCAGTGCTGACATCGGGGTCAGTGACGGTTTCATAGAGCTCGTGTGAAACGGTCGCGTTCAAGTTCGAGACGTTGTTGTTATAACCGATGATAGCAAATGAGTAGGGAACCGTTCCGTAGTTCGAAGTGTAATGGTAACCATTCCACTTGTTCGACTTCATTTTCTGCGTGATTGCTCCCGGAGGGAGGAAAACGACGTATATGCTGCTGTTGTCAGGAACAGGAAGAAACCCATTCTGAAAGTCAGACTCCAATTGAGTGGTTATCTTGCCATCGTCGATCGGGTTCCCGGTCGGGAGCGGATCATTGAACTGTTTGTCATCCATGACTCCTTCCTGGATCCCGTATTCGGCCAGACGGTCGAAAACTTTGCTCGCATTCAACAACGTCAGCCATTCACCCATCTCGTTTTGAGATTCGTTGCTCGTTGACCAGTAATCGCCCAAGAACACAAACCTGACGACAGGTTGTGGGATCAACCGCGGGGGTGATGCATGTGCAACAACGTCGTGTGCACAGCTAGTTGGTGTTGGGCTAAACGATTCAGTGGCACCGCTGCACGCGATGAATGTCACAAAACCCAACGTGGTCAACCACTTCTTCATGTTTGCCTCAGTTCGCGAAAGTTCGATGCTTGACAAAGACCATGCACTTATCGCTGCCTTTCGCAGCGATCTGTTCCAGGAACAATTCTAATTGGTTCTTGGTGAAGACCAAGACATAACCGTCCTTGACGGTGACGACAGCAACTCCTTCACGATCGGCCATGTCTAAAATGTCACTCGGGCCCAGGTCGGACTTGACTGTCATGATCAAAGTCTACAACCTGGGCCCGAGTTTGTTACTCAGGGTTGTTCATCAGGAAGTGGGCCAGTTCTCTATCAACAACGCGATCACATCATCAAGTGACAGCAACGATCCCGTTACTGGCGCTGGATCGGGCTGAGGATCTGGACACGGATCCGGTGGAACGGGTTGCGGGTCTGGCGGGGGAAGTGGAACCGGAATGGGAGCTGGTGCCGGAGGAGGCGCGGGCGGCGCCGGTGGAACTGGCGCGGGCGGCGGGACTGGAACGGGAGCCGGAGGGATCGGCGCTGGTGCTGGGACGGGCGCAGGAACCGGAGCGTTCCCGCCCATCACATTGAAATCATTGACCAGGTCGGTCCAAGCGACCCCGTTCGGTGCTGATGTCGCCCCCTTCGCAAGCTGGTCGCTCGTCAGCATCACGTAGAGCTCACCGCCACCTGCTGCGCTGCACAGGTGCGAAAGCGCTGCCCAAGTCAACGTTCCGATGAGACCCCAGCTGTCGATCTGGACACCCTGGGCGTTGTAACCGACGCCCATGACACAGTGGCCGTTGTTTGGATCGGGCGTGCCATCGTCCCAAACGAAACCGTTGGCTGACGGGAAAGGGTTGATCCAAGCGTCGGGCAACGCCATGCCGATGTAAAGGTTCTCAAACAGGTACATCGCCTGCATGACCTCTGTCTTGTTGGAGGCATCGACCGCCAAGTAAGCGATGAGTTTCGTCCCATCAGCAAACTGGTTCTTGATCCACCAGTCCATCGCCGTCGGCAGGTCGGTACCATTGTCAGTCGACGGATCACCCTTGACATAGCCAGCGATCGCGCTATAGTCTGACACGATCTGGTCGTTGGTTGCAACGAAGCCGTCACCCGCGTTGCCCGTCTCGGTGCCGACAACGTGGTATCCACCAGCGATGACGCAGTCACCCAGCGTGTCATTCATAAAGACCTGTGTCAGCGACACAGCCTTGGCACTGTAATCGACAGTTGCAGGCGGCGCTGGCAGCGTCTTCAGGTAGTCTGCCAGCTTCAGGTGCTTGAGTGACGGATCAGAAGGCTTGCGGCCTCCCAGCTTGATGATGTGGCCCAGGTGTGGGGCTGTGACTTCCTTCAAGGACATTTACGACCTCCGGCCGTAAGTATGTCCCTCAAGAAAACGCGGGTGTTACTTTTCAGGCAATCCTAGTTTGGCCCACAGCTGTTTGTTGTAGTTACCAAAAGGCCCCGCGAACAGGACAGAGGGTTTGACCCACTTGATGACGCCCGTCTCGGGCGTGTTGATCTCACCTTCTACTTCACACGCAAAAGTGTACGTGATGTAACCGTCATCTTCCTGGTGGGTGAAGACGTGGGAGAGCTTGGTCGCGGTCAGGCCCGTCTCTTCGTAGAGCTCACGGGCCGCAGCTTGTTCGGGAGTCTCACCGGGATCGACTTTACCACCCGGTAAACCAAACGCTGATGGGTCGTCCTTGCGGCTGACGGCCAAAGCATGACCATCGTCTGTCAGGATCAGACAACACGCCGCCAGCTTCTTGCCTTGCATCTCCTGGTTCTCCTCGTTAGCTTCGTCATCAAGAATGTTGCTGCTAGCACCAGGCCTGATGCCCGCATCGCCCGTCGAGTTTCCTGTTGGGAACAACGGGCCTGCAACGCCGTCCTTGCCATACTCCTTGTTGCCGAAGCCCGTCAGGACTTCAACAATGTATTCACGGAGCAATCGTTTGCTCATTGGTATCGCTCCGGGTTGAACGGGCTCATTCCATGCTTACCACCGGGCGTTGGACACGAAGTGGTACTGGTGCAAATGGGCGTTTCTGTTGTGGAATGCCCGTCGTCAGAAACAACCCTGTGTTGCTGGCACTGTGAGCACAGGTTGCTGATGACAACGAGGCCAAACATGAACGCAAGCAGGAACAGGATGCCCTTGTTTACTTTCATCAGTCTTCACCCTCACTCAACCTCGTGTCGAGCAAGTTGTACATCGTCTGTCTCGCGGCGTGTTTGTCGCCCCGGAAACGGCTGACAAGCATGGGCCACTTCCGAGCCACATAACGGTGGACGCGCAGCTTGTGATGGTGAGACCGTTCACCCATTTCTTCTAGCCACTCATCAGCGATGTGATGTGCTTCCTTGTCGGAAGGTTCGTCAGGAGAGTCTTGAAAGCCAGTCCCGTGTAGGACAGACATCATCCTGGGATCGATGCGTAGCTCCGCCAACGTGGCGTGAATGAACTGGCGCAGCAAGCTTGACATCACGTCCTCGGTTTCAACAACATCTTAACCAACCAGGTGATGGCATCGATGAAGCTCTGGAAGCCCGACTTGGCTGGCCCATGGACGGGGACAGGAGTGACTGGCGCGGGCAGAGGGGTGGGCATTGGCCCGGGTTGCACGGGCGGTGGAGGGGGCGGCGTGGGGGCCGGCTGGTCCTGCACGAGGACGGGGATGCCGAGCTTGTCTGGGTCCCACCACTCTTGCATGGGCCTGCCAAGGGACGTCAGGACGTTCCCGGTACCCTCCGTGATCGCGTTGTTGGCGCGGCCACCTCCGCCATGGTCAGCGATGCCGTTTGCATCGACATCGCTGAGACACCACTCAACGTGGTCGTTATTGGTTCCCGGCGTGTTGTAACGCATCAGAGCGCCACGCTTTGGCATTGTCTTTCCATCAAACTTGACAAGAGCGCCCGTGTTGATGCCGATCTGTCGGACCCATGACACCGCCATGCCCGACACGTACTTCTTGTTCAGGATCGGGTCACGGACACCCGCCTCAGCCATGATGCCCAAAGCGGACGTTGCACAGTTGGTGGAGACGGTGACGACCGCGTTTGGGTCATCGACGCCACGTGCCACAAGCTTGCCCAGCTCATCACGCCGCGTGCTGAGGTTGCAACCGACGTGCGACTTCACCAGCCTGACGATCCGGTCAGCTGGGCTCTCGTTCGCGAGCAACGGTTGCTGGTTGACGGGAACGTTGCTGCTCGAGGGATCAGGATGGGTTGGTGGCGCTGGTGGAGGGGGAGGATCGATGGGAGCTGGGTGAACCAACGGCTGGCCATCGGGGGTCAAGAACAGCTGACGTTCGCGGACTCGCCGGTTGTAGAGGCCCTTGTCTTGAGTCAGCTTGCCGTTGATGACAGCGTGGCACCAGAGGAGCATCGCGTCAGCTGCGCCCGCAACATCGCCAGCATTTAGCTTGGTTCGCATCGACGAACCGGCCAACGAACCTGTGCCGCAGTTGAAGGTGAACGACACCAGGGCATCAAACATGTTCTGGGTCAAGCCGGAGTACGTGATGTCCTTGTTGACAGCACCTTCCGCAGTGCTCACGTCACCGGCTAGGATCTGCAACGCTTGGTCATGGGTGATGCCGTTTGGGAACGACTCACCAGGCCGCACAACGTGCCCGATCCCGATCGTTGGGATCCCAGCAATGTCCTTGTAAACGTGATCGACTTCCCCTTCTTCGCGTGCGATGAAGTTAAGTCCATTCTGGGACGTTTTCATGTCCCTAAATAGGCGTGGGACGGTCAGGCAGCTACGGGCTTTTTCTCGCCCTTCGGTGCTGCAGACTTGAGCTTCGCGACGCTTGCTCGGATGAGAGCGGTGACCTGGTTATGCAGGTCTGACATCTCCCTCTCGACGTCCTGGGGCGGGAACTGTGCTTTCAGCTTCTCGCCCACCGTGTTGACGAGCTGGGCGACCTGTTGCTTGACGCTGCCCTCAGCACCGCTGCCCGGTTCACCGCCTTTTGCAGCGGGATCCCTGGGGGCGTCCATGGCTTCTTTGACGAGCTTCTTGATGAGTGCGTTGGTAACAGGGGTGCGGGCCATGCCAGTAACTAGGCTTTCACCCGTGCGACTGCTTCATCAAACCAACGGCTGACAGTCTTGGGAAAGGGCCACATGTAACCGTAAGCGCTCGAGACGAACTGCTTCAAGTACCAAGCTCGACGCTTGTCATCATTGTAATCGATCCCGTAATCTGCAAAAGCTTGGAGAGACTCTGCATACGCTTGCTGTTCCAGCTTGGCTCGGCAATAGGACAGGCCCACCGGGAAAAGGATGAGCAAGTAAAGAAGGGCATACACGGGGTACGTCAACGTGCGTGATTGCCGCATGTGAACGCGCTCGTGACGCAGGATCGAGCACCTATCGTCATCGCCGAACGTCTCCCAGCCATCAGGCACGTACACCGTGTGATAGATCGTCGTCACGTAGCTAGTCATGAATTGCTGGCCCAGGACGAGTCCAACCAGCTTCATGAACCAGCTATCGTTCTTTTTAGCGATGTTGAAAGAGGGGAACTCTGTTTTTATCTCGGCGCACAGACCTTGATAATCAGGTGTGATTGTCATGCTGTTACGTATTCTTCTTGGACGGCAGCTTGAGCCGTCCTTCTGTTGCAGCCCTCTTCACCGCACCGATGACGTCCACCACTTGACCAGCTGCGCGTCGCGCGTCGATCTCAAATGGGTTGTCATAGTAGGGGTGAGCGTGCAAGCAGAACTTCAGTCCCACGTACGCTAGTCCGTAAAAGATGGGCAAGAAAACGCCCAGCACCATGCCCTGACGTACGTGTTCCTGTTCGTGTCGCAGGGCCATGCGACCGTGGTGGGTGTCCAGGTTCCCGTTAAGAACGACGACGTTGCCGATGGTGTGCCCCGCCCAGTGCCTCCACGAGTATCTCAACCAGCTGGGCATCAGGTCATTGTTGACAAACCAAACCAGCGCGTCATCTTTGCGACCCTCGTTGGTGTACCACCCAAGGACGGTGAATGCTGTGACGTAGATGAGGCCACACAACGTGAGCGGGAGGGCCCACAACCAGCCCAACGTCCGCCAAGGTTGCTTCACACCCCACCTCCCATACGGGTAGGTAGGCCAGTTCGTTCAATTGTTCACTTCGGAAGAATCACGTGTGGCACTCGTGACTTCCACTCAACGTACTCGCCAACAACCTTCTGGTGACGCTTGCGAAGCTGCTCAAACTTCTCAGTGAAGTCGACATTCAGGGCAACCCTCTCAACAAAGAGATCGTCCCAAGTAACCTTGGGCAACGCCACCTTCAGTTCCCAGAGGTTGGCACCTTCAATCGCACCAGGAGCGTCGTTGTAAAACGTGACAGTTGAGACCCCCTGGGGTGAATCGAATTCAACGAGCGCCCCATCTATTGACAGCTTTTTGCCCTCTTGGCGAATGACGTCTTTCAAACCCTCGAGGTCGGCTGTCAGCGACCTGATGGTGCGATTGAGTTCCACTGCTTTGGCGATGGCCTGGCTCACGCGAGCGTTCTTGACCGGCATGGTGCCTCCACACCATCCAGTCTACCACAAATCATACATGACTTACACTGTCGGAACCCACTCCATTTTGGAGCGGTCGAAGCGCATGATGTGAGGCGGTTTCTTGCATATCAAGATGACATCTTTTGGAGCAACCATCGCTAGCTGGTAATCGAGCGGTAGCTCGAACGCAGGCAGGTCCTCCCATGTCTTCACTCCCTCTGGGATGGGAAACAGGTGGATGAGGTTGATGTATGCGTTTGGGTCGATGAGAAGCAGCTGGCCTGGCGTGATCTTGACGATGGGAATCGTTGCTTTGGTGCTCATTGTGGACCCCACAGAGGATCGAACGTTGCGACGAACTTGTCCCAAGTTGATTCCTTTAGCATGCTCTTGAAAGCCATCCCTTCGAACTCGGCCTTTATGAGCGTCCAATCACGTGGACAGCCCGATGACCGCATCTTCAACGCTTCTGCGTCAGACCACCTGTAGAACCTGATGAGCCTGACGTTACGGTCAGCGTGTTCAGCCAACGTGTTGTCCTTATCAAGGAAGTTCATCAGCTTGTGTGGGTCGCTCGCAAGCTCAGCGGCCCGCGTGTCTCCAACGCCCGGCAACCCCGGGATGTTGTCACTGCCGTCTCCCCTCAGAGACTTCCACACAACGTAGCTGTAACCCTCGGGAGGGCTGACATACTTTTTGGTGATCGGGTTGTAGAGCTTGACGTTGCCAAACTCCTGGAGCATCTGGATGAAATCGGTGTCAGTCGAGACCACAGTGAACTCGATCGCCGAGCTCGCTCGACAGACCAGATTATAGATCAGGTCGTCAGCCTCAAAATCGGGGTGTTGTACCACGGTGATCGGCAACATGTGTGACAGGATGCGAACGATGATCTCGTTCTGCCGCCTGTAATCTTCCTCGCTACGCTTTCCCTCCTTGGGCTCATCACGCCCAATGCGGTTTGCCTTGTACGTGGGAAGCATGTCTAGCTGACGTTTTGGTGCGCCCTCCAACGTGAAATAGACCCGGGTCGGTTCCATCGTCTCAACCAATGACCGCAGGTTACGGACAAAGTTGAAGACGACGTTAAAGTCACCCAACTGGAAGCCAGCGCGAGCACGGTACATGAAATTGTGCCCGTCAATGATCAGTACCTTGCTCATGTTCTCCCCAGCGGGTACTCCTTGTCGGGTACCATGTTTGTGTGTTCGGGTGGCCCAGAAACCACACCTTGTTCAGCGAACCTGCAACAGGGCCCATCACCTTGCGTGTTGTGGTCATATAGGACGGTCATGAAGTATCGCCCGTCAGCTTGCTTGCGAGCCCACCAGTCGATGCTGGGCATGATGTCCTTGCATGACGTTACGTCAATGACGACTCCACGAGGCGTGACATCTACGACCCGGTGCGCCCATGTCCGGATACCAAAAGTGACAACGTCACCGACCTTGAACTTCCGTTGCGCCTTCTTGCGCTGGGCTCGGGTCAGGTTTCTCACCAGACAAGTCTACCACAACCGGGGCGAAAATTACACTTACTTGTTGCCAAGGGCGCTGGAGCGATCGAGGTCATGCAATACCTCATCAATGATTCCCATCGCCTGCCGTAAGCGGACATCGATCGTCGGTGTCGGCGGGATGCCTCTCAGAGCAGCATACCTCTTCACGTCCTCGCGTGAAGCGAAAATCTTCTCCCATGCTGAAGCAAGTCGCGCCTGCAAGACATCGATGGGACCGTCAGGGATGTCACGTTTTCGGGCGGTGACCTCGAGCCGTGCCAGTGTGGCTTGTGAATCGTGCCGCAAAGCCTGTTCTCCGTTCATGGCGTGCTCTTTTCCAACAGAGATCCGACAACACTCTGGCCCAGTTGTTCAGCGATCTGGTCAAGCGTCAGGTCACAGACCTCGTCGATCCAATCACCCACAACATAGAGGACACGACGGTCCTTCATCAAGCCAAACAAGATCGGGTCACGCTTGGCTGCTTTTTCAGCCTGCGTCTCAGCATAAGACTTGGCTTGGGGATCGTAATGAAGGACAGCATAGTTGTCAAAGATGCCCAGCTCGTTGGCGCGTTGCATCTTGGCGACGATGTTCTCTGGGATGGTTCGTCCAAAGTTGCGAACCCAATCCAATCGTAGGCCCTTCTTGGCTTGCTTGACGAACTTGACGACCGTCTCTTCGGTCAAGAACTTGGGCATGCCGAGAGCAACGAGCTGCGTCTCCATCCTGTAAGCATTGAGCCCGCCCTTCAGTTGCTCAACCAAGGCGTGTTGGCCCGCGGCCAAAGCGTTGGTGATGGCGCGGTCGTAACCCTTGGCTCGGGCTTCAACAACGCTGAGCTCCTCAGCGTTGTTTTTCAGGTGACTGAAGAACTCCAGGATGGTAATGCCCGGGTTTTCCTCCGGGGACGGTGGGGGCGGAGGTGGCTTTCGCCAGAAGGCGAGCCTAGACCAGAAACCTGGTCCCTCTTTTTTAGAAGAGTCATATGGGACCATGCGAATGTTGAAGTCGCTGTTTAACGCGGTGCCCAAGTTGACGACTTGCGCCGGGCCCGCGGGATTTAAGACGATACTCCCGTTCCACGGGTTCCCCATCATCACTTCGCCCTCGCTGTCCTCTAACGTGTCGTCATACTTCGACGTCTTGTCACGCTTCTTGCCCTTCTGGAACTTGGGCAACAGAGGATCAGTCACGAAGAACTCAAACACCTCGAGCTTGTTGTTGCGGATCATTGCCACTCCAACGCATCGCGGTACTCGCGTGCGGTTTGCCTAATGTCCTCGTGCTGCTTTTTGTCCCACTCCCTACGCCTGCGATCGCGCTCCTCAAGGGAGAGCCGCCAGTCATCGCTATGGTAGTAGGGACGCCGGCAACCGGGTCCCAGCTTCCACTCTTCGGCAAGGTCAGTCCACTGTTGTGCGGTGCGGTAGTTGTGCCTGTTGTGCTCGTTGGTTCGGATCTCAGCAACGAAGTCATCGCTGACCTCGCCGACGTCAGCCTCAAACTTGGGCGATGCCATGAAGATGATCGGTGGATTGCTGTAGCGATCTCCTTCTTTGCTGACGTAATAGAGATTTGGCTCTTCATTCCAGTAAAAGTTGCACCTCTCAAGCCACGTCATCTTGTCCCAGTTGCGGCAGACCTCCATGTACCGCTTCCGACCCGCTTTCCAGGTGTCAGAAGCGTATTCGAGATCATCAATGTCCTCGTCCGTCTGGTCGGCCTCTTTGTTCGAGGGCGGCATCTCAACGAAGGCAAACTGGACCTTGGCACACCTCGGCCTCTTCACCCTGCCCAAAAAGAGGTGCAGCGTCTTGTCTTTCTTCCTGTAGATGTGGCCTACCTGTAACGTGCTCTCAGTCGGGGTCAGCCCCGCCTTTTGGGCAAGCTCGAATGCCTTCTTGTCGTTGGCACCGCGCAGCATCGACTGGTGCAGCTCGCCGTCAACAAGCACGAGGCGTACCTGGCTCCCCAACACGCCCCAGACGAAAGTGCCTGACACGATCCCCATTGGGAGGATACCCACCCGTTTCATCACCTCGAGGACCTGGTCTTCGCGGAGGTCAAACCTGCGGTTGTTGTCATCGATGACCTTGTAGGCTCGGCCACCCTCACTCCTGACGTGGAGGTCGGTGATGGTGATAGCGAAGGGCTCGTTGTCTCGGACAATGACTTCGGGTTCGTGCTTGTCGTTGCTTCGCCAACCATAACCCCGTGCCCAACGTTTGGCTGTCTCGGGAGCTGTCTTCGACTCAGGGTTGTACGGGAAGGTGTCTCGTACCTCGATCTTCTCATCAACGATGTTGGTTGCTTTGCACTTGGGCCGCATGCAGTAAGCGACCCTATCGAGCAACCGACCGCCCTCGGGAGACTTCATGTCACCACCCTAACACGTCAGGGGGTGTTTTTCATACATTCATCAAAACACAACCCGCAACGATCATGATCCCGCCGAGAGCACGGACCACGGTCATCGGTTCACCCAACAACAGCCACGCTAGCACGAAAGCGATGCCTGGGTAAACGCTGGTCAGTGACGCAACGACATTGACTGGCTTGTGTTCAAGCGCGAACATGAACGCATAGACCGCAATCAGACCAAGCACCGATGTCACTGTTGCCCAAAAGATGCCAGGACGCGTCCATGCAAACGTGTCACCACGCCACTTCATCCACAAGAAAACGAGCGGAGCGACTGAGGAGTAAACATACAGCGTCACCAGCTGGACCAGCATCGGTGACATGTTGCGAACGGCGAGTTTTGATGTGATGACCCACGTGCCCCAACCCAAAAGAGCGCACGCGATGTAAAACCAATCACGCATCAGATGTCCTTCAGTTTTTCACCGCCCAAGATGTGGAAATGCAAGTGTTTCATCGTCTGGCCCGAATCTGAACCTACGTTGGTCACGATCCGGTAACCCTCCGGGAGGTTGATGTTGGCAAAGTGAGTGGCCAGCGACAGCATCCTTCCCGCGTGGACGAAATCACGTTGGCAGGTGGCATGGATGTCGGGGTCACAGTGACGGCCAATCGCCAGGTAATGCCTGGTAGCTGCTGGGTCTTTGGCACGGATGATGATCCCGACCTCGTTTGTGTCAAGGATCTCGGTTGAGATCTCTTTGTTCACGATCTTACAGAAGACGCACATCAGTTAACCTTCTTGGACGCCTCGGCCCGTTCTTTCTCAGTCACGCCCTCGCTCAGCTTGCCATGCCCAATGTTCCAGGTGCAACCCGCGGCTTCGCTGACAATCAAGCTCCAAAACTTGCCCTTGACCAGTTTCATCACATCACACAGCTCAGCATGGATGCCCGAAGCGTTGTACTCTTTCTTCTCTTCCTCGGACTTCGGAGCTCGATGGATGGACAAAGCAACTACACACGCTGGGGACTCCTCGTACTCGAGGATCATGCACCGTGCTAGCGGGCCGACCGTCCACCCACGCCTGATCATCTTTGCACACAAAGCTTCGGCAAAGTTCGTGTTTGACGTAGTAAACCAGACATACCAGATTGCTGACAAGTTCACCCCTGCTTCAAGTGATCAGTTGATGGCATCTCGTATTGAGCCATTGCGACCTCACCCTGGAACGCTTTGCCGATGGCCTCGCTAATGAACATCTTGCGGTGGTAACGTTGTCGATAGTAAGCGGCATGAAAGACCTCGGTCTCTCCCTCTTTCCTAGGAACCCTGACCAGGTGATCGATGCTCTTTCCCCAACCGCCAAAAGAAACGAAGTCATCGATGCTCAGCGTCCGGTAACCGAGACCGCTGTAAGCCTTTTCCGTCAGTTGCCACTGGTCTAGCAACCTGTCAAAGCCGACGCACTCTCCCATGTAGATCATGGAGACAACGCTACCCATCTCCGCGCCTGCAAGGACATACGCTTCGATGATCTCATCATCTCGGAAGACCCGGACGTCCTTGCCAAACCGGTTGCGCCACCACCGTTTGAGTCCCATCAGACTGCCTCACCGATCTCTTCATCGATCGCAGCACAAACGAGCTCACCAGCCGTGGCAGGCAAGCTGACTGCGACCTGGTCCTTGAGCCGGTACAGGCTCATGACGTGTCTCAGCTTCATCGTGTAAACTTGCCGAGCTCGCCGGCTCTCGCTCCAGATGAGCGCAAAGACCAGGAACCCGATCACCGCCACGATGAAGTGCATGCCTAACCCTACAACGGGTTGCGCGCTTTTTTCAGGCGCTCTTCTTGGTGGGATGGCCCGCCATCTTCGACCAGACTTCGAATGGGACCATCTTGAGCGCTTTCAATGCCATGTCAGCAGCGTCTGCCCACGCCTCCACACCAGCTTGGTCGTTGATCTCGCCTGACTTGACCAAGTCAATGATGTGTTGCTGCATGTGCTCGCGAACGGCTTCCTTCTTCATGTAATCAGGATGAGCAGCGATACGAGCTTCCTCTATCGCTTTCGCAAACATCTGGCGCAGCCTACCGACTGTCGTCCGCATTCTCGTAAGTATCGATCAGCCCTGCATGCTTTCGGGCACTTTGATGCTGTTTACCTTCACCCGTGTGCCATCGGGCATCTCAACCTCTAGCTTCTCGTTGTCAGCCTGGAGTTCAGCAGCGAGTTCAGCGAGTTCGGGGGGCGGGGCCTGAGGCCGCTTGGGTTGCTTCTTGGGCGGGGGCGGGACCCGGGTCTGCTTGATCTGTCCCGGCTCTGCGGGCTTCAGGGGCACGGGCATGTCCTCTGAATTTGTCTCCTCGAACCCAGAAGGGTACCACTCCTGTGCTTTAGCAACCGCAGCCTCTACCATCGTGTTGATCCCGCTGGTCGCTCGCTCTAAGAGAGCTCTCTGGACCTTGGCAGCGGAGTCGAAGAATTCCCCCTCGACCCTGTCAATCGCAACGGGTTCACCAGCTGACGGACCACCGCGGACCATGTAGGTGACAGCTTGGCCCTCGAGAGTCTTCCGAGACACCTCCTCGACGACCTGCATCGGGTAGATCTTGGTCTCCTTGTGGAGGACCACATACAGGATCTGGCCGACACGGTAAGATGTCACTTTCGCTTCCCCTTGGTCACAGCAGCCTGACGTGCGGGCTTTTTCCGTGTGGGCTTGGTGGGTTCAGGAGCACCCCCATCATCGTCATCACCAGGGTGGAAGTGAGGACCGGTCTCCGGCTCGTGAAAGAGAGCTGACGGGTCTCCGTCAGGGCCGAGCTGTTCCTCTTCACCCATGTCATCTGCGATCCTGATGACATCGAGGATGGGTGCACCCGTTGTCATGACAACAAAATCCGGCGCTTCCTTGTTGAGCGGGATGTTAGCGCTCTTACAGAGAGCTGACACCTCTGCCCATAGCTGGGTCTCAGCGATGGAACGCTGCTCGCTCGCGGCCAGTGCTTGGCTCACCGTCCGCGACCCGTCAGGAGGTAGCAAGACCGACAGCACGTCACGCAGGTGTAGCAGCTGCACCTTGGTTAGCAACAGCTCCCACGTAGGTTGGGGAGTCAGCTGGATTGGTTTGTCCTTCTTGGCCGGCATGATGCGATCCTACTACACACGTTCACTCAGTGGGATCGGTCAGCGCCTCGATGAACAGGTCAAAAGCGTCACGACGTTGGACTGCGTTCTGGAGCTTGATGATCCGCAGAGCGATCTGGAGCGTTTTCATGTCCAGCTTCTCTTTGTACTCTTCGATCAGCTCTTTCTTGTCCTGCTTGAGCGTCTCAATCTCGTTGTCGATGTTCTCAGCCTTGGTCATGAACTCCTTGACGAGTTCACGGAGAGCATTGAGCTCATCCGGCTGCATCTCAGCAATCGCCTTGTCAACCGTGGGTGCGTTTTTCTTTCCTCGTGCCATGCTGCCACCCTACTTTGCGGAGCGCTAAAAGATCACTCATTGCGGAACGGTGGGCAACACTGGCCTTCGTGGTTGTCAACGAGCCGACACAAGCCCATCTTTCCCTCAGAATCATAGACAGGCGAGTTGCAACGTGGTGCCCGTTCCGCTTCCGGCGTCCAGTTGTCGATATGGATGTTCGGAGCTGACAAATCATTTTCTGCGCCGAACGTGATCGTTGCTCCAGTCACGTTCTGACCAGCTTTACGAAGCTGCTTGACGAACTCCGCCGCCAGACGATCAGCGTCAGTCGGGCTGCTGTTGTGGTGACACCCGATGCCCTTGATTACGATGGACCAGTTTCCCATGGTCACATCTTACTTCGATCACAGCGACTTGATCTTGCTGATCGTCTGCTGGTAATCTTGCGCGATCGGAGAGTTTCCAAACTTCTTCGCTTGTTGTTGCAAGCTCTTGACGTAAAAAGCCTTCATCGACTTCTTGACGCCAACTAGCAGCTGCTGTTCTGCAGCTCGACGAGCGTTTGGCTCGATCTGGGCCAACTTCTCTGCACCCTTGATTCGCTTGCCCAGCTTTTGTTGCAAGTCTTGGACCGAGTTCGCTTTCAACACTGCTTGCGCTTGCTTGTAGACTTGCGTTAGGGGCGTCCTGATGAGTTGCTGCGCCTGCTGTCGCATCTTACGACCCAACTGGCTGTCGTTGACAGCAGCGATCAGTTTCGGGTTGTTGAGCATCTGGTCGCCGCTGGCTTGCTGTTTATCCGCATCTTCACGGATGACGCCCTCCATGTGCCCACCAAAGCCCATGTCGCCGTAGCCGCCGAGGTCATAGCCCCCACCACCTCCCATTGCCTTGTTGAGGTTCTTGTCATCCTTGCGATGGGGACCCTCTTCACCGCCCAGCTCTTTCTTGAGACGATCGAGGTAACCGTCAATGGTTCCTCCAGTGAGCGTGCTCAGCAGGCCGATCGCTGCACCTGGCGCTTTCTTTGCAAGCGAACCGATGATGAACTTGGCGGGGTCATACATGAATGACAAGAACAAGAAATCTTCGTCCTTGAAGGCGTCCCAGTTCGCTTGGTAAACCTCAGCGTACTCCTGACGGATCTTGTCGATGTTCTCTTTTTCTTTCTGGAAGATCTCGTTGTACGAGTCTGTCAGGACCGGGATCAGAGTCGTAGCGATGGTCTCAAAAGCGACCCTAACGAGGGTCTGCGCTTTCTGGGACAGCTCTTTGGTCTTGCCCGCCGCAGTCTGGACTACGTCAACGAAGGGCCGAACGAAGATGTTGTAGAGCTGGTCGTTGGAGCCGAACGAGACTCCCCAGGGAGAGTTCGTGGCATCCCACATGGCCAGGTCATAGTAGGTGGAATCTCCACCAAACCCACCATCGTCCTCTTGTAGGACCTCTTGGACAAACTCCTTGAGAAGGACCTTTTCAGCTAGACGCCCCATCCACCCTAAATAGGCTCACAGAGGCCTAGCGACGTTCCCGTTCTCCAAGTGCTTGAACAGGGCTTCTACGCCCGTCGCGACCAGTGGACGCTGGTAGACGTGGATCGTTGGGAGCTCCCCCACGTCGAACCACCGAGCGTCGGCAACCTCGCTGTCGGGATCATCGTGCCGCGGGTCATCACTGCCCACCACGGTGCATAACCAGGAGACAACTGTCTTGTCTTCGTTTTGCGTCAAGCAGCCCACGTCGGGCAGCTTCATCCCAAGGACGACTTGGACACCAGCTTCCTCACGAACTTCACGAATTGCGCACTCTTCCTGAGTCTCTCCCGGGTGCATGTGCCCCTTCGGGATTCCCCATGAGTCCTTGTGAGCAAACTGCTTGATCAGGAGCACCTCGATCCGTCCGTCGCGCTGTCGCCAGGGCAGCCCGCCGCAGGACATTGACTTCCTACGTTCCTTGTTCTCTGTCTTCATGCTACCACTGTAACCCAGGCTTCAGCTCGTTGACACACCGCCCAAGAGAAGCGCCCAAACGGCTTCACCATCAATGCTGTTGGGTAGGTTCTTGACGAATTGAGCCTTGTCACCGTTAGCGAGCCAATGGCGCATCTGGGTACCAGACACATCTACTGTGGAAGAACGCTCAATTGCTCTTGTCTTGATCTGTCCGTTAGCAACCAAAGTACCAGCATACTTGGGCAGGGTATCAAACCTGTTGGCGTCGCTGGGGTCTGAATAGATGCTGAAGATGTCACGGCTGGAGTCGTCGTTAGCGTGACCCAGGAGCTCGAAGACCTTGCCCACTGGCGAGCCCCCGTATACGACAGCAACGTTGTCAGGTAGCGAGGGTACGATCTGCTCTTGCCAGATTCGCTCCATTGCTTTGCCGCTGATGTTGTCACGATCTGATAGCGACACAAAGACAGTGACCCTATCGTTTTCCTGTGCAGCCAGTCGGATGATAGCATCATGACCCGCATGGTAAGGTTTGTATGCACCAGGAACGAGACCGATCTTCATGGGTGTTACCATCGATGCAGGCTGGAAGTATTTGAAGTGCGCATCGCCTTTAGACATGTTGAGAAACTTCACTGTCTTGTCATAGTCGGCTTTTGGGATAACGAGGTATTGGGTGGGTCTATCCACGGGACGCACCAGGAAGATGTAATCAGTGAAGAAACTCTCGCTGCCCTTCATCGTGTGGCTGACATACCTGCAGAAATGGTAGATGCCTTCCGGATCTCGGATCATCTGGTCTTCGCGGTACAGGCTCGGCGTGCCGTTCCAATCAAGGTGATTAAGGATCTCAATCACGGAATAAAACTCTTGCCAGTCACCGAGGTGCATGTTGCCATACTCAAGGCTGGCATTGACATTGTTGAGCAACCTGACAACCCACTCAAGTTTTCGAACCTCTTGGTCAGACAGTCGCTTGCCTGCTTTCTTGATCAGATCAGGCATAATGTCGATGATCCGTTCAATTCGGCGTCGGACACGGTTGATGTTTCGCCGAGAGTGAGCTCCCCCGCGGAAGGTGTTGTCGTCAGTTGCTTTGGTTTCCGCAGTCTCTCCGCCAGGTAATGCATGGTCGCACCGGCCACCCTTGGGAGGAATTGCACCCATCAACGCATTGATCTCGTTCTCCCCAGGACCCTTGCCTCGTGCGTACTTGACATCAGCAGTCACGGGTGGCAGGTGCAACCAGGTATGAAACGCTGGAAACTGGAACTTGGGACCGTCTGGGAAGACGATGGGAGGCAGCGCGGGTCGGACACGACAAGTGAACTCTTCTGGGATCTCTCCCAACTCAATGGCAAGGTCTCGTGCTAATTGCCTGTCTTCGGCGATGTACTTGGGCTCAACGGGATAACGCCGGAGGTTCCGTAGCTTGGCTGCGGTATTGCACTTAGCTTTGTCACGTTCCCACCGTTCTTTTTCAGCTGCTAGAAACTGGTCGAACGTCTCCAACTTGGAGCTGACATCAACCAGTCGATCGAACGTGGCGACACGTTGTAGCTCGATGGTGGTCGGGTCTTCCAGTTCACGGAGAGGTTGGACCCGATCGCGGATGCTCTCAAGCAGCATGCTCAACTCTACACAACATGTGAAGCTAAGTTCAGCCGCCAGCGAGTGCGTCGATATACTCGAGAGCCTTCTCGGGCTCATCTCCCAACAAGCGAGGTGTCTTCGTCACAAGCTCACGCATCTCACTGGCAAACGTCAGCATGATTTGTGGACCAAGCTTCTTCCAACGTGACCGGAACAGCGCGACAACGACGCCCTCAAACGTCCGTGTGTCCTGGGCTGACGCTTTCTTGCCAAACACCTTGTGAACGATGGTGTCCGGGTCGCTGCTGACGCGGAAACGACAATTAGTTTTCCAGTCTTTCAGGACCCGCCCGTTCTTTCCCCTTTTCGTCTGCTTGACTTCAAACAGTCCCATGTCAAAGTCAATGCACCACCTGTAACGTTCAAGGGGAGAGACGCTGGGCCACTTCTCTTCTGAGGCAAAACGGGTTATGACGTTTAGCAACACGTTCCGAGCCACGTTCTTGACGTGGCTGTAATCTGGGTGCTTTGGGTCTTCTGATGTGCCTGCTCGGGCCCACCGAAGGTATGTTGGATCACCCAGCATGATGTCGACTTGATATCCAGGGTCTTCTGCACCGTAACACACAGACACGATGTTGCCACCGACCCGACGGGTGTTATGCTTGCCGAAGTGCTGGGCGATGGCTTCATACGCTTCTTCAGGGGTTCCCTTAAACTTGCAAGCAACATCGATGTCGCCCATCAGCTGCTTCTTGCCAGTGGTACCGATTGGCTCTGGATCTGTCAAACCTGCCATCGCTAGATCACGTTGCAGCTGCGGCCACTCCCTCTCAAACATCTCAAGGGTGATGGGTTCGATGGTGTCAAACCTGTTACACATGCTGCATCTCCATCTTCGGGATGTCCTTGCGACCGAACTTGAACAGCGCCATGATCTGGTGAGCGGGAGCAAAAGCTCCTGTGAACTTGTATGCTTGGCCCTTGTAGAAGAAGACGATTCCCTCCATCGCCGCGGCCAGGTTCTCGACGCTGCCCAGGCGTGACATCTCCTTCCGCAGGACTGCCATGGCTGCCTGGTGCCCGCTAGCCTGGATTGTCTCGATGGCTCGAGCGAGGTATGCCTGCAGCCTCGCAACCTCTGCGTCGGATCGGGAAATGAGTGACGATGGCAAGCCCCGCAACACTTCAATGGCAAACGCGTGGATCGTCTTCTCGATAGGTGCCAAGTACTTGGGCTTCAGCACCTCGTCGCTATGCCGGACAAAGACCTGGATCTTCTCGTGGAGTTCCTTGGGAGCGACACGCTTGATAGTGATGACAGTGGGCGCCCCGGGCCTGCCCACCACACGTTCTAACGTCATCTTGGCAACGACGCCGGGTAAGTCGAGAGCCCTGACATCAAGTTCCAGACGTTTGTTGAGATAGTCGTAGATACTGGCGCCTTCGGTAACGCCGGCAACGACCATCGCCGCTTCAAATTGCCAGAACGCCTTGTTCACGACCGAGAAAGGTAGCGTCTTGAGCTTCAAGCCGACAGGGCCACGGACATGCCAGTCCTTGACGGTCACCGCCTGCTGCATCCTGTCCAGCTGGCTGAGCATCAGCTCCAAACCACGGTTGTCGTCAACCTGCGTGAACTCGTCACCGGTTGCCTGATAGATGGGCCAGCTATGGAAAACGACGCTGTTGGAGTCGTATGTGATGACGTTGGGGTCAGCCGCGTAGATGATCTCCATCGAGTACCAGCGGTGACCGCCCTTGAAGATCCACTGACGTTGCCTGTCGCTCAGCGAGTTCAGAGCTTGGGTCAACACCTTGAAGGCATCGTTGAACGCGGTCTCGACGTTGCCCCTGCCAAAGAACTTCTTGGCCAACGCTGCAGCGTCCATGCCCCCGCTCCTGATGTCATTGGGATTTCGGGCGACCCTGAGCACCTCACCGTCACAGGTGAAGACGAGGTTCATCCCATCAAGCTTCTCGGTGACCCCCTCGAGTTTTCCAGCTGCCGCAGAGGCAAGCACTTCCTTGATCTCGCCAAAGGTGAGACCTAGGTTCTCGTAGAGGTGTTGGAGATGGCCTGCTGCGCCACCCATGGCACTACCTCGAATCGGTGCTGGTTGGTGCGGGGTTGTCGACCTTGCCCGAGCGCTTCGCTGATGACAGCTCGCTCTTCAAGCGTCCGATCAGACGTGAGTAGTTAGCCCGCGCTTCGCTACCACGCTTCTGTTTGCTACGAAAGTGCATCAGTTCCTCGATGCGGCGTTCCAGGTCGCGGATGTGCTTGGTGGATCCGTGCTTCACCCGAGAGCCGTCACTGACGTCAGCTTCCCTGACTTTTCTTTCGACGACGAGTTCGACGAACTCTTTCAGGGTTTTCTTCGGGCTTGGCATCCTGCTTCATCTCCCGCTCGGCCTTGTCAACAGCGCCGTTGAGGCTACCCCATACATACATCCGAACGTGGTCGTCATCCAGGGTCTGGTCACCCGTGAGCCCATAGTGCTGGCGCAGCTTGGCGATGAACTGGGGTGACATTTCAACCTCCAGCACGCCGCCTTGGGGCAAGGTGATGCTGCGTTTTTCAGCGACCTTGTCAGGCGGGAGTTGGGGGTGGTTGCTCATGTGGGAACAGTAACCCATTCCCAAACAAGTGTTTCACTTACGTCTTTTCGGGACGATGGGTGAGGGCGGTGTGGTGTCTTCCTCGGCTCCCGCACCAGCCGGTGCAGGACCGCCAGCGGGTGCAGCGGGTTTCGGTGATGCCTTGCTGGTCTCGCCGGGCCCCTTGATGACATTGGGCTTCTTCTGGATCGTCTTGGGCTCGTTGCCCTTTTCCATGTTGACGTCAGCGGGTTGTGCGTCAGGCGAGACAGCGGCTTGGCCGGGCACCTCTCCTGTCACGATCTGGCTGATCCCCTGGAGGAATGACATCAGGGCCACGCGCTCGGGCTTCTTCAGCTTGGCAACGTAAGTGTCGATAGCTTGTGAGACTGCGCTGTCCTTGAAGGACTTGCCGCTGCGGATCGAGTTCAGCTTCTCGACGATGTCCTTGACACTGATGTCGCCACGCTTCAGCTTATCAGCGGTGTCATCAGCGGGCTCGACCTGGTCATCCTTGTCAGGCATGTTGTCGGGCATCGGGCTCTCTGCATCCTCGGCGCCGCCACCCGCCATCGCATCATCCCCACCAGCGTCACCGCCCCCGCCGTCGAACAGGCTGTCAACGTCACCGCCCAAGTCCGGTTCTGAAGCAGGCTCATCAGGCTTGCCCGCCACAGAGCTAGCTGTCTTCAGCTGCTTCTCCTTCTCAGTCAACGCTTTGTGCGCCAACGAGCTCTTGTAACCCGTCTCAAAGACGTGGCCCAGGTATGCTCGCAACGACTTTCCGCTGTCGATCTTCACCGTACGTTCGTCTGACATCACCGGCCTCCCCATCGTGTCTTGTTCATCGGACGGTCCTGGATGCGAGCCGCGCGCCGGCGTTGCGGGTTGTCCTCGGTCTTGCGATCGATCTTCTGGCGCTGGTGTTCATCAACAACGATGCGGTCCATGAACTTGTCGAACTCCGTCACCTTGTTTTCGAATTGCCTCTCACCTGGCGGCAAGAAAGACTTTGAAAGATCGTAGTCTTCGTCCCTATCGACATGACCGCCTTCCTCTTCTGGGCAGCCCATGCCTGGGATGCACGGGCCATCGTGGCCGTCACGGCCCCCGCAACCATAGCAGATCGCTTCGTCAGGAAGCTCCATGTCGAGGTCTTCGGGACCCTCTAATCCTGTGCGTGGTGCCATACCGGGCATGATCTTCTCCTGTGATAACTAGGAGGTTCGAGTCACCGTGCGGGGCGCTTGAGACCAAGGCCCAGGACGCACAGACCGTTCCTGACGTCCAGATGGTCCATCCGTGCCGCCTTGATCAGGAAGGGACCCGGAGCCTTGATGACACGATCGCCATAGTGCAGCTCGTAACCCTGGAAGACAAGCTGTGCCGCTGACACGACATTGAATGCGTCTTCGAGCGTTACCTTGAACTCTAGCTCGGGTTCGACATCGAACAGGACTGACTGCAGGTGACCGACAACCGCGGTGCCCTTGCCCGAACCAAATTGGATGTTCGCCACGACGGTGACAACGGAACCCTCGAGCTGGTCAGCTGCTTGGACGATCGCCTCGTCTTCTAGCTCCGCAGGGACCTGGCCCCTGAGGACCTCGCTCATCAGGACTTTAGACGTCTCCGGTTGGATCCTCGTCTCCATCCTCGAATCCTACAACAACGTTGGGCCTGGAGACGAGGTCTTTGAAGACACAGTCAGCAAACCGAGCGTATTCCTTGTCTAGCTCGGTCACGCGTTCAGCGGTCTTGGTCTGCACCCTGAGGCTCACTTCGCCCTCATCGATCCTGATCTGCGCGTTGTGCTGGACATCACGCTCGTGGGCTAACAATGCGATGACAAACTGGTCACGTTGGTCGCCCTCGCGGAACGTGTAGGTCTTGTAGAGGGCGCCGTCAGCTTCGTGCCACCTGTCCATCGGGATGATGGGCGCTTGGGGCGTACGCGCTCTGATGGGCAAGCCACCGAGCTGCATCGGGCGCTGCGCTCGTTGGATGAACTGTTCGTTGAGTTGCGTTAGCTTGGTCATCAGTTCTTTTGTGAGCCGGGCTCGTCTTCTGGGTATGTGTTATCAATTGTACCCTCTTGCCAGTGTTCTCGGACAGTCATTGACGTGTCTGTAACGATCCACGCGCCAGGCGAGCTTGGAATGAAAACGGCGAGGATGACTTTGTCCCCTGGCTTGAAACGCGTCTTTTTGATGGGCTGGAATCCGGTGGGATCCATGTCAGCCGCGAGATCAGGGTAGCTGATCATAACGCTTGACCCGGCATCGTAGCTGTCACCAAACGCATGTTCGACTGTCGTTATTGCGGTACCCTTGATGAGGGGATCGCCGGCGGGCAAGACGATTGGGCACCCGTCAGCTTCACCAGGATCATTTTCAATCTCCTGCTTGTCAGTGATGTGCGTGCCAAGCAACGTTGCCATCTGCTGGGCGGCAGCATGGCACGCTTGTTCGTTGCCTTTGACAAACCAAGCACAAAGATCACCTTCCCAGTCAAACATGCACGTCATGAACTGGCCTTTTGCGGCTTCCGCAATCAGAGCACGAAGTTGTCTTAGAGTAGTTTTCATCCCAACATCACATCTCCCACTCGTCGCCCGTCCATTTCATGTCGCTGCCACCGCCAGCGAGATTCGCGACGGCTTCATCGTCATAGAAGTGAAGAACGTATCCGGGGAAATCGGACAATGCATTTTCATAGTATGGGCTATCAAAATCACCGAACGCTTGCAACGACCAACGGCACTGATCAGGTGAAAGCAACCCAGGCTCTTGTGGGTCCCAATCTCCCGTCTCTTTGGCGGCTTCTACGTTATCTTTGTAGAGTTCCAGTGCAGAAGCCCATGCTTCAGGAAAGAACTGCATGACCTGGTCAATTGACAATGGCACGGTATGCTGACCGCTACTAATGTCTGGCTTGAGGGCTTCTTGAATCAGCTTCTTGAGCTTACCGATTGTTGTTTTCATCCCAGCACCACAACTCCACCAACGACCGCTGCTTCCGTGAAGCTGCTGCCATGTGTCCAGATCCGACGGTCACGGTCGATGACACATGACCCACCCTTGTATGACATGTCACGTTCAGTGCCCACGCGGTTGCTGACGACCACGTTTGCGCGTGTCTCCTCAACCAGCTCGACCCAAGCGTTGTCCGGGTAACCGTACGCAGCGCCCCAGTTCGTCAGCAGGGCGATGGTGTCAACGCTGCCCAGCTTGTAAAAACGCTGTGTTGTTGCATGGTGGATGTACGACTCACGGTAACGGTTCGATGCGTCTCTGCAGATCAGGACACCCAACCTTCCCGCGGGGGTGATGATGACCGGAGCGGGTGCCTCGCTGGGCTGTGCCCACAGGTTGTCGCTGCCATAGAGGTTGTGCTTCTGGGCGTTGCCCGCCAACCCGTTGGGTCCCACGACGGCGGCTGAGTTGTACAGCTTTCCCTCACAGAGCTCGGTGTAACCGAAGACGACGTAGCAACCAAACTTCCGGGTGATAGCTTCGAAAGCACAGGTTTGGTAACCATCACGTGTCTGTGCGACCTCGACGGCTTCACGGGGCGAGTGCAGGTTGTAACCCCCGATACAAGTCTCGGGCAACACGACCAGCATCGCGCCCTTGGCTGCAGCTTCGAACGTCAGCTCGAGCGCAGTCGCCAGGTTCTCTTGGACCCGCCCGAGCTTGGGCTCGTACTGGACCGCAGCGACAACCTGTGTCTGTGGGATCGCGGTGACAAACTCCATCACTTCTTGCCCTTCTTGGGAGACTCCTTGATCACGTTGGACCACTTCTCTCCGTTTGGCATCTCAACGATGAAGATGCCCTTCTTACCGTGACGGTGGACGTTGACCTTGGTGCCCGCCCTGTACTGCGTCTTGTTTGGGTTCGTTGGCCGAGCCTCGACGCCGTCAGCGATGACGTACGGTCCCTTGTTATCAGCCATGACCATCGCGGCGGCTTCAGATAGCAACGGGCTCTTCGCTCGCTTGCTCTCGTCAAACCCGCTCCAGTCAACAGCAGCTGACTTGCCCGATGCCATCTTGACATCCTTGCTCTTGCCCGGGCGACCCACTGGCTTTGACGGCTTGCTTGGGTCAGCTGCAACGCTCTTGCCGCTGATGTTTGCAGGGTCATCCTCGTCAAGCTGTTCATCGCCCTCGCCCAACGGGTCCTCGAGATCTTCGGGCTTGGCTTTCATGTTGCGACGGATAGTGTTGTGAAGGTACTCACGGAAACCGTCCAGCTCACGGACGATGTCTGGGTGGTCCTTCATCAGCTGGACATCAGCCGCGGTCAGCTCACCCGTCTTGTTCAGCATGCCGATGTAATCGTTCATTGCCGTCAAGACCAGGATCTCACGGTCATCTTCCGGCAGCTCATAAAGGAACTTGAACCGCAGCAACGCCTTGTCGACGGCTTGCTTGGCGCCTGACACCGACATGCCAGCTTCTTTGGCGATGTCCTCAAATGAAGCAGCGCCGACCTGGCCCAGAGCTCCGATCTCCTGGTGAGCGTGCTTCGGCTTCTTCTCAGCCTCTTCATCACCACCCTCTTCGTCTGGGAGATGGGGTTCTTCTTCAGCCGCGGGCTCCTCCTCGTACTTCTCGACAGATGGGCCCAACGTCTTCCGCAGGTCTCCGACAGTCTTCTCGTGCCGCTTCTGGTATTCACCACCGTGAACGCCCATCGGGATCTTCTTTGCGACCACGTTGTTCGGGTTCGTGGCGGGCGACAAGTCTTTCTTCTCCTTGCCAGCTTGATCCAGGTCCGCCTCAGTCAGGCCACGTGCTTCCAGGATCGCCTTGCGGATGCGTGCCCGCAGCATTTCTTCTACCTTGTTCGTCGTCGGCATCTTGCCCTCGTGTTGTTCCTTGTCTTTGCCGCTGTTGCCAGCGTTGTCGATCGCTTCTTGGCTACCGGCCACCATGGCTGCCTGGGTCGCAGCATCAATCTCGTCTTTTTCGCTACGCCTGTCAAGTGCAGTCTTGACCGCGGTGAACACCGCCGGCATGTCGGTGTCAGGCAGGTTCTTGACCAGCTGCTGGATCGCCACTCCGAACTCTGTCTTGTCCTGTGGCGTGAAGTTCGGGTTGACGGGGTCAGTCACAGCGACGGACGGGTCGGTGATGGGATTGATCTTAACAGCCGGGCTCTCGCCCTCGCCTGACCATCCCGTCGAATCCAGGGCTTCGCGCACCATCTCCCGGAGCGCTTTGTCGCTGATGACGACCTTTGTCACTTCAGCCTCCCGACACTGGGTTCTTCGCGTTTGAATCAACCCAGTGACGTCCGAAGTACAACGTCAGGATCGGGATGAAGTATGCACCCGCAGCCGCGGCGTCAAAGGGCCTGAAAGAGACAGGACCTACTTTGTCAACGATCGACAGGATGTATGCGATTGACGTGATGACAAAAGCGACGGTGACGAACGTGGTGCTGACGCTCCCGTTTCCGTTGGTGTCCTTGATCCAGAACCACGATGCCTTGACCTCGGTGGGATCTGACACGGGCGTCTCACTGACCGCTTGGGCTGGCACATGTTGCACTCCAGCAGCGGGAGCCTGGGGATCGGGCGGGAGGGGCTGTGACTCGTCCATGGTTACCTCTGATGGGCACTATACCACAGCCCACCGCAGGTAAGTAGGATGCCCGGGACGTCAGTGTGTGGCTTTCGAGAGCGCAAAAGCCGTCAGGACGGTGGTAACCACCCCGCCGACGAACCCGACACCGATCCACACCCCAGCTCCAGGCCCGCCCGTGTTCTTTTTAAGCTGGTCCTGCAAGATCTGGCTCTGCTTCTGTGCATCGGTGAGCTGGGCGTTCAGGATGTTCTTGTCAGCTGTGCACGTAGTCGCTGATGAATCTAGCGCGTATTTCTTGTCAGCTGCGTCAACCTCCTGTTGGCGCTGGACCGCGAGCTGTGCTGCCGCTGCTGCGGTGTCACGTTGCGCGATGACTGATGCCACCGCCTCGGGAGAAAACAGCACCCCCGTCAAAGGAGACGCTTGCCCCTTGTTAAGCGGGTAGATGACCGGGGGCGGCGAGGGAGCCGCAGGAGCAGTCGCAACAGGTGCTGCTGGCGCGGGAGGGCTTGCCCAAGCGGGTGAGGCAGTGACCAGCATCGTGGTGACGAGCAACGCTGAGATTCCTCTGTAGATGGGCCGAGGGGGGAGGGGCCGGGGTGACTTTTTCATGTTGGACCTCATTGCGCTGGCACCTGGACGACGAACCCGAACTTCGATGCAGCGAGGTCAGCGAGCCCTTTCGCATCGTTGCCATACTTCTTGACGATCTGGCTGGTCTCCTGTGTCTGTTGCTGCTGCAGCTGAGCCTGAGCCTGGACGTACTCCTGTTGGATCTGAGCTAACTGCGTTTGGTACTGCTGCAACTCTTGCTGGTGCTGTGCCACCTCGTCAGCGCGAGCCTTGTTGACTGCCGCTATCTCCTGTGCATGTGCAGCATCAAGCTTGTTGACGATGTCAACCTGAGCTTTCTGTTCGTGCCTGACCCAGGCGTAACCCACAACGATGGCAACAACCAGCAAGATCGCTTGCCAGTGGGTTTTGAAGAAACTCCAGACAGACGTGAGCACGGGCATGTTTACCTCAGAGGATGGGATCAGTTCCGGGAATCAATTTGGTTTCTCCCCAGCTTGTTTACGAAGCTTTGCAGCTTCGACAGCGGTGGTATCTTTGGTGTCGATGACGGGCGTCTCGATGTCGGGCATCTCCATGTTCATCGAGTTCTCATTGAGCTTCTTGAAGATGACCTGCTGCATCTGCCACATCTGCTGCATCACTCCGTGGTGGACGCGCTGGTTGTGGGCGAGGACGGCAACTGCTTCCGCGACGTGACCCAGCTGCTCAGCACAAGCATGAAGACCTAGGGCTAACATCTTGACAGTCCGCGTTGCTTCGACGGCTTTGTCAAAGACGCGATCGATAAACGACACCGCATCCTCAGCCTCAGGCGGATAGTGAATCTTCATCGTCGATTTCCTCCGAATCGTCGTTTATCAAATCGTACAACGTATCAGAGTCAAGTTCATTAAGCCCACGTCGTCGGGTACGAAGCCCAGGCCTCAAACCCGTACCAGCCAGAGCAGCTCGTGCCCGTTCACGTTTCATCTGCTCGACCAGGCGAACAGCTGACTTGTTGCCCTCAGCCACGCACTTGGCAAACCACTCGAACGCTTCTTGCATCGAAGCGTCCATCTCAACCAGGGTCGACTTGAACCTGGTGTGGACGGGCTTCATCAGCTTCACGTGAACGTTGGTGCTCTTGCCCTCCACTTGTCACGCCGGCGCGCCGCCGCCTCCTGGGCCCGCCTCAGCAGAGCCGCTTGCACGAGCAGCGGGCGGTGCTGGGAATTTGTCGTCATCGACTGACTGCCTATCCTGGCCGGGGACCATGCCATGATCGTCACGCATGACGTTGTCAAACGCTTGCAGGACCTCGTCGTTGTAGTTCTTCTGCAAGAAACCACGCGCTCGGCGCATCAACGTAGCCTTGACTTCAAGCAAGCTGTCATAGTTCTCAATGAGCCTGACGACATCATCACAGAACTTGGCGACATCAACGTCTTCCATCGTCAGCTTCCCAGCGTCATCGTCACCCATCATGTCGTCAGCACCGGGAGCAGCATCATCAGCGCCCTGGGCATCCTTGTCTCCCTGGCCCGCCTCGATCAGGACTCCCTTGACCAGGTCACGCCAGTCCATCGCTTCCATCTGTGCGGCGCTGCCGGGACCCTGGAGCGAGTTGTCTGTCTTCTTGGAATCGGTCTCGTACTGCATCAGGTACTTGTCGACCTGCTCATCCAGCGAGTCACCGCTAGCGCCCGTCACGTGTGCCTGGCTGTCATCGGGCGCTTCCTCAGGAGCCTCCTCGAGGACACGAAGGTAAGTGTCCATCCGACCGCGTTTTGCTTCGGACATGATCTGACGGAGATCACCCATCCTTAATCGCATCATGAGCCCCTCTTCTGTCCCTGGCCCATCACCTGTGCCAGCTCCTCAGCCTTCTTGAAACGTTCTTCGATGACATCGAAGTTAAGCTCTTTCATCATCGCAACCAGGTATGACTCCTTGTCGGTCTGGTAATCTTTGAAGTACGAGTGCTCGTGCATGTCAATGACGACCAACGGGTAGAACCCGAGCATCACGTCTTGTGAGTTGTTGCTGACCATCGTGTTGATGTAGCGTTGGAGGTACATGTGATAGCCGCAGACAGCCCATCCCTGCCCGCTGCCCATCGCGCAAGCCATGAAGTCTTTCTGCCAGTCGTTGAATGTTCCAAAGTCACGTTCTAACCTCAGGTACGTCATCGAGTCCATGTAGACTTCGCTGTGAGGATCGAAGCAGTTGGCAAAGTACAGCTCGTGAAGCCACACTGCATTGAGGTTGTATGTCTCATCCAGCTTCAGGCTACGGTAATCGCTGTGCTTGCTGTCGGCTTGCGCTCGTTCTGCGGTGTCGAGCTCGCTGCTGACGCGGTTCAGCGTCTCGATGTGGCCCTTGTAAAGAGCCTCGTGAGCGTCCTTCGTCTTCTGTGACGCAAACTCGGTCACCTGACTGTACTGCTTGGGTTGCGCGACGTACGCCTCGTCAAGCGGTTCGGGTCCCGGGATCTGCTTCTTCAGCGACTCTTTGATGATGCCAGCGAGGTCAACACCCTCTGCAAGACCCAGCAAGCCGTCACCTGTCTTTCCGTTCGAGCTCATGGCCATACTTATCAGGTGGGTCGGGCGCAGGACATGACAGAACAGCTCCTCAGGCAGTTCATCAAGGAGACTCTGGACAGTCTCGACCTCGACCAGAGCCTGGTCAAGAAGGATGACACTGACGGCAAGCCCGTCATTCGCAAACTAGTCACCTTCAAGAAACGTGGCACACGGTTTCACAAGGGCGACAACCTGAACACTGACATCAACATGGATGGTAACCTCGTCGTTGATGACAGTGAGATCTGGGAACCCGATATGACCAAAGAGAAGGTCAAGACGGGCCGGACCGTCCACCGAGTAGCGTAAATAGCTGGCCTCGGATGACATCGTCACGGATGTCGTGAGCAAACTTGACGCATTCCGGGTCCTTGGAATGAGCCTCCTGGTCCTCGTAGGCCTCATCGCACCCACACGGAGAACCGTTGATGTCACGGGTGCCCCCGTTGCAACAGTTGTTACCACAGTCGGCGCAGATGACCATGTCACACTCGCAACCGAAACAGTATGACAGGGTGTGACGAGACGGGCGTGCCATGGGTCAGACTGTAAACTGTCCAGCTTTGAATTGTTTGTCAGTCACTCTTATCAACTTCAAGTTATTCTTGTGGAACCACTCGTCCTGTCGCCTATCGATCTGGTACTTCAACAGGATTGTACGATCGCGTGGCGTCTTGAACCTCATAATCTCTTCCAGCGAGCGGTCAAGCCCGTGCCAGTACTCGCCGTCAAACTGCACGTAGGTATCGATGCTCTTAACGTAAAAGTCGATGGGCCACTTGTTGACGACAACTTGACGTTCTACGTTGCCGAACTGTAACACGAGCCACTCGTAAAACGCATCTTCACTCTTGGAGTTGAAGTACGAACCGTTCCGTTTCATCGTCTCATGACGTTGTCGGCACTTTTCGGGCGTGTTAGCTAGAAAATGTACTTCAGGAAGCGAGAGAACTGATTTGACACCAAAGCGTGCTAGTACGGTCGCTTGTTGCTTAGCAACAACATCAGGTTGAACTCTTGCCTGCGTACACAGTTCTCGATGTTCAGCTTGCGAACACTTACATGAACAGAAGTGTTGTGGTTGGCTCTCATATCCCGACGAGAAGTTTGTTACGAATCTTCGACCACAGTGATCACACTGAACTTCCAGCTTTTGAAGAGGCTTACGACGACTAGGCACTGAAAACTTACGAAGCAACACGAGATCTACATATCTCCCGCGTCTAATTCGTACTCAGTTTCTAGTCCAACTCATATTCTTGTTCGAGCGTAGACTTATCGACGATGAACTTCTCGTCCTCAGGCGTCCTTAGGATGACATCCCGGGGTCCAACGCTGTCGATGGTGTAACGGATCTGACTGCCCTTGTGCTTCACCTTGAGCTCGGGCGACAGCACGTCCTTCGGGTCGTGACCGACCTTCGAGTTCATGACCATGTCGATCTGCTCGGCGAGCTGGTCAACCTTCTTCTGCCACTCCTCACGCATCACACGGAGGACGTCTGCTTCTGTTAGCGGCTTCACGACAGTAACTATCGCCGGGCCAGAGCTTGGTAGATGGCTTCCTGCAGGGTCAACACCTCGACCCCAGCGCTTTTCAGGAGATCGATCCCATCAGTGATCCGATACGGGATCTCATAGACGACTCTGGCAATCTCCGCGTTGACGATCAGCTTCGCACACTCCTTGCACGGGCTGTTCGTCACGTACATGTGCTTCGGTCTGGCAAAGTTGTAGTCGCACTTGACGAGAGCGTTGACCTCAGCGTGGACAGTGCCGCTCTTCCCGCGTTCGAGCGATTCAACGTGATTGGGACCGCCCTTCCACATCCCGTTGTACCCTACGCTGAGCATCTGCGTGTTGTTCGACGAAACGACGATCGCTCCCACTTTCAATGCCGGGTCGATCGAGCGCAAAGCGATTGTCTTTGCGACCTGCATCCAGACTGACGGCCAGGTCGGACGTTCGGGTTCCTTGTCCTCAACGAGAACAGTCAAGCAGAACTTGCACGTCTGCCCACCGGCATCATTCTCCACCCAATGATGGAAGATGTCTTTGGTGTTTGCTAGACACGCTTCGTTTAGGTTTCCCATCAAGCCCCCACCATGGATTGGAACAACTCGCTCTCAAGGCGATGGATTTCCTGGCCTAGCGCTTTGCCCGAAAACCCCTGTGCCATCAGGGGCTCACCCCTGAAAGGCTCAGAGCCCAGGTACCGCAAGAAAGCATCGAACTCTGCGTTCGAGGGCATCCCGCGAGCACGAACGTACTCAACGTACATCGTGAAGGCGTCATCTTCTGACATGCCCAGGGCTTTCTCGGCCTTGCGGAGCTTCAGAGCGGTGTCCTTCGTGATGTTACGGAGCCGGAGCAAGAACGTGACTTGCGCGACCTCGTCAACCGAGTACTTCAGGTGAAGCAGCTTTTTCCCCAACGTCTCAAGGTTCTCATCATCCAAGATGAGAGCTAGCACGACCGGGACGGTGTTGGAATCGACCCCACGCGTAGACACGAGGTTGTCCAGGTACGTTGACACTTTGAGCCCGGGCAGCACCCGATCCCACAACCCCAACGACGTCATGAGGTTCATCAACCGTTGTGGTTTCTCAGCTGCTACGATCGACTTGACAAGCTCGTCCCGGACCCGTTCAAACGAGACGCCATCAAGGTTGTTGTCACGCTGAATGGCTGCGAACGTTTCTTTGGAGATCTCAAAGCCGAGCTTGACTGCGAACCTGATGGCTCGCAACACCCTGAGCCTGTCTTCGGCAAACCTGTCCTCGGGACGTCCAACCGTCCTGATGACCTTGTGACGAATGTCATCGAGCCCGCCGACTAGGTCAACGACCTCTTGCGCGGTGATGTCATAGAACAGAGCGTTGATCGTCAGGTCCCGACGTTGCACGTCTTCCTTGATCGTCGCGAAGCGTACCTGTGGGTGGCGACCCGCGCTCAGGTCCTCACGGAACGTTGCGATCTCGTACTCCTCGGAAGGAGACCCATCGTGGGTGTACGTCCTCGTTCGGATGACGCCGAAAGCCTTGCCGACTGCATCCGTTAGCCATCGTCCCGTGGTGTGGAGCAAGCGCTCCACTTGGTCAGGAGTGGCATCAGTTGCGAGGTCGAAATCCTTGGGCTTCTTGCCCATCACCGCGTCACGCACTGCACCACCGACCAGGTGCAGTGCGTAGCCATTCGTATGAAAGAGCATCGCCAGCGATTTGACATCGCTGTGCAAGTCAATCTTGAGAGGCTGACGGACTACCATGCGGTCATCCTACCATCGTTGGTGGTTGGTTTTCACTCTTTCGCGATGTTCGCTCGTTTGTCAACGGCAAGATGGTGGCGAAAGCAACGCGGCTCATAGAGCTCCGCGCCACCGACCTGGATCTCCTCGCCGTCTGTCTGTTTCTTGTGAGTGTAGAAAGCGTCACGCCCACATTCAGTGCAGACCGCTGCACATTTTTCGACATGCGTTGCCCAAGCCATCAGCTTCTCGACCTCGTGGAATGGCTTGCCCAGGTATGACAGGTCCAACGTTGAGACCACGACATCGATGCCGAGCTGGTAAAGGTAGATCAGGACGTCGGCGACGCCCGGGATCATGAACGCTTCGTCAACGGCAACCACCTCGGGCATCTGTTCCGCTTCCGCAAGCGCGCCCAAGATGTCTGACCCCTCCTTGACAAGGGTAGCATCGTGTTTCCAGCCCGAGTGACTGACAACCTCAGTGTTGCTGTACCTGGCATCGATCGCGGGCTTGAAGACCTGGATTCGCTTGTGTTGGTACTTGGCACGCTCAAGAGCGAGCAACAGTTTCGTCGTTTTTGACGAGAACATTGCGCCCGCGAAGACCGTCAGCGTTGGGTTCTGCCCGCTCATGCGAACCTATGTTCCAGGATGACGAAGGGAGCGCGGCACACCGAGTCATACCTTGCTGCAGCCTCAAGGGCTAACGTGATTCGTTTCTTTGGGTCCATTTGCATGTCTCTTGTCGCGTACATTGCCCCGTTGGCAACTTGCGCGCCCACACCGATGCAACAGTAATCATCCTGAGGACAACCAACATCAAAATCTTCTTCGATGGAATAGAGCTTGCCGTTGTATCCCACCAGCAACCCAACCGAGTGAAACTCTTCTTCGTCTTCCCTCTTCAGAGATCCTTTTTCCTTGTGCAACTCTCTGACAGCATCGATGAAGTTGATGACCATGTAAGCCATGTCATCGTGCTTCTTGGGCTTGTCAGGTGCTTCGAAAGCGTACCGCAACAGCTGTCCCACACGGAAGCTTCCCGCAAAACCTATGATGAAGTCACCGTTGATGAAGACTTTTTCGTCAGCCCGGCCGAGAACAGAGGTGCCTTTCGTATCGGATGCCAACGAATCAGCACCCATATAGATCACGCCGTTCTCGACCAAGCCAACGATACAGGTCATGGACTCAGTTCCGGTTCTTCACCACCAGCGTATCGAACGGTGGAGCACAGCCTGCGTTCTTGGTAGAAGCTTCGAGTGCCATGAGAACACGCTTCTTGGCGCCGCCCCACATTTTCTTGGTCGCTTCGAACGAACCGAGCGCCAGCTTGCTGCCGCTGCCGACAGAAGCAAACTTCTCATCGCCTTCGACCAGCTGAAAGTTACCCTCGAGCGTGTAGAGATGGCCACGATAAGCGACCAACATCGCGCCTTCAAAGCAGATCTCACCGTTACCGCCGAATGGGCTGTTGTCAGGACCCGCTGCGTCGAGCTTCTTGAGGCCCTCGCGGATCGCTGGAACTAGCTCGGTCACTAGGAACTGCCTATCATCGCCGCCTGCCTGGATGGGCAGCTCGATGCCATGTTTTAGCGCGTCCATGACCTTGGGCAGGCCGCAGACACCAAAGCCCACATCGCCCTTTGCAAAGATCTTGGGCTCCTTGAGCAAGGTCCTATTGAGACCGCCATCCGTGGCCGCCCGATCTCCGCCGAGCCACACCTTGTTCCCATCAACCAAACCGACTATGCAGGTCATGACTTGTTCTCCGAGCTTGACTTCTTGGTGTCCTGTTCACCGGCAACGTACGACGACCAAGCGATCAACGTCATCGCGTTGAATGCTTCGCCAGTGTAGCCGAGTTTCTTTGCTGCCTTGATCGCTTTCGTGATCGACGAAGCGAGTGTATCACGCCAAACAGTGTTGTCTTCGCTCATTAGTCATCCTTCCTTTGTGTTGTACGGCGAGTCTGGGTAGAGTTCACGGTATTGTGACTTGGATACGGCGATCTCTCCCGTCTTGGTAAAATGGTCTACCAAGTAGAAGTGTCGCTCGTAGACGTGGAGACTGCCTGCGCTCCAGTGAATGTCACCCTCAGGCAACTGGAGATCCTTGGCAAGGTTGGCAAGGACGGTATACTGCCAGGCTCGATCGTTCTTGTAACCCAGAACCGCGTCATTGGATCGCATCTGGACCACGGCATGAAGAGCACCATCACGGACTAGGTACTGTACCGCGTTGGTGCACATGAAGTCGCTCCGGCCATCGATGTTGTACTCCTCCCACATCGAGGGACGGGTGTAGATGACAACAGCCCTCCGGCTCTCCGGGTTTTTCTTGAGCTCGGCCAGCACTTTTGTGTACTGGCCACCGTTCTCTGGGCTGTAGGTCGTCCACCCGTAGTTGCTGTTGATGGTACCGTCCTTAGAAGCGACAGCTTTCCACACCGTGGGTGCCCCGCCCGGGATGTCATTGACGTTCCGGCTCTGGCTCATGTACCACATCTCCTCGCGGTGGATGTAGTCCCAGTCAACCTTGCCGAACAGGGCGTCGTCCGAAGCGATGAAGTTAGCCCCAACGATCTCAATCGTCCTCTTGCCAACCAGAGAGGTCATCGACGCTTCCCGGTTGACGCTAGTGAATTTCTCCTCGGCAAGAAGAGAAGCGAATTGGTCCCTGATCGACTGCGTTGAATTGTAGAGCGTCATTTGTTAAGCTTCATCTTTCCGACCCAATCCCAGTTGTCTTCGTACCATTTGACGGTCCGATCCAGACCCTCCCAGAACCTGACCAGTGGGACATATCCTAACAACTGTTGTGCTTTTGTCACGTCGGCTTGGGTGTGCATGACATCGCCGGCGCGCCAGGGCGCGTTGCAGACCTGAGCACCTGGATAACGCTTGCCCAGCTCGATGATGATGTCACGGTTAGTCGTTCGGTCTCCACATGCTACGTTGATGCACTCAGCATTGAGCAAACCTGATACGTTTCCAGCCTTGACACACGCATCGACAACGTTGTCAACGTAACACATGTCGCGGCTCTGGCTGCCGTCGCCGTCGCTACGAAGAGGGATGCCCTTCTTGATCGCTGTCAACCAGGCTGACACCGCGGTTGAATACGGGCTGTCACCCAGCTGGTTGGGTCCAAAGACATTGAAGAAACGCAAACAAACGCTGTCAAGCTTGTAAAGATCGCGGTACAAGACCAGGTAATCTTCAATGATCGACTTCTGAAGAGCATATGGTGACTTGGGGTTCTTACGCTCGTTCTCGCTGGTGGGTAGTATGTCAGCCCCACCGTATACCGACGAGCTAGACGCGAAAACGAACCGCTTGACGTTGTCCCGACAGGCATCCATCAACGCCAACGTCCGGGACACGTTGACGTGGTTGGTTTCTAGCGGGTGCTCGACTGAGTACGACACCCTGGGAACAGCCGCCAAGTGAAAGATGACATCGTACCTGCCCTGCTTTATCTCGTGCAATACATCAGCATGAGCAAAATCTTTCGTGATTACCGCCTGGCCATGAGGTACAAACTCCAGGTGACCGTTGGACAGATCGTCAACAGTGTCAACATCCCACCCTTCGTCCAAGCAACGCTTGACAAGGTTCGATCCGATGAAGCCCGCGCCGCCAGTGACAAGGACGTGCATGAGCGGATCATAACCCGCCCGCCGTCCAAAGTTTCAGTACCGCGTGGTGTCGACCCAAGCACCGTCGGCAGGAACCCACTGCCACGGTGGCATGTCTTCCTCTTCGCTTGGTTCACCCTCGGTTGCCATCAGAGCCCAAGGAACACCATCAACAACAATCGATGGGTCATTTTCGTCGACCGCTTCAAGGACGTAAAAGTACGTGAGATCAGCAGGAGCATCAGCAAGAGCAACAACGGCTTCAGGCACCATCTTTTCTAGCTCTTGAAGGGTGAATGCCTGCATGTGATGCAAGCCCTCAGACAACACCTTCATGGCATCGTTGACGTAATAGTCGAGGATGTCGGCTTCGACCTTGTTGGATCCTGCTTCCTGGACTGCGCTGCTCCAGCTCGTGAAGGTAGTGTCCCACCCATCACTGTCATCTGTGAACCGGCGACCGATCTTAGCCTCGACAAGACGTCGAAACTTCCGATGATCATCAATGATCATTTCTTCATTCAGTGCGCGTTCGATCTCCTCACGCACCAGGGCCCTTAGCGACTTCTCATCCATGTCAGGTAAGTAGGCCCATCCTGCGCATGGCGGCGGGAGTTGTTGCCTCGTAGGAGCACCGCTTCCTGATGACTTCCAACAGCTTCTGGTTGATGTTGTGACGGGCATTCTCCCGTGATGGACACTGAACACGCCCAATCGACCTGTCAAGCAAATCAACCAAATTGATGAGATTTACTTCACCCAGCACGTATTGGCTCACCCCAGCCTCCTCAGCCAGGCTCGAATACTCGTAGTTGTCGAGCCACAGTGGCATGCATCCCAACTCGACGCATTCTCGAGCAGCTGTCCCGCCATACGGATCCTTGTTATAGAGGCCCAGAGCGATGTGGGAGTTCCGTGCCACGTACTTGTACTCGTCACGGTTGAAAGTGTCATCCGTCAGCTTGACGTAGCCGTTGGCCCCACATTTCTCTTCGAGCTCAGCGTTAGAGAACTTGAAATTTGGATTGCCACACACTACGACGTAGTCCCGTCGCCGTTGTCGCAGCTGGGGAAGGATATCGAACATGAACTTCATACCGTTGGTATAGTCGCCGCTCGACGGAGAGATCCGATTGGGGAAGAACAGGACGCACTTTCCCTCCGTCTTGGCTTTCCATTCCGCCGCAGAAAAACGGACGTTCTTCATGTCAGGTTCCAGCAACGTCTCCGCCGAGGAGTACCCGTCGTCCCAGGGCATTGACTTGGCACGAACGTCATCAACCACGTCCTGGGTGAACCACTTGCCCATGCTGTCAAAGAACTGCAACATCGCTGACTCGCACTGCCAGAAGTTGTAGTCGGCCCGGAGTGCGGCTTCACACTGGCCAAGCCACAGTGAACACTCTTGCGGGAACTTGGGGACTTCAGGCACATCTACAAAGTGGGAGTGGACGTAGAACTTGGGTTGGTAACCACCGTTGATGTGAAACATCGCCTTGAAGTTACGAAGGTGCATCGGATCATTGATGTAGACCGCGTCGTACTTCAACTCTGGGTGCTTTTTGTGATTGTGGATCCCGATGCTCAGGGAGACCTTGTTGAAGTTGAGATCGTACCTGGTCGCCAGCGCGTTTGCCATTACTTCGTGCTGGATATAGTTGAGCCGGCCCCGGTCTTCTTTGGTCGGATCGACATAACCATAGAGGCAATGCCAGTCAAGATCCGGGTTGACGATCCACGGATAATCAACGCACTGGCTAGCGTTTTCATAGTAGGTATCGAACAGCTTCGGTCCCATCACGTCGATCTGGAGATCTGGGTTGCGGCGCAACATCTCTCGCACCCGCCCCATCACCATCTGCCACCCGCTGTCGCAAGCCAGGTCAAACTTGTTGTGTTTGTAGTTGATGTTACTCAGCTGAGTCTGGACTAGCAGGCGCATGCTTGAACCTTTCCCTGATGTCGGCGTGGTGTTCATCGCAGTGTGCACGTGCCTGCTCAAAAAGCGCAACTAGGATGCGACGCAGTTTCCTGTTGTCGTCGAAAGTCAGGTCTTCAATGATTTCCCTGGCGCAGTGCTCAGCCCACTTCTCCTTGTTGAACGTGACCTCACCGTACTGATCATCGATCACCCATGACCCGGGCGCTGCGGCTTTTGACCTGAACTTGGTCTTGAAGGTGATGTGACCGCTCGACCAATCCTCGAAGCCAGGAACGCACTCCTTTCGAGCGTCGAGCATGTGGAACTCGACGCCCATGATGAAAGCGCTCTTGCTCATGTCGTGCTTCGCTTCAGGTTCTGTCTCAGCCACTCGGTACACTCCTTACCATGTGCGATGCTCTCGAGAACGTCGTCTTGGGCACGGTGCGCTTGGGCTTTCTTGAGCTGCGGCATTCCCATCGACCGGCAGTACAGTTTCAGCACCGAGACGTCATAGCACCTGACATCGTTCTCACGGAACTCGAACCGCGTTGCTACCCTAGGCATGTGGACTTTCATGAACTTGTAATCAAAACGGATGCTAGATCCTCCCATGACGGGTCGTTCGTCTGGGTCACCAACAAGCGGGACAACACGAAGGAGGTCTTCCTCAACGTCCCGTACCTGTTTCGCAAGCCACGACGAACAGTCAGCAAGCAGACCGTTCTTGGTGTGCATCTCCAAGACGATCGGTCTCAGATCAGATGGAATCCACGGGGCCAACGGCATCACTGCATGGTACACGGGCCTGGCGTTGAAGGGGTCGTTGAAGTCCGCGACGGACACCGCGAGCTCCAACGGCTTGTCTTTGTCAGGATCGATGCCCGTTGACTCAAAGTCAAGCCAGAAGATCTTCATGCGTTTCTCAGCGCAGCTGTCAGCAAACCGATCAATGGTCGCAACGTTTGTCCCGTACGCGCTGCCTCTTTCCCACCGCGACTGAGCAGCGCATCTAAGGATAACGCCATTGCTCGAGCTTCATCGTGGTCGAGCTCAATGGTGACTGTCTTCGCCAACCGCTTGGGATCAGTCTTAGCGTTCTCCCAGATGCCCAAGCAAGTGGGACACCCATCGGGATACTTCGCTGTCTTCATCGGCATCCGACGTGCCTGGTACTTCGGGTGTTCTTTGCACTTCATCAGACCACCCTGTAGATGAAATAATGAACGTCATCGAGCTCACGTTGGAGGTTCTCATCGTCAACGTTGAGCTTCAGGAGCTTGCATTTGGTCCATGACGCAAAGTCCATGTACGCATCATGGATCTGCTGGAGCGTCTCCCCCTTGACGGTTGGGTCAAGATCATCAACGATCTTTGAGTAATCTGTACGGCAAGCAAGGATGATGCGAGCGTCGAGCTTGGCCCACTCTTCGTCGAGATGCCTCAGCATCCTGTCGTCAGTCACCCGGCCGAACGTCTTGCTGTAAGCATACTCGCATGGGTAACCACGATCGAAGATGACAGACTGGCCTGTTTGTTTGAGCAGGTCCATAACCCGGGGGTCAGCATACCGCAGCTGTTCTAGGAACAGCTCACGTTTCGAGACCCGGCTTGACAAGAAAGCATCGTGCTCGCTCGACGCCTTGAAGTAAGGGATGTCGGTGACCCTGGAGAGGGCCTTGCTTATCTCTGTTTTCCCAGACATGTCGGGCCCAACGAAGAAAACGATGCGTTGCCGTCCCACGTACATGGCTCTATCCTAACCTACCGCCCTGCAAATCGATACTTAGAGAGTCATGAGGGTCAGTCTGGGCGTCCTGAGGGACTACGTCTCCAACCTGTTGGTTGAGAATCGCATCGATGATGCACGTGAAAAATACCCCGACATCGAAGAGGATGTCTTCCAAAACCTCGTCGCGAACCAACCCGGCGGGTCGAACAACAAGTACCTGATGTGGTCAGCCAAGCAGGTTGACGACGAGGTAATGCCTGAAGAGGTCATCATGGCCATCAGGTTGTTTCACGACAACGTTCACCGTCTCAAGCAAAAGGACATCAACCAGTACGAGAGCGTCGAAGCCCTCGACACCGCCATTGACGAGCTCCAGAAGAACAAGAGCAAGAGCCAAGAAGCCAAGCAAGCGAAGGCTGACACCCAGGTCATCTACAACGACGACAACTGGCTCGTTGTCCGCCCGTACACTGCTGACGCATCATGCAAGTACGGCGCAGGTTCAAAGTGGTGCATCTCGGCCACTGCATCTCGCAACTACTTCAACTCGTACTCAGAGACCAACAACAAGTTCTACTTTGTCATCGACAAGAAATCAACTAGCAACACGCCCAACTCAAAGTTCGCTATCGCTATCGTTGCAGCGGGCTTGGCTGCCGCCGGTCGCGAGATCCAGGTCTACAACGCCTCCGATAGCTTGGTGTCTCTGAACACCGTAGCTAGCGCCGTCGGTAGCAAGTGGCCTGAAATCTGGGAAAAGATCCAAGCTCACGTCGCAGCAAACCCGAAGACCCGTGAGGTCGAAGACGCTGAGAGAGCGACTGAAGAGCATGTTGCTGCGTTGTTGAAAGGCGAGAAGCTTAGCGACCAAGCGATGAAGAAGGTCGCCAAGAGCGGCAAGCTATCAAACCAAGTCATCAAGAAGATCCTCGGACGTTACGAGAACTACACGGGACCCACCGATTACCGTGATGAACGACAGGACATCATGAACTCGTTGTCCAGCCGCGCCAGTGAGATGGAATCTGAAGGGGCGATGGCTGTATTGAAGTGGATCTCAGAGAACAGCGCCAACAGCTATTGGCGTACTTCCTACCTCGAACGCATGTTGGCAGCCGCTCCCTTCAAACCAGAAGACTTCCGTGAGATCGCTAAGACTAACGATGAAGAGATCCTCGCTAACATCTTTAGTAACCCAGCAACTCCTGATGACGTAAAGCGAGTGATCTCTGATGCTGCAATGCGTTTCGTGTCGGAGTCAGCTACCCGAAAAGTTTACTGGGAGCTCATCAAGTCGGGTGCCATCACCAAAGAGCAGATGGCACACGCGATGGAGATGGATAACAAGAGGGGCTCATACAGGTACCTGACAAGCCAGATCCTCAACCATCCTGAAGACGTTCGCATGGAACCCGAGTTGGTCAAGATGTTAACCATCAACAACGCAGGAGAGTTCAAAAACCTGTTGCGGATCCCGAACGTCCCACACGATTTTGCTGTCAAGATCCTCAGCAAGCTGATGAGCAGCGAGAGCCTGAAGAAATACGACATGCTCGAGTTGCTCCGGACAACACCGTTGGGTCCGAAGCAGATCGAGAAGCTGTGGGCTGACTGGCCCCAAGCAACCGTCAGGACAGCGTTGCTACAAAACCCTGGGATCGGTGAGGGGAACGCTAACAAGTTCGCCAAAAGCAAGAACAGCGCGTACCGTTTTTCGGTTGCACACAACACCATCACTCCAGTTGATGCGCTCAACACACTCTCCAAAGACGAGTCAGTCTCAACCAGGTCAGCTGTCGCTGCTAACCCCAAGACATCACCCGAGACGCTGTACACGCTAGCAAAGGACCAAGCTGTTGCGGTCAGAGCGAGCGTCGCTAGCAACGCATCGTCACCGACCAACCTTGTACGTGCTCTGAAACGAGACTCAGACGACTTTGTCAGGAAAGCTGCTCGGAAGACGCTCAAAGCTTTGGACGTGACAGAAGCTTACATCGGGATGGCGATGGGCATGCGTGGTTTGCTCGTTGAAGAGCTGACCGATGATGATGTCACGCCTGACATCATGAACCCAAGCTGGCGTGACATCATTCCTAGCACCATTGACAAGGAAGAGTTTGTCGCGGTCTTTCTGTTGCAGAACAATGGTAGCGCAACGCGAGAAGAGATCACCAAAGCGTACAAGGATTGGATGGGCAGCGCTGGTGGAGCGGGCGAGCTCTGGAAGACAAACAAGTGGAGTGACCAGATCATCCGCGGCATCATGTCTCAGGGTAAGGGCTGGTTCTGGTCGCCTCCAGGCATCAACAAAGGTGCTCTGTTTCGTCTGACGCCAGCAGGTGCGAGCGCAGCTTTGGACATTATCAGGAAACTCGCTCACCTCACGAACCTATCTTCTCCCGTACAGATCACGTCTGCCAAGGCTCGACCAGGAAAGACGTACTTTGTCAAGGGCGCTGAAGAAGCCCTTGACGTCACGGGCATGGAGAAGGGTGACCTTGAGGTCGAAGAAGTTGCAGCAAACTACAACAACGAGCCCATCAAGACTGATGGGAAATACACGAAGCTGTCACCAAACCGCAGCTGGCGACAGAAGCGCCGCCAACGCAGCGTGAAGATGTTCAAGTACACCTCCCCAACAGGGGAAGTGAAGTACACTCGAGAGCTTCCCAAGGTCTCCGTCCCCAACAATGCCAAGGTACAGTTCATCAAGACATTCCACGGCCAGGCGACGAATGACAGGTATTCCACCAGCGAACCCAACCGAGCGATCGTCAAGTACAACGACAAGTACCTGCTTGTCAAGTTCCCGATGTGGGCAAAAGAGGGTGGTGCTGTTCCAGACAACTCCGAAAAGGAGACAAACGTACCGCCGCCCGTCAGGAAGTCTCCTCCACCACGTGAGCTGACGGGCGAACCCGCCGCTGCACCAGCACGAACTGGTGGGGGTGAAGCTCCCGCAGCTCCCCGTGGACCCAAAGTCGGTTACAAGATCTACGGCCGCCACCGTGGGGCTCCCGCTCACACGCGTCTGAAGGGCCAAGCTTACGCTGCACCTACAGACACCCAGTTCTCACCCGGAGAGCAAGCGACCATCCAGGTCGGTGCTGATGGCAAGCTGAAGGTCAAGAAAGTGGCTGGCGATCACGAACAGACGTGGGACCCCGTCGAGGGTTGATCACCCGCCGTGGCCGACGACGCCGTTCACGACTGCAACGGTCGAGAACACAACATCGGGTGGTAACGAGATCGTCTGGGTGTTCTGTGACAACGTCACGATCTCCTGCTCACGAGCGTCAATCTCGCTCGCCATGCTTGATGCGATCTCAGCGAGCTGGCGAAGCTGTGCGGCGGTCAAGTGCCGACTGAGGTACATCTCAGCCTTGCCGTCGCGGTAAGTCACCTGGAAGTCTTGGGTGTGAAGAGAGATCAACCCGCTCCCGGGCCCCTGTGACAGGGTGAAGTCGGGTTCGAGCGTGTGGGGTGGGCGACTCAGCGTTAGCCTTGTGTCATACGCGATGAGCATGTTTTTACTCCAAAGGTTTCATGTCAACGAAGCCCCACTGCCGTCGTTTGGGCCCGGTGATGACGATCGACCAGTTGACCTTCTGACCGGTGATGACGTTGTGAACGAACTCCGCAGGCCTGAACAGTACACTACCCGGGCCGCGCCACTTGCGTTCAGCCTGTGTCCGTTCTAGGTAACCACCCCATAACACGATCGCAACGAAAGACCACGGGTGATCGTGACCTTGCGGGTGCCACACTGGGCACCACAGCCTGTGAACAAACACCCTGAACCAGGGCGTGACCAACAACCGGTAGCGAGTGAACTCTTCGCCGACTTCGGTCCACCCGATCTCTTCGTGTGGAAAGATGTCAAACCAGCTCTTCACCACTCACCAGGCCGGCAATACGATGGGTGCTCAGGATGGCGCCGGTCCATCCCGTGCTCGACGCAAAATAATTCATGACAAAGTTTGCACTCATCACCGTAAGTGTGATGGAGGTTATGATCGTTGGGCGTGTTTCGCAGCGGCATCTCACATTGGGGACACTTGTACGTGGACGGACTAGATTGCGGAACGATTATCGGTGGCACCCACATCACGCGATCTCCTTCACCTTGTAAGCGCTGGTCGCAAACCCATAATCGTCCCGGCGGACCTCAGCCGCCATCAGCTTGAAGGGCTCGTACAGGTCCTCTCGCCCCCACACCGTGAGGCGGACTGGCTTCCCGACCGGGCCCGTGACAAACGCTTGGATGTACCCCTTCCCCTTCTTGGTCTTTTTCTGGAGCCCGGCGGTGGGCTTGCCACCCTTCTTACCCGCCGCCAGCACGGTGACGAACCAACAGAACCTGTTGTCGCCATGTTCCAGGTCTTCGATTGGGATGACTCCCATCTTGTCAAGCTTGCTGAGCATCGCCTGCTCAAACATCTGGGTCGGGTCCGAAGTGCCGAAGTAAAAGGCGTTGAACTCAACCCGTTCACGGTTCGTCCACTCGTCTCGGGCGTCGGTCTCGGCGAGGGCTCTCGCCAGCTCGTAAAAGTTCTTGCGCCCCTCGTGCGGGTCCTTCTTGGTTGACCGTCGGATCAGGGCCGCGTGTTCACGGACACGCTCGACCATGATGCCCGTGCCCTTCTTTTTCTCAACGGTGTCGGTGTACTCACCCAACAACGTTTCGTGCATGTGCTTGTACGACTTGAAGACCTTGTCCTCACCGATGCAGCCGACTGACTCGAAAGCGCCGATCTTGATGAGAGCTTCCAGCGCCTTCTTGTTGAACTTGCTGGGCCGCCAGGTTCCATCCTCGTTCCACAGCATCTCTTCTATGCTGTTGATGGGCCGCATCTGGATTATCTCCTCGACCGCTGACTCCCCCACCCCCTTCACCGACGTCATCGATGGCATCAGCTTCTTGCCTGGCAACACCGTCCAACCCAGGCCAGCATGGTTGATGTCGATCGGGACGATGGTGTAACCCAGGGCCCGTGCTTCACCAAATGCTTTGGCACGCTTGACGGGCGTCGTTGAGTACGCTTCAAGGTAAGCCGATAGCCATTGTTCCTCGTAGTATGTCATCAGCCAGGCACACCAGAATGAATCGATAGCATACGCCACCGCGTGGGCCTTGTTGAAGCCGTAACCGGCAAAGTAGAGGATCTTGTCATACAGGTTGTTGGCGACCTTGTCGGTGTAACCGTTCTTGATGCAACCTTGGACGAACCCGTCACGGGTCTCTTGTGCTGCTTTCTTTGCTGCCTCGCCGCCGGAGATCGACCGTTTCATGATGGCGCGGCGGACCTCATCGCACTTGTCCTTCGGGAAGCCAGCCACCTTCTCGGCGAGCTCCATGACCTGCTCCTGGAAGATGATGCAGGAGTTGGTCTTTTTCAGGATGTCATTGATGCGATGGTCACCCCACTCGAGCTCCTTTCCATCGTTCTTAGCCTCGAGGTACAGCTTGTCAACGTGAGCTGCCAACGGGCCCGGCCGGTAGATGCTGGTCAGGGTCGCGATGTCGATGATGCTCTTTGGCTTGGCCTTGACGAACAGGCGTTGCGCGCCTTGACTCGTCAGCTGGAAGATGCCTCCCCACTTCGCCTTCTCGTAAACTTCGTAAGGTTTGGGATCGTTGAAGTTGACCCTTGACGGATGAAGGTGTTCCTCGTACCATGCTTTGACATCGTCAAAAGCGTGGGGCTTGCCTTCCTTGATGAGGATCAGCTCGATCGTCCGCTCGATGAGTCGCAGAGTTTCAAGACCGAGCAGGTCATACTTGATGAACTCACCGATCTTCTCAAGGTGCTTGTAGTTGACGCCCTCGACCCAGGGTGATTGCGGTTCACGCTTGCCACCATCGCCCTTCGACGTCACGAGCGGCATCTTGTTGGGAAGGTCGTCGGCGATGAGAACGCCACCAGCGTGCCGACCCAATGACCTGTTCTGCTTGAACAGGATCTTGATTGACTCAGCCACCACGGGATTTTTGTCAATGAAAGACCTGAACGACGGTGACACGGGCGTGTTACATGACTCAGTGCAACCCTGACAGACTGACTTCGACACAGCGGTCTTGGGCGCCTTGCAATGGAAACCCATTGCCTCGTCATAGGTGAGGACGAACAGGTTCTTGTCATCGCCCTCCTTCATTGTTGCCTTGCGGACCTCGTCCTCGACTGACCGGGTCGCTGCATTGGTCTCCTCGAAGGAGACACCGTAAAACTTGCCGATGTCCTTCACCAGCGTCTTCAGCTTGAAAGTGTTGTAGTTGGAGATAGGAACAACGTTCTCCCAACCGAAGAAGCCCCGAAGCTGCTCCAGTACCTTGTCACGGTCAGCGAGGTCAGTGTCAATGTCAGGCGCGCCTTTGCGATAGACGCTAAGGAAACGGGCGAATGGCAAGTCCCAAAACAGAGGATCGAGGTCGGTGATGTAGAGGACGTAGGCGACCAACGAACCACCGCCGGAACCACGACCGGGTCCGCAGAGGCACACCTTCCGCGCCAGCTCCATGATCTTCTGGTACGAGATGAAGTAGTCAGCGTTCTTCATCTGCTTGATGACACCGAGCTCTTCTTTGATGCGATCGATATACTCGGGTCTGTCTTGCAAGCCACGTTTCCGCATACCGTCCATGCAGAGCTTGACCAGGTGATTGAAGGACGGCGTCCCCTCGGGGATCAGGAGCTTGTTGGGAAACTTGGGTGACCGATCGGGCGGAACCTCACCGATGACCTGGTGAGCGATGTCATGGGTCCGCTCGATCGCATCGGCGATCAAGTCGTCATCATAGAAACCCGTCCCATCCTTGGAGATGCAATACTCATCCCACATCTGCTGGGCGTTCTTCGGGTACAACTCACACTTGAGCTGCTCTTTGGACTTGGGAAGAGAGTCAGCGTTGATCTCGGTGTAGTTCATCCAGCCGAGTTTCTTGTAGAGCTCACGGTCCTTCCACCGGTCAGGGTTGAAGTAGTGAGCATCACCAGTGACTATCAACTGTTGGGTCTTGTTGTTGCGACGGCAGAACTCGATGATGGCACGGTTCACCAGGTTCTGGGCTGGCAGCCGGTTGAACTGGAGCTCGAGGAAGTAGTTCCCCTCGCCGACGGCTTCCACCATCGAGTCATAGACGTTGGCCACAGCCTGGACGCACTTGTCCATCAAGACCTTGTCATCCAACAGCTTCTCGCTGAACTGGTCGAACTGGATCTTCTGCATTTCCTGGAAGACTGCGTATGCCGGCATCCCACCGATGCAGGCTGAAGTGACGACCAGGTTACCGTCCTTGCCTGCCTCACGCAGGACCTTCCAGTCGACGCGGGGAAACTTGTAGAACCCGTTTAGGTATGCCTTGGACGAAGCCGCGAAGATTTGTTGGAGGCCCCTCTGGTTCTTGGGTAGGATGACGAGATGATGCCGACGATTGATCGGGTTGAAGTGCTTGGTTGACTTGGTTTCGTCCTCATTCTCAACAGTCAACGCATTGGTTGTCTCGATCTCTTCGGTCTCATCGGCCTGATCAACGACTGCGATGACCTTGGTCGGCAGCTCTTCTTCTTTGTCTTTTAGCTTTTTGGCAACTTTCTTGTCGAGCTTCGCCTTTTCAGCGGCTTCGTAATCACGTTGCCATTGCTCAAGGTCGGGATGATAGTACGCCTCGATGCCTGGGATGTACTTGAACTTCTTGTCCTTGTTGGACTTGGACCAGTCCTCGATCCAGAGCTGAGCATGCGCGTACGAATTTAGGTTCCCGTGTTCCGTGATGGCATGGGCATCGATGCCGTTTGCCATGCAAAACTTAAAATGCTCGTCAGGATACCCCAGCCCGTCAAACGGTGAAAAACCCGTGTGATTGTGAAGACCAACAAAGCGATTCGGGACCCTGGACATGTGTGTCCATCGTACCACTCGTCAAGTCAGTCCTACACCTTAAACGACAAACGGGTCCAATCGGACCCGTTCATCATCACTTCGTGTTGGTTACTTCACTTCGCGGCGGGGGCCTTCTCCGCCTCAGCAAGGCCAGGCAGGAGCAGAGCGGCAGACGTGACGATCGCAGTCATCACATCGGTGCCTGTTGCAGCGCCACCAAACCAGGTGATGACCTGCGGGAGGTCAAGGACCAGGACGGGAGCAGCGACCGCGAGCCAACGTGGCATCTTCGCCCAGTAGGGCTGTGCTGCAACGAGAAGCTTTGAAGCGGCGAGAGCACCAGCTCCGACGTAAGACACGACATCGACAAAAGTGGTTCCAACGGACATGATTGAATCCTCCGTCAAGTAACTATGGCTTCAACGCCTGTTTCGCCAAGCTGCCCGTTTCGCAACTTCTTCGTGCGTGGTGCCCTCTTCCTTACAGCGGGTGTCGTAGAGCACATCCAAGATCCCGATCACAAATCCGCTTGCGAGTGCACCGTGCGTGCAGCTATCCAGCACCTCAAGCACCTGGAGCGTTGATGGCGGGCAATCCCACTTTTCGATCATCAGCTTCGCCGTGTCATCCAGCTGTGAATTTGGCGCTCGCAGCAGAACCTCTATTGCTTCTTTCACTTCGTCACTTTTTGGATGTACGCGATCGTCTTATCAAGGCCCTGATCCAATGTCACGACTGGGTTCCATCCCAACAATGTTTTTGCTCTGCTGATGTCCGGGCATCGGCGTCTCGGATCATCGATGGGCAGGTCGCGCATCTGAATGTTGTTGTTGATACCGTTTGAGTCTAGAGGAATGTTGTGTACCTTGTTGATCACCTTGCACGCCAGATGCCAGACAGTAAACTCATCTGGGTTACCCAAGTTGACAGGACAGCGTGGGTTCTCTTTGAGAGCTCCCATTGCAACGATGCCCCGGATCAGGTCATCAACATAACAAAACGACCGCGTCTGCCTACCCTCGCCATAGACCGTCAGCTGTTCGTTCTTGAGAGCTTGGCGGATGAAATTGCTGACGACACGCCCATCAAACGGGTCCATGTTAGGACCGTAAGTGTTGAAGATCCTGACAAGACGAGCGTCAACTCCCTCCTGATTGAGGTAATCAAAACATAGAGCTTCCGCAGCGCGCTTTCCCTCGTCATAGCACGAGCGTGGACCGTATGAGTTGACACAACCCTTGTAATCTTCCCGCTGCGGTGACACATCTGGGTCGCCATACACCTCGCTGGTTGACGCATGAACTAGCACTGCGTCATAGTGATCAGCGAGTCGCAGCATCCGTTCAGTGCCCACAACGCAGGTCAACATCGTGTGGATGGGCTGTTCCTGATAGCGTGGTGGCGAAGCAGGACACGCAAAGTTATAGATGAGATTGAGCCCACGGTGGTGGTACTGCCATCCGTTGACATGGCTAGCGATCGCCGGGTCGGTGATGTTGCTCTGGGCGAAGCTGAAGTTCTCGTAAGAACACAGGTCTTTCAGGTGAAGAGAGCCCTTGTCAGACGAGCTGAAATCATCAACGCCGAGGACCCTGTCGCCCTTCTCAAGGTGGTGTTTCGCCAGGTGCGATCCCAAGAACCCCGCTGCGCCCGTCACCAGAACGTTCTTCATCTGCAGACACTACCCCGTGTTCTACGTCCTGTTCAGGGTACGCAGATCGGAAGATATCGAGCAACTCACGTGCCAGAGTCGCGCCCTGTTCACCCTCAAGCTGTTGGTTAAACCAGAACATGAACGTGCTCTGGATTGTGTGATAAGCGTGTTCATACGCGTCCTGTTCGGGCATCCTGATTATGAGGCCCTCAACGAACCTTGATAGGATCGATAACGCTTCCGATTCATACTCTCTCTCCCTGTTTGGGTCGTCAGGAGAGCAGTATCCCAGCGGGTCACGTTCGAAAAGGTGTTTGGTGAACTCTTCTAGGAGTTGCGAGCGACTCTTCTTCATCATGTCAAGCTCACGGCGTGACGGTGAGTGTTCCCTTCATCATCATGTAATGGCCGGGGAACGTGCAGATGTACGGGTACTTGCCCGCCTCGGGCGCGGTAAACGTGACCTCAGTGCTCTCGCCCGCCTTTGCCTGCGGCGTGAACGTCATCAGGTCATGGTCCCTGACATCAACGTATCCCGCTCTCTCGCCCATGTTGAGACCGTGAAGCGCAACGCTCGCTTCAGTCCCAGGCCTCACCAGTGCCCAGTTGTGCTGCATGGTGGTCATCGTCGAGTTGTTCTTGAAAACGAGGTGAACCTCGGCACCCGTTGGGACCGTCAGAGTTACCTTGTCAAACCTCATCTCGTTGCCGACGCTAGCAACTTGCAACTCGACGTGAACAGCCGGTGGTTTGGGAGCCTCAACGACGGACGGTGTCGGGGCTGGAGCCACAACGGTGGGTGCGGGTGGAGCAACGTTCTGCTGGGGAGCGGGCTTTCCGCAAGCGAAACAAGCGACAGTCGCTAGAGCGATCAGGTGAGCTTTCATGGCCACAAAGTAGGCCCCCGCACCGCTCGTGTTCAGCCATACTTACCCATCATGAAACCACAGCTGACAGAAGCTCACGTTGCCGAGATCATGGAACACTTGCTGGAGCGTTTCGGCGAGCCCATCGGCGATGCACAGGGTGATCGCCAAGGGATCCCATCCAAGGGCGGTCGCAAGGAAAAGATGGGCAACCGGGGCTTCGGTGCGAAGCTTGAACACGTCGGGCTGCCCGGAGCGTGTGGGGGTTGTGGCGGCATGATGGGAATCGAGGGCGACACTTGCACTAACTGCGGCGAGATGCCCAACGCCCTGGAGCCCTCTCCCAGCCCGCCCAAGACTGCAGGCAACAGCGTCGCCATCGTTGTCAAGGGATCAACACCCGAGGGTGGCAGCCGCGGGGGCAAGTTCGCCCAGGGCCTGAAGGTCAAGGACATGGACGGCATCCCATCAACGGGATCAGGCCGGGGCACGCAAGCTCCGGCATCCCCTCCGAAACCGATGCCCAAGGCTCCGGCTCCCGGTCCAGCTGAGCCCACCCCCATGCCAGCAACGCTCGATCAGGCTGACCTTGCGGGTGCTGATGAGCTCGACGAAGAGTCGACAGAAGACAAGCAAGAGCGTCTGCACTATGATATCGACCGTGATGGCGAGGTTGGTGAGAGCCCGGAACACCGTGAGAAGGTTCTTGGTCACGAAGACGATGAGCTCGACGAAGATGCGATGCCAAGCGGCAGCTCTTCGCCCCCTCCTCCCCCGTCTAGCAGCTCTCCCGCTCCAGCACCAAAGCCACCGTCGCCCCCGCCATCATCAGGTGGATCATCACCCCCTCCCCCAAGCGGCGGGTCGTCATCGTCTCCGCCGCCCGCTGAGGAGATGCAGGAAGACATGGACCTCGATGAGGTCACGCCTCCCGGACGTGAGAAGCAAGTCAAAGCCCTGAAAAAGAAGGGCGACGTCAAGAACCCATGGGCAGTCGCTTGGTCTTCCTACAACAAGAGTCACAAGAAGTGACCATGAAAACAACAGTTGGTAATTTGAAGGCGATGGTTGCTCAAGTCATCGCTGAAACCCGTGGTCACCTCAACCCACAGGAAGTGCTGACCACATACGAAGACCTGTACATCAACTCGGTCAGGAACAACCGCGCTGGTGACCACGCTATGGGCCCGGCGGGAGTTGTCCCGCTGGAGACGCTAGCCAGCATGCTCGGTGCATCGCCCGAACAGCTCGCTGCTGTGATGCACAAAGCGGGTCTGATTGTTGATCGTGACGGCAACGTGGTCGAGCGCGGCAACACGCCGCCCCCGATGAAAGCCGTCAAGGGCTAAGGGCTTAGTTCAGTGAGACGGTGAAGCCGACCTTTGAAAGGTCGACTGGGTGGGTCGTCCACTGGAGCCTGATGGGCTCACCTGCCGCAGCTTGCCTCTTGTTCCAGTGCTCGCAGAACATGTCGAGCGCTCGCTCGTCGATTGCACGGAAAGAACCACCGTGAGGCAACCAGCCGATGACAGGCATCGGGGTGACCTTGGTGTTGCCCTCGCCGAGACGGTACTTGCGAATCGCCATCGGGAGCTGCCCTTCCTGGACGCGGAACAACGTCTTGGCTTGCTCGATGAACTGCTCACCCGTCAGACGGGCCTCAACCAGCTTGCGGACCGGGTCTTCGACCTCGTTGAGCTCGGGCAGCATGCCCTCGTTCAGGGCCTCTTCCTCTGCCTGTTGCTCGAGGTAAGCAAGCGTTGACTTGAGGGCGTTCTCTCTCAGAGAGTTTCGTTCCATGGCGAGTTCTTCCTTTTCTTTGATCAGGTCTTTGACACACTTCAGAAGCTTGGTTTCGTCGATCTCAATCAATGACGTTGCCTTGATGCTGTTGCAGAATCGACGGACCGCCAACTCTTCCCAAGCGTATTCAATGTTACGTCCGTACTCGTGCATCAATCGCCAAGCTTGCTGGCGGTACCAAGTCTCGCTAAGTTCGGGACCCGGCGCGGTCTTGGCTGCGTCGCCGTAAGCTTCCGCGCCCTCAACCGGGTCATGGCCCATCGGTTCAGCCTTGGGTTGGGAGACACCTGCCTCATGGAGCTTAGCTGCCTTGCGCTTGCGATAGATGAGACGCAGTTCATCATCATTCTTGAACTTCTTCAACATCTCGCGGACAGTCTCGAGCGGGACGCGGCTGGCGACGATGTGACGGACCTTGGGCTCAGCATCGCTCGTCAGCTTGCCAAGGAATTTCTCGGGCACCACACGTGCCGCGAACTCACGGACTGACGGGTGACGGTGATCGAGGAAACCCGTTGTCACTTGAGCGAGGAAATCAAACCGAGACGAACGTCCCGTGCGGTCAAGGACATCCATCCAGCTGTTTGCTGACTGGACAACGTCTTCGATCCGGCCTTCAATGATGACCGCTGGACCAAGGACGCGCTTGATCTCATTCTTGAGTTCCTCAACTGCCCTCTCTTCGTCGAGGGTCCGCTTGACAGCGGCCTGTAGGTCCCTGAGGTTCAGACGCATGCGTGCACGGCTCCTGGGGGTAAGTATGGCCCTCAGGGGCGTCCCCTCTTCATCGGTCGAGACAGTCCCATCTTCTCAAGGTACGAGCTGATCTGCTTCTTGACATCGTTGGGCACCATGACGCTTTCTTTCTGGTGCGCAGGATCGTCTTCGAGCAGCTCGCTATATGTCTCGTCAGGCCGGGAGCCACCCCAACAATCGGGTTCGATCTCCTCAGATAACAGGTTCCGTAGCTGGCCCAGGGTTAAGCGCATCAAGCACCCTCAAGGGGGAACCAATCATCACGGTGTGGGTCCCAGGTTGCCAGCTCGACTTGCGGCATCTCAGCCATCGAGACCCGTAATTGCTGTCCGATCTTGAACCACAACGACCGGGCCTTGATGACCTGTGGATCGTCAGCAAACGGGTAATCTGGGAACATGTCAGGAACGACTTCGGCCCACGCGTCAGCAGCGCCGGGGAACATGTGCTCGACCTGGGCAGTTGACAGCTCTTGGTTCTCTTCTTCGACCTTGCCGAGCTTGAATTGCCGGCCGCCGGGCTTAGTCTTTCGCAGGCCTCCTGACGGTGTCCCGAACTCGTTCAGAGCCTCAGCAAGCAGCTGCCGGACCTTGCCCCATGTCGTTTTCATGGAGACTAAATACCACGATCTCCCTGTCTAGACGCCGACGAGCACGGCGGAGACCCTTCTTGCGTCCCCACCGCCAGCTCGCGTGGCGTTTCTTGTCACGGTAGCACGGGACCATGCCCGCGTGGAGACCGTCCCAACCGTGCATGCTGGGACGCTGAGCGCGGATAACGCTAGCCGCCGCGCTCACTCTTCCCTCGGGATGAACGTGTCCCAGTCCTCGTGCCAGCTGTCGCTACGAAGCGCGTCCCAGAAGTGCAGGGAAGTCGGGTTCACCGGCTTCTTCAGCAACTTCATGCCCGCTTCTTCGGGCGTCTGACAGTCTTTCCGCCTGTTGCACGGGCGACAAGCTGACACACAGTTCAGCCACGATGTGGGCCCACCACGGGCCTGGGGCATGACGTGGTCAATGGTGATCGACTGCCATCCTAGCTTGGTCCCGCAGTACTGGCACTTCCAACCGTCGCGGTTGAACAGCACCTTCTTGCGAAAACGCGGTGGCTTCCACTTCTTCTTGACCCACTTGAGGACGCGGATCGTGGCCGGGACACGGATCGAGGTGGAGGGCGAGCTCCAGACCTCGTCCCACTCAGACGGTTTGCCCGTCGCAGTGTTGACGTAGACCTCCGCGCGCCCCTTGTAGAAGAGGATGATCGCCTCCTCGTCCGACACAAAGTGCAACGGAGTAAAATCCGAATTGAGCAGCAGGGCTCTCACTGTACGTCACGTCTCCCATCTCGCCAGTTTTCACAATCCTATATCTAGGACGCACGATTGTGCACCGTCATTTGAAGGTAATCGAGTGACCGCAGCCACACCGTGACGCTTCACGAGGATTGTCAAACTCAAAACCCTGCTTCATCAACGTCTTTGTCCAACTCACTGTTGAACCCGACAAGTAAATGGCTGACTTCTTGTCAACCATGAAAATCAAGCCGCCCTCTTGCCATGAAATGTCCCTGAGTCCGGGCATGTCGTACTCGAAACCAAGGTAGTAAGTGAAACCCGAGCAACCCCCGCCCGTCAGCCCAAACCGGTAACCCACAGGACCCATTCCGGGATCCCTCTCGCCCAGCGCCAGCTGCTTCTGGAACTGCTCGAGGGCCTCAGGAGTAATCTTGACGACGGGGTCCATTGCCACACCGTACCGAGAACGCAAATTCTTGTTCAAGCCATCGCAAAGTCAAACGATACCATGCCGGTGTCAGCATCCATGGTGCACATCGCGCCGACGGGCACCGGGATCGTCCAGTCACCGTGAGAGAAGCTATAACCGTACACGCAAGGTGGTCCCTCGCTCAGGTACTGCACCAAGACGTCATCGATGCTTGGGACTTTGCCGTCACGCTTCTGGGGTACGTCGCAGAACTCCCCGACCACGATGCCCGCGATCTTGTCAAGGACTCCGGCGAGCCTACAATGGATCAGGAGACGAGCGATCACCTCTCCGTCCTTGTGAACGTCCTCGATGAAGAGGATCGCGCCTTCAAAATCAGGACAGAATGGCGAACCGAGCAACGTGCAAAAAGTGTCAAGGTTGCCACCGATGATGTGGCCCCGGGCTTTTCCGGGTGATACCGTCCTGGGCATGTATTGGTTGATGGTGAAGGGCTTCTGCTCCCATGGCTCGGGCGACATCATGAACTGCGTCGCAAACCGCAACGACTCTTCGTCGGTGTAACGAAAGTGTTGGCCCTCGTCAACCCGGATCGCTGGGTACTGCCCGTTGATGCTGATCAAGCCCGCTCCGGCAAGGATGCCGTTGTTTAGAGCGGTGATGTCGCTGAGGCCGATGAGTGCACGTTGGCTCTGGCGGATCGCGCCATAATCAAGGTACGGGAGCAGCTCACCTGAACCCATGCCGCCGAGACAGGTATAGATGCCCTCGATTCCTGGCGCGGTGAATGCCCACATCAGCTCCTCCACCCGGTCCATCAAGGGGGCCGCGTGGATGTCTAACGTGTTGAGGGTCTTGACATTCTTGCCCAAGACGGGCTCTAAGCCACATTCCTTGATGATATCAAGGCCAGCAACGAGCTCGTCAGTCCGGATGGGCGAAGCAGGAGCAACAATGGCTACACGCGCACCAGGGTTGATCCTCTTGGGAGCGATGAAGGGCATCGACCCTAAGTAGGTCACTTCGGGGGCATGCGGCGATGGATCTCCTGCATTGCAAGGTCGTACTTTAGGGGCTCCTGGAACCAGGTTGACAGCTCCAACAGCTGCTCACCCGTCATGTGTCGCATCGCGGGACCCAACATGGTCTGTATGACTTTGGGCGAAGTCAGGATGAACCTTCGTAGTTTGTCGAGCCTCTGGAGACGCTCGTCGTTCGGGTTGAGCTTCTGGATGTCTTCGATGTGGGAGGCTTTCCAGTCAAGCGTCTTTGATACGAGACGCATGATGTGATCCGCGACGGCGGGGGTCACGCTCTGGTAACGTTTGCGATGCAGCCATTTGAAGACGCGGTTTATCGTCCACTTAGACTCCCACGTCACAACGTGAAGCATCCTCTCGCGTTCTAACATCTCCAGGTGCTCTGGGAAGACGAGTGAGTCTTCTGTCACCGCGACCATGCCGTTGTAGATGTCAAATCGTGATAGCTGTTCGACGATGGGCGCCACGTACTGGGTGATGACTTGGACACGCGCATCCCCATCAACTAGGTACTCAATCGCAGTGTTCGTCACTGTTGGAGTGATCTGTAACCCAGTCAACGACAACAACTTGGGAGAGTGCGTGAACGCCGTCAGGTTCTTCACGTGTGGGAACCAAACGTCAATGTCACCGCATCCAGCGTTTTGAAAAGGGCCAAGATCTGCGTCAAGTCGCTTTGGAGCACCTAGATGCATGCGAACTGCGTTCCATAACTCACCTTCATCCGGCATGGGTTCCAACAACCCAAACTGGTTCCGTGCCAGGATGTTGGCAAAACCACCCGCGATATAACCACCGTTCTCGAATGCTGCTTCGAGCAAGGTCCTCGTCGTACGCTTCAGCGTAAAATTGTTAGCCATCATCTGAAGGAATGGCTTTGGAAGCTTGACGGTCTTGAAGTTCAGATCTTCCATGACACGTCCACACCATCAAAACGCTTCTGCATCGTCTCGATGGCCCAGGGACTCGTGTCAGCTAACGTAAAGCTCCTGCCATGGACATGTGCAGCATCGCCCGTTGTCCCACTACCAGCGAACACGTCCATGACGTGGCCGCCCGGTGGGCTGCTGGCAAGCACCGCTCGTTCGATCAACAACCTGGGCTTTTGGGTGGGGTATCCGTTCCGTTCTTTGGCGTTGGTCCCAATGATACCGATGTCCCAAACGTCAGTGGGAACCTTGCCAAGAGCGATCCTCTCCTCAGCTTCTTCAGGTGACCTGCCCACGCGTTGCATCTCAGGTGCCTTGTAGGGTACCCGTGGGATGTCATCCCAGCTGAAGATGTGCTGGTCTTCTTCGCGCGAGTAAACGAGGATGTTGTCGTGTTTCTTGGGCCAGCATCGCTTGCCTCGGCCTCCAAAATCATAGGCCCAGATGATCTCATTCAAGAAGTTCTCAGCACCGAAAACTTCATCGCACATAACCTTGGCCCGATGGACCCAGTGATGGTCGAGGTGGAGATACATGCTGCCAGTTGGCTTCAACACACGTCGGATGCCCTCAACGTGCATCTGCAACCAAGCAACGTAGTTCTTGTTGGGATCCTCGAACTCGACAAAGCTCATCACCTCACCCGCTTTCTTGCGAGCAAGGGTCTGCTTGTGTCCGGTACCAAACGGCGGGTCAATGTAAACGAGATCCACGCTGGCTTCGGGCGTCTGTCCAAGAACGCCCATCGCGTTGCAGTGCCAGACAGTGTTCACTTTTCATCCACCAAACGGGTTCTCGTTCTCAGAGACCGTTGTCGCTGTGGCTGTCCCCGGAGACGGGGGCTGGATGAATGCAGCCGCGTTGTTCTGCAGCTTCGCAATGACTCCCTCGAGCTTCTTCGCCACTTCATCTGCTGCAGCGACGCACTGCTCGATCGTCTGGGTCGCGGTCACCAGGCGACGGACCATCGTTGCTTTCTTGGCTTGGTCCCACTTCTTGGCCTTTTTGCGAGACATCAGCTCCTCAAGGCGCTCCTTTCGGAGGGTCGCTGCCCTGAGCGTGTGCTGGATGTAAGCAAGCTGGTACTGCAACACCATCGGGTGGTCTTGCGGGACCTCAGCTGCTGGTTTCTGTCCCGTAACAGGCTGTGTCTTCTTGGAGACGGGCAGTGCCGTCGGTGACCTCAACGTGCTCTTGCGCATGGTTTGAAACTACCCACTGGCCATCACCAAGTTCACGTAAATGCTTCAACCTGTGAAGCATCTGTTCGAAGATCTCTTCGTCCTTTTCGATGACAACGAATCTGCGACCGAGTTTACGAGCAGCAAGCGCTGTCGTCCCCGCACCCGCAAACGGGTCAACGACCCACTCACCCGGTTGGGTGTGGACTTCAATGGGAACCTCGATGACACGTTGGGCTTTCTGAGCATCATGGACCTTCCCGCGCATCACCTCGGTCACGTCAGTCCAGACATTGGTTCGCCTGTAGTGCTCGCTCTTTGCTGGGTATTTCGCGTTGTACCCAGCGTAACCCCGCTTCTCCTCGAGAAGCGGGATGTTGAAGCACCTGGGTTTCTTGATGTCAAGCCCATTGATGAAGTAAGCACACTCTTCTCGGGTGAAAAGGTAGTTGTGCTTGACACCATAAGCACGTTTCTTTTTCCACGTGATCAAGTTTGCTAGACGAAGCGATGTCTCTTCTTCGACCCTGACAAGGTAGCGGAAGAACGGACGAAACTCGGGCGTGCCGATGCCGCCCCAGACATAGAATGCAGCGTTCGGAAGCAACACCCGTTGCCATTGTGACGTCCAGTACATCATCCAATGGACGAACCTTGTGTCGGGTTCCATGTACTTGTCCCAATATGCGGGCAAGATGTTTCCATAAGGAGGATCAGCAACGATCAGTGGCACATCACCAGTGAGCAAACGAATTTGGAGGGGAGTGTCAGCTTGTGCTGAGTCAGCACAGATCGCGTATCCCCCGTCAACTTTTTCGATCCTCACGCCACCTCTACCAGACCCGCCAAACCAGGATGCCCGTACTCGGCTCCACCGACCATCACCCTGAGGTTCGGCAAGATCTTTCCTTCGTACTTGCCGTGTGTGTGCCCTGCGAGCACGGTAAAAGTGACAGCCGGGTACGCTCTTGCAGCGTCCATCAGCATGTCTCCCATCATCTTGCTGGTGAACCACGGCATCACATGGGGTTCACCTGGCCTGCCCTCATGGACGTGAGCTTGCGCAAACGGCGGGTAGTGAGTCAGGATGACCAGGTTCTTGTGGTAACGGACCGCCTGTTTGATGCTGTTCTGTACGTAAGTCACACCTTCGTGTGCATATTTCCGTGCCAGAGACGCGATCGTGGCTTTGCTCCCGTTGACCTCAATGAAGTCATGGATAGCATGCCAATCCAGCATGTCAAACGAGCTGTTCTGCCAGTCGCCGTAGAGCGCATCGTACCAGCCATCATGGCCCAGGACCGCCGTTTGGCCCGACAGACCGGGACCGTTCAACGCGACGTACGGGACTGTCGGCAAGTACCGCAAAAACGGGCTAGCGTTGGTGAGGTCTTTCATCAACCGCCGGACTTCTTCGACTCGAGCACCATAGTAGTCATGGTTCCCCAACACGAAGTAGATCGGTCGCTTGCAGATCTGTTCAAGAGCGCCCAAGTGATATGCCAGCAGCTTTGCCACCGACAAATCACCGGTCAGGAAGACCCCCGTCGGGGCCTGTTGGACCAGTGACTCACCAAACTGGATGATGCGTTGCCTGTCGTCCCCGAGATGATCGAGGTGAATGTCTGTTGCCCATGCGAACTTCGCCATGCAATGATCTTACTGCACGGGCGTTACTCTGTTCAGTCACGGAGATCCGAACGATTCTCGAATGTTGGATCGTAAACTTTTTTGATGAATGCCAACAAGTCGTCCTCGTTAGCGACGTGGAACTTCTTGCAATTCCACTTCACATTTTCGGGTTTAATGTCGATCTTGTCGACGCTCTCTCCCAACAAGACGTTGTAGTCGGCTTGGTCGCAAATCCGTTCACGGAGGTGGGGGCGCAGCCTCACCGCGTCCATATAGACTTCACGGTAATGGATCGCATCGTGCAATGCGCACCGAGCAAAGAAATCGGGCGGGGCTTCGTCACTAAATTCAGCAAGCATCGCAACCAGCTTACTTGACGGGTGACAGTAGATTTTTTCTCCGCCATCGAGGCGGCGCTGGCGGTCCTTGAGCCACATCCACTTCCGTTGGACCAAGTCGGGATCGGCGAGCTTGCAATAGACCCTGACGTACCAAAACTTTTCCTTGTACTGATCGACAGAGATCGTAGACGTCCACGGGTTACCCTGCCCGTTGATCGTTGGGTACGGGTGTTGGAGCCGTGCACCAATGAACTCTGCGATGGGTCCGATCAACTCGAAGTTCTCTTTGGCTTCTTTGCACTCGTTGGTTTCGTGCCCACGCTCAAAACACCGACGGCAAACGGGTACTTGGAACTCATTCATGTCAGAAATCCTGGATTGGTTGAGGGGTCCCGTTATTGGGATCGCTACCATCGCTCAGGGGCGTCGTTGACGGGCTCGCGCACTCGGCAAACTGAGGGATCTGCCATGGTTCAGCACAACCCGTTGAAAACCTGATGAGGACATCCTTGTAGAGGTAAAAGTTCGGGCACGTGATCAGCTTGTTTGGGCACGCGATCCCGGCACGCCACCGGCACGGGCACTGGGCAGTGGGAAGCTCTCCCTTGTTCCAACACCCGACGTTTCCAGACTCGACCGGTTTTGGCAACACCTGCTGCGTTCCATCGCAATTCAACACCCAGTCACCTGCAATTTTGACAACAAAAGACTTCTTGTCGATGGGCAAGTTAATGTGCGTGCCCTTCTCACAGTATGAGACTTGAGCAAACCCATCTGGGATGACTCCATCTGGGAAGTTTTTTGCCAAGCACGCTTGGACTTCGTTCGTCAGACGATCGATTAGCTCTCCGGAGATGTTCTGTCCTGAGGGATCAAATGGGGTCCCCTCGGGAGTCACCATCGTCGGATTGACGTCATACCTGTCAAATTCATGTTGAGTGTAACCCAACCACACCTCGTTGCAAGAACCCGCATCGCTCGATGCTATGTCACCGCTGCTGCAACTGGTCACGGCTGTTCCCGTTGACCCGTAAAGAACGGTCACGAACAACACGGAAAGACCACCGACAATCCAGTTCTTTAGCTTCATCCGAACATTGTATCATACGCGCCATCGATCAAGCGGTTCGGGACGATAGGCCTGTTGAGCCAGTGTTCCTCTTGGTCCATGATCGAGTTCGTAAATGAACTACGGACAAACTTGTAACGACCCAGGACATGGTCAGCGTCCTCCCACTTGATGTAAAGGCCCTCCATCAGTTCGCTGTGGTCGGTGTGACCCCACGCCTCAGCAGCTACGACTCCAGCTGCTTCGCATGCGTTGTTGAAGTTGAGGATACGTTCCGTAGTGACAAAATGGCTACGATGGATGTAATCGCTGAGATCTTTCAGGTGTTCAAACTCACCCACGCCTAGAACCTTGACGGGATACGCAACGTCGCTAGCAAAACGAAGCAGCTTGTCACGGGCTGGCGTAGACAGGAACTTGTCGGTCTCGGTGTCCAGGACGTCGAACTCCATGAAGTAGTGGGGCAGCGCATCGTAGAACATGGTGTGTTTGGCATACATCCACTCGCCATACATGATGTAACGAGTGCCCAACAGCTGGCGTAACTCGCTCTGACGAGCGTTGGCCCACGTCTTTAGCAGGTCGAAGTGCTTTTCACGAGGTCCACCACGTAGGTAGTGCCCGCGTGACTGGATCAGTAGTTTGCCATCTTCATCGAAGCTGATGCCTGCATTGGCACCGTCCATTTTCTCTTCGAGAACGAGACGCACGCCACGAAGATCGTCCCAAGGAACAGCTTCAAGATCATGATCTCCGTGTTGGAATCGTGATCCTCTTACATGTGCTGTCCGCGGATACTTTCGCATCTCAGGAGAGATCACTTTTCCTCTCCTCCAAGATCTGGTCGATCGTCTTCTTCTGATCGCGCCAGTCAGCGAACTCAGCCGCTGTCATGCCCACCCACTCGTGAACCGAGACGTTCTGGTCAGCCCCAACACGATGTCGCCAATCATGCAGGTCATCTAGAATCTCTCCGGGTTCAGCACAACCCGAAGCGTAACGAAGCATGAAGGGACCCTCGCAGATGTTGTCTTTGCGGTTCTGAAACAACATGTCAATCCTCTCTTTGCGGATCTTCGCTTCATATTCAGCTGCCCGCATGAGGTTATGACTGTTCTCTTGACCCTTCTTGTGTGAACGTAGTCCGCGCCATAGGAACTTGCGAGTTTGGCTGTCAAGTTGCAGTGCCAGCTTGACAAAAATGAACCAACTGTCAATGTCGAGGGGCGTCAACACTCTGATGCTGAAACGGATCAGGTTGGTCGTGATCCAGAGGGGGCATGTCATGATAATCATGGGCAGACCGAAGATGGCGATGCCGATCCCGGCTGAACCCATGTACTCGTCACCCATCATGTCGCCCCATTCAGCGACACCAACGGTGCCCTCTTCAGCATCAATGGCGATGCTCCAACTCTGGCCTTTGCCATTGACACCCCTGATGATGACCATCGCGGGGGTCTCCAACATCTCAGGTTCCTGAAGGTCGTGACCATGCCAGTACTTGCCCCACTCATCGGGGTGTTTCCCTCGAGCCCTATAAGTGACATCAGTGACCCGGAGACTGCCAAAGTAAGGCAGGTTCAACGCCTTGATGGGAGCAATGACGTTGCTCATCAAGAGAGCACCAACCCACGTGTCCAGCAATGAACTAAGCATCACTCCACCTCCGTCTCGACGTCGACCTTGACCGTCGCTTTACCCAAGCTATTGACATGATAGAAGACGAAGTTGGCACCAAATCGTGCAGCATCATCGACAAACATCTCAAGATCGCTCTTCTTGGTGAAAACAAAGACCCTGACTTCGTCAACGGCATAGGAAGTGCCGCTATCGTGACGGTCGTAAGGGGGTGAGTACTCGTTACGTTGAGTGAAGAGCAGCACTTGGAAGTGAGGTCCCACGGGCATCTTGTCACGCTTTTTCAGCTCGAAGCTGAGCCAACGATACGTACTGAATTCTTTGTTCACCGATCTCTCCTCCCCTTCTGGCTGTTACGAAGCTGCTTCGCCTTTCGAAGCTGGATCGATTCCTGCTTGTTTGGAATGTGCTCTCGCGTTGCGAGCTCGTTTTTCAGCTCAGCGATGGTGACCTGCACGTCGACGTAATCGTCATAACCGAACGCTCGTGGCTGCACGTAAGCTTGCTCGTAGTACTTCTCTTTCGACGTGTAGGCATCGATGGGAGGCAACATGAACATGGCTCGGTCAAAGTTGATCTTGATGAGTTGTTGGTCAAACGCACACGAATACCGCAGGGCCTTCAACAGGACCCGGGTGTGCATGCGCTTCAGATCTTTGGCGGTGATGCTCACTTACACTCGCAGATGGCGGGCTTGGAGCCCCAGACCGAAGTGTCGCTGTATGCGCACTCCTTGACTCCTGCATCAGCACACTTCTCAGCGCAAGTGATGCAGAAGCACTCTGACTCAAACTTACAACGTCCAGGTTCCTCCGGAGGCGTCTTGACACGACACGAGTGCATCCAATTGTCGCACTCGAGGTTCGGGCTGTTGCAGGTGCCATCCTTGTTGCAAGCGCCACCGAAGTCACCGGGATGGTTTTGACAACCAACCAGGAATGCTAACAAGAACAAGATCTTTTTCATCAGAAGTTCCCTGGGGCGACTTGGAACGTGTGAAAGCCCATCTCACGCCAGTTGTCAACGACCTGGTTCCGGTCGTCCAAGATGAAGAGGATGTTCCACTTCCCCTTGATCTCGTTGTCGTACATCTCACGCTTGATGACGGCGTCCTTGCGCTGGTCACCCGTCTTGCGCATGTGCAGCTCGTACGGGATTCCAGGCAGGTGCTCCGCCAGGAACCGCTCGGTCGGCTCGCGGTACTTCTCCTGGCGACCCGACGTGAACAGAATCTTGATCGTCTTGGGATCCCGGTTTTCCTTGACTGCACGGGCGCACAGGTACACGTACATCCCCTTGATGCACTCGATGACAGGCGTGTTGGGCGGGTCCTGGTCGCAGTTGGTCGCGTCGTACGGGTCACGGCCGTTCAGCAACGAGGCAGTACCGTCCAGGTCGCTGTCGATGGTCGTCGGCAACGCCGGGTCGAACTCGTAAGCCATCCCGTTGTCGCCGCCCTGGCCGGGAGCCCAACGGGGCGGGTAGTACGCTTCCTTGTCGGACAGCTTGCGGCCCTTGTCCAGGCCAGCACCACGGGCCATGTCCTTGATGACCTTCTCACCAACGTGGGCAAAGCCCTCTCGCTTCGAGTCACGCTCGATGCAAGTGGCGACGCTCTCGTTGATGCCGACCTCGATGACCTTGATGTCACCGATCGACTTGGCGAGGTCATGCATGCTCCTGACGGTCTTGGGAACCAGGTGGGTGTCATCCAAGATGACATCAAAGCCCTCCCGGATCGCCTGGCGAACCAGCTCAGCCTTGAAATTGCGGACCAGGTCTTCCCGCTCGTTGCGGTTGCCGCTGTACGGGTTGTTGCCCGGTCCCACGCACATGCCCCGCAGGTCGTCACGGTTGATCCGGACCCAACGGGTCGGCTCCTTCTTGATGACCTCGGCAGCCTTGCGTGACTTGCCGCTTCCCGGCAAGCCCTTCATGATCATGATCGTTCGCATCAACCTCTCCTAAGTTTTTCCAACCTTCGTTGCGCCGCAGCTAAGTCAGCCTCGGCTTGCTTCACGCGGTCTGCTTTGAGAGCAGCCTGACGCTCAGCCTCCTTGCGTTCTTTCGTAGCCTTGGCCTCCGCGACACGAGCTCGCTGGTCAACGACATGAACCTCCGTGACATGGAACTCGATGAGTTCGGGTACCATGCCCGGCGTTGACAATGCGGTGATCCTACTCTTTGCTGAACCAAGCTTGATCCAGAGCCTGGCATCTTCAAGTTTCTCTTCCCACCCGGCCCGGACGTTTTTCGAGTAGGTCTTGTAATACTTGTTCGACACCGGGTGGCGAATCGCGTAAAAAGTCGCTAGTGGTTTCGGCGACTCCGTCTGGTTCCAGAGCCTAGAGTGCACGTTGCCGGGGTCGACGTCCATGCCCGAACCTTAATCCAGACCAGGACGGGTTTTTCACTCACTCGGGCAAAGCTGCCGACCCAAACACACGGTCCCAGACGAATGAAATGATGCCGTAGTTGACAGTCATGTCATGATGATGCAAGAAATGAAGCCTTCGCAGCCGCTTGTACCACTTGAAGTGACCCCACGCGTGTTTCCGGACATGAAAGCTGTCATGGACATAGTCGTTGAAGAGCGCGAAAGCAATGATGCAGATACCAAGCACGCCGACCATCCAATGAGGAGCACCAAGCACCCAAAGCAGCCCACCGAACACCGCTAGAATAACCAAGAGGGGCGGGGTGAAGAGCAATGGGCCGCTGTGGTACCACTTTGCTGTGCGGTACTTGTCGCTGGTCAGCTTCCCGACGGGATACAGGTCAAGGTGGTGTTCCATGTGACCCTTGTACGCCGGTCCCGCCCATTTCTGGTGGATGGCCCAATGTACAACATGACCAAAGAAGCTGGCGATGACGAAGGAGGCTAGGATGGTGAGCAGCAAGAGCATGGCGCCCCTCCTGATCATAGGATAGGGGCGCCCACGTCCGTGTTCAGCCGCGCAAGCGCAAATATCTTTCAGTCATGTCCACCAGGAACCGGTCGATCGAGACCCGGTCAGCTTCCCGGCGAAGCGTTGACGTCTGGTAGAGCTCTTCAGCACGTGTTTCGAGCTTCTCGGCGCCCTCGACCAGGTCATCGTACGAGAGCGACCCACGGCGGATGCCCATCAGGAAGTCACGCTGCTCATCAAACCACTTGACATGGACCCGGTGCTTCTCGAGGATCTCGATCCCCATCAGCTCCAACCGATACAGGTGCATGCCGTGCTTGGTGTCATACCCGAATTTGGCTTCGAGCTCGGCCCGCTTGGGGTTACGAGTCTTCAGCCAGTTCTGGTATTGCCCGTAATGGGCCATTGCCGCCTGGTACGCTTTCTCCCTGGTGAAGAGGGTGACAACGTCCTTTGGCAGCTCGATGCCCAGCTTTTCCTCAGCGGCGAGCTTGATGGCGATGGCTTGTTGCATCGGAGACACGTGCGCGCCGTCATCGATGCTGGGCATCCCCAGCAACGAATCGAACGCTCCCAGCTCAGACTTGCTGACCTTGACCTTTTCATTCAGGCCAAACTCCTCGCGAGTGGGGGCGGTCTTGGGCGGGTCCAGCAACCACTTGCGATGGGTCTTGATCCGGTGCAGCTGCGCATGAGCGTATCCCGAAAAAGTGAACTTCGCTTTCTTGGACAGGAAGTCATCGCGGCGTGCACGGAGCTCTTCACCAAACGAATCGATCTTGATGATGTCAGAGTCATCGACGTGGAGAACCTCGATGATGTTGGGGTTGCAGTCAGCAGCCAGGCTCGCGAACTTCTCGAGCGAGTAGATGACCACGTCAGCGTCCTTGCCCTTGAGGGACTTCAACGCAGCAAGGTTGCCACCCTCCTTGTTTCCCATCCGCTCGTACTGCTCGAAACGCTGGGTGAAACCAAAGTACGCTTCCTTGGGCTTGATGCACACCCCCTTGAAATCCTCGTCGGACTCGGGCGTGTTCAGACCGTAAGCGTGGCTGCCGTGCCTCACCAACAGGATCGAGCGTTGGTCAACATCGAAATTCATAGCCTGCGGATCCTACTACGACCCAACTATGATGGTTCACAACGGGAGATCGTGGACCGTAACCGCAGCGTTGCTGATGACCGTCTCGCCGATCTTGTCCCATCCCGCAGCATGGTGGATGTGGCCACAAAGGACGGCTTTCAATGGTTTGATGAAACGTCCGTAGTCCATGGCATTTCTCAACGCCACGGTGCCACAATGTTGTCCCCAGCCATTCACATCGAGAGAACCGAACGGCGGCGAGTGCGTGACCAGCACGTCAACAGAGCCCTGGTTGCAGCGATCGACCAACGTATCAACCAACTCGAGCATCCTCGGAGCTTCGGTGCTGAAAGCCCACTCTGGACCGATCCAGGGCACGTACGGGAATCCCGTCCACCTCAACCCGCCAACCTCGACAACGTTGTCAACGAGGTTAAACGCGTTGATACCCATCACCTTCAGGTCCGGGACCGGATCGAAGAAGTCATGATTGCCCGGACAGAACAAGAAAGGCAGATCACCGCACAGTTGCTTGATGTCAGCTTCAACGCGGTGAAGCCACGTCTGTTGGGTGTAGACAGACGCAGGCCTGACACGTGAACTAGCATCGAGACGGACCTGTTCATCCTTGGTCAAGTACCCGTCGGGTCCAAAGTCTCCCGAACACACGACGATGTCATATCCCGTAACCGGTGAGAGGGCCGGGATGCGACCGTGGTTGTCGGAAAAATGAAGGACACGCACCTGACCGATCGTACCGCGAAAACCCTTAGACTTTCACTCTCGTCGAGACAATCTCAAATGTTTCTGTCTCGATTTGTAGGTAAGTTGTCAACAGGCCTGAGCTGTTGTAATCGAGCTTGTCAAACCACATCTTCTGGGGACGTACCCTAAACTTCCACAGCTCAACGACAGTGCCCACAGGGTCCAAGAACTTCAGCTCCCCATCTTTCGACAGAGGCGCATCGAGCCAGGCTTTGAGGCGTTCGTTTTGATCGCCACTAGCTACGTTAAAAAGCCCAAGGACCAAAATCTTAGTCGAACTATTTGATTCGATCACCGGTGGTTCGACCGTCTTGACGAGGTAGGCGTCAACGCCCTCCAACATCATGACCCAGCGATTGACTCGCAAGGGTTCGAACTTGTTTGGCAACAGCTTATTTTCGTCTACAATCTTCATGATCCTAGCTAGACGCTAGGTCAGGATCAGTAGCCGTTATTGATCCGGTCAGTGTTGACGTCGCCCTTATCCAGGTACGCCTTGACTAACTCATCAAGGCTGATGCCGCTAGCAATGACCAGCTCGAAGTACAGGTGAAGAGCATCAACCAACTCCTCTTTGTATGCTTCGCGATCGACCTCAGGAAGCTCAGTTGCACGGTGAGACTTGGCGTTCTTCAGGTGCAATCCCGCCTCAAACAGCTCTTCAAAGATGTGGTTCCTGATGTCTTTCAGGAACTTCTGGCCTTTCTTGGACGTGATGTCCGTCGGAAACTCCGGGAAACCACGCTTCTCCTGGAGAAGATGCATGAAAGCGACCTGCTGGTCCCACATCGCTTTCAACCTGTCAGAATGCTGGTCCCCTGTCGGGGTGAGTTCAATTTCTGCGTTCATGGTTTGTTTCAGTTGTCGGAATCAGGTGGGATGATGAACTTGTTTCCACGCGTCTGGGCCTGGATCTCACGAGCCTGTGCCAACATCTTTTCGTGCATCTCACGGACCTGTTTCTGGTACTCTGGCGACAACACCAACACGTGAGAGTCTGATTCGTCAGGAATACAGCGGATCTGTCGCAAGTAATCGCTGCAATCTGTCCCGGTCAGCATTGCTTCCTGGACGATTTGGACGACACGGTGCCACACGCTGTCAGCAAACTTCAGTTCTTTCATTGATAAGCCTCGAACGTGATCCTACATCGACTTGAGCCGGCTGATACTGTCCCTGATGTCTTCCCCGAGTGAAGTTGGGCACTCCCTGCCCACGCAGTGCCATCCTGGAGTGGCACGACGGGCGAACAACTCGAGCCTGTTCGCTTCCGGGAACATGGCCTCAAAGCTTGCGTGAAGGTGTTGGGGTTTAATGGAATGTCCCAGGTTCGGGTAAAAGCAGACGCTCCTTTGTGAGTGATCTTCCAAGCTCTTGTAGACACTCTTACCCGAAGCGCAGATGTATGCTGTCTCGTGTGTCTGTCGAAACAGCCGGCCCATGCCAAAAGCCAAGCACTCATCGACGTACATCATGTGCTTGGGCATCTTCTTCTTGGTCTTGACCCAGACAAAGTTCTGCTTCAATTTGAAGCCCCAACCCTGGTAGACCTGGATTCCCGCCTCCATGAACGATCCTGGGACCCACAGGCCCAGGACACAACCATCGGGATCAGCGAGCGACGCTACGTCAAGACCGATGATGTCATTGAGCGTCATCACGCCGTACTGTGACTCCGCCGAACGACGCGTGTTCGCTTTCATTTTCGCCAGCTTGTCATCGAACGACCAAGGCGGGTCAGCAATGATGACTTGGAATTTCATGCGTGTTGGCTCGTTGAGCTGCGGATGACGTTCGTGTTCTCCAGCAATGCTCGGATGCTGTGATGGACGTCCATGACCGCGTCATGGTTGTCAACCAACGCATGACCGGGCCAGTTCATGCCGATGCCACGGTAAGCGACCCTCACTTTGGTCTGGAGGTCTGAGTCTTTCTCGTAGGAATCATCCGTGGTCGTTGACCGTTTGTACGAGGTACCTGACAACACCAACGTGATGTCAGAACGCTTGACAAGGTTGAACATCCACTTGTTCAACGTGGGGTTGATTCCCTCAGCTTCGCCATAAACGAAGCCAGACAGGGCCCATCGGTCAAGGATGACGATCTCGTGTTCTCTCATCAGCTTGGGCAGCTTAAACAGCTGGAAGTAGACCTTATTGAGGAACTGGACAAACTGGAACGTGTTGGGGTGACGTTTAGCAGCACCCGAGTCGAGCATCGAGTAGATGAGTTTCTTCATCCTCGGGTGAGCTTCCTTGGAAGGCTCAACGCGGATGACCCGGAAGCCTTCGGCTTTCAAGACGTTGGCAAGCAACTTCGATTGCGTTTCTTTGCCCACCTTGTCAGGGCCCTCGAACACCACCAGCTTAGCTCTCATTGTCACCACATCCTATCCCTTATCTGCGTCCAGTTCATTCGGCGGGGCGCGCGAGGAAGTTTGCTTCGTGCGGTAACGTCTTCCGAAGCTGGACCCAGCCCCTGAAGTTGCCACAGAAGTTTTTGGCTGGATCGAAGTTGTCGGCGATGAATTGACCAGGAGTCCCGTACTTGTATTCCGCCTCACTGACTGTCATCGGACGAGCAACGTGTTCGAACGGTGACATGTGTCCCGCCTTTTGGAGACGAGTCGCTAGATCGATGTCGGCTTTGATGTCACGCTTGCCGGTGTCATGCGTCAGGTACGACACCCGAGCACACCGACCAGCGCTGATCCAACACGCTTCCTGCCACCGCATCATCACGCAAGGTCCCGGCACGGGCTCGTTCCACTCAGGCGAGTCATCAGCAAGGACAAACTCATCGGGCTGCATTAGCGGCAAATGCCACTCATTGGGCATGACCTGTTTCGGCTGGGACGCATCAAACGCACGCTTCATGTGTTCAGCAGCGGTTCGCATCTCGGGTTGAGCGGCTTTATGACAACGCAAGCCCCAAAAATTGTCCCACTCCGTTGCAGTAACGATGACCGTGTGCCACAACCATGGCTCAAGGATCCGGTTGGCGATCTGCTTGTGAAGGTCAATGTCTTCTAGCTGCAAACGCTCAACGTGTCGGACAGCGCTGTCTCGAGCACGCAACCACTCCGCTTCAGCTTTGACTTTGGGCATAGGTTCCAGTTCAACCTCTGCCTCCATCCCCTTCTGGTTCTTTCCCCAGAAAACAGGAAGGAACGGGTCATTTGTCACCCGTTCCAACATCTTCTTGATCGGAATCGCTCGGCTAGAAGCACTGTTCCGAGAGAACATCCGATGCGTGTTAAGCTCCGCCAACACGATCCGAGGAAGAGTGACTTCCATCGTCACAAGCCGTGGTCCTAACGTTTGATGGTTGGGCCACTTGATTACCGGAATGCTATCAGCAAGAACTCGAGCGCTAAAACCCATACCCCAACTTACACCCGACGGGTGAAGTTGAATAACGCATCTTCTAAGACGTCGTAAAGCTTTTCTTCAAGAGTATCACACACATCATTCATCGCAGCAATGGCTTCACGCTGGTCTGATGGGTTCTCGCTCTTGTTCAGCAAGATGAATTGCTTGATCCGATCACGGACCTGATCGACAAAGTCAGTCGTGTCTTGGCGCAGCGCCCATTCTGGAACGCCGTGAAGGTATTCTTCTCTGATCAGCTTTCTGACGGCGCCAAGTCTGACTTTCACGCGACAGCTTTCTTAGCGACTGGAGCGGGCTGTTCAGCTGAACCCGCTTTGGTTGCCTCGGCCCAAGCAGTTTGGACTGCTTTGTGAACACGAGCCATCATCACCTCGGTTGCCTTGTTGGACGCTGCTTTGATCTGCTCCCAAGCTTGATCATCGAACTCACGGGTCTCCGCGTTGTATTGGTCCTTTGCCGCGAGCATCATGTTCTGCTGGATCGCGCCCCGAAACGGTTGCTCTAGCGATGCAAGCGCTTTTGCGATGTTCGGCTGGTCCATCGGATCCTGGACAGGCTTGTTGTTCGCAAACGCAGACGGCGAGACCGCGACCTCTCGCAAGATCCGTTTCAAAGTGCCCAACCGAACCCTCATGGCTCAGTGCCTCCCGCGGGGATGCATGGGAGGCAGGACAGCGTCTTCATCACCGCTAGCGTGGTAACCGCGTTGCGGCTCACGGCCCGTCGGGGCGTGCTTCTCTGGACCGCCAACATCGACATGGCCCGTGCCACCTGTAACCCCGCCAGCTTTCCCAGTATTCCGCGGGTGCATCGGGAGGATGTCATCCTCATCCATCTCGTCAAACTCACCCGACTGGAGCATGTCAGCCGTCTCTCTGACGTCGTTCTCGATCAACCGGCACAAGTAATGAGAAGCGAGCTTGGCTGCGCGCCCATCGTCTACTTCTACGCCCTCATAGAGCTGGTTGTCTGAGTGAAAAGCCTCGATCAGGTCAATGATCGCGTGCTGGAGCGCTGTCGAGAGCTCGACCTTTCTGGGCGTCTCATCGAGCAACTCATCTTCTGCATCGATCCCTTCAAGGATCCGGTGACGCTCCTGCTGAGAGCTGTGAAACGCTCGTGACTCTTCGATGACGATCTCGTTGATCATCTCCTCTTGACGCTTCGTGAGCCCCATCTGTGACACTCCTGAGCGATAAGTATGGCTCGCTCAGCACTTGCTCCAGCCACACATGGTCCCGTCCTGCTTCACCCCTCCGAGGCACGACACGCATCCCTGCTGGTAAACAAGAGTCTCTCCCCCGCACTCTGGACACCGTTTCTCGCTAGTGTGAGCCTTGGTCCCGTCAACGATGTAGCCCTTCAGGACCCGGGCGACCACCGAGCTAAAGCTGGTGATGTCACTGTGCTTGTCTTTTTTTAGCTGCTCAACCAAGAACTGGACAGGTGTCCCATGGCGGAGAGACAAGCTGATCATCCGGGTGAAAGCCCCGTGAACGGGGTTATCAAACATGCTGACGATGTCTTTCAACACTAGCTCGTCATCATCGCCCAATGGGATCCGCAAGTTGTATGTTGCGACGCCGTCTTTCTTGCCGTTCTTGACGATGAGAGCTTTCTTTGCTTTCTTTGGGATCTCAACCTGTTCGCTGAGGCCTGCGAAGATCTCGTAAGGCCTGTCGCCCAGGGTTCCGACCAGCATCAGGTATTGCTCGCCTTTGACGTTGACCCGATGGATGTCAGCCTGCATCTCCTTGGGACGCTTGGGAGCGTGAGTCTCAACGATGATCAGGGGCTGCCCGTTTTCGGACGTTGCACCCTCGTTGACAATGACAGCATCGCGGCTGCCGATCCGGTAGATGGTGACGCCTTTGCACCCAGTTTCCCAACCATGCCAGCACAGCTCTTCGACGTCATCATTAGAAACGTCTTTGGGCAAGTTGGTGGTGTTGCTGATGCTGTGACAGATCCATTTTTGTGCAGTGGCCTGGATGTCGATCTTCTTAATGAAGTCGATCTCTTCAACAGTAGAACCAAAGTAAGGTGACTCTTTGGGATCAGACTTCCCGGTTATCTCCATCCATTTCTTGAACCCGGGATGGATGAGATCGTAGTACTGCCACTTGTCTCCCAGGGCATCGACTTCGTCGATCCGTGACGCACGGTCTTCTTCGGTGATCTTACGCTTGCGACGTGACTTGACGAACAAAACGGGTTCACAACCGCTGGTCGTTTGGGTCAGGATCGACATGCTGCCTGCCGGAGCCGTCGTTGTCAGAGCGATGTTACGACGACCGAACTGCTTGTAAGCACGTCGCAAGTCAGGGTCTTCATCCATGATACGCTCGATGAACGGGTGACCCTTCTCTACATCGTGTGAGAAAATCGGGAACGCACCACGCTCCGCTGCCATGTCAACCGTCGATCGGTATGCCGACAGAGCAAGCTGCCTGTAGATCTTGTCTGCAAGCTGGATGCTTGCATCGCTACCATATTGCAGGTTGCACATCGCAAATGTGTCGCCCAGAGCAGTTATGCCCAACCCAGTGCGGCGGCCGTTGACTGCAGCGTTCTTGATCTTTGTCCACAAATCACGTTCAACGCGCTTGACGTCAGTAGGCTCGGGATCAACGTCAATCTTCGCCAGAATCCGGTCAACAGCTTCAAGTTCAAGATCGATGAGGTCATCCATCAAGCGTTGAGCTTGATACGTTGATCTGTCAAAACGCTCAAAATCGAACCTAGCATCTTTGGTGAACGGGTTATTAACGAACTTTGACAGGTTCATCAACAACAGACGACACGAGTCGTAAGCTGACAGGGTGATCTCGCCACACGGGTTGGTGCTGATGCTGCCATAACCAGACTCGCGGTAAGCGTCAGCGGGTCCCATCTTCTCGACCTGGTCCCAAAACAGCATGCCTGGTTCGCTGCAATCACGCATCGCAGCGACGATATTCTTCCAGACTTCTTTTGCATCAACCCATTGTTCGATGACATACTGGCCTGGCTTGCCATCAACTGGGAAACGTTGTTGGTACTTCTCTCCCTTGTTGACAGCGCGCATGAACTCGTCTGTCACGCGGATGGAGACGTTCGCACCCGTCACCTTTTTCCGGTCACGTTTGATGTTTGCAAACGTCAACACTTCCGGATGATGGACGCTGATCGTCAGCATCAGAGCACCTCGGCGACCACCCTGTGCTACTTCTCGGCAGGTGTTGGAGTACCTCTCCATGAAGACGCCGATCCCGTCGGTGGTCCTAGCTGCGTTAGCCGCCGCCATGCCACGGGGCCTGATCGTCGATAGGTCAAAGCCCACGCCACCACGACGCTTCATGATCTGGACTTCTTCCTGGTCCGTCTTCATGATGCCACCGTAGCTGTCGAAGGGCGACTGGATCACAAAGCAATTGCTGAGGCTCTGTACTTGGTATGGGTTGCCAATAGCGGAGAGGGGCCCGCCTTGAGGGACAACTTCCCATGAAGTCAACAGGCGTTTGATCTCTTCAAACGAGATTGCGTTGACGTACTTGCTTTCAGCACGATGAAATTCCCGAGCAATGCGCTCATGCATCTCATCGGGTGATCGCTCGTAGAGAACACCCTTCAGGTCTTGAAGCGCGTACTTGCCCGCAAAAACGTCTGCAGCAAGCTCATCTCCGTGAAAATATGTGATCGAGGCATCACGCACCTCGTTGTAGGTGTATGTCGTCGTCAAGTTCGCCCTCTCCTGGGTGACCGATGTGGTGTGTCAGGGGGCGAGCTGGCGCCGAGCCCGCCGGTACGCTATGCAGCTCATACCTATTCCGCTCCCTGGGCAGGTGCGTTGACGTCAATCAGTTTTGGCGCAACGTTGAGCTGCTCTTTTTTCATCTCTTCGAGTTTGGCAAGAATCTGCCGCTTGGACGCTTTTTCATCATCTTCGGACGCTTTCTGGAAGCTCATCACGTTGCCTGAAACAGCGAACTTGCTCCGCGCCGTATCGATGAGCAGGGGATAGACCAGACCATCTCTGCCAAATCGGTTCTTGGCCACGCACAGGCGTCCCTCTCCAGTCGCCTTCTCGTGCGTCCGCCGGCTAAGGCTGAGAACAGCATCGGCGACAAACGCCTTGCCATAAGCCTCGCTCATGTTGTTGAGGTCAACAACTTCCTGGCTGCTTCCCTCACGGTTGGACTGAGATGCCGTCCAACCTGGGATGTGCTTCTCTTGCAAGAACGATCGAAGTTCTTCGTAGATCAGTTTCAGTTCGTGCCGCAATGAGTCGTACTGACGACTAGAACGCATGATGTCAGCGTAGTCAATCAGCAACAACCCAGGCCGGAAACCTCGCAAGTCAAGCCTCTCCATGTGAGCACGGATGGTGTAGATGGTCGCGGTGTTGGCGGGAAACTCTTTGATCATCAAACGTCCCAGCTTCATGCCCTGGTATGCTTGGATGACCTTGTCTTTGTTCTCGATAACGACGTTGCTGTCGATGTCGCAAAGATTTGAGTCGTATCTCAACCCGACTGCAGCTTCTGATAATTCTAGCGTGTAGTGAAGGACATCAACTCCCTCCCTGAGAGCCTGGCAACCCAACGCCACCAAGAAGTGACTCTTGCCCACACCCGTGGGCGCGACCACCACACCCAGCTCTCCAGCACCGAGCCCGCCTTGGAGGACTTCTTTGCGGTCTAGCTCTTCGATGCCGGTGGGCACACAGTTCCGCTGGAGACGAGTGAACCTTGACTCGTAGTCAGTGAAAAAATCATGTCCCAGTGACGGGGTGGTGCCCACCTGCACTGCTTTCTTGATGCCATCAACGATCTCTTCGTACTTGCCGTCTTGGATCTTTTCCGCCGCGACCATCAGCTCCTGTTTCAGAGCTTGCTTGCGGCAGAAATCGAGTGATTTTTCTTTGACGAATTGCAAATCTCCAGAGTCAGGGTTCGCACGCATCCGCATCAAGTATTCGATGATCTGGTCACGCAACAGGATGTCGCTACCCTGTTTCAGGTCATCTTTGATGATAGTCACCAGCAGCTGGAATGACGGAAAGACCTTGTATTTCTTGGAGTAATCAAAGTACCTCTCGCCCAAAAACTGAAGGTACTTGAGATCAAAGTAAGAGACGTCAAACACCTCTCCCATCTGTTCTGCCCACTGACGGTCAGTCAGCAGCGCTTGCATGACCTTCTCTTGGAAGGGTTTTCCATACTGACCGAAGCTGACGTCAGTCCTGACAGATACGTGCTCAGTCATTCCTTGTCTCCAGATGTTTTGTGTTCGATATTCTCGATGCAATGGAAGGCATAGAAGAAGTCTTCTACGTCAAAGTCTCCGATCCCTTCCTTGGCTAGCTGCTTCATCAGACCCATTCTATCCGCCTTGGGCAGGAAGTTTTGGATGCGGTGATCGATCTGTTGTTGTTGGTTTGCTGATAGCATGCTACCGTCGAGGTAGACCAAACGCCAGTTACGCCTGACGTCATCTTCCTGTTCCACAATCTGTTGGAATTTGGGAGAGTCATCGGTGTGGGTGTGAGCGTAGTCGATGACCTGTTGCAACACCACGTCATCATCAATTCCCAAAAACGGGAACAGCTTGGCGACCGTCTTGAAACCCACGCCCTTGATGCCCGGGACGTTGTCTCCGTTATCACCACACAGAGCCTTTGCCAACGCAAAATGCTTAGCTTGCACGCGAAATTCCTCCATGACTGTTTCTTTAGTCACGAAAGTTTTCTTGTGCAAGCTGTAGACCTTGGTCTGGTCGTCGAGTAGCTGATAAAGGTCCTTGTCCGATGAGACGATGATCTTGTCTTCTGCCCGCATCGGTCCGCGGCATAGGTATGCGACTAAGTCGTCTCCTTCGCAATCAGACACATACAGTTGACACACTGGTACGCACCTTGTCATGTGCAACAACGCTTCGATCTGGTATTTCTTGTTATCATCTGAGTCAGGGATATCATCCTCGTAAAAGCGATTCAGCTTTTCGGGCTTCCGGTTCATCTTGTACTCGCTATACAGACGCCGGCGCTTGGTTGATCCCCCTCCCTCCCAACAGATGTAGACTGCCTTGGGTTGTGACTCAAAGACAATACGTCGCAACGTTTTCAAGAAACCGATGCAACCTCCCATTTGGTAGCCATGCGCTGACATCGTTGGGTAAGCGCTGTAGCTACGAACAAAGAGGTTCATCGCGTCAACGATCAGAACCGGACGCGTGGTTGACATGGGCTACACTGTAACCCTATCTGTGCCGAGAGTTCAGGCAGCAGGTTTGGGCGTCTCTTTGGGCACCAGAGCAACGATCTCCATCACCAGCTGCGCCACAGGTTTGGCGAGGTCTTCCGCATCAAAGGTGACGCTTTCACACGGAGCAACATGGACGAGGTTAAGCTGCAGCTTGCCCTGGTGAAGTGTGATCGAGTGATGGTGACGCCCGAGGGGCGGGAACTTTTTCGTCAGGTGTGTCAGAAGCGTCTGCGCGCCCGCCAACGTTCCAGGGATGGGTACCAACCGTTTGTCTGTCTCTTCGTTCATCGCGTCACTAGCGCTACGTTGCCGTAACAGCTCTCCCACTCTTCTTTGTTGACCTCGAACTCCATCGCGATCCTGACATCATCATCGCCAACGACATTGTCTTCTACGACTTTAAAGAGCTCAAAGTCAGCGACCATCTTCTGCGAATGCGGACGTTTGTCATGACGACGGATCTCAAAATCGTCTTTCGTCTCCGAATAGTCACGCCACATCTGGCTTACGCTCAGCAGCTGGCACACTTTGGGAGAAGCATGGACGTCACAGTAGCGGATCTTGGTGTTGCGGTTGTATGGGTTCCTCGTCTTGACGTGGTTGATCAACTGTTTGCGACAAGCAACGATCGCCTCGACGAGCGAGTCAACCTTGGATGAGATCTTCCATGTTTCTCTAGCGTCCACTGTTCCTCCATGATTCAACGCTTTTGGCCAAGTCTTCTGCAGTCCGGTTAGGACGGTGTTCTGTCTCTTCTGCGTGATTGGCACGTAACATGTTCGGGATCTCGCCATTCCAGTCACCCGTGTTTGCTGCCTGAAACGGTTCGACACCGGGACCCTTAATGCCGTAACCGATCAGATCGCACATCAACCACAACAGGTTTGCACGTTGGTACTCGTTCAGCGTGATGTGCCAAGCGATCGGCTTGCCATCTTTGTCGAGAGTGACCCGGGGCGCCTCAGCGGTCGTCCAGTGATCGTACAGCGGCTTGCCTTGCAGCTTGCCCTCGAGCATCGCAATCTGGAACCTAGCCATCGCCAGATCACCCTTGGTCTCATGCAATTCTCTTCTGAGACGTTGCAGTTCAGTGTCAGGTCCCTCGCCCATGGGACCTATCGTACACCGGTCGAGCCAAAACCTCCAGCCCCTCGCGTCGTCTCCGAAAGCTCATCAACCACGTCGAACTCAGCTTGGACGACAGGAGAGAAGACGAACTGCGCGATGCGCATGCCCTTCTCGACCTTGAAATCGTTGTCGCTGTGGTTGATCAGCAGGACCTTGTTTTCGCCGCGATAATCGCTATCGATCGTGCCCGGTGAGTTGAGGACAGTTATCCCAAACTTCGCCGCCAAGCCCGACCGCGGCCTGCACTGGCACTCGTACCCTTCGGGCACCTCAAGAAAAAGTCCCGTCCCAACCATGCAGGTTCCCCTGGCTGGGACAATGGCTTCTTCTGCCGAACACACGTCGCACCCCGCCGACCCCGGCGTCTGGTAGACTGGGATCGGCACTTCGGGGTGCTTCTGCTTGACGCGAACTCTCACTCTTCGCCCTCGTCGGTGTCAGGGCTCTCGCCCTCGCCAGATTCCGCTTTCTCACCCGCTTTCGTGGTGTAAGCAGCTTCGATCAGACGATCGACGAAAGGTTGGTACTGTGGGCTCGCCATGATCTCGTCGAAGCCACTCTTGGTGAACTTCTTCTCGAGCAAGACCTCTCCCGAGGTCGCGTCTGAGACCTGGAGCTGCCTCCAAGCTGAAGTGCCGCTGATGCTGCACTCGACCTTGTCGCCCTCTTTTGCTTTTGACTTGGGATCTTCAGCGATGAGAGCGGCGGCAGCGGCCATCGTCAGGTCCATCGAGACCTTGTTGTTCTCGCAGTACGACCTGACCTCGTCAAAGATGTACTCGTGCTCGACGATCCCCTTGCCGAAGATGATGTCGAACTCGTACTTCCTGAACGGTGGGGCAACCTTGTTCTTCTTCACCGTCATGATGACGTGGATGCCGATGATGTTGCCCGCCTTGTCCTTAACCTGCGTGCCGCTGGTGAGGCGGATACGGACCGAGGCGTGGTACGGGATGGCTTTGCCTCCCGGTGTTGTCAGCGGGTCACCGTGAGTCACGCCGATGGCGTCACGGAGCTGGTTGATGCACAGCAACGTGGCGTGGGTCTGGCCAATGACCCCCGTCACCTTCCGCATGGCGCGGCTGATGATGCGGGCCTGGAGACCGACAGTGTTGTCGTCATACTCGCCCTCGAGCTCAGCTTTGGGTGAGGATGCTGCAACGCTGTCCCAGATGACGAAGATGGGCCTGTCCTTCGAAGCCGCGATTGACTTGGCTTTCAGGACAACGTCTTCGATGATCTTGAAGACCTCTTCAGTGCAGTGGGTGTCGCAGTAGATGAACCGACGGCCGATGTCGACACCCATCGATGCCAGCTTGTCAACTGGCGTCGCGTTCTCGGTGTCGATGTAAACGACCAGCCCACCCATCTTCTGGACGATCGCCGCACACGCATATGCGATGTGTGACTTGCCGATGGATGGCGTTCCTGCAACCTCGATGATGCGTCCTTCTGGGAACCCACCACCCGCCGCGTTTCGGATCGCATAGTCCATCTGGATGCTGCTGGTTGGTAACCAGCGCTTCACAACCGTGGGAGCTTCGTCTTCGCCCAGGTTGTACGCCACCCTCATGCCGAATTCTTTGTTGATATCCTTGATTAAGGACGTGCAGAGCTCATCGAGCTCGTCACGTTCCTTCTTCTTGGATTTCACCTCGGATTCGGCAGCTCTCGTCGCTGCTTTCGCCATGGTGTTTCCTTTCACTCGTCGCGCGTCAACTCGTCAAACGCTTCTTCAAGCGACGTCTTCTTGCCCGCGGGCGCTTCTGCGTCAACGTCTGCATCACCGCGCTTGCCACGCTTGCTCTTGGGAGCTTCAGCCTTGGGAGACTCCGCCTTCGCAGAGGGCTTCACCTCAGCCTTGACCTCATTCACCAGCTTGTCAAGCTCGTCCTGCGGCTTGTCACCGCGGCTCTCACCGTCGCTGGAGACATCATCAGCGCCACCACCCTGTAGCCAGTCGTTCAGGACCTTCTCGATCTCGGCCGCTGACTTCTGCGGGTACATGTCATCGATGTTGGGCACCGAATCCATCCACTTCTTCGCCTGCTCGGCGTCTCTCGAGAGAGCTGACGGAGCGCGGGCAGCGTCAATGACAGTGTCCATCACTTCCTTGTTATTGAACTTCTTGCCCGAGGGCTTGACGGTCACCTTCAGGTCGAACCCACCCTGCGGGTCAAGGATGTCACCAACCTCAGCGTCGGTGAAGAACCCAAGCAAACGCTGGTAAATGAACTTGTTGAAGCTCCACACCAGGACGCCCTTGGACTCCTGGTTGTCGACGATGTTCCAGTCAGCATCACACTTGCCACGGACGATGACCGCGGCATACGCCGTCATCTTGGGTTGCAGCTTCTTGGCCAGAGCGCGGTCTTCTGCCTTGCCCGAGCTGTAGAGCTTTCGGAGCAGGTCATTGATCGGATCGGGCTTCTTGAACTGGGAGGGCGCCAGGATGCGCGGGTTGTCTCCGATGTAGTAGAAGCGACGCTCGACGAACGGCGTGCCGTCGTCCTGAAGGACCGCTGACGGCCAGGGGACGCAACGCACCTTGTACTGGCCCGCTTCGGGCTTCCACAGCTGGACATTCGAGTTCTTGCGCTGTCCGTTGAGTTCCTGGACGCGCTTACGAATTGCCTCTAGATTGACTGACATGTTCTTCTCCGATTTCCTTTTTCCTACGTTCGATCAACGTAACCTGCAGGATTGCAGGTGAAGCTGATCTTACATTCTCTAAGCCGCTTAAGTTCAAGCGGCAGCGCAGAAAGATCCGCGCTGCCGAAGTTCATTTCCTACGAGGCTTGTTCTTTTTCCTACCGAGACGATCTGGGTCCATGCCGAGAGGTGCCGTGTATCCTGCGATACCGCCGCCAACCGCTGCGAACTCGTCCATCTCCTCAGTTGCCTCTTCCGTTTCGCCTTCGTGACTTCCGTCCGACACGAGCTGGTTTGGAACCCTTGCCAGGTGACCTTCGACCACTTGCCTAATATAACGCATGAGCAGTTTAGAGCTCATGATCTAAATAGGCGGTCCGGATGGTCTTGCCTCAGGTTTTTGCCTTCGCGCAGCTGCTGTGGTGGGCCAACATGCGGCCGTACCCGTGGGGCAATTTTCGGTTCTGCTCACGGCGGTCAGGCGGGAACCAGTAGTCGGGACACGTACACTTGACGTTCGCCTGAGCTTTGCACGCCAAGCAGTTGTTACGCGAGGCCAGGCCTTCGATGGTGTTCCAGGGCTGGCAAGTGTGCCCAGCGAAGTTCATTCCACGGGCCAGATGATTCCCGGTTTCTCTTCCATCGTCGAGATGTAGTCAGCAGTCTGAACACCGTAGACAAGGGGCCTGATCTTCAGACAATATTTTTTGTTTTCTTCGGGCTTGAACCCGTCGTTGAGCTTGATGGCCAGGAACTCATCAACAGTCAGTTGGATGCCGTAGTGCTGCATCAGGAACAACGAGCGATCGGGAGTCGAGAAGTAAGGGAGCTCATCGTTGTACTTGTACTCTTCACCCAGCTTTTCAGCGCGCCAAGCGTCTGTCTGCGGGATGTAGAAATCGTTCTCACTGCCCTTTCCCGGCATGCCAACCTTGCCGATGTCATGGAAGAGCGCCGCGATGATCATCGCTTCTTTGTTCAGTTTCCAGCCGTACCCGTTATTGAGAACAACGAGGTTGTTGAGCACCCGGAGGCTGTGATCGACCAGCCCACCCGGGAATGCTCCGTGATAATCGACCTTTGCCGAAGCTGGAGCTAGGCACAATCGTTCGTCGAGATCATCGAGCATCTCGGACAACGCTTGCCCACGGGTTGGGCATTTGTCACACAACCCACGAAACTTTTTCCAGTTCTGCTCGATCTCTTCAGGTGTCAACGACATGCTGTAATCTTACAAGCACAATCTTAGCTTGTTCAACACACGGGTTCGAGTCTCAGAGGGAACTTCTGCACGTAACCCGTGACCTTAACGTCTGTGATCTTTCTGACCTCGGGCTCTTCATCCAAGTGTACGTCAAGGAACAGAGCATCGTGCAATGTCCCAATCGCACATGTCTGGGGCGCAGCGTGTTCCAGCTGTTCGATCACTTGAGCAAACCCCAACAGGGTGACATCAACTCCCGTCGATTGAGCGTAGTAATTTATCAGAATGTTGTCCAGCGGTTCGTCAACGAGCACCCGGCGTCCGTATCGGTTCTCTAGGTAACCCGTCGATACGAACTGGGCCTTGATCCTCTTCAGGAGATCGTTGGTACGAAAGTACAGCTTCACCTGTTTGAGGAATGCCTTGAGTTCCTTTCCCTCCATTCCCAAGTGCTTTCCCAAGACATAGTCGGTCATCCCATATAACATCGCGATGACGGCGCCCTTGACGACCTTGCGTTCACGGTTCAGTTCACGTGCCATCATCCCGTACAGGTCAACTTCTTCACACCTGCGGCCGAACTCATACAACAGGACACGGACCTCAAGCGCCGCAAAATCCAGAGCAAAAATCCGGCCCCTGTCACCGTGTCGAGACTTGATCAGATTACGATGCTCTTTCTTGATCGTCAAGATCTGCGGACCGCTGTCAACGATCAGGCGTCCTGTTAGGGTGCCAAACCTGTTGTAACAGATGGGTTGAGCAAAACCATTGGCGTCAGGCTGGAACGATTTGATCGCGGGCACGTTTCCCTCGCCTGCCAAAACGAGGTCACGCCAACGCTCTCCGTCGATGGCCATGGGCCTGAGGCTGCGGAAGACACGGTTTCCCGGCCCCCACACTGTCCTGTAATAATTCGTGGGAGCCGAAGCCATGGCAACCATCGCGGCATCGACCAGCCCTTTCACGAAGGCACGGTGTTCAGCAACAGGCATCACCTTTTGCCAGGGTACCGGCGTGTTTGCCAGTGAACCAGACAGCTGCGACATCACGTTGACAAATCGCTTGGGAGGCGAGACATCGAGCTTGTTCCCACCCAGTTTTAGCACCGTGTCAAAGCACCAGTCGCTCTCGTCTTTGATGTGACCGTTCAACCACCACATCTCGGGTGGGATCGTGTTCGACCACTCAAACGTCCCGTCGCCAACAACCAAGTGATTGTCAGTTCCGAGGAGACAGCTGTCAATGCACAGACGAGACACGAGATCATTGTATTGCAATGACCCCGGAGTCTACATCATCCCTTCTGGCCGGGAACTTTGGCTGACAAGCTAGCGACCCACTGGTCGATCTGCTGGGCACCCTCCCAGACACCGTACGCGTCAGCGTAACCGAACTGCCACGTTGTCTCGTACTTACCCGGCCCGATCGTGTGCGACAGGCCCGTGACGATGTAGATGTTGTCAAGCGTCGTGCCCGTCTGAAAATCAATGAAGTACATCTGGGCCATGGTCGCGAGCGGGTTTCCGATCGTTGTCATGTTGAGCATCGCTGGGATAACGCGGACTGGAAAGCCACGTTCGCCACCGCCAGCGGGATGAGCATCGTTCCTGATGTTCATCGTCCGTTGCATCTGGACAGAAGACACCCGGGGGTCCGCTTTGGATGCTAGGGCGGCGGAGACGATGGTCGTTCCGTTCGCACCGAACCTGATGGTCGGCACCATCTTTGAGACCAGGTCTTTTGCTTGCTGGTAGCTCGCGGGTTGGGCGATGATGCTGGCGTTCGTTTTGGGATCCTGTGTCACCTGGCTACCCGGCGCTGCTTGCGCATACGCTTGCGCAAACTTCTGGATCTGCTGGCCGTCAGACGGTGACAGCTGCTTGTTTGCCGCGGGGGAGGCCACCTGGATGAAGTCCCGGTTGGCGCTGTCACGTAACAGCGTCGCCGCGCCCTTGTATGGGTTCAGCTGCTTGTCATAGATGTGAATGCGCATGATGCGCTTGACACCCGCAGCGTTCGGCCCCTTGTTGGCTTCGATCGCAGTGTTCTTGGCCGAGTAACCGATCAACTGCAAGATGTCGTTTTGGGTGCCCGTGTTATCACCCGGTCGCTGGTGTGCACACTCGATGTACATCTCGATCATCGGTTGCTTGAACGTCCCGTATTTCAGCTGCCACTTGTCCAGCTCAGACGGGCTGTCACCCTGTCTGTCCTTGACTCTAGCTTCAGGGTTGTTAGAGTCGTAGGGCTGGTAAGCACCCTTCATGCCATACCCGAGGTTGCGGGGGTCGAGGAACTGAGCGTTGATGACCAAACCCAAGAAATCTTCCAGGGTCATGTTCTGTCCGCCAGTCCTGATCACATTCTCTCGGTATTGGTCAGCAAACATGCCCATGTCAATTGGGAACGAAGCAATCGATGTGCTAGAAACAGGCCCACACTGTTCATTCATTTGGTAAAAGAAGATCTGGAGCTCGTCATGGCTCCCGAGCTGTGCTGCGCTTGTCAAGTTACGACCCGCAAACACCGAAAACAGCTTTCCAAATGAAACAACGCCCTTCCTGAGTGTCTGGTTGGAATTCTTGGGCGCAGTAACCCACGCATCTAGAGCTTTTTTCAAGTCGCTTGATCCATCAATCGTCGATTGCTTTTTCAGGGTGGGCAAGAACGGATCGGGTCCCGTGTAGACCTCCTCAAACATCTTGTTGACCGTGTTATCGACGTTCGTGGGGTTGTAAGCAAACTTTGTTGATGGGTCAACTGACGCATAGTTCTTCGCATACTGTTGCATCGTCGTGATCAGCTGCGTAGCTTTACCCTGGTCAACACCAGGTGTCTTCGATAGGATCGTAGCTAGCTGTATGATCGCTGCGTCCAAAGCGTTCTTTGACAGGTTGGGACGTTGGCCCTGTTCCATCGCATCAAGGACCATGTAAGCACGGCTGTCATGGTTAAGGCCCGCTCCCACGCCACCGTTGCCTGACGGGTCTAATCCCGTTGCAACGAACAGCTCTGCGATCTGCTCGCCAACCTGTCTCGCTGACTTGAGCAAAAACGTTTGGTCGTTATTGTTGTCAGCGATCTTTGATTGACGCATCTCGTTGACACCTTTGGTGAACAGCTCCAACGTCAGAGTGACCTGGCCCACGTTGTCAAACGAAAAATTGCTGTTGACGATCCCATAGGCTTCTCGCATCAACATGTTGTTGTTGATGTACTCAAAGTATGGGTTATCTTTGGGATCGCTCCTCACCGGAGCTCGCCACCCATATGTCAGCCAGACAGTAACACCAGTGTAAACCCTGGGTCTGATCAGGTCGCTGATCTCACTCAGACGTGACCGATCATGGATCTTGATCTGCAATGTTGCCTTCTTGTAGGTGTAGAAACCTGCACCAGCTGGAACGATGTTGATTGTCGCGTGTTCTAGCGTAGCAAACGGCCGAGTCGGATCGAGCACATCAGCGTAACGAGCACCCCCAGTAGCTTTCCCAACAGTATTGGGTGATGGGTTGTAGAGCGTCTGGGGAGATGTGAACATCTCCATCCCAGCAAAATCGACTTCAGGTGAACCGGGTTGGTTTCCGGACGGGTTTGTCGCACCAAGAAGGTGAGCACCTATCATAGCATCGTTCGCCGTCTTGGGGTTAGCCGCGTTGCTGGTATCAACAGCTCCGATCAGGAACTTCAACAGTCCAGCAGTCTGGAGCTGGTTGGTGACCCGAGCAGGACGTGATATCATGAACTCAGCTTGTAGGAACGGGACTAGCTGTGCCAAGACAGTGTTTGGCATGTTGTTGAGGAACGGTTCAGCACGATGGCAGTTCCTCGTTTGTGGGCTAAAGAACGGCGTGCGGCTGCAGATCAGTGCAACGTCAAGCGACACGGACCCACCCGTGGGTAATGGGAAATCAGCGCCGATGATCTGTTGCAATGCATTGCCCAGCTTTGCCGTCGCGCCCTGCGAGTCAACGTAGCTGTCTTGGTCCGAGCTGGTTCCCAGGTTGGGGATGGGTCCTTGCGTAGAATAAAACGACAGGTAATCAGACAAGACTTCCGCGCTTGATTTTGTTCCCAAAGCACCGATCTGCGCGATGATGTCAGCAGTGCTGTACACGCCACGACCGCTGTTCTCAAGGACTTGTAACAGTTGCTTGAACACGTCTTGGTTTTGGGTGTTGGGATCTTGCCCGAGGCTCGGCGTCACCGTCCCAAGCATGTCGCTGGGCGTAAATGAGTTTAAGATCCCTTCGATGGTGGTGAAGTCAGCCATCAGGTCACCAATGCAGCGACCTGTACCAGGTTAGGTACCGTCAGAAGCGTTCCTGGGGGCACTTGAAGCCCCCAACCGATGTTACTCGCTGCCGCCAAGACCCACCAGTACCGTGCGTCACCGTAGATCACACCTGCCATGGTGTCTAGGCGTTCACGACCACGAAGAACGATCTGGTTTGACTGGATCAAACCGCTCTTGATCCCAGCGCGGATAGCTTCTGCAGCACGGCCTGTCCCATATTGCTGTCCGTAGGCGAGGATGGGCGTTCGAGTGTATCTGCTAGACGGCATCGATCACCTCATTGGTTCGTCGGAGGGATAAAACCAGGAGCCATTGGACCAACCGGGTAGACTGGTGCGCGGTTGTAACCAAAGTGATCAAGACCCGGGCTGATGTCATGAACGGGTGAAAAGTTCAAAGTGACTTTGCACAGTTTTGGTGCAACGCGACCCGTGTGAAGCTCCCACGTCACCTTGTCATACCAGTCAAAACTCATCGTCTCGATGAAACCAGCTAGACCCTTTCCACCAGTATCAGCAAACGACTTAGCAATCGCATTACTGGCGGGAGACAGGAAGTTTGTCAGGTCATCGGCGCCTGTCTGTGATCCAGGAGCTTGTTTTGCGATGATGTTCTGTCGCGTCTTGGACGTTGGAGTCAAAGCATTGGGTGGGATGATGTATTGCCCACCGATGACATTGCGAATCAGTTTGTCAGTGTTTGCGTACTCTCCTTGAGCGGCTTGGATTGCCTTAGCATACGCCAGCTGGAACTGTGGGTCATCATTCACCTTGACTTGGCAGACTAACGGTGCTGGATAACCAGGTGGGTTGATTCCCTGCGCTGCTGCGGTTGATTTCATCGCTGTCACTGTGAACAAGTGAGGGATGTGAGCTTTTTGGGGTTCAAACGTGGGTGCAAACTGCGGAGCGTTGCTTGACCCGCCCAGAGCGCCACCCAGAGCGCCGGCACCAAGGCTGATCCCACCATTGTTGGAAGCAAGAGCATATGTGCCAGGCGCAATGTAATAATCGTTGGTCCCGTCAGGGTTTGCAAGAGCCGTTGCGATGAGAGTCGGTAGCTTGTCAATGATACCCTGGTCAATTGTTGCAGTGCTCTGGTAGCTGTTCACCTTGAAGTTGTTGTTTCCCATCCCAAACAGACGAGCAAGAGCGAACTGGCTGTAATTTCCATGAAGCAGGTTACCCAACCTGATCCGGATCAGCGGTGAGGCGCCAATCAACTGGCTGAACGGCTGCGTGAAAACGTAATTCCCGTCGGGAGAAGACAGCTGCACGCCCTGGGTGTACTGCGGGTAAACCAGGGTGATGAGCTTGTTGATCTTTACCCACATGTCATCAAAATCGGGCTCGCTGGTCGCTGCGATGAAGAAAGACAAGCCTATCCTTCTCTCCGTTGACTTGTAGACCCGGACGGGCTCAACGCGTCCATAACCCTCTGTCTTTTCATACGCCGCTGAGAAATCATCGGTCAGTGACGCAAGGAATGCATGGAATGCCACCATTTCATTCGTCCGCAAGTCGTGGAAATAGAACGGCACGTACTCGGAGTCCAACGTGGCTTCGAACGCTTGCGCCGTTGCAGAATCGATCCGAGCCAGGCCTTGTGAGCTGTCAACGACCTTAGCGGTCACATTTGACAGAGGATCATGTTTGATGCCAATGATCGGATCAAACTGACCCAGACCAGTGATCCCGGCACTGGCGGCGATGATGGTGCTGGGTAACAGGACCTGTGCAGGTGCTCGGTTGGATGCCCAAGCCAGCTTGAGGCTGTTCTGCAACCTAGACTTGCCTGCCGCGTGGGTCAGGTTATCGTCTAGCTGGTCCATGGTGCTGATCTTGGTCCCGCCCACCGCTGTGGAGTCTGTGTCGCTAGATGGCAACGTCAAGATCTGATCGCCCAGCGTTGCCCACACGTTGATCGCGGCAACAACTTTTGAACCGCGGATGGTGTCGATCATCGACAAGACCGAGTTGATGACATTCATCGGGTTGCCGCCGATCTTTGACAGAGACTTGCTGATGACGACAAACCCCCTGATGATCGAACGAGAAACGTTGACCAAAAAACCTGGAGAGTCGGTCGCGGTGCTCAGGCTCAAACTGAGGCTGATCCCGCCGGAAGGTTGTGGCAAGCCATAGAATGCAGCCAAGCCCGAGTTCATCGCTTGTGACAGCGGAAATACGGTCGGGTTTATGCCCAACAGGGCGCCGAAGTTCAAAGACGCCAACGCGCTGATCGCCCCCAACGGCCCACCACCGGACACTGCATTGGGTGGCTTGCTAGCTGGGAAATACTGACCCACAGCATAGCGACCGACGCTGTCACGTTGGGCTACTTTCGTTTGCGGGGTCACCAAGCCCATCAAGATGCCCAAAGCACCGATGACGACCTGAACTCCAGCAACCAATGCTAATGTCAGCGTCACCATGCCCAAAGCGTTCGTGCCATCATATGGATCGTTTGTGTCATTGAGCTGGCCCCATGATTGCGATCCCGGGCTGATGACGTTGGAGCTTGGCACTTCGTCATTTGTCAACGAATTGAGGATGTCTTTGGCTTGCAAGACATGTTGGTCGATCGTTGCCGTCCCGAGCTGAGCCAATCCCGGCAACAACGCAGCTGCCTCCATGCCGCCCGAGTTCGGATCAGCACCCGCTGATGTCGCGCCCAATGTCGTGGTCGCACGGAGCCCCAATAGCGGACCGATCGTCGCTAGACGCCCGGTCGTATACGACTTTGCACTAGGATCCCACTCGCCCAGCTTGCTCTGCACTGACAAGGCAGGATCGTAACCGTTACCCGGATCAGTAACGTCAGCAACCTGAGCAAACGCTGCATGCGCGCTCGTGAAACGGTTGTTAGACAGCACTGCTGACGTGTATGGGTTGATGATCTTGGCGCTTGTGTCGGTGCGGCCCGGGATCGATGTCTGCTTTAGCTGCGGAGCATCACCCACCAAGCTTGTCGGGTCAGTCGCAACGTAAGTGCTCGTCCCTGTCACACCAGGCAACAGATCATTGCCATCAGTAGCGTTAGCGCTAGACAGTCCCTTCTTGACTAGCTGTTGGATCGACGTAAACTGCTGGGTTGGGTAATCGACCTGCTTCTCTGCACCGCCCGCAAAGGTGGCTGGGTTCTGGGGAGGTAGCTCTAGTGGGGCAGGAAAGCCCTTGGAGTCTGTGGTTGACACCGTGTTCAACGTCGCGGTCCCGTCGCCCACTGGGTACTTGTTACCTACGGGCGGTGCGTTGGTCGGGTCAGCCCCCTCCTGGCCCATCGTCAGCTTGCTGAGGTACTGGGCTAGCGTTGTCTTTGTCGGGGTTGAGAGGTCCTTCGGCTTCCCAGACGAATCCTGGTAACCATCGCTGACATCGACGCCCTTGGTGTAAGAACCGTAGCCCGGCTGCCCGTTGATCTGTGCCTTTGCATCGGGCACGCCAACGTCATACGTTTGTTTTCTCCCGTTGAGGGGGAAACCATTGTCGCCAGTGTTGAGATTCTTTCCAGGGTCGGCCATGGGCTTCAGGCAATAGAACCAGAGGTCGGTGTCTGGCTCTGGTTGCTAAGTACGCTCTGCTTCTCAACCAATGCCTGGCCAAGTTTAGCAGCGAACTCGGGGTCGTTTTCTGCCCGTTCGATGGCGGGACCCAAGATGTCAGCAAACGGGGCCACAAAGCCCTCCACGAGCTTTTGGATGGTTTTTCGTTCGCCAGCGTTCTGGGCACGGCCCAAGGCTTCGCGGTATGCCGGGTCTTCTCTCAAGCGCTTGAGAAACTCGTCCCTCGTTTTCATGTCACGATCCTATCAACCGGCGCCTACTGGGTTCGGGCCCGGAACGTTGTCAGACGGGGTGTAACCGCTCAACGGGTTGGATGCTTTCTGGTCTGGATGTGACGTTGCAAAGTCAATACGATCTCGAACGATCGATCCAGCACGGAGGATCATGACCTTTTCCACCTTGTCGACGTCCATCGTCACCTCCAGGTTGATGTTGAGCTGGACGTTTCTGCTTGGGTTGACTTGGTAGTTGACCTTGCCTCCCAGACCGACTGTCTTAGCGACCTGGTCCAGCTTGGCTTTGACGTCAAAGTCCTTGTTGAGACCCTGTAGCGCTGTGTCAAGATCATTGCTCGCCTTGACCATCTCGCTGATGGCGACAAGCGCGCCTGTCACGCCACCCTTGCCATCACCCCTCAACGTTGAACCGAGCGCGCTCATGTTCTGTTCGAAACCTTGCAGCGTATCGCTGATCAACTTGGAGTTGCCGGTTAGCTTGGTGAGTGAAGCGATCTGGTCATCATTGATGACATTGAAATCGACTTTTGATAGCTTGTCCTTGATCGTCTGAAGCGTCCCAGCGATGTCAAAGTTCTTGTCATCAAGCTGCTTCTGGACATCTTTCACTGCGCTGATGTTTTCAGACACTTGTGAGATGACGCTGGTCGTGCTTGCGGCAGCGTCTCGTGCGGCATCGGCGGTAGCATCGGTCGTTGTCTTGGTCATCGCTGCGGCTTTACGAGCTGCTTCTGACGCTTTGTCTTTCTCCGACCTAAGGTACTTGTCTTGGATCTCATCAGACGCTTGTGAGAATGCCGCTGACACGTCAGACATGCCCTTCGTCATCTGGTCAGACTTCTGATCGATGGTCTTCTTGATGCTGTCAGTGAACCCATCGATCTTCTTAGCAAAGTCCGTACCAAAGACCTTGTCCAGACCCGAAGCCATTGAGCTGGCTAGCGATCCCACCAATCCCAGGACAACGTTTTCGATCATCGTGAACAGCTGGATGCCTAGTTTGCCCAACACGATGGGCAACTGGATGAAAACGAGGTTCACCGCACCGACCAACAACCTCAACACCGACAACCCTAGGTCTTTCATCGATTGGTTGATCGAAGCTTGGTCGCCCGTGAACAGGTTTGTCAAGACCGTCCACACAGAACCAAAGACCTCAAAAGCTCCCGCAAGAGCTTTCTTGAGAGAGTTACCGAACCCAGTCCCAAATGCTGAGTTGATGCTCTTGAAGAGCGTATCAACGACCTTGGCTAGCACGTTTGCGATCGTCGTCTGCAGGTCATCGGGCAACAAGCCCAATGTCAGAGCATCGATCAACCCCGTGGTGCCCGCCGCGATGACGGCCGAGGACCGATCAAGAGTTGACGTCACGTCTTTGGTGTACTTGGCAACGCCACTGCCCACCGCAGCGGCAGCTGCAACGAACGCAGCAGGACCAGCAAACTTGGAGACGCCCTTCATCAACCCTTCGCCGGCTGTTGACTTAGCAAGCGATGCTCCAGCCTTCTGGATGACAGTCTTTGTCAAGCTTGGGATCACGTTTTTCAGTATCGTTGTTCCCAATGCGCCCAGGATGCCACGACCAAACGCAGGACCAAACAGCATCGCTGCGAGAGCACCAAGCACGGGTTTCGCTATCGTAGCGATCTCCTTTTGGTGCTTTTTCATGAACTGGACAAACAACCGTCCCATTGTCTTGACAAGCGATTCCAAAGCGGGAGCGAGCACTGTCCATGCATGCTTCAAAGCATCGACCAACGGGGTGATGACCTCCTGAAGGAAGCCCAAGCCTCCCTTTGCCGTCGCACCGGCTCCCTGGGCATAAGCCGACAAGCCTCCCGGTGTCGTCAGCATCTTGACGATCTCTCGGGCCCCCGTTGCAATCTCATCAGCGAGGTACTTGATGCCAGCTGCAGCGGTGGTGCTGAGGAACTTGAAGAACGTCTTGAAACCGCTAACCAGCTTCTTGGCACCGGGCTTTTCAATGTCAAAGAAGTTTTGGAACGTTTTCTTCAGGTTCATCACCAAGTCAGGGATGGAACCCTTTGATGGGTTCTTTGGATCCATGCCAGGCTTGCCCAAGAACTTTTCGATAGCCTCGCTCACGCCCTTGAAGAGCGACGTGATCTTCTTTGGGTCAAACATCTCATTAAGAGCTTTGCCAACCTCTTGGAAACCCGGGACTATCTTCACCAATGCACGTCCCAGGTCAACACCGATGTACATGACCTGACGCAAAGCGATGCGAATCTTGTACATCAAGCCCACAAATTCCTGGCTTGACATGATGCCACGTCCGATGCCCGCGACGAACATCTTCCAGAAGCCGCCCTCCATGCCACCGCCCGAGAAGACCATGCGCTCGATGGCGTCGGCAAGCTTGCTCATCGCTTCAGCCTGGGTCAACGTCTTCTTCTCAGCCATGACGCTCTTCTTCTGGACTTGGTCCATCGAGAGCCCCTGATTCTTGAGAGAAAGAGCTGATTGCACCGTTGCTTCATCAAGGCCCGTTGTTGACGCCACCAGCTTCAACTGCGCGCGGTTGAACTGGCTGGCATCCACCCCCGCCTTAGCAAAGCTCTTGCGCAACATGTCGAGCTGTTCAGCTGGCGACTGCGCCGACATCATCTCAAAAGCATCGACCTGGACACCCATCGCTTGTGACAGCTTGGCGGCATTCTCTGCGGCGGTGTCAAAGGTGTCAAAAGCGTCAAGCGTTCCCGTGATGTCTTTCAGCTCAAACCCTAGCTTGCGAGCGTACGTTGACGCTTCAGCGATCTGCTTGACGGTTGCACCACCAAAGTGAGCAACATCGCCCAACGCTTTGCCCATGTCCCTTGAGATCAGCTTAGCATCCAAGCTAAACGCATCGCCAAGCTCATAAGAGTACTTCGTCATGTCACGGAGGTTCTTCTCCGTCTTGGTCCCCATCGCAGTGCTGCGCATGGTGACGGCCTTCATCTCCTCGCCGGCCAGGCCCAAGCCCTTCTGGTAACCGAGGATCGCGCCACCGTTGTTCTCCATCTCGGCACGCAGCTTGGAGAAGGAGCCTCCCATGTCTTTGGCTAGCTCACCGATGTACTTCAAGCGGTCTGCCATGTTACCAAAGACGCGCCAGGTTGACAGCCCGGTATCTTTGAACCCAGTCATCGACTTTGACGTGTCAATGATCGCTTTGTTGGTCGGTCCGTAGAAAGCTCCGAACTCCTTACGCAAGTCTTCAAGGGCTTGCATCAGCTCGTTGCTACCCCCAGCGCTCTGGGCTGCCATATCAATGAGCCCGCTAAAGATCTTGATTGGGATCGCCAAGATCGATGCGGTAATGTTCCCAAGCCCTGATATGAAGCTGGTCACAAAGCCGCCGACACCCTTGCCCACCGCGATGATGTTGCTCAAGCCCTGCGACAAGCCCGAGATTGCGCCAGTCGCTATGCCAACCGACTTGGGAAACTTGTCGTGGAACTGCTTGCTAGACTCCTCAACTTTCTTGCCCAGCTTCTTGAAAACTGACTCACCCGTACGGCTGGTATCATCAAGCCCGCCCTTCACTTTTTTCAGCGCATCAGCTAGCGCCTGTACTCCCTGAACGCTTCCCTGGACGTTGAGCTGTGACAGGGCTTGAGCCAGCTGTCCGAGCGTTGCTGATTGAGCGGTGTACGATCCCTCGAGCTTCTCCGCAGCGGCAGCCATGCGCTCGACCTGGGCGGCCAGCTTGGTCGTCAGCGCTAACTGTTCTGAGAGCTCGTCTTTTGAAGGCACGCGTCACCCACCCTGCAGAAACTTATCTCACAGGGGCCACGGGACGCCCAAGATCCGCTCGAACTCCCGGGCGCTCGCGTGTTTCAGGTTGAGCTTTTGCATCACTGTCTCAACTGTCGCACCAGACCTGTTGAGTTCCTGCTGGAAACGTCGAGATGCCATCAATGCGCTACTGACGGCTTGCACTTCCGCGGGAGTTCCCCTGATCTTCAGGTTTATGGCCCTGCCGACCAACCAAGCCGCTGCTGCAGTGAAAAAGATCTTCCCGAGCAAGTTGAGCTTTAGCTCGTTTATCGAAACCTTGGTGTCAACGCCGTCCATGACCCTAAATAGGCCTCACTGGAACCGCCTGAGGCGACTCGGGGACTGGCTTCGCATCCTGCCCTGCATTGTCCTGACATCAGGAGCGTTCTGGTGAAGTGCTCGTGACTGTGATGAGCTCCCATTCGGATCGTTCGGGTTGCTCTTGTTCAGTTCGGTGACGATCCTCTCGATCCACCACCGTTTGATGGGCACGGGGAGGTTGTACGCCTCCCCCGCTGTCATCCCACCGTAGTAGACCAACAGGAAGCACGGCTCCCAGATCAGCTGTTCTTTATCGCTGGGCTGCAGGCCAAAGAAAGTTGACCCCGATTGGCATCGAGACCTCCTCTTCGTGACCACAAGACGCACACGTCACTTCCTGGCGCATGATCATTCCTGGCTCATTGTCACGAATGTAGTTTCGCAAAGCCAGAGAGTCACGAGCGGGCATCATGCGGACGAACGCCGCGATCTTGGCTCGGTCTTCGATGTTATCGACAGACTGGATGCAGTGAAGCAGGTTTGATGTCACTGACGTCTCGTTCTGAGACAGCGCCAGCTTCTTCTGCTTCTCCTGCAAGGCAGTGATCTGCTCTTCGTCACGGCCCGTCAAGAACTTGAAGCGGACGGTCTTCTTGCTCATGGGCAGCTGGAACTCAAACAGGTTCATCCCCTCTTGCACGGGGGCGATGCTCAGTCGCTTGATCGGCAGCTGGGCGAGGTTGAACGCTCTGGGTCCCTTCGTCTCGCACTCACCGCACTCGAGCTCCGCGTCATAATCAGCGCCGTACATGGTGATGCGGATCGCGACCATCAACGCATAGCGATCGCCGATGACCATGTCAATCGGATCGATCGCTTTGTTGACAAGGCACGACTTGATCAGCTCGGTGATGACCGTCCCCTTCTTCAGGAGGGCTCGGCTCGTCAAGATGTCTTCTTCACGAGCGGTACCAGCCCGGATCTCAACGAGCTCAACGCCGTGTAGCGGGTGGTTGGGCGGGTAGACGCGGCCTGCAGACGGCAACGGGACCGTCTCAACCGGGATCTCGATGCCGAAGTCCGCCTTGAACTTCTCAGCCTGCGAGAGAGCCTGGACGCCCGCTTGGACTGCGCCCGGGGGCGGTGCTTGTGTTGATGCAGAAAAGACTTGGTTACGCTGCTCGCGTTCCTCAGACATGTTCGCTCCTAGTGTTCAGAAATTACTCCTGCCACCTCGAGCGTAAATGTAAGGGTTGCTACGATTCCCGAGCCGTTTTCAGCACTTGAACAGCGGGCTCTCAGCTCTCTTCTGCGGCGTCCATCGCTTCTCAACCTCGGTCGCGAACTCTTCCCAAGTCCACCCAGCGAACTCGATCAGCTCGTTCCACTCGTTGACATACTCAGAATCGTCAATTCGATGATGCAAAAAGTCGTCAGTGAGCTTCTCAAGCATCGCCTCGAGCTGGTCCCACCCGAGCTTCATGCTCTGACTGTATCACTCACCAGTGCGCTTTTGCAGGAGTTGGCTTCGCAACGAGATGCCATACGATATCTTCGTCACGAAAGCCGTGTGCTTTCAGCCCGTTTGCATCCAGTGGGACGACGAGCCCACGTTCCTGCATTGTCTCGAGCATCTCCTGCGTCCGAGCCAACGACCACCCAACGTACAGCGAGATGGCTCCCAAGTACATAGGGCGGGCAACCCTATGGAGGTAACGCTCGATTATTTCGAGGACAACCTGTGGGGGCTGCTTGCCATCACGGAGCCACGAGGCCATCGGTCTACACCCTACATCAGTCAGCTGCGGGTGGAAACAGGTCAGGACGAGATTTCATCCATTCATCAGCTTCTTTAGCGAACTGTTCGACTTTCTCGGTCACCGTGTAGAGCAGCGAGTTCCCCCGTTTGCCTACGTCCTTGACCAAGCCTCGAACCAGGACGCCCTGGGCCAACGGTCCCGTCACATCGTTTGGGACTTCTTCATAGTTCCCAAGGAAACGACCCGGGGTCTCCGGGTCTTGGACGAGTTGGCCGTGTTCGTTACGTTGCCACTGCATCTTCATTCTCGTTGCAGGGGCCCAGTACGAAACGTTGCTCGTTGGCTTGAAGCTAACGGGATCCTTGCCTTCAAGGCTATGAACTTGCTGCATCACCTCGGGACGGGTCAGCGGACGCCCAGCATGCCACAGAACATAACAGATCATGTGGACCTTGTCTCCGGGATAGCCCCTGTCACCGACAGCTTCCCGGATCACGGACTTCAGCTCTGCGAGGGTCAGCTGCATGCTCATATGTATCGCGTGTGTCAGAAACGACAAGCCCCGGGCATCGTTTCAGACGAGCCGGGACTTGGAGGCAGGACCGCCGCTGTCTACCGGTGACAGGAGAACCAGCGGCGCCCGCACCTGGCCGGAGTGCCAGGAATCAGAACTGCAGAACGGCGTTGTCGAAGCGCAGCGTCAGGCTGATCTCAGCCAGGGTACCGTCTTCATAGGTGAGCTCGCCGAAGTTAGCTTCGGTTATCCAGGCGCCCTTGATGTCCCAGAGCTCGACAACGGTGCCGACCGGGTCAAGCAGCTTCAGCTGGATGTCACGCTTGTAGAAGTCAGCGTAGCCAGCGCGGCCCGAGACAGTCTCCAGGGTCAGGCGGATCCACTCCATGACCTGCTGCGCGCCCGAGGGAGCGATCGGGTCATAGAGCGTCACAGCCAGGGTATTGAACTTCGTCAATCCCGCAAGGTAACGACGGAAGTTGATGAACGGCACCTCGACCTCTTCCGTGGTCACGGTCGGGCGTGCAGTGGTCTTCATGATGTAGGCGTCGATTCCCTCGATCATGAGCACCCAACGGTTCTTCCGCTTGGGTTCAAACTTGTTTGGAAGCATCGACGTTACGTCGAGTGTCTCAGCCATTTTTCTCTCCTGTCACCGGGTTCGATCGTAACTATCGGCCTTGCGAGTTCGCTGCCCCTTGCGGGATCAGTTCTGTCCGTACATCGCCGCCTCGGCGGTCTGGACAAATTGCTTGATTCGTTTCAAATAGTTGGCAGCACTGTCTTCGTCGCCGATGCTGACGGCGTTCTCGAGACGTTCGACAGAAGCCTTCAGCATCCCGACCGTCTTGCCGACCTTTTCTAGGCGAGGGTTACCCTTGCTGATCTTCTTCTCGCTGCCGGAGTAGTTGAACAGGTCCTCATTCATGACGCTGTGCTCAATGAGCGCATCATCATATTCTTCATCAACGATCTGTTGCAACTGTTCTAGCGTTACGATGGGCCCGCTGATCTGCACGGGCTCACGGTAAACGGGCACGTCTTCGCCAAGGTCCAGCTTACGCCGGACAGCTTCGCGGATGATGCTTCGGAGCTGGTTCTTTGTCACCTTCATGAAGCTACCCTAAATCACCCCTGTTGCGAGATGTTGTTCGTCACAACGAAGTCCAACGAGACGTACTCGAGCGACTTGGTGGGCTGGACGAAGATCTTCCCGCGGATGGTGTTGTTCTCGATGTCGAGCTGCGTCGTTGTCGAGGAGTCGATGACGACCTTGAAACGCTGCAGGCCAGCCTGGGCCTGGATCTTCTGCAAGACGGGGGTGACCGCCGCAGAGAACCGAGCCAGGGTTGCGTCACGGTTCTGCTCGAACAGGATGGTGTTGGCAATGTCACGGACCTGGCGACGGATCTCGATCAGGAGGCGCCGCACGTTGACACGGTCAAGGGCCGAAGCAGCTTGCTGGAGCGTCTTCTGTCCCCAGACCACCACGCCACCCTTCGGGTTGGTGCCGCCCGAAGCGTTGCCCGGGAAGGCGACCAACGGGTTGACGTTGGCGTCGTAAAGGGCGTCCATGTTGGTCTTCGACAGCTTGACACGAGCCTCGAGGGTCGTCTGCAACGCACCACGAGTGAAGCCTGCGGGAGCGAACCATGGGTGACCGACCGCGTCGTTGAGAGCGAGAGCGCCCAGGACGGCGACAGACGGGGGAGCAACGACGTTGTTGCCCGTGTTCGGATCGGGCATCACGACGTCTGGGAAGTACGCTGCACCGAAGCTGCTGTTCACTGACCGCAGCAGGAAGTTCTGCAGCGTGTATGTCACGCTGGGCAGCTGCGTGTCGGTGGTGACCAGCTGGTCGTTGTTATCATACTGGTCGATGTCCATCAAGAACATGCAATCAAAGCGCTGTTCACAAGCCGCCAATGCTGCGTCAGTGACGACCGGGTGCCTGATGCCGGGAACGGCGAGCAACATGATGTCCACGTTCGTGGTGTCGCTCATGATGTTGAGGCCAGCGTTGTAAGCTGACACTGTCGATCCGAGGTTGAAACCACGGTTCGATGCATTCATGTCATCTTCAACGGCGGTGTTCGTCAGCTGGCGCTGGTCGGGATCAAACAGGTTGGTCCCATCGAAACCTCCCTGGACCATGAACGTCCACTTGAGGAAGCGCCTGTTGGCCTGGACGAAGTCGCTCGGCAACAGCGCACGGGTTGCAGCGGAGTTGTTCGTTGCAATGTTCCCGTTGCGGACATAGACTGCGTTCACCCACTGTGTCGGGTCGGCGATGCCAGCCGAGCTGGTGACGACCTGGATGTTCAGCAAGCTGAAGGCGTTGAAGTTGAACCTGTCGGCGTCCATGATGGCGCCGTTGACGGTGGGTGCTCCGGGCTTGCCACCGTTCTCATACCCAATGCGGACGTTCTGCGCATCGGTGCGGAACTCGGGCAAGAACTTTGCAAAAGCATGCATTGACTGGTTTGCCAGCGTGCTCAAGTTCGGGGTTGACACACTAGCAACGTGCTCAAACTGCATGCCCCAGTACAGCAAGGGGTTGACCTGCAGCTTGGCGCCAGAGCCCTGCGTGATGTTCTGCCGCAGCGGGACCGGCGGCTCGATGACTTGGCTTGCCCAGGTGGTGCTGTTCAGCGCGATCTCGCTAGAGCTACCGCTGATCAACGAGTTTGCAGGCTGTGCCAGGCAACCGCCAGCTGTCACCAAGTGATGGATGCCACGAAGACCGACAGGCAACACCGTCGGATCGACCTGGCCGAGGTCAGTTGACGTATCCATCTCGATGCGGATGTAGTTCGAAGCGTTCGGGTACTGGCCATCAACGACCAGCTTCTGTGCGGTCGGTCCACGGTCAAAGTCAAAGAACGCGTGGGCGTCACCGATGACAGCAGCGATGTACCGTGAGTCGCTTGGGTTCAGCGTCAGGCCGCGGAACTGCTCGAGGTAGACGGGTGCTCCGTCGGTGTCACCCCACTGGCGGACGACCAGGTCAAAGGTGCCGTACTGGTTCAACGGATCGGTCGAGAGCGCGATGTTCTCGATGCTGATCTTGTAAAGCCTGCTAACGTTGAAGCCGTCATCAAGGGCGTGGACGCGGAACAGGTTGTGGGGCTTGCCGCCGAACGGTTGTGAGACAACCCACGGTGACGTTGCGTGCTCAAACCGGTCACGGAAGTCCTCATAGTCGGGGACGGTCGATGAACCGTTGTCATACTGCAACGAGCTGGTCAAGATGAACGCTGCAAACTCAGCGCCCGGAACGTTTGCAGACGCTGCGCCGGCGCCGAACGAGGAGCTGACGAGACCCGATCCGGTGACCACTGCCTGCGCAGGGTGGATATCATAGTGGCTGTAGAGGTAGTGACCTGCCTGTTGCAGGTTGTCAGGGTTGGTGTTCAGGACGTTCGCAAAGTAGTTTGGCGACGTCATGTCGAACGACGCGGTGATCACGTTCGGGAACAGTGGGTTCGTTCCCATGAGACCGTTAAGGAAGAGGACGAAGTCTTGCTTGGCGATCGACCCAGCGAACAACGTCACGTCACCGATGCTTGCACCGTTGTTGTCAGTCGCTACTGCAGTTGCAGGCGGAGCAACGTTGGTCTGCGCTCCCGTGAGCGGGAACGAAGCTGACAGCGTCAGGATGACGCCTGAGGCGGCCATGATCATGCCGCGGACGATCGGGACACACGAACCGGACGTTGACGTTGTCTGGATGCCCGCAGACGAGAAGAACGTTGAGCCGGCCGACTCGGACATGAAAGCGCCCAAGAAGTACGTACGACCCGACAGGTAGCTGGTCCGGCCTGGTTGGACGGGAGTTGCTCCCGTCGATGACGTCGGGTTAGCATAAGGGTTTGGGCTCAGCTGACCATTGTTGTTGGGATCAGGTTCCTTTTCGCCGACTGTCCAGCCTGCGCCTGTCACGCCACCTGTTGCACTGTTGGGACCCGAGGGTTGGCTAGCGAGACCCTGCCGTGCTTGTCCCTGGCCAACGCCGAGCACCCTGACGTAGGTCAGCGCTTGCGCGTTGCGGAGCCACTCTGTCACCGCAAGCGGGCCAAACTTCCGGCCATCAGTCTGACCAAACTTTCCATAGAAGTCGTTGACCAGACCAACAGTGACAGGAACGAATGCTGGGCCCTTCAAAGAAGTGCCAACAACGCCTGCTGGGGTGCCTGTCGGGGTGATCGCTAGCGGTTGAGAGAGATCGATCTCTGTCGTCGATACTCCTGGCGCGCCGAACTTGAGCTGTGACATCTAGTGCCTCTGCGCTCTAAGTATCGGATCGTCACGTTTATGGACCCACGAAAGAAAACGGCCCGAGAAACTCAACGAGCCCCTATGTAAAGGGCCCGTTGTGAGTGACTCACACGAACTGGACGCCGCTGTTCGTGATGATGAAGTCAACTGCGATGAACTCAACCACGCGGGTCGGGACCACGACGATCCGACCGTTCATCTTGTACTGGTCAACGTCAGCTTGCGAGTTGTTGGTCGAGTTGCAGATGACCTGGAAGGCTTCGATGCCTGCCTGGGTCTGGATCAGTCCCAGTTGCAACACTGCCTGTGCAGTGAACTTGTTCTGGGTGTCGGGCGTGTTCTGCTCGAACTCCAGTTGCAGAGCGATGTTGCTGATGATGCGCTTGACCTCCAGCAACAGACGCCTAACGTTGACCCGGTCAAGAGCCGAGGGCTTGGCTTGCAGTGTCTTCTGGCCGAAGATGACGAATCCCTGTCGTGGGAACGTTGCGATCGGGTTGATGCGGCTAGAGTACAGCGTGTCCCGGTCGCTCGAGTTGAGACGCACGCCCACGTTGACAACGAAGTCGAGCGCTGCGCGGTTGAAGCCCGCAGGAGCGAACCATGGGTAACCGATCTTGTCGTTGAAGCCCAGGGCTCCCAACGCTGCGATCGAAGCGGGCACCTTGACACGACGGTTGTTGACCACGTCCTGGATGAAGACATCCGGGAAGTAGGTTCCCATGTAGTTGTTGTCGATAGCACGGGTGTTGAGACCGACGCTGGTCTGACCCACGTCTGCACGGACCGCGCTACCGTTTGCCCCGATGGTGGTCGAGTACAATCTGTTCTGTAGCTCGTCATAGTTTACCAGGTCCATGACGTAGAAGGCCAAGCCGTAGTCACGGACATGGCTTCCCGCGTAATCCGTCAGGAAGGGCTCTCGGATGCCCGGCATCGCCAGGATGTTGTGGTTGACCTGCATCGGGTCAGTCATGATGGTGAGGGCCGTGACGTACGAGGAGACGTTGGAGTTGCTCTGGCCCGTTCCGTTCATGTTGGCAGCAAACCCAGGCGGGATGAAGCCCGGGAACGCACCGCCAGTATCACCCAACAGGTTCGAATCGAACGACGTTGACTTGTCGTTCATGCGGCTAGCGTCAGGATCCAAGAAGTTGACACCGTCCCAGCCGCCGGCCAAGAAGGTCGAGAACTTCAGGTAAGGAGCAAAGCGGTTGAACTGCTGTGCTGTTCCCTTGGCGAGCAAGGTTGCCAGGGTGACACGCCGGCTTGCCGTCTTCTGGTTGTTGAGCTCGACCGGATCGATGTAAACGTACGTCGCGCCATCCAGCACGCCGTTTCTGATGTAAGCTGCTTCACGCATGTGACCGTCGATCGACGCCGTCAAGCCGCTGAGGCTCGTCCCATCAAAGACGTCGGTGAAGTCGTTCGAAAGAGCAACCTTGGCCAGCGTGAACTTGTTGTCACAGAACTGGTCTGCGCCTGCCCCGGTGACGAACGTGTCCAAGCCAGAGCAACCCAGGAACTGGGTGTAAGAGCTGATGCAGTTGTTTGCCACCGTCTCAACGTTCGGGTTGAGTGGGATGTCGAGACGCTCGAACTGGACGCCCCAGTACAACGGCGGGTAAGAGATCTCGGTGGGAGCGGGGTTGCCGAACCAGGACGTTGACGTCGGGCGGTTTCCCTTGGTCACCTTGGTGCGGAACGGAACTGGGGGCAAGACCGAACCAGTCAACGCGTTTGCGCTGCCCGAGGTCACGCCATACAGACGAGTGAAAGCTGCCTGGAGAGCGTTGCTTGCACCTGCCGACAGGACGCCGTTTGACGCACCATCAGTCAAGCTATCGTTGGTCTTCAACAGTGCCGCGCCGCGGAAACCGAAGGGCAAGCACTGCGGCGGCACTCGAGCCTGGTCAACTGCGTCAGTTGGGATGACGCGGATGTAAGCAGACTGGTTCTGGTACTTGCCACGTGACACGACACGTTGCTCGGTGCTGATCGTTGCATCAAAGTTGTAGTAGACCTTGCGATCGCCGATCACGTTAGCGATGTAGTTTGCAGCCGTCGGGTCAAGGCTCAGGTTGTTGAACTGCTCCAGGACGTTCGGGTTGATGTCGGTGTCATCCCAGCTGCGGACCTGCAACGCAAAGGTTCCGTACTTGTAGCTGTCAACGGTCGATGCTTGCAGGTTGACGATGCTGATCTTGAAGAGGTTGTTGGCGTACTGGCCGTCATCGAGCGCTTCGACACGGAACAGGTCGTACTCCACCTTGCCAAAGGGCTGGCTGATGAACTTCGTCGTCGTTGGGGTCTGGTAACGGGCGTCAAACGCTCCGTACGAGGCCCGGTACGTCGTGTTGTCGTTATAGGGGGCACCCGTGAACGAGAGGTCCGCGTTGTTCTGGCTGCTGTTTGTCGAGCCGATCAGGACACCCGCGATGTTTGCCGTAGCGATCTGATCATCAACGGCGAAATCAGCGTAAAGAACGTGTTGCGATGCAACGAGGCTGTCCGGGTTGCTGTTCAGCAGCTTGGCAAAGTAGTTCTTGTCATCGGGATCGAAAGATGCAGTCAGGATCTTGCAACCCGGGTTGCCATCATCGTTTGCAAACGAAGTGCCCAACGTTGAGCTGATGATCAGCTTGAAGAAGCCGCTTGGGCTGGTTGGCGATGTCCCCTGCATGACACCGAAGTCCTGCAGTGAGTCGATCTTGCCTTTGACCGAGAAGTCGTTGTTTCCGTCTGCGACGCACAGGCGAGCGCCCGAGGCCATCAGGACCATGCCCCTGATCAGGTGCGCGGTGCCACCCGAGAAGCTGTCGTTGTCGGTGAAGATCGCGGGACCCAGGATCTCGTTGCCCTGGACCAGGTGTTGGGCGACCAAGAACTGCACTGCGCCCGTGAAACGGCTGCCTGAGACGTCAGAGATTGAGACTGCTGTCCCGTTCAGGTGGAACCCGGCGTTGACAGTGCGACCCGTTGCCGTGGTTCGTGAGATGTCAGTGCCCGTTGCATTGGCACCCGCGCCCAAGACCCTAAGGTAAGTCAGGGCTTGGCGGTTTGCCAAGAAGTAGTAGGCGGCGTAAGGGCCGAAGCGGTTGGGGTCCAGGGTGCCGAAGACGGCATTGAACTGGTCGAAGTTGCCGACAGTGACAGGCACGAAGGCCGGGCCACGGTTCGACGTCCCGATCACACCGGCGGGGACTCCGACCGGCCCCTGTGGGGCGGGAGCGGAGAGATCGATCTCTCGCTGGTAGAAATTGGGGGACAGAAAAGTCTGCAGCTGCTGCGGCATTACCGTGCTCCTATAGCGCGCTGTGAATCGCTATAGTAAGTACCACCCGCACGGGTGAAAGACCACTAACGGTCAGTCTTCAACGGTGACGATGGTCAAGCCGCCAAGCGTAGCATCTGCGGGCGATAGCACCGTTTCGCCAGTGAACTTGTTGATGCTCTTGACACGAAACAGCTTCGTCACCAGGTTCCCGTTCTTGTCATAACCCGTGACTTTCTTGAAACGTCCCGGACGGGTGCCTCGCGGCAGGACTCCGACTGCTGGATCGTCAGGGTTGACAGAAACGTCTTCGTTTGGGTACAAACGGGTCCCGCGAGTGTTCCTCTGGTCACGCTGTCGGTTAGCCCAGTTTGGTTGCTGGTCAGAATCGCTTCCCAAGGGAAGTGTCGGGTCATCTGCACCCAAGAACGGGTTGATGGATGAGTCACCCTCGTCAAGCTCAGCCGTGTTCGTACCGATCGAAAACTCGATCGTTGGAGAAGACAGGTAGCGTTTCAACGGGACGGGAGCACCGGGAACGCCTGTCGCCAAGATGTACCCAGGCACCTTAACAACGAATTTGTACTTTATCAGCCGTTCGACTTGCGAGTAATCATCTGCGTTGTTATCAGCTGTATAAGTGTTGGCATCAACGTTGGCCAAGAACCAGTAACCCTTCGGGGTGTTCAGCTGCCATTGGTTTCCCTGTGGGAGGAACGATGCAATCAGCATCTCGATCAGCTGGTTCATGTGCTTGGTGTACTGCGTCCAAAACGTGACGTCGTATTGCGCGGTGAAAAACTGCGGTGCTGGCACCACGACTGTCTCCCAGACATTGTTCGCGCGGTTGGGGATCAGCAACCCTCCCTGTTGGATAGCGGGATCCTGTTCCAGATTGCCAACTGAACGTAACGTTGTCAGCTGTGGTGTGAAGTTCTGCACATCAGTCTCTTCACCGAATGGTGCGTCAGCTCCGAACAGGTCATCACCAAACTCACCCGGTACGATGGTGCTAACGCTTGATGGGTACGCGTTCTGTGGGTTCACCGCCAGGTTCTGTTGGTTCGGAACGAGCAGACGGTTGACAAGCTGCTGGTAATCACGGTCAGTGCGGTCAAGCTTACGACGGATGACGATCTCTCCCGTCTGTTGGTTGATGCCCCGACCCGTGATGTCTTCGTTCGGAGTCTGGAAGATATTGGTCCTGATGATCGTGATTATGGGCAAGATCAGGGCGCCGTTCCTGTCTTTCAGGCCTCTCTGTCGTTTGTTGAGAGCCCACTTCTCACCAGCGGTCATCAACACGGGCACTTTGCGAAGACCGTCTGGATCATCAGCGCCGCCCACGACAGTGAACGGAATCTCCTTGTCAAACAAGTTGAACAACGCTCGGTCCACGTCGTCAATGCCAACGGGTGGGATGACCAAGTCACGTGACGTAGACTTCCCCTGGTATCCCGACTGTAGTGGCGGGATACCGAGGCGAACCTGAGAAGAGCTCTGCGAATTAAAGCGAGTGGGCATCAGCTATTCTCCGGGTCTTCATCATCATAGAATGCGCTGTCACCTGAAAACTCTCCGCCCTTCTTTGACACTTCCTTGGCACCCGTGATGGGCTTGTCAAGGACATCGGGCGTCTGCAAGTCTCGAACGTCACCAGTGACGCCTTCCTTGTTGTGAGCTTGCCCTCGTTGTTGGTAAAACTCTCTCTGTACCGCGTCTTTGTCAGGACGGCTGACGTCTGTCGGGCCGATCGTGAGAGCCTTGAATTGCGTTTCACGGGCCTTGGTTCCGATCAACTTGACACCGTCCTTGTGTTCGGGCATGCCGTAGATGTTTCGCATGAACAGCTTCTCAGTGACTTCGTAAAAAACATCTGAGAAAGAAAAGAAGTCTCCGATGGATGGGCTGATCCCCTTGTCAACCAGGTCACGCCACTGGATGTATACCTCAACCTTGAACTGAGCGTCTACGCCAAAAGCGGTGATCTTGGTGTCAGCTTGGAAGTGAGTGTCTACCAAGCAATCCAACGCAATAGGAGCGTCAAAGACCTTTTGTACTGCTTCGTTGTAGACAGTGTCAGTCTTCGTCTTGTCTTCGTTGATGGCATAGTAGTAGACTTTCTGGCCCACCACGTCCTTGATGAGTTCCTTCGTGATGTCCGAGATGAAGTTGAACTCACGTTGTGTCAGGTACAAGCGTCCCATGTGTCACCTCATCCAAAGATGATCGCCTTGCCACCCGGGACAGCGGTGTACTTGAGCATCTTCTGCATCTGTTCACCGATGTTTGCTTGTGACTCAAGGAGCTTCTCATACGTCAGCTTTTCAAGGAACTCTTTCAAGTTCGTCATCAGCTTCTCTTTGTCCTCACGGCCCTGGGTGATCAGCGCTTCACCGTTAAGCTGGAGGTCTGCGTTCGGGATCGGGATGACCTGGAACTTGCTGCGGTTGATGCCCAACAGCTCACGGCACAACGCCAGTGCATACTGCCGGATCCATTGCCTTCCAGGCGTGGTGATGGTGCTGTAGGGCAGGATGCTGAAGGGAACGTTCTCGGGACCGCTGACGCCGTATGCGCTAGCGTCCTCAAAGTCAGGTTGCATCACTGACTTGGGGGTGAAGACCCTGACATAGAGGTTGCCCATGCCAAACGGGCCCAACCCATCGCTACCAAAGGATTGGGGCTGTGGGAAGATCCGGATCTTGGTGCCGATGACCTGGTAGCTGTAGTTGCTGCGCCTGACGCGGAACGCTTCCTTCAACATGCCACGACGGACGACGTCCTCAAAGACGGGCAACACGTAGAACACAGTGCTGTTGACATATGACTCGTAGTTGAAGTTCGTGGCAAGAAAGTTGGTGATGTTTGAAGCGTTCAGCAAGAAAGTCTGCGCTGCTAACGGTTCGAAATGGAAGACTTCCATCACGCGCAGCTTTCCCTTCAAGCCAGCAGGAAGGTTATCAACGACCAGTCCCATGTCAGGGCTTGTCATGCCGACAGTTGTCGGATCGTAGTTGATGGTCTGGTGCAGTTCCGTGTAGATGTCGTAGTCTTGCTTGCCGGGAATCAGGTTGAAGAATCCCAACGTGTAGTTGTAGTTTCCACCCACGTATGAAGCTTGCGCATAAGCATCAGCCAACCTGAACAAGAAGTCGAGGTTCTGCTGCAGGTACCTGTTGGTCAGGTCCGTTGACCCAGTGGGCTGACCGAGAACGTTCGCCAGTTGGCTAACGATCTTCAGTTCTTGGATCAGGCGGCCATACTCAAGGCACGATTGCTCGAGACACGACCAGATTTCCTTCTTGGTCAGCTCGACGCTGAGGACATCATCTCCCAACATCCGCTTAGCAAACGTGACCATCGCATCAGCTTCAACCTGGAAAGCTGCATCTGTGTCAAAGAAGCCAAACGGGGTGGGGTTGACGGTCTGGTTAAAGTTCGGCACGAGCTTAACTATGGCGCTGTGAGAGCCCCGATCTAGGCTCTAAGCTCCCCAGCGATCACCAGAACGGATAACCGAGACTAGCCCACGAACCGGAACACGTCAAATGTCCCGTAGTTAAGCTGGAAGTTCGCGCCCGCGTTGTTGCATTTGACCCTGAGATCATGGATAACAGGAACATCGCTGGGACCGTGAAAATCGAGATCGGAAATGGTCACTGAGTCAGGGAAGGGCTGACCGTTTGCGATCGTCGTTTGGAGCGTGTTTCCTTGTTGCCCGTTGAGAAACAACGCAAAAGTGTAAATTCCCGCCGACCCAGAAAAGCTCAGGGCAATGCTGTGAAAATACGTTCCCGGCAAGCTTGCGGTGATGCCGTTGTTGGCCGCAACACACCCTGGTGAGTTTAAAGAAGACGTCAACCACTGCGTCACTTGGGTCCAAGTGTTGGGAGCTCCCAAGTTCTGCCCGCTCTGGCCGTTGTTTTGAGTCGTCAGCTCGGCAAACGCGCCCACGGAAGAGGTGATCTGTCCGGCGGACGTCAACGTTCCCACGCTGACAGAACCTGCCACAGTAAGGTTTGAGCTTCCATCATCAACCAAACCCTGTGAGTTTATGTACGCCATGGCATTTCCGACATTAAATATGTCATGGCCACGTCGTTAGTCTTCACCACTTCATCTCACTGGCTATCACGAGTCATCAGGATGGTGACAGAGAGCGAAGTCTCACATGTGGCGATAGGAACAGAGATCTTTGGCGAACCAGTCCTGATCCATTCTGCACTCGACGGTGACACGGGACGCAGCGGCGTCCAGATCACGCCCAGGAACAAGTGGCTCAGAGACAACTACGTTGTTGCTGAGTACGACATCGTCCCAGACGTCTCAGAGAACATGGGTTCCCTGATCAAGCTCCTCTGTGAACGTTATGACAAAATGGGCCTTGTGGGTCACTTGATCGTGATTGCTGCCAAGTACTTGGGCAAGAAGATCATGAACCCGTTGTCACGACCAAACTACTGGGTCTGTTCACGATACGTGCTGAAGCTCGACCCATCGGGCCAGACCATCCCAGAGTGGGCTGGGTTGGACCCAGAAAAAACCACTCCGCATGACCTGTTGATGCTGTGTCGGACAGGCGCTAGTTTTCGTGAACTGACCTAGGATTGGGTCACGGAGCGCCAATTCCATACAGCGACAGGAAGTAAGCGCTCATCTGGGACACCTCGGCCGCGTTCAGGGGCCGGTTGAAGGCGCCCTGTTCAGCGATGTTGCCGTTGAAGAAGTTGCTGCTGTTGGTGTTGAGGCCGATGTTGACGCCAGCAGACGTTGCGACCTGGTTCGTGGTCGGGCTAGCCAGCGCCTGGGGTTGGCCGTTGACCCACAGCCTGGTCGTCGTCCCATCGTTGGTCGCGATCCACGCCTCCCAGTTGGTGGTGTTGGTGCCGTCAGTGTGGTCGATCACGCCGATGGCCGACACGTCGCGGCTGGTGCCGTTGTTGGCGAGGGCGATGCCGTTGGTCGCTGCACCGCCGAAGCTGATGACGGCTTGGTTTGTTATCGATGCGAACTGGTGGATTGAGAAGATCGTCCAGTTCGTCGACGTGATGACCTGCGCAGAGTTCGTGAGACACTGCGTGTTGGCTGCCAGCAGGGTGAGGCAGGGCTTCCTGAGGTTGGGGTCGGGGGCGACCCACACCGGCCGCTTGCTGGCCGTCGCCTGGCTGACGCCGTTGCCGTTGCCCGACAGGTCGCCCCACGACGTGACCAGGCCGCTGGCATCGAAGTTGAGGCCCTGGTCTGCCCTGAGCCACAGCACGCAACCCCCGAGCTGGGTTGGCTGGAACAGCATCTGTCTCCCGACGACTGGCATCTTCAGCTCCACGCTCCTGGGTTGTACTTCGATGACAGGTACTGGAAGACCCACGACACCTGTTGGGGCGTGTGTGCGCCCTGGTAGATGATCACCTCGGCGATCGACCCAGATGTGAAGTTGATCCCGGCAAAGCCGAACAGCTCGGCCTGGACAAGGGAATTGGCGCCAGCCGCAAAGGCTGACAGGCCCACGACGGCGGCTTGGCTGGTTCCCGGTTGGCTGGTCCCCAGGTAGACGTTCGAGTTGCTGCCGTTGAAGACGCCCGCTGCACAGAAGGGCTGCCCTACCGTCAGGACGTTGTTGGTCGAGTTCTTGACCGACCCAGCGAATGCCCCGATGCCCGTTGTCGGGCCCGACCCGATGACAGCGTACAGCGTCTGCCGGGTGCCCGGGCTGTCGAACAGCGTCAGGTTGATGTTGGGGTTGAACGTGCTGATGTAGCTGACCACGTACGCTGTGTTCGGCTGCGGGACGTTGAGCGAGGTGTTGGTCAGTATCTGGGCCGAGCTGCTGACGAAGGTGATGCTGGGTTGGCCGTTCAGCAGCGGGTCGGTCGCTATCAGGCTGGGCCTCGTGGTTACAGCTCCCGTCGAGGTGAAGTGGTTTCCTGCTCCCGAGGAGTCAGCCCACGTGACGACGTTGCTGCCCGACAGCTGGACGCCGCGGTCTGCAGACAGCCACAGCACGCAGCCATTCATCTGCGTCGGGACGAAGCCCACTCCCCTCAGTCCAAACGGCATCAGAAGCACCTGTAGCGGCTACGGACGTACTGCCTCAGCAGGTCCTGGTTGGTCTTTGAAGCAACGTTGAAGGCACCGATCTCGTAGATCTTGCCCGGGAAGGCGCGGTTGCTGACAGCGCCGATGAGGCCCACGTAGAGGGTGTTGGTCTGCGTTGCGCTGGTGTACGTGGAGATCGACTGCTGGAAGATGGTCTGTCCGTTCATCGATATCGTCAGCACCCCGCCGTCCCACACTGACTCGATCATGTACGTCGAGTTGTTGACCATCGTCGCTGTGGGGATGTTCTGTGCCTGCAGCAGGCCCGGGTAGAGGAATGACCACGTCCCCTGGCCGCTGATGACGTTGATGCCCAGGCCGACGCCGTCGCCCGTGTTGGGACCCGTCCATGCGCTTGTCGAGTTCTTGTCGAAGATCGGACCGTGGATGGTGTGGGTGCCCGGCCACGTCGCTGGGGTGCCGATGACAGCCCACAGGTGGATGGGGCCCGTCCCAGTGTTCCAGCCCGCCGGGTTGGCAACGTTGAAGGCGCCGATGATGGCATCGGTGGTGTCGCACAGCATCTGGTGACTGGGCTGCGGCGAGTCGCTGGGCAGCCACAGCGGGTTGGTGCTGCCACCGATGTTGAGGCCGAGGAGGTGGTTGCCATACGGAGACATGTCTGCCCACCGCACCACCGAGGTGTTGGAGTTGGCAGTGACGCCCATGTCGGCACGGCACCACAAGATGCAAGCGTTGCCTGGCACCGACGGGTTCCAGTTGGGGGCGCGGCCGATGACTGTCACGACCAGTTCCCCGGGTTGTAGCGGCTCGCCAGGTACTGGAAGAGCCAGGAGAGCTCGACCTGCGACAGCGGCCTGTTGAAGAACATGATCTCAGCGATCTTTCCATTGAGGGTGATGGTGCCTGTTCCCGTGCCTCCCAGCGACTCGACGCCCGACGGGCTCGTTGCGCCCGCGGAACCCGCCCCGACTGAACCGCTGCTGTTGTTGATGTAGAGGGCTGAGCTGGCGACGTTGAAGACCGCTGCCATGCACAGGCTACGGCCGTTGGCGTTTGCGTAGGGTCCCAAGGCGCTGACGTTGCTGCCGGCGAACATCGCCCAAGTGGCGCCAGTCCAGTAGGGCCCAGTGACGTTGTTGACCGAGTCGCCAAAGAATTGCTGCTGTGTCGCTCCGCTGGTTGACTCACCGACGACAACGCAGGTCATCGGTTGCGACGGCATGATTTTCTGCAGCGCCAGCGATTGGGTGCTGGCTTTGGTGAACTGGACGGTGGGCTGGCCGTTGTAGCCCGGGTCGCTCGGGACCAGGACGGGCCTGTTGGCCAGGGTGCCCTGGCTGGCGTTGTTGCCGTTGCCGCTGATGTCCGACCACGATTGGACGTTGCCTGCGTTGTCGAGCGAGACACCTTGGTCAGCACGCCACCAGCCGACCAGCCCATTCATCTGCGTCGGTTGGAAGCCCACACCTCGTGATCCACCCCCCACATTGTAGCGGGTCATCAGGTAACGGGTGACCAGGGCAGCTTGGGCATCGCTGAGCACGTTGGTATAAGAAATGGCCTCGAACATGTCGCCTGCAAAGAACAACGAACCCCCGTTACGGCTGCCGATGACAGTGCCTCCGTTGCCGTTGTTGGGCGGGAAGTTATTGTAGGGAGCTTGGTGCTGTTGGCCGTTGACCAGCAGGTTCCATGTTCCACCTGGTGTTTCGGTGACTTGCCAGATCTCGGTATTGGTGCTGATGTCGTCGAAGATGGGAAAGCTGCTGACGCTGGCGATGTTGACATTGCGCTTGCCACCCGTGATCGGATTGAAACCGATCTCGAGGCCGCCTGACCCGCCCGATGGGTTGTCACGGGTCGACAGGAAGAAAGAGAAGTTTCCAGGCGTTAGCGTCGAGTACCTGATAGCGAAGAAGTAGGTGCAGTTGGTGGTCGTCAGGTTGACTGATGATGTTAGGTTTTGTGTAGATCCATTGAATGACAGTTTGGGGATGTTGGGTAACCCGTTGACGCCGCTTGAACCGGTGTACTGCGGTGGTGACAGGGCATTTGATGGGGTGAAGATCGATCCGTTGGGCGACTGGTCGACCCACTGGGAGACGAAGCTGCCGCTGAGGGTCACGCCCAGGTCAGAGCGCAACCACAGCTGGCAGCCCGCGATGCTAAGCGGGTTGAAAGCAGCGGCCGAGAACCTCAGACCTGTTCCGGGACCGGGCACTGGGTCACCTCACTTCCACATGAACGCGGAGTCGAATGGAGCCGTCGCTGCGACGCCATAGTTGGCTGCCGCGGTGTAAGTGCCCGGGGTCGATGAGAAGCTGGCGGCAATGCCCGTCGAGAAGAACGCTCCCCAGGGAGCAAAGTCGACGATGGGTTCTGAAGCGCAGGTCTGAGTGCCCGATACGCTGGTCGGCACCACGATCCACGAGAACAGCGGGACAGCGCCTGCTGCTGGTGTCGTCGTGCTGTTGAAGAGTTGCAGGTAGACGCTGCCGCTGCTGCGGTTGGTCGCCCAAACCCTGTACATGACGCCGGGAGAGCCCTTGATCACTGTCGGGGTGCCACCGCCCGGCATGATGTTGAGGCTGCCCGAGAACGTCGGCGTGTAGATCGATGCGGTGGTGGGCAGCAACGCAGTTGCAAAGACACCGTTGAAGTTGTCCTCAGCAACGGGAGCAAACTGCTCTCTCATCGCCACGTTACCCTGGAAGTCTGACTTGAGGGGAGTGATCTGACCGTTAGAAGCCGAGAGAGAGCCGGTCAGAGACACCGACCAACCGATGGTGTCCTGGATGTTTGCGGGCGCCGTGAGCGGAGCCAGCGGGCTCGGGAGCCCGGTATAGAGGTTGGTGACACCCACAGAACCAGTGACGAACACCGGGATCGCTGCAGACGAAGAGACACCCACCGGGCCAGTCGAGAACACCGGGAGCTGGACAGACGCGCTCACTCCAACGTTGCCCTCAGACCAGATCTGGATCGGAACACCGCCCACGACACCCTGCACGGGAAGGGTCGCCGATGCGGTGACACCCAAAGGATTGGACGTGGTGACCAGCATCGCGCCGCCGCTCGATGACAGGTACTCGACAAGGCCCGTGCGAGCGTTGTAAGCAGCTTGCAGCTGGCCGATCGCCCCAGTGGGCAAAGCCATGCTGCCTGAAACGCCAACGACGTTTCCGTTGATGTCGAACAATATTGTCGTCGGGTTGTTGATGATCATGGCGTCGTCCTTGTCCTCGACGTCTCAAAGACGCCGTTGTAGACAAAACTATCTGTGAATGAATCAGCCACGGTCACCCCGTCAGACTGGTAGACTGTCCAGCTGCTGGAGATTATAAGCTGCTTCGAATTCCGTGTGACTATGTTTGTTAGGAACTTCTTGGCCCGCGTGGAGTCTGTCCACCAGATGCTCGCCGTCGGGAAAGGCCAGGGTCCCGTGTCACGGACAGCGCCCGACGTCCAGAGCTGGCCCCTGGGCCCGTCCTCGTTGGCTAGGTGAACGAGCTGCAGCAACAGTTCATGTTGCGTGGGAGTCATCGATCCCGTTGGAACGCTGAGAGCGACGCTGATCGTGGTGCCCGGGCCGTTGTCGGTAACGGTGATGCCGTTGGTCCCCGACAGCACCCGGAAGTTCGGGTTTTCGGCGTCGGGTTGTGCGAGGACGTATGACGCAAACTTGTCGTCTCCCGCGCTGGAGCTGATGGTCACTTGGCCTGACGAGTTTGTCGAGACCAGGATGCCACCTATGCCTATGAACGCAGCGAGCGGGATCGACGAGCCCTTGGGAGTGAACTGTGTCAACGATCCCGAGAGGGCCGCGGCAGAGATCGTTCCCGAGGCTGTGATGAACGACATGTCATAGATGCCGTGGCCGCCCCAGTCGATGTCTGAAGTGATCGTGAGTGAACCGCTGCTCATGTTCAGCGGAGCGCCCTTGCCCGGGCTGTGATCGTGAGCATCGACAACCGCCAGGGCACCCGTCAGCAGCGGGCCCCAGGCCGAGCCGGCGTTACCGCCTGGGGTCACCCCCACGACGGGGAGCGACATCGACATAAAGGGGGTGGACATCGTGTGGCTAAATAGGCGGCTGGAGATCGATGAACCACCCTCAGCGGTTCTCTCTCATCACCGCGCCAACAACGTGCCGATCAGCTTCTTCAGCTCACGAACGGACATTGACACCATGCGCTCGTCACGGCCATCATCAACGATGGGGCCCTTCAGTGTCGTCGGGTCATCGTCTGTGATGAGTTGCTGGCCCTGGCGATCGGGATCGTCATCTGACGCGCCTGCCACTTTCATCATCCCGCTCCTCGCAGCGGGCGGCTGGAATGCACCGCCAGAAAACCTATCAGCTTCCGCTGTCAGGGCTCTCTGGGTTTTTCTGGTGGCCATCTAGCACCTCCGAGATGGGCTGGGGGACCCGCTCTCGGCAGTAACTAGGCACGTGGCCCTTGACGATGCTCAGGATGTCTCGAGAAGAGACGAGGGTGCACCGTCCGGTGATCTCGGCGATCCTTCGCTTTGGGATGTCATAGTGAGGAAACGCTGACGAAGCGTGGAACCAGCAGCGCTTGATGCCCAGGTCACGAGCCATCTCGTGAAGGTTCTCTACCGAATACGGAAGACAGACCAGGTGCCTGGCGTTGTCGCAGACGTACCTGAGGTCCATGTCATAATTCGTTGTTGTTTTACTCGGGCTTGTGTGTGGTAGGGAGCAGGTCCTTGCCCAACGAAGCCACGGCCTCAGCTAGCTCCCGGTTGGCAGCTTCGACATCGATGTAAGCCTTGATGACCCGTTGCAGCGGTGCGGGCATCGTGTCAAAAGAGATGAACTTCTCGTCGTACTTTAGCGGTTCACGCATCCGATTGATCATCTGCAAAACGATATCACGAGACTTGTCAAGGTCCTCGCGGAGCTCCGCGTTCTCTTTGGCACGGCGTTGGAGGTCTCGTTCGCGAGCCGCTTCTAACACTTCCGCAGTTGGATGTAACGGGTTCGTCGTCATCCTGACTGCTTCGTCGATCAAGCGTTGGGACACCATGATGCCAGGCACCATCTCAACCTGCTCATCAAGCAGCTTGCGTGAGGTCACTGGGATCGTCATGCCAGGACCTGGTTCCACCGCGTTAAGGTCATCAACTGTCGCGACGCCAGTCAAGATCTCGTTTAAAGCCTTTCGGTCATGGATGATCGGGTTTCCCTCAGGACCCGTCTCGATCTGGTCATCGTTCATGGAGTTGCCTCTTCATACTTGGGCGGGATCGTTGCCCACAACAACCGGAGCCATTTTACTGCACCCGCACGACCTGGGTGTACCCCGTCTTCCAACGGGATGCCAGCAGCTTCGGTGTCAAAATACAAGCACTGTTGGGTGACAGCATCGCGAAGCAGCTCGTTGACGTCCCAGCTCTTGCCTGACACCGAAGTGTTGCCGACCCAGACACAGTTCGTGTTTTTCAACAGGTCGGTCACGGCCTTGACATCAGACAACGTCAACTGTCCCGGTTTGGTCGCTTTCTTTGGGATCTCTCTCACCCAGTAATGGTTGGTGCCCAGAAAGACCAGCACGTCATCGGGATTGGGATGACGAGATAAGGCCAGTTTGAGGTTGCCGCCTATTCCCCAGTATTGGACGGTCGTGGAACCCATGCAATCGACGTCAACGACGTCACGTGGTTGGCCGCTCTCGTCGTTAAGCTCTCGGACCGTCTCCTTGACGTAGTAGCCAACCCTGCATGCCTCGCTGTCACCGACGATCAGGACGTGCCTCGACAGCGGCCTCCGAGAGATGACCGGGACTGAGACCATGGTCTCCTCAGCATCATCCTTCACGCCAGCATCAGCTCGGACAGAGCTCACGGTCAGGCTTGCATTGATGTTGCACGACAGCAAGCACGCGATGAAGGGAAGGGCGAATCGCACGTCAGCTCGTCTTGCGCATCAGCAGCACGGGCTCTCCCGTGATGGGTTGGGCCTTCTGCCACTCTGGGTGCTCAGCCAGCCATTCATCGATGGCAGGCTTGACGCCGTGCTTGTCAGTGTCCACGGGCTTGGTCGCGTGAGCGTTGCCCTCGTAGCCCTCGCGTTGGGCATACCAGAGGTCACGGTCGCTCCACCTGCCATCATAGTCGTCACAGATGACGATGCCATTGGGCTTGATCAGCTTGCCCACGAGCTCCATCTCTTGCTTGACGGTATGATAGTTGTGATCGCCATCGAGCAACAAGACATCGAACTGCAGGCCTTGTTCAACCATGACGGGCAACACTTCGAGAGAGTTCTTCTCAAGCAAGTAAGCGTTCTGGCTCGGCTGGCGGTCGATGTTCTGCAACATCAGTTGCACCTGTTCCTGGACCAGGATGTCAACGCCGATAGCGGTGAAAGCGGGGCGGGTACGGGCCAAGAAGACGACCAACGACAGGAACGTCACGCCCCTGTCAACGCCGATCTCCAAGAGAGCGGGTGACACGCTGGGGGCGACCTGCTGGTGCAAGTACTGTTTGACGAGCGGGATGTAGCCATGGTATGACATCAGTCCCTCTTACCCCTGTTCAAGAGCAAATTGAGGAAACCCTTGACGTTGGCTGCCAACGAGGTCCCTGCCGTTGCCGTTGTGTCGAGCTTGCCCAGCGAAGCACCGCACAGCTCGATGGGCGCGACGGTCGAGATCGAGACCGTCCCATCAGCACGGATTGTTATCGTCCCGTCTTCGTTCGTCAACGTGAGGTCGCCGTTCGGGTCGGCGGCGAGCTGGACTGAGGTCCTGTGGTTCATCCAGCAGTTATTAAGGCCTGGACTGCTAGTTCTACACGGCGACGGAGCTCGTCGGGGAGCGCGCTGAGCAACACGTATGTCTCAACCTTCATGTTGCCGACGGGCACGCCGTCAGCGATCGAGTTCTGGTTGACGACCCCGACTCGCATCGCGAGAGGCGCGGGGCCCCTGCTGGCGATCATCGGCTGGTACAGGTCAACTCTTTGGGCGGGGGTCGGTCGGGGGTTTTCCACGGTTTTTCTCCAGTTCCTCCCGCTTTCCGGGGGGTGCTATCTTTATCAGCTCGTCAAGCTCAGCTTGCAACGGCTTGGGGTCATTGCCGATCGCAGCGTGTGCCATCACCCGTTCTAGGAACTTGGCGAACACGATGTTCCATTCAGCATCGGACAACGTCTTAGGCTGCTGCTTTGCCATCATCCCTTGAGAATTTGCCTGCCCTCGGTCAGGGCTTCGTTGGCTTGCGTGAGCTCCTTGCGGCGAGCGACAAGCTGCTCGCGGAGCGTGACAACGTTGCGAGACCCAGACGGCTCAGAAGCGATCTTGGTCTCGAGCTCACTGATCTCGGTGAGCAGCTGTTCAGTACGTGCTGACATGAGAGAATCCTACCTTATCGTGAGGTAGGTATCCACCCACGCACAAAAACATCACACGTGGGCCCCTCAGGGCAGGAAAACCACCACCGAGACTGAGTCGGTGAGGTTGTGCAGCTGGCTCATCAGCCTGTTGTGCTCCCAAGCGTGCGGCTCTTCGCTCATGCAACCAAAATAGAGGAGGTTCCTGGCGGGAGTGTCGTGCTTGTCGTTAAAGCTGTCAGCGAAGTTGGCCAACACCAAGCACGTCATGTCATCGTCGATGCCGAAGCGGACGACCATCCCAGGCTCGACCTCGCCCACTGGGATGCGAGGCTCGCCAACGCCGTTGGCCCCGACGACGTGGAACCTACTCGGCAGCCCAGCTCTTCCGGACAAAGCCGCTGACGACATCGACCATCACCTTGGGACCCGTGTTGAGCACCACGCCCGTCCTGGGAACCCCATCATGCTTGTTGACTTGCAACGAGAAACCCGCGGACTTTGTCACCACAAAGGCCTGCGCCAGCAACATCCCGTTCACTTCTTGTGCAACCCGCATCGCAAGCGCACGTCCGTCGAGGCGGCTGCCGTTTGGGCGCCTGCGCTCTGTCCTATCGTTCTTCATGTGTCCATCTCCGTGCGATGCATCTGATCGCAACTGGGATCGGTGGAAGCGCCGGGAATCGAACCCGGGTCCGCAACTGCTAACCGTCTACGTCTACATGCTTGTCCCTTCTGGGTGTTCATCCTCGGGCGGGACTATCCGGTGGAACTTTTACGACCAACACCGTCACGGTCGGCACTACGTTTTACGCCCAGCGCTTTGGCGTTTTTGCATCCAGGTAGCTGGGTGCGCCCCCACGCATTCTGTTGCTAGGCCGCGTGGTGCCCCAGACGATCAGGCCGCGAGGCGGACGTCGTCAGCGAAGCCGTTGTCGTTGGCGTTCATTCGTCACTGAGGTTTTTAGACCGGACCTTGGTGCCACCGGTGCATGCAGCAAACAGTCTCACGATCACGTCGAAACCTGTCGCCCCCAAATCATTGGGTGTGCTTGCTAGTGCTGGGTTGTCAATGAACAACGGTTGTTACAACCGTCAAGACTGTATCTACCCCACCCAGGGACCGTTTTTCACCGCTTGTTGCCGCGGAACTTCCGGCTTGATGGTGCCGGGCCCTTTCGGGGATAGTTGTCGGGCAACATGTCAGTGTCTTCGGCAGACATGATGACAGGAATCGTTTCACGGTTGTCTTCGACAACTTGATCACCCGGTCCCTTGAGCTTGGCCGAGGTCTCAACATCGTGTTGGCCAAGCTTGCGTCGCTGGCCCTCAAGCCAGGAGTCAAGCGGGTCAACCATCTTGTTTCCCAAGCTAGCGACAACGATCGACTTGACCCGGTTGTAGATCTGGCGAAGCTGCTCGTCAGTCGTCGCCCGCGGGTCACCCTCTATGTACTCTTTCTCAAATGGATGCTGGATCTCATACCTCTCGTAGAGGACGTTGTAGAGAGCCAACAGCTCCTTGGCATTGATGTTCAGCTTCATGTCTCTTCTGCTTCTTGTTTCGCCTTGATGGCAGCCTCGAGCTTGGCTTGTTTCTCCGCTGCGAGTGCAGCCGGGAGCCGACGACGCCAGGTCGCAGCCTTCTCCTTGGACCGTGCGTTGAACCGCGTACGTTTTGCCTGCAACCGTCGGCGCTGGACAGACGTTGTTGTGGGTTTTCTCATGTCGGCTCCCGGACACTCTTCAGAACGCAGGTGACAGCGAGGGCGTCTCGGTGTTCTGGAAGTGCCGGCTCAGGGCGATGAACAGCGTCCTGGCTTCACGCCCGCTGAGGCGCAGCGTCTCGCCCTTGCGGAACCCACGCTCGCGGCCGTCACGGTCAAAGAAGACCTGCGTCTTCCCCGTGACAGGGTTCGTTGAGACTGCGATGTCAAACTCGCCATCGTCCCGGCGAGCCGTCTCGGTCCGGATCTTCCCGGTGCGGTCAACGCGGGTGATGATGTGAGCGTTCTTGTTGGTGTCAGGATTCCTCTTCTTGCCCATGATCTGTGTCTCCAAGTCAGCGACGGCCGTCTCAGGCCGCCAACCAGCTCAATCTAACACAGATGCGCAGAATGTGTACAACCGTTCGGTCGCTTACCGTGGCATCACTTAAACGAGCCGCGGATCGCGCCGATGTCTTGCGTCACTCCCTCGAGAGATGACAGCCCATCCTGGACTTTGCGGAGGGCGTCCTGCAACGCTTTCTTCATCTCGGGGGTCCTTGCTGAGCGCAGGGCATTTGCAAAAGCATCGGGCAGCTTGAAAAGACCTGCGTCAACCACGTGAGCCCAGATGGTGACTGCGTTGACAGCGGGTTGAGTCTGGCCTTCGTTGATCTTCCCCTCGCCCACCGCTCTGGGAAGGTTGGTCCGCATGCCCGTGGGTTCTTCTGGTTCTTCTGGGAGATCGTCGCTAATATCATCGCCAGCCATGTCAACGTGACCGCGGCGGTGGCGATAGAGAGCCTTGACTTTCTCGCCCGGATCGAAATCGGGAACCTGGCTGCGACGTAAGAAACGGCGTCCGCCCTTTTCGGGCTCGACCATCGGGTCATCTGGTAGCTGTCGCTTTCCCCAGTGACGAGCGTCGCCTTCTGAACCGGTGATCCCCAGCTTCGCTTCTCGGATCTCACGCTTGAGTTGCCCGATTGTCATCCGCATCTGATCACCCCCGATAAGGGTCGTTATCTGTCAGGGAGCCAGCGTCAACGTTCCGGACGCTGCGCAAACAAGCCAGCCCTTGCCGTTGGACCAGAGGCCAACGCTGCCGCCCTGGGCGACTGTCAGCTTGGTGCCGTTGACGGTCGTCATTGACGTGCTTGAGGGTGTCTGAGTGCCAGACATCATGGCCATCGAACCGGTCAGCAAGTAGGGGTAGATGCCCAGAGTGTCAACGACCATCAGATGGCTGCCTGGGAAAGATGCCGCTGCGGGCAATGACCCAGTGAACTGTCCCTGGCCTGCTGAACCAGTGACGGGGACCTGGTAGTAGCCTGGCGAGCTAAGCGCCACCAAGCTGCCGCTTCCCGCAGCTGTCGCAACAGAAGCGACTTCATAAGCGCGAGTCGTCGGACCGACAACTGTCACCTGACCGGCGACGCTTAGGTTTCCGCTGCCATCGTCTACAAAACCGCGAGAGTCGATCGTTGCCATGTGTTATCCTTGTGATAAGTAGGTCAGCGATCTGCTTAAAACAGACAGCCCCAACAAATCCTTAAACGGCGAAGGCCCGCTATTGCGGGCCCTCAAACCTTTATCTTGTTTCCCTCACATCAGATGATGTTGAGGTCCATGACCGTGACGGTTCCGTAGAAGTCGCTACGAACGACCTTCTTGCCGTACCGGGTCATGACGCCCTTACGAGGTGTGAAATCCTCAGGGGCGAAGATCGTCGGAGTCACGATGAGGGGGACGTACGGTGAGTACACGTACCCAGTCTCGAGGTAGCTGCCGCCCTTGTACCCGACGAGGATGCGGTTCCTCGGGAAGTACGGGTCCTTGTAGACCGTGAAGCGGTTGCTCAGGGTGCCGATCGCCTCTGCACCGATGGTGAAGGGCGAACCGACCTGACCCTCGCCGTCGATCGAGAACTTCGGCTTGTAGAGGACCGAGGCCTCGAGGATGGTGGCGACATCCGGGCTGGTGACCATGAAGTTGGCCGAGCCGCGGAGCGTCTTGCGGTGGATGGTGTTGGCAACGTCGATGATGGTCTCGACCAGGGTCTCGTACCACTCACGAACCGTACCAGTGAACTGCGGACCGATGCTGAGCGAGGTGTTCAGCGTGACCGGTTGGCCCGTCAGCTTGTTGACGAACTTGCCCGGAGCGCGGCTCCAGTACATGTTGGCGCCGTTGGCCTGGGTCACGAGGTCGTTCAGGATCTCGCGGTCAATCTCGAGAGCGATCTGCTCGCTCAGGATGCTGGTCAGCTCGACCTCTGCGTCCATCGAGTGGTACGCGTTGAGGTCCTGTGCCAGCTCAGGGCTCCACCGGGCGCGCAGCTTGCGCGTGGTGGCGGTGATTGCGATCGACTCGATCTTGATGTCGATCTCTGGGATCGCCGGGGTCGGGTTGACGTTGAAGTCAGACTCGAACGATGGGATCGTCAGCGTTGCACCAGCGGTGCTGTCGACAGTCAGTGAGTCAGCGATTGCCATCGATGCAACGATCTGGCCGGAACCCGAGAGGACCAGCTGAGGACCAGCACCGTTGACAGCGACTGCGAAGACCAGCTGGACCTGTGTGCCGTTGAGCGGAGCAGGCGTGAAGGTCGTGCCGTTGAAGTTACCGCGCTTGTTCAGGCGGCGCAGGTTGAGGACGCCGTTACCTGACTGGTAAGACTGGCCCCAAGCGAACGTGCCACCGAGACCGGCGCCCGTTGACTGGAAGTTGAAGACCGCGAGCTGCTCGATGGCGAGGAAGTCACCGTTCGGGATCGCCGTCGTGATCGCCGAGACGTCAAGGTGACCGAACTGGATCCACTCGGAACCGTTCTGGAGATCAACCTCGAGCTGGGGATCGAAGTTCAGGAAGCGAGCGTTGGTGCCCGAGAAGTCCGTCGAGGACTTGACGAAGTTACCAACAACGAAGGCTCCGTTGGTGCCGTTGAAGGCTCCGAAGTTCAGCATCGAACCTGAGACAGAACCGGAGGCGTGCACCTTGGTGTAGCCCACGTTGACCAGGTCGTAGAAACCGCCCGTTGCGAGCGATCCCGACTGGATGCCCTTGCCGGTTGGGTTGTTGTAGATCGACTGGCCGGAACCGTAGGTCGCTGCGCTTGCACCGCCTGGCTGGTTCAGCTGCAGACCTGACTGGCCACCGACGTTGCTGCCGTAGGTGTAGTCAAGGTAGAAGATCAGGCCCGAGGGGAGCGACATCGGCTGGATCGAGACGAGCTCGTTGGCGACGAGGCCACCGAAGACACGACGGACGATCGGGAAGGCGATGTTGGTGAAGCCCTGGATCTGACCCGAGGAAGCAACGTTCGCGCCGCCCGTGGACAGCGAGTTGCCGACTTCCTTCAGGACCTGAGCTGCCTGGTTCTCCAGGAGCTGGGCCATCGTCTCGCGCTTGTGACCGTCAAGGCCGCGGAGCAAGCCAGTGCGGCTCCACTTCTCGACCAGGCGGGCACGCTCGGCGCCGACGTGCCGCTCGCGGATGCCAGCGGCTAGTTGTTCCATTGTAAAGAACTTCATGAATTCTCTCCGTTTACGTAAGTAGTTGGTTCAATCTGCGTTGTTTAGCATCACCGCTTGGAGATGCCCGCGAGCTGTGCCCAGCGCTCCACGTCAGCACCCTCGTTGAGGGACTGCGTAGAAGCAGGACGCGTTGCCCGAGAAGCGGAGCCGAGGATCCTGCGATCCGCGCCTTCCTTCAGGGACTGTGTCGGTGCTGCCAGGGTCCTGACCAGGCTCTGGTAGACCAGCTTCGCTTCCCGCACCGTCTGAGCCTCATCCAGCTGCTTGATGACCTGCGCCTTTTGCTTGGCAGTCAGGCCCTCAGTCTGGAGGAGCTTGTTGGTGAAGAGCAGCTTCGCGTTGAGCAGATTCGTTTCTGCCAACTTCTTGCGGACATCATCGCCGGCCTTGTCCGCGGACCGTTCGGCAACGCTATTCGAGCGTGCCTCTTGCAGCTTCTTGGCGGCAACCGCCTTGATCTGCTCAAGCTTCTGGGTGCGGGCGAGCGACTCGTTGAAGCGCTTTGCCACCACCGCGTACTCCTTCTTGACCTCAGCCAAGCGCTTGCCGTTCTTGGCAGCGCGGGCCTTTGCCGCTTCCTTCTTCAGGGTTGCAGCACGAGCCTTGGCGCGCTCCTGGAGCGTCTTCTCAAAGCCCAGGCGCTTGACTGCCTCGCCGTGGCGAGCAGCCGGGTTGCTCTTGTCCTTTGACGGGACTGACGTTGCTGAAGCGCCAAAGTCATCACGGGTACGCTCGTCGCCGACCTGGTCGAGTGCAGCTTCCTGCATCGCCATGTCCTTCGTCTTCAGGCCAGCGGCAGTGCCCTGGTCCATCTGGTCCTGGGACTCGTCCATCTGGTCATCGTCGGCTTCGTCCATCTGGTCGTAACCTTGATCCATCTGGTCCTGAGCCTCTTCGAGGTCCTCATCAGCCTCACCGAGCGGGCGGGCTGCCTTGGCAGGAGAGAGGTCAGTGATCTCTTGGTCATGAGGGTCACCCTCACCCTTGCCGCCACCAAAGTCGTCAAGGATGTTCGCGCCGCCAGGGCCATCGCCCCAAGCAGCCGGCTTGGTCTCCTCACGAAGCGAGCGCATCCGAGCAATCTCGCGACGGAGCATCTTCTCATCGATCTCGACGATCGTGTCGTCGCTTAGCTCGCGGCTTTCCATCTGTGACTCCTGGTCTTGTCCACCCATGCCCATGCCGCCCTGACCTGCCTGATCGCCGTCAAAGTCGCCATCTGCATCCATCTCTAGGCCCTCGCCACCCTCTTCGTCTTCCTCACCCGTGATGAGGTCCACGCCGACGGCGTCGAGGTTATCCTCAACATCATCCGGCAAACCGGTCAGCTTCAGCGTAAGATCCGCTTCGTTCATCTGACCCTTGTTCGTCTTCTGTGACATTGTCGTTGACTCCTGGAGCTTGTTGAGTACCTTGAAGGTGTTCTCGAGCGTGATCTCGTATGAGCTCTTCAACGCAGGCTCGGCAACCGATTCCTGCACGTAGTCATACATATCCTCCACACGAGAAATCATCAGAGCGATGTGCTCTCCGTAGGAGGAAGTGGCCTTGACTGCTTCTCCTGCATCACGAAACAGCTTAGCTTGCTTCACTACCTCGCCCAACATGGCCTTAAAGCTCTTGGTTGGGATGGGCTTAGCGTTCTTCTTGGCAGCGCTCAGGATCGGCTTGAGAGAGTCAAGAGACTCCATGCTGATCTCATACTCAACCTCTTCGGGCCGGGGCTGCGGCTTGCCAAACATCGGCGGGGGAACAGCGGGACCAGGAGCGTTTGTGGGCATCGCCTCGTGTGCTGCGGGGGTCCCGCTACACAGCGCGTCCAGGTCGATCGTAATCTTGCCCTCGGCATCGGGCGGGGTAATCCCACTAGCTGGCATGTCACCAACTGGACCAGCTGCGCTCATGCTTCCTGCAGGGGCTGAAACGGGCTCTACGTCAGTCAACAGCTCGCCTTCGGGCGCAGGTGCTCCAGGCTCAGCAGGGGCTGCGTCGTCTGAAGCCATGTTGCCTTCAGCTTCCTCGTCAACCTCTTGCAGGATCGCCCTGTCAATGAAATCACGGATGCGTGGCGTCACAGCTTCGGTCAGCGCACGAAGAGCGTTCTCCTCAGCGACCTTCTTGATCTGCTTGACGTCCGCTAGCGCTTCTTCGAACAGCTGCTTGGGCATGTCGTCTCCGGAAATCCTAAGTTAAGTATCCAGCCCCCACCTAAGGTGAGGAAGGGCCTCACTCAGGAGCGCCAGAATTGCCCTTGATCTGTGGCTGCCCGATGGTGCTGCTCTTGTAGATGGCAGGACCGTTCTTTGAAGGATCGGCCAAGCCCTGTTCAGACGGGTCTTCGGTCGTTGCTTCAACTTGAATCTGTGGGATCGTTCCCGTTGGATCACCCGTCTTGTCAGTTCCCTGGGTGTGACCCGGACCTGCGGTGGGAGAAGTGACGTCAGGGATGTAACCGTTGGCTGGATCGCCTGGCTTTGCCCACTTGACCTTACTGACATCGGGAGCGCCACCATACGTCAAGTCAACGCCCGATGGGAACATGCCCAAATCACCTGCCTGGATGCCACCCTTAGGTTGCAGGCCGCCACCATTAGGATCCGGTCCCGGATCGGAAGTAGCGATGCCCTGGATCAGAGCTTGCGCCTTCTTTTCGTCGCCGTTAGACAGCATCGAAGCAAAGGGGCTGTTGGGGTACAGGGTAGCGAGCAACGCATGCGTCGGGCTAGCACCTCCACCAACATAAGTTGTGTACCTACCAAGCTGTCCCATAGCGCTCCCTCAGCCTTCAGATCTTCTCGGCAAGGTACCGAGCTGCGTTCTTCTTTGACTCCTGGACACGAGCGAGACGAGCCTTCAGGCGCTTCTCCTCGACCTTCAGCGCTTTCATGTAGTCGATGTGCTTGTCCAGGTTGTCGTCTTTTCCGAACTCATCGGCATCGACTTCCTTGGTATCATCTGCACGCTTCTCGACATCCTCTACGTCGCCGAAACCCTTCTTGACTTCGGCCTCAATGAGGTTGCGAAGCATCTTGGGGGTCAGCTGAAGTGGCTTCTTGTCAGTCTTCATCGGTGCACCCTCTCCGTGGTATGCTACCGACTAAATATGCAGACTGCAGAGATTACGCCGTTTTCTTCGTGGCCATGAATGCCAGGTCTGCCCACCTGGATGCGGTTTCTTCCCCAAACACCTGTTCAGGTGTACCGTTAATCTGTTCGACTTGTGGGATACCCCTCGCTTGGCCTGCCCCGCCAGCGAGCTCAACAGCCGTTTGTCCTAGGCTACGATCACTGACGAGTTTGGGCAAGGTTGTTACTGCGGTGTCGGCCAAGATCGATTCCATGATCGGGTTACCACCCGCGTTCGCTTTGATCCTGTCTTTTAGTTCTGCGGTCGCTTGGCGACCACCGGGCAAAGGAGTATCTAGTCGGGGATCAAAACCAGGCTGTCGTCGCCCGCCATTGGTCCTGGTCCTGTTTTCCCGCACTGAGCCTTGGGCCTGTGCGTGAGGGACCAGCCTAGAAGCGCTTGCTTGCACGTTTCCAAGTCCTTCGCTAAGAACCTCGACGATCAGTTCTTTAACTAATGCTTTTAGCTCGCCCCGCGTCAACGGCATCTTTCACCTGTTCTTACGTAGGTCTCTCAGAGCTAGTTGCCGTTGTAACGGCCCAACCCTGTCCAACATCAAGATACCGTTAAGATGATCGATCTCGTGTTGTACAATCCGTGCAGCCCAATCGACAAAAGCTTCTTTGTGAGGTTTGCCCTCAACATCAAGGTACTCCACAACGACCCAAGCATGCCTGGGAACAGCTAATTTGACCCCAGGTAACGACAAACAACCTTCATCATCTGTCGTCTTGTCGTGTGATGTATCAATGATTATCGGGTTGATTATTGCACGAAGTTCGTTTCCTTGTGCACCTGCGGTCGGATCCATCACCAAGATCTGGATTGTTGAGTTCACTTGGGGTGCCGCGAGTCCCACGCCATCACCAGCGTACATTGCCAGCGTCATCTCCTCAACGAGCTTCGCCAACGTAGCATCAAAACGCTCAACGGGAGCGCAGCTCCACTTGAGATCTGAGCTGGGATACTCAACGATGTTTAGCATCAGCCTGGTCTCTTCTTCCGAGCAGCCAATCGTTCCTTAACATCAGGCTGCTGCATCGCTGCGCGAGTCCGCTCTTTGATCAGTTGCTTTCGCTCATCTGTCATGTTCGCACGAGCGGTTTGAGACTGCTTCTGACGGTACGCTGGATTGGTGTGGGCTGCTTTGATGTTGGCTCGTCCTTCTACGGACTGCAATCCCGCTAGTTGCTTCTCATGGACTTCAGGACGTTGCATTGCTTCCATGGTTCGTTCAGAGACCATCTTCCGACGTTCGTCAGATGACATCTGCTCGACAAATTTGGCGTAACGCTCGGACTCGTACATTGCTTCAGACGTTCGTTTGGAGATCGTCTCGCGTACTTCGGGGCGTGACATTGCTTCACGTTGACGCTGCTTCCATGATGGATCAGCGAGGACCATGCCCTCACGGGTGCGCTGAGAGATGAGTTGACGGGTTGCTTCAGACTTAGGACCTGATCCGTTGCCACCCTTCGTCATGTTGTAGCCGTTTGGCTTCTGCGTGTTGAGTTCCTTGATGTAGTAACGTTCGAAAGACTTAGCCTCCTTGAGTGTTTCAATACCGTCAAGGATCACTTCATGTGTGAACGCGTCAGGACCGTGTTCACGAATTGCTTTCATGAAGTCTTGCTCACCACCCTTGAAAGCACACGAAACATGTCCATCCCAACGACGTGTCATCGTCTGTTTGGTATAGCCGATATAACGCATGTTTTCACGGGTGTGACAGTAGATCAGGTACATGTAATGATCTTACGTCATCTCAACACAAGTGTAACGACTATCCTACGCCCGGCCAGTTGGTACCATCGGGCGCCGAGCCCGTGATGTTGAAGAAGTTCTGGAGCGGGATCGTTGTCAAGCCTGCCGCAACAGAAAATGAGCACGGGCCCGAGGAGCTCTGCAAGAACAGCTGGGTGATCCTCCACTCAAGAGTCAATGTCTGACCCGGCAAGATCGTGGTGTAGTTGGTTGAGTGTGCAAGCCCGTTGTACGTCACCCCAACCTGAAGGTTGGGACCCTGGGCAATGGTGCCCGTCGAGAGGTTGGTGACACTGACGAACCGGGTCACCATCCCAAACTTGAGCGTCATCGGGGTGGGCGTTGCGGGCGCGATGGATGATGTCATCCATGGCAAAGCCGAAGACTGGAACTCTGCGGCGTACCCTGCTCCGCCGTATGGATTACCGAGGGGCATCTGTCACCTCACCTTGCACGAAAGAATCTCATTGAGCACCCGGTCAATTCGATCACTACGCTTGAAGACTTCTCGCAGCTCTTCTTCGTCAATGACCTTGCCTTCTGGGATCATGAAGGCACCGGGAGTTGAAGGCTCGGACACCATGTCCCAGCAGATCAGTTGGAAATCGTCTTGCACAACGTAGTACTCGCCCTGCTTCCGCGTAGACCCAACACCGCGAGAGCTGATGCCCAGCTTGATGCCAGACTCCACCAGTCCCTTCAGGATGGCACCAGAAGGCGTCTTGTCAAGCACTTCAATGGTTCCCACTACTGCACCATTGGCTTCCATGTACGCTTCCGTGACGACGTGTGACACGTTTTTCAGGTTCACCACGCTCGAGTCAGGATGGTCCAGCTCGCCGACAGCACGGTGCTCGATGATAAACTTTTGGTAGTTTCTGACCTCACGATCAAGGACAGCTTTCGGATAGATGCGACCGTTCTGGTTCAACGTATCAGCTTTTTGCAGGATACCCTTCATCAAGATCTTGGGGGCTTGTGGGACCTCAACTGTCCTCCCATCAGCTTCTTTGATCAGCTTTGGGGGTTGTTCGACCCTCTCGATCTTGAAATCAAAGACATCATAGTTCTCTAGACGCCTTAGCTTAATGTCGCTCATGTTTCCTCCGATGTCAGTTCTGAACTGAGCTTAGTGTACAACATGAACCGAGTCACCGTTGCATCGTCTACGCTCTCAAGCGTCTCGCTCATGATGAGCTGTCGAGCTTCCATCAGCTTCTTGCTGACATATTCTGTGTCATTGCTCTGACGAGCATAGTTGTCGATCTTGACCAACAAGTTGTCACGGATCTCTTCAAGCTTCAAATGAATTGACTTTGGATCGTCATTGGCAGTTGAGAACGAATAAGCTCGCAGGAGTTGCTTCTGCTCAGAAGAGAGAACGCCAGCGTACTTCTCATTCAGCTTCTTCATCATCAGTTTCATCAACAGACGCCCTGAGCCTGGCGTTTCGGCTTCCGTCAACTCCGCATCGGTGGGCTGAACCTTTTCGGACACAAGCCACTTGACAACCGCGTCTTCGTACTGAGCTAGCCGGCTTAAGTCAGCGCCGGGCGTGCGCCAATCGTTGATCAATGTCTGGATAGTTGCGATTATCTTGTACTCGTTGACGTGCGCATCATAGAAGTTCTCGTCATTGAGACCCTTGTTGATGGCGCCGATCAACAAAGACTTTTCTTTGTCAAGCAGCTTGACATCATGTGCACGAGCTGCGGACTTTGCTTCTTGTAGGATCGATGCAGCAACTGCCTCGCTCTTGACGGTCGTTTTCACCAATGAATTGATCAGACGATACTCTTTAAAGAGCTCAGAACCGGGCTTGAAGTGCCTGCGGATCAACCTCAAAGCCGCGTTAGAACGCCTGGAGTCATTACGAACCACCGCTTGTGAGATGCTGAGAACCAGAAACTCATAGAGGAGACCCGTGTTGCGCTTTTTGTTGTGACCCCTGCCGCTCATTCGTCTTCCCCGTCGTCGATGATAAATACATCGCTTTCATGAAGCTGGTGACCGCTCAACGATCCACTCTCAACAAGCTCTACATCAACTGATCCGTTATTGCCATCGATCTCATCCTGGACATCGCGACCCTCGGACAGGACCTGGTTTGTGTTGTTCCGGGCTGCTTCCCACGTCTTGGTCATCTTGCCCAGGATGCTAGCAACATCTGGGGGCAACCCCATCCTGTTACCGGCGCTAATGAACTGAGGCGTTTCGTTCAACGTCTGTTCAATCTGATCTTTGGCCTCAGCAAACGGGTTTGAGATAACGCTCTTCATCCAATCAGCGTCTGTTGGATCTTCCATGGCATGGTTGTCAATACCCGTCATCTTGACGAAGTCTGGCAAGTGAGTCTTGCTGGCACCATGAGTCCTACGCCGTGAGCGGTTGTAAAGAGCACGTTGCAGCTGAGACTGTGGCTTGACGGGAGGATCTTTGCTGTTTCCCGCTACCTTCAATGCAAATGACTCGTTGTCATCACGGTCATCGCCACCCGTCAGGAGCTGATGGCTGGGGTTCTCTTCTTCTTCGGCTTCTTCCCCAGCGTTTTCTTCAGGCGGCGTTTCTCCGCCGGCTTCTTCTCCACCTGCTTCGCCTCCCTCAGGAGCAGCTCCGCCTCCACCACCTCCCCCAAAGATGTCGTCAGTGCCTCCGCCAGTGTCTTCACCACCCGCTCCGCCAGCGACTCCCTCGATCGTGTCATCGATTTGTTTCTCCGCCATCCGCTCTTCATCAAGCGCCTCGACCTGCTCATCGTTAAGGCCCATGATTTCTTTGCGGATGAATTTCTTGCTGACAACGCCCTCAGGGGCTGAGCCGCCGATCTCGAACTTAGCACGCCACAGCTCGAGCTTCTGCTGTTGAGCGACCGTTGACGGGTTGCTTAGCCGCAACGTAAAGTTCTGCAAATCCTCGCTGTCATAACCGTGCGCATACAGGTGGATGATCGCTAGCTTGTTCAGCTCAGCCATCATTGTCTTTTGGACAACGTTGATTGTCCGGCTGAAGCGGATGTCTTCCTGAGCAAGCGTTGCCTTGCTAGAGAGCATCTCATCGTATCCCAAGTAGGCTCTGGGGATCTTAAGAGCCGCAAAGAGCTTTTTCTGGATGTACGCTACGTCCTCGACGGCGGCGGTGTTCTGCCCGCCGGCTAACGTGTCGATCTTGGTTCCCGACTCTCCACCACGGACTGGGATGAAGAAGTCCTCCTCGACCGACATTGGATTGTAACGTAGGTCAACTCGTCCCGTGTTCCGATCAACGACCGGGGTCGTCCTCATCTGTTGGCGTTGTTGCTCGATGTAGGTGTTGACTTCGTTGGCGGGGATGTTTGCGACATCAATGTAAAAGACGCGGCGCTCGGGAGCACGAACGACACGGTAAACCAACATCGCGTCCTCGATCAAGATCAACTGGCGCCAGATGCGGCGCGCTGGCTCGATGATCGAAGAACCATAGGGCAGGAACATGTCGTTGCCCAACAACCGGAAGTGAGTGACTTCCCAGTTTTCAAGCGTTCGGTTACCGAGAGTCACCCACCGGTAACGGACAGCGAACGGATCGTCCCTATCATAGTTCTCTTCACGCTCAATCTCGTTGACCGGGATCGGGAAAGCATTGATGACACCGTATTCAGGAGAAACGTCGTTGTAGAGGAAGAAATCACCATACTTGCAGAGGTTTCGAGCCCACGAACGGAGGTTGAACTCGACGTTCAGGACGTTGTAAAACAAGTCCTCAAGCAGCTCTTTGATCTTCTCGTTGTCCGAGTAGATGTGAAGGACACGGCCCTTCTCGTCTTGGGCACACGTCTCATCAGCATAGATGTCCATCGCTGCCGCGATCTCAGGAGTGTACTCCATCTCCTGGAAGTCTTGGTAGCGCATCAAGCGCTCGCTCAGGTTGTACGCATTGGACGTGATCGTCGCGTACGTTGGTGAGAGTGACTTCTGGAAGAGGAGGGTACCTGATGACTTTGTCTTGTCAGCGACGGCGATCGTCGTGTCAAGGGCGCGGATCTTTCGCTTGACGACAGGTCCTGAACGGAACAGCCGGGTCAGCCTGCGAAATAAGCTCTTTGGTTCTCTCCTTGCCATCTCGTTCACCCCTCCATTCTGTCGGGGCCTCTCTTACCGTATATCACCGGGAGTATCAGGCGGCCTTTTTCTCACCCTTGGAACTGAGAGAAACCACCTTGGGTTCCTTCTTGACACGCGGAACGTAAGAAGCGGGGGTGCTCAGCATGTTCTCAAGAACCTTCTCAAGCTCACCGAGGTGAGGAGTACAGGCATTGATCGCTGCTGGAGGGGCTTTTTCCTTGAATGATTCGACGGCCGCCAGGAGCTTGCTAGCAACGCCGACGATGCTGTTGATCGTCTTGTGATCAACCTGCTCGTTCACCGTTCGAACCTCTTCGGCGATGATCTCCTTGAGCCTCTCGAGCGTCACCTTGGGGGTTTTAGTCGTCATCGTGTCATCCTTCTGTGGTTGTAAGTATCCACTCTCGGATCACTTCCTGAGCCAGTCGAAGTCCGAGACAAAACGACCGTAGGGACTACGTTGCAATTCTTGTGGGTTTCGTGGCCGCATGACGCTGTACGCGTTGACGCCGGCGATGTTCGGGTCGACAAGCGGTTGGGCTTCGTTGATGTTCCCGGGCATCTTGTTGATGTCTTTCCTGTCCACGTGGGTGGCAGCTAACATTGCGTATGCCATCTCGCGCGCTTGTTCGCTGACCTGACCACCACCTTCGATGAGCCATGTTCCGATCGCCAAGCTCAGGACCAGGTCATCCCACGAGTCCTTTCCCGCAAGAGCTTTGTTCCCTTCCCAGATGAACGACTGGAGCTGGTCAAACAGGCGTCGCGAATATGACCTCAGTTGCTTGTTCCTGATCAACTCTTCTAGCTTAGCCAAGATCTGTGTTCGGGTCTTCTGGTTTGTGTTTGGAAACCCAGGTAGCTCGTCCTTAGGATCGATGGGCATGTAGTTGAACGGGTCACCCGTGTGCTTGGGATAGTAGAGCTTTTTGTAGTTGATCTGGTCACGTAGTTTCACACAGACCAGGTATCCGAAGGTGTTTTGTTCTGGGATTATGAGGGCATCGCAGTACTTTTTGCCCCACTCCGCTAGCAAGTCTGCCAAGTGCTCTGGCGGGATCTTACCCATGTACTCAGCACACACCTCATTGTCAACGGTGTCAATGACATGGAACGCTGAGTAGTCATGCGCATCACCACGGCTGACGTCCGCGCTCAACACATAACGGTGACCCGCGACAGGCGGGCTCCAAACCCAGACACCGCCCGCAGGCCCCTCTTTCGAGATGGGTGGCATGATCATTTCACGCAGGTAATCGAGCTCTTCGGGCTGGAGGAATGTGTCACCTGATGCAATGAAGTCACACATGAACTCTTGCGCAATCTGACGCTTGTTCATGCCCTTTGATTCGTTCTTGAACCATGCTTCATCGTGTTCAGGATGGACGGTCCAGTGAAGCCGGATGGGGTTGAAGCCGTTGAGTCCCGCTTCGGCTTCCGTCCACAAACGGTAATACTGCCCGCCGACGCCCTTGGGAGTCGATAGCACGATCGCCTTGCCACCCGTCGAGATCGTTGGTTTCAGACCCGTCCAGATCTCTTCAAAATCACGAATGATAGCAGCTTCATCAACTATCAGAAGCGACAATGCTTCTGATCGGCCCGCATCTTCAGATGTTGGGATGGCAACAACCTGCGAGCCGTTGTCAAAAGTAATGGCTTGCTTGGTGGGCTCAAACTTGGGCAGCAACAACCACTTGGGCAAATTGTCAAGGATGACCTTGCACTTTTTGATCATGTTCATCGCGGTGGGAAGCTTGGTCGCGATGATGAGGATGTTCTGGTCCTTGTAAAAGATGGCGAGCCACGTTGCGTACGCTGCACATAACGTAGACAGACCCAGCTGTCTTGACTTCAAGATGATGTTAAGACGGTGTTCTATGAACTGCCTGACGCAGTCATCCTGAAACGGGTACGTTTCAAATGGGAGCAAGCCTCGAGCGGGGTGCTGGATCTTGCAATACTTCTTCATGAAGTAGACAGGATCCTTGCCACACTTGATTATCTCCTCGATCTGCTCCTGCTTTGACAGGGGTTTTGGAGCAGCTTTCGTCATCAGCTGATCTCGAAGACAACCCTCCGGCGGTAGTAAGCAGTCCGCAGCGGGTTATGGACGTTCATGTTGATGATCTCCAAGTTGTCTACGCTTGAAAGCTCGGAGACCTTGAGTGTCAACCCAGAGAGATCCTTGTAGCGTGATTTGATGCTTGCCACTTCAGCGTCCAAAACCGACTCTGACTCTTGGACATGATCTCTTTTCGTCTGGATCATCTCTTTCTCAGTGACAAACTTTACGATGACAGCGTAAGAAGCCATCATCCGGTCGGGACCCAACATGCTCCACTTGACAGAATACGCACAAGTTTTCGGAGTCGAAGACCGTCCCCAAGTCGTGTCTGTCGCCTGTCCGAGGGCGTTGTAATCGATGTCAGCCATGTGGCGGTGCTCCCGCAGATAAGTATAACCTGCTCAGTCTACGTCAAAGGTGATTGCCAGAGGGGGTCTCTGGGCCTCCAGCTGGTTGACTTGCTCGGCGGTTGGTCTCCAGCCCTCTTTCCACTGCACGGACCTGGGCTGTGCCCAGAACAGAGCGCAACGTTCACAACAGCCCACAGCACGCCAGGAAGCCTCATCGTCACGCGTCCGCATCAAGCACTTGCAGACTGGACACGCTAGAGGAACGGGCGGCTCAGCGTCCGTTGGGACAATGACGACAAACCCCTCAGGTTGGTCTTCGATCAGACGGTCTCGGAGGTACGGTCTCCAGGCCATGCTTCACTGTACACCACCCGTGCATCCTTCTCGACCTTGTTCACCTCGATGATGTGGTCAGCAACGTCCTTGACACCCTCGACATGAGTGATAACGATGATGGTCTTGAAGTACCTCTTCAGCGACATCAACAGCCGGTTGCACTGTTCGATCGAGGCTGGGTCCATCGGGCCAAACGCTTCGTCAATGATGAACATGTCTGTCTTGGGCAACGATGAGAGATTGATCAGGGCGACACGGAGGGCAATGGAGGCCACTGTCTTCTCCATGCCCGAGCCTAGCTCGATCGGGCGGCGGCTGTCACCGTAGTTGATGTAAACTTCCATCGCATCGCTATCGTTGTCAACCTCAAGCTCGATGTTGAAATTGACAATGCCCGTGAGGATCTTGCTGATCTCCGCATTGATGACAGGTAACTGGCTGGTGATGATTAGGTTTGGTATTCCCTTCCGTGAGAAGGCTTGAGCGATCAACTCATGCGCTTTCATCAAGCCAAGCATCTTTTCACGTTGCTCGCGGTCCTGTTCCAGCTTATCATAGTTAGACTGTTCACGACCCTTCTTTGAAGCCAAGTCAAGTCTCTCACTGTCAACCTGACGGAGACGGCGGAGTAGGTCATCTTTCCGGTGACGAAGCGCAACTGCTTCAGCGTTCTCCTCGTTCTTAAGCGCTTCCTCGAGCTCAATGAGCTTCTGGTTCGCTTCTTTCACCCGAGGATAGAGGACGCTGTTGAGCTCGAGCATCTTCTTGTCATAATCACGTTGTTCGTCTGCTAACTTGGTCAACAGGTCACCACGCATGTTACGCAGCTGGAGCAGCTTCGTTACCCGGTTGGACAGGTCCTCGTGGCGTAGCTCCACGAGCGCGTCATCTGCTTTGTTCAGCTTCTCCAACGCTTTTTCGACACGTTCCTTCTGCGGTTCGACCTTGTCTTTGACTTTATGCGCGTCCTTAATGAATCGGCAACCTGGGAACTGATCACCACAGGGCACATCATCCAAGATTTTAAGCGACCGTTGTTGTTGCTTCAACAGGGCAGCTTCCTTTTCATGAACAACACGTAGCTGATCGACAGCGGCCTCAAGCGTCTTATAAGCCTCAAGCCTCTTCTTCAGTTCATCAACGTCATTGTCGCGGAGCAAAGCGTCAATGGTGCTGACCTTCTGTGACTTCTGGCTCATCGAGGTCACCAGGTCACTGATCTGTTCATTGACCTTGGCACCCTGGTCACGCAGTGACTGAAGATATGACCGTTGTTTCTCGACCTCCGTCGGGGTAACCATCACTACGTCCTTAAAGGACGATTCTTCTCGGGCAACATCGGTGAGCTGGACTTGGATGTCGTGCTTCTCGTGATCCTTGATCCCGATCTGGGCATCGAGGCTCTCGAGCGTTTCTTCAAACTTCCGTTGCGCCTCGGGCCAATCACGATCGGGCAATGACTTCAAGGCGGTTTTGTTAACGTTGACGTCATCCTTGGCTAGGTCATACATCTTGTCAAAGATGTCGAGATCCAAGAATCGTGCCACGGTCTGGCGCCGTTTGGTCGAGCCTTGGTTGATGTACTGTTTGATGTCGTCCTGTGCAGCGATGCTCGTCAGCAAGGCATCCTCGCCGCTGCCAATCAGCTTCCTGATGACACGGTCAGTGTCCTTACGTTCTTCACCACCCAAGTCTTCCAGTTCACCCCCATCGACAATTTTGAAGACATTAAGGTGAGTGTTAGCGTGCTGGCGGCCCCACTTGTCTTCGTGCTTAACGGTCTGGCGTTCGATGATGTAGTCGCTGCCGCCCGAGTTGATGATGGCTCGGGCGTAAGCGTAGTCGTGCCGCACGTTGACAACATGGAGGTTCTTGATGCTACCGCGGTCCGACGTGTTGAACAGGACGTACAGGATGGTACCCACCACTGACGACTTGCCCTGACGGTTGGGACCGAAGATGCCGACGATGCCATTCAGAGCATCGAAGTTGATGATGTTCCCCTCACCGTACGCGAAACAGTTGTCCCACTTCAGGTTACGAAGTGTCCACTTGGTGTTCCGAGCCACCTCGTCGTTGCCCAGGACCTTGCCCAGGTAATGGATGATCTGATCACGAACAGCTTGCCATTCTGTCTCAGTAACGTGAGAAGACGTGTGATAGTCCTTCAGCAACCGTAACAGGACGTCCGGGTTGCGCAAGTCGTCCTTTGCAAGCGTCGCGGTACCAGCGCTGATCAGCTCCCTATCGAGTTGGTGATCTGTCTTGAAAGTCACCTCACTAGCTTTCAGCTGCTCTTGCAGCTGTGACATCAGCTTGGTCACTTCTTTTTGGGCCAGGATCTCTGTCTTGCTCCTGATGCGATACCGCGTACCAGGCGGGTAGTTAGCTACCTTCTTCAGGGTCTTCTCAACGTCACCCGCCCAATCAACAGTCACAAACGGTTTCGGATTGGGCAGTTCTTCGAACTTGACATCAAACTTGTCCCTGTTCTCGATGTCCCACAACAGGTAACCGTGAACCAATGACTCGCCATAGTTTTGCTGGACCGGACTGCCGGGGTACGCGACCCACGGCCGCTTGACGCGGATCTTGATACGCTTGCTCAAGCAATCACCTCAGCTTCTGGGTATTTTGCGAGTTCGCTCTCGTCAATCTCGAGCTCAACGTCTCGACCCGCTAGGAACTGCATCTTGTGAATGTCTCCAAGCAAGACAAAGTCCCAACCACGGAAGAACTCAACCGTGATGCCCTCTTCAACCAACCAGTCACTCTCGGTTGTTGCTCCCCACACGGGACCGTGATAACACGCGATGTTGATCTTGCCGGGTACGGGCTTTACGTTGTCCCAGTTCGGTTCATCGAACAAGCTGAAGATGCCCCAGATATATCCGGGCGAAAACTCATACGTACCACTTTCCTTGTAGACGTGAATACGTGGGTTCTTCAACGCTTTGACGATGGGCGTCACCGCATCCAAACGTGACAGGTTGACAAGGTTACCGTCGTGGTTTCCGAGAGTAAGATGCAGTTCAGCTGTCTCTGACAACGTTTCAAGCCACCAAACCATCTGTTCGATATACTCAGGCGACAAGCCTGAGGTCTTGGTGTGAAAGATGTCGCCTCCTACAAAGACGTGGTCAACCTTCTGTTCTTTGACCTGACGTGCAAAAGCAGAAAACACCTCTCGGTATTCGTCGTGCCTCGATAGTCCTCGCCAGTGAACGTCGGCAGTGTGAGCGATCCTCAACATCTGATCTACATCTGATCAGTACCGTGCCACCGAAAGGCTGTACAAGATCAAACTCTAGCACGCAAGCGTTCAACGTGAAAGAACGGTTCTTGACACAAAATCGAGCTTATCTCGAAACGATTCAAACCAAGAAAACGAAGGAGCGGAAGCAATCAGTTGCTTCATCTGTGCCTTCGTTAGGCTACCTGGATCGGCATCTTTGGGCAACCGAACAATTCTGACGGGTACATCGTAATCTACTAGCTTCCTCGCAAGGACGGGTACCTTGGTGTACCTCATGTCATCATCCAGAGCTATCACGATGGGCGTGTTATGCGCAACGATAGCGTTAAACAACGTGCTCTCTTCGTTAAGATCGCTGCCTAACAGTGGAACAGAATTGTCTGGACACTTCACCAGATCGAAAGGACCCTCACACAAGACAAGCTCACGTGTCCAATCGATATTCAGTTCATTGAAGATGATGGGTAGCTTGTCTTCATCTGGGTTGTCATACCGCTGTTTGAACTTGTCGATCGCTCTCCCCACGAAATAGTTCAACTCCCCCTCGCCGTTGAAAGAGGGCATGATGACCCGTCGTTTCCACCTGGGATCATCGCTATATCCCAGCTTGAAATACCAGAGATCGCGTTCCGTCAAGCCACGACCCCTTGGCATCGGTTCCATCAAATACCGTCGCATCGCAAGGACATCAGGATCACGTAATGACGCAGTCGCCAGCAACTTGAAGTCCTTGGGTAAAGCCAGCTTTGGCTTCTCTTCCATGACGTCAATGATGAGACATCTCCGCCGGGGTCCCTCTTGGGCCGGCATGAACTTCTCAACGTACTCAAGCAGTTTGTCTCTGGTCGAGTATTTCTTCAGCAACGGTGCCAGGGTGTGAGCCTTGTACCCACACGACCAACAATGGCACCTGTCATCCTCGATCAGGATCGCTAGCTTCTTCTTGCTGTGATCTTTCGGAGCGCAGATGGGACAACGAACGTCAAAATTCTTGCCGTTCCTCGCTAGCTTTCCGCTGCCAAAACAGCTCTCGATGAACCGAACTTTGTCTGAGATTGTGATCAGACCCACGCGTCAATCGTAACCCTAGTCGTCCTTCTTGGACTTCTTGGGCTTTTTGACTTGGATAATGGGACCATCGATCGCGGCCGCTCGAGCGATCACGTACGCATCCGTTGCATCACGTGACCAATCAACGATGAGACCGCTCTTCTTCAGAGGCCACTTAACTTCCTTGAGATCATGTTCCTGCATGTGCTTGAAGACCTGTTCCTTTTGCGACATGCCTGCCACAGAAGTTCGTTGGAGCTTGATCCCCACGGCCTTGCGGGCATGGTTAGCACTGATGTATTCAGGAGTAACGTTGTAGATCTTCCGTGCCAAGTTGCTGACAATGCCGTTGAACCGAAGCAACATTGAGATCGTCTGCGCACTTGACATCCCGGGCCTAAAACCCATCAACGGCTCTTCCAAGACGACGCGGTCAATAACAACGTGATACTGCGCGTTCAGGGTTCCCTCGATCGCTTTAAGCGCGTGTTCAACCAGATCACACTTGTCCCAGAACGTTTTGCATTTCTTGAACTCGATCCTGTCTAACAGGTAGTGATCACCTGCAGGCCAATCGCTGTTAAGAACGCAGTACCCCGTACACGAGGTGCTGACGTCAAGGCCCAAGATGACTGCCATGCACAGATCGTGGCCCACAAACACTCACAGTAAACTTTACTTCAACAAGCCAAGGAGCTTCAGCTCCTTCTCGGTCATTATCACCAAAGTGACACCGTGGGCTTGACACCACCCTGCAGCCGCCTTCAGCTTCTTCTGGACCCGAGCTTGGTCCAACTTCCGTTGGGGCTTGATCTCGACCAAAAGTTGTTGGCCATCTCGTAGTTGGACAAGGAAGTCAGGCCAGTATTGTCTGACTTTTCCCGTCTTTTTGTTCGAGATGTACTTGATCGACACATCTTCATACCGGTACCCCACGACGCTGTCATCAGCGTCTAGGTGTTGCATGTACGCAAACTCCCATCCCGATCGGTAATGACACTCCTGGCCTGTCTTTGGAGACACATGGATGCCCGTGTGGTAACGCTTCTTCCGTTTTCGCTTTTTAGCTACCATGATGTCATCAAAAATCGTGCTTAATCTTGAACATCACACGATCACCCGTCCGTTTTTGGATCGGCTGCGCTAGTGTCGTCTTCATCACCACGTTCATATCGCTGTCGTGGAAGTTGATGTTGGTAACATAAGAAAAAGTGTTTTCAGGATCGTTTGGGTAACCTGTCGGTGGTACAGCCTTGAAGGCTGGGTTGCTCGATGAGTTCAGCTGGTTGTTGGGTGCGATGGCGTCAATCTTCATCACGTGGATGTGTTGCTCACCCCGCAAGTACATGCTGTACTGGTTGGCACCATAGAAATAGAGGTGCGGGCTCTTGATGACGACCTCCCCCTCATCGTAATAGACATTACCCACGCTGTTCCACGTTGACTGGCTTGTCACGCAATCAGCGCGATAGATGTTGCCACGACCATCATCAGCCAGGGTGATGCTGATGGGTCCTACAAAGCTGGCGGTGTTTGACAGAGCGCTAGCACCGTACAGGCTTGAAAACAACAGATCAGGGTCGGTAAATGTCAATGTCGTGGGATTGATCCGAAACCCGTAAAACAAGTTGCTAACATCAAAGACAACAACTTCGTTTGATGATGGGTCTTGTGTCCGTTGGTAGACCGTCAGCGGAGCACCTGCCTCGACGTCCGAACCCGAGGGCACTGTGTTGATGAAGTTGAACATGGCTGGACCCGCCTTTTGGAAGGGGGTCTCAGGTGTAGCACCGATCTGTGTGTTAGCAAAAGCGTTAACCTGAACAGAGGGTTGCGTCCCATCATCAAATGCACCTGCTCCAAAGAGCAACGTGCTAGACATCACCATGTTATCAAGGTTGATGAAGCTAAGTTCATTAACACCCAAATCATCGACGGCGGTAACCAAGCTCTCCGATACCAACAACTGGAAACTGGGAACGAACAGCCCATCATCGCAGGGAAGGATTGTCAAGTTTCGTTTGATGACAAATGGCTGTGAATACAGGAAATCGTTACACGTTTCCGCGTTGGTTGATGTCTTGATCGCTACGCCAGTCAAATGATGAAGCAATGGGAAGTTTTCGCTAGCTAGGTCTTTGACAAAGTTCTCTAGGTTGATGTAATGACCCGCTACTCCAAATGACAACGCAACGCTAAAGGGTTGGGTAGTTGAACCGTTGACCTCTTGGAAAGGTGTGACCAAGATACCACCGTGATCGATGACAAACTGACGGTAGGGTGCCTGGTTTGCAAAGAAGGGTGGAACATAAAGGGCATACGTGTTGTCTAGGAATGTCGGACCCACGCTGGTGCTGGTTGCGATGTCAAGGTCTGACATGTAACACCGACGGATCGCAACGTCATGGAGCTCAGCATTCAACGGGTGATCAAATGCATAAGTTGCAGGTGTTTCAATGCCCGCAATGGGCCACATGTTGTTGAGGCCATCACGAAGGGCTGGCTGGTTTGCAAAGAACGCAGCCTGCGGGTTACTGCTGTTGTTTGGACCGTTGTAGTAGTTTCCCAAGACCAGCGTTGCAGGTTGGTCTTGGGTCACTCCCGGGATCTTTCCGTAAGAGTGTGAACCAAAGGTGACGATGTCCTGAAGAGATGGCGTGATCTGGTTTAGTGGCACCGTGAAAGTGCCAACATCTACGCCATCGACATTAAACGTTCCGACGCCGTTATTGGTGTATGTGGTCCCCCACCTGACGACAACGTGATGCCAGTGGTTTTGCCACAAGACGTTGTCGTTAGATTGGAAAACCAAGTATGCTGATGGGTGAGCGCTAGCTGACTGGTTTCCAAACGTTCCAGACGCAATGTACCAGTCGCCTGACGATGGTTCTTGGTATAAGCTGCTGGGCGGTATGTCAGCAGATGATGATAGCTGCAATTGCAAGCGGAAACCAACAGGACGACCATTGGTGTCCTTGCTTGATCCAGTCACCAACGACAGACAGAACGTCGATGACAGGTGAAGGATGGTTCCTGCCTTGAACGTTCCGTTTGGGTTATCGGTGCTGTACCTGGGATTGATGTGGAAATCAAAACTGAACGAGCCCGACGGAGTGTAAGTGCCGCTACAGAAGCCATCGTGCCTGACCAGCAAGCCCTTTCCTCCATCGATGTTGGGATACAAAATTGCGCTGTCGGATGGCACCACAGATGCTGTGAAGAAATTCAATGAGTTGTAGTTTGTGTAAGCCCAATGTGCGGTTGGGTAGACGCTGCGGTAGAAAGTGTTGAGTTGGTCTTTGATGACTAGCTTCCGCAGAGTGTTGCTGTTGAAATCGGGCGGGGGACTGAAGCGTTGTGGATCAAGAACTTCTTTCAATCGTGCAGCTTGCGGTTGAGCTGCGCAAGCGTTCATGTATTGTTGCATGATCGCTGGAAAGCTAGCGACCAACTGAGCGTTAGAGATCGTTCCATGGATCAACGAGAGGTATGTCCCATCTCCTGGAAGCAACGTGCTTCCCGATTTCATGTAGATGGTCCCACTCACCGTCACAGAAGTTGGGTTTGAGAGAACGAAACTCGATGGCGTCAATGCAGGATCACCCGCGGAAGGAAACTGGATCCCAACGAGCTTTCCGTTCGCAAAGGTGCAATAAAAGTTGCCATTGAACGGAACCGAGACGGAGAAATACGGGTTCCGCAGGCTCTTTGCAACAAAGGTGACCTGGCGTAACAGCGATGATAAGTCAGCATCGTCATGAGCCGACTCAACAAACGAGGAATCAGGCTGGACGTCTTTCTGGATCAGCGAGTGTCTCGGAAAGAGGTAAACGGAACCCGTTGACCCGTGGAGCGATGAGGACGTGTATGACCTGATCGGGTTAGTAACGACGGTGAATGTTTCAACGTCTGATGGGTCTACGGCGTAGATCGATGGCATGATTCCTGTCTAACTACCCTACACCACGATCCCAAGGTCCCTCATGACCTGTCGGGTGATGTGGCGGTAATCGTTGAACCCGTTGGCCCGACTGTACTCTCGACCCGCCGCAGCGGTGTTCATCACCCGCTCCGTCAGCAGGAACTCTTCTGGTTTGACCTCCCAGATCTCCTTTGAACCATCGGTAAAGTAGACGATGAAGTCGGGCACGTGCCATCGCTTGTTGTTGTTATAGTAGTATGGGATCTTCAGGCTCTCGTATTCCCAGCCCTCGACCGTCGGGCTGGCGTCAAGGAACTTCATCGCCGCTTCCTCCCAGCTCGACTTGAAGAAGTGTTCCTTGGTATTCTTCACCGACACGTAGGTTCCCTTCTTGTTCTGGGTGCCGTAGGACCGGAACCTGCCCTCAGTGATCGCCTGTGCCTTCTTCTCTGACATCTTGGCGCGCGTCTCTTCCGAGTGCTTGCGGCCGTACATGCCGTTGTTGGTGCCAGACCGCTTCTCACCCTTCGAGACCTCGCTCAGGTGGCGTTTCGTCTCCTCGGTGTGGCTCTTCCCCAGCCAGGGTCGCCATTCTCCTCGGGCTGCCTTTTCTTGGATCGTGGCTTTCGCTTTGGCGTGTGACGCAGGCGAGTTCAGTGCCTGGATCGACTTCTGCCACGTCTCCGGGTGATCGTGCTTGTACTTGCCACGACACTTGTTGTCGCAGAAGTGCATCACTCCGCGATCCCTGGTCTTTGACCCTTCGATGATCGCTTCACAGGCATCACACTTGAAGCGATGGACAATGCTCTTGCGGTTGGTGACGAGAGATCGCCGCTCGATAATCTCCAGGAGCATGGCAATAAGTACCACGCACACTGGCGTTAGCAACGTCAAAAATCGAGGCGAACCCTAAAGGTCAGATCCCTCTCAGGCGACTTCTGGACGGGCCTGGACAACTTGGCGACCGCCAACAGGTTGTCGTTTGCGTCATACATGCCGACACTGGTGACGTACGTGAACGTCTGCTCGGTGTCTTCCTGACCCACATCGATGACAACGATGCGGTTTGTCGTGTCGGTGAACGTTGGGTTCGATGTGTAGTTGAACTCATCAGCTTCACACCTGCAGAAGATCAACGTTGAGTTGATGTTAGTGATGTTCTGAAACGTCAATGCTGTCTGTGATCCAGACCCCATGCGACAGGAAGCGATGTGATCAACGATGTTATCGATCGAGGCGCTGACCATAAAGTCAGGGATGAACGCTGACTTGAACTGCGTCTGGGTACCCGAAGCTCCAAGGACTGTCGTTCCTGGCGGGGCCATCGCATCAATGGTTCCAGAAACGAATTGCGATCCTGACGTGATCTTTGACATGTCAAGGACCAGGACCCCGCGATCATAGAACATCAAGCCCACGTTACGGGCGGTGTTTGCGCTGTCAACGACGTTGCCGACCTGCCCACCAAACGTCGACAGTTTGTTGGTCGCTGCTCCGATGTCAGTGTAGATAGCAGACCCTGACGTTGACGTGATAAATAGGTTGGGAACGCAGAGGTTGTTGGTCTCAGCTGGGTGAGTGCCGTCTCCAGTGCCAGCTGCTGATTCGTTGATCGACGCCGTCTGGAAGAAACGCATTGCGAACGTTTCACGCTTGATGCTGTCACGTGCAAACAGACGCTTGAACGCAACGAACAACGTGACATCCATCTGATCAGCGGGGTTGCTCGAATCGATCGGTGACGTGAACTTGCTTGTGGGTGAACCCAACAACGCGGTGGCAAACTGCCGGTAGACATCCATCTTCTCACGAACCATCAGCGATGAAGATGGGAACAGCTCCTTGCCAGCTGAGTCAACGCCAGTCTGGCTGGTCAGCTCAGTTGCTCCGCCCGGTTGCAAACCAACCGTCATGTCAAAGATGGAGTTGGCAGTTTGAAGGGTAAAATCCTGATCGTAAACAGTCTGGAACAGAGAGCTAGTGACTCCGGGACCGACGCCTCCCGTCACAAACACCTGGTACTTGCGACGAGAGACTGAACCGCTGATGTCCTGTTGAAGAACATCGATCAACTGGTTCAAGAACGATCTAGCGGTCTTGATATCGCTGGGAAGAATCTCTTTGAACGTTGCCATGTATCAGGTCGCTCCGATCACAGTTTCTGGTTGATGATGACAGCAATGTCTTGCACCGCGCCTGACTGGACGCCTGTCACCTTCATGTATGTCTTGATGAGCGTCTTATCAGCGGTTGTCCCATAGACCTGAAACACTGCGTTAGACAGTGACTTGACGCTGATTGTGAACTGGACGCTGGATCCACCGAATGAGTTCTCAGCGGGTGACCGGGTCAGGATGTACGTGGCACGCTGGTTACCGTCCACGTTCTCAGGAGTATTCTGCAAGATCTGAACGAACAGGTTGGGAACGTCGAGAATGAACGTCTGATCCCGAAGCTCAACATCGATCGTCGACTCATTCTGGATTGTCTGTTGGACGGTTACTGCAGCTGTCTTTTGGGTGTTGAGACCCAGGGTGATTGTCTCGTTGAGACCACTGACGTTGGCGTCGCCCGACAATGACAGCGCGGGCATGTATAGGAGGTTTGGGTTGCTGACACTGATCAACTTGTATTTTTGCGCGATAGCCTGGTTCGTCAGAGCTTCAAAGATCGAGGTGTTCTTTTCGATCTTTTCTGCACCGACAGTGCGGCCGTACTTGGTGACGATGCCGTAGTTTACCTCGTCATCGCCGAGAGCAAACTTGTGAATCGAGAATGACCCGTCATTACGAGCCAAAAACTGTCGCCCGACGTCTGTCAGGACAGCGTCCAGAATGATGTTGTTGCTGCTGTTGTCGAGGAAGCCCATTTGCCTAGCCCTTACGTATTCCCCTCGTGAGCATCAACCGCCACATTCGGGGATGTCAAAAGCCTGACCTTCAAGTACTTGCGGTTTGGTGAACCATCGTGTAGTTCCACACTCTCGGGCACGATGGGCCAATACATGAACGTCGTCCGGACCCCGGGTTGATCGATGTGTCCCAGGAGCAATTCAACCGCTAGTTCGACTCGATCTTCGAATTTTCCTTCTGGTATGACGAGACGATACGTGTTGACCATCCCAGTCAGTCGGTTCCTGATCTTCCTGGGCCCATCATCATCTATGACTTCGTCCTCAACTTCATAAGCAAACGTAGGTGCAGATAGAGCTCGAACCTGGACGTGCTCGGGAACTCGTTTTTCAAGCTGTGCAAAGACAGCTTGGTTCAGCTCGTTGATCCATGGCATCTGGTCAACAAAGTCTTGCGAGATGTAAGGTCGTTCAGCCCAGTTTTTCCAGAGCTGCTGGAACAGGTTCATGCCATCCATCCTACTCCCCCGACACGATCTTGAAACTTGAGCTTGCTACGTTGTGCTGTCTTTACCTGGGCTTCAACTCGAGCGCGGTGTTTGTCCGCCGCTGTCCAAAGAAGAATTGCGGGCTTGACAACGTTTTTGTCAAGCCCATCTTTAGCTGATCATCGATTGTGATGTCGATGTCTTGGCTCTTCCCGTTGTCAAGGTTGATGAACTGCAACTTGTAGGAGCCACCCTTTTGTTTGGTGGCGATCACGTGTTCCATGCGGTTTTGATCATCATACAAGTAGTAGTACTCGGGATTGAAATAGAGCTTGCACGTCGTTGACTGTTGGCCTTGCACTTTGATCGTGTTGGTAAACACATCCCCGTCAAGATACAAGTTCGGGTAAGGTTTGGGAGCTCCCAAGTGAGAGACATGTTCTTTTTGCAACACGTTTTTGAATGGGTCCCACCACACCCGGTACTGGGCGCCTAGTGCTGATGTCTGTCCGTGAGCATCAATGCACGCTACGGTGTAGATGAAACCCTTTTCTTTGGTAATCTGTGTTTGCCAGTTGAAATCATCATCTGTGTAAAACTGACAGGGTGATGTCAGGTATTCAATCAGGTGTGGGTCAGGGTTTTCGTTGTCTGGGAATTTGACATCGCTATCATCGAAATTGTACTGCTTTTGCAACTGGAACGGGTGATTTACCGTGTTTCGCCTGAAGACCTGGAACTGTTTGACATCGCGTTGAGACCAGACCGGGAACGCCCACACGACAGTCAACTTGTTCGTTTCGTAGTTCCAGATGAAATCTACGTCGGGTGGAGGAGGAGGGGGATCAAGAACTGTCGTGCTAACATAGACCTTGTTGGATGGCTTGCTTGACACAAGAACCTTGACAGTTGCGATATCACCGCTAACATCATCCACTGCGGGTAACGTTAGCTGAGCAATAGTGCGGATCTGGTAGCTGTAACGAGTGTGAAACTTGACCTTGAAGTCAGCTGACGTGCTAACGTGAGAAGACTCGATGATGATCGGATCACACTTGACTGATGTTCCATCTGCTTTGATCTCAACCTTGTCTATGATGAAACCCACAAGCTCAGCTGAGTATTTCTCATGATGTGCTGCCGTTGAACGGCGCTTGACTTCAATGAAAGGAACGAACGTCTTGTAGTCTTGTTCAGACACCGCTGGGTTAAACCGTTGGTTCACAGCGTGTTTTACTTGCTTGGCATATGTGTGCATGTTTGACACATCAGCAGCTGACGTTGAAGTGGGATCGCTGATTGTCTTTTGCACCAGATCTTGCATCAGCTTGCTGTTGATCTGAGCGTTTATGCCCACTCTCTTCAAACGCTCAAAGTAGTTGTTGATGACTCGTGATTGAACCTTGGGTCGAGCTAACGGCGCCGCAGCACGAGAAGTTGCTTGTTTTGACGTCTTGGGCGGCGTGTAAAACGTCGCACCGTATGCCTGATTTGGTTGTGCCAGCGCCCTTGATATGAAATGAGGTTGGATCGTCTTGGGTAACGTTACCGTCATCTGTTGCGCAGCTTTGTAATGACTGGTGTTCTGTGCTGACTCGTTTTCTAGAGTCGCTGTCGCAAGAGTTCCTGACACGAGATAGTGAACCTTGTTGTCGATCTCACCATCATGGAAGCTAACTGCAACGAACCCATCAATTGAGAAGTAATCTTCATCAACGATCTTGTTGATGTTGTCTTGGATCAACGTCCCATATTGAGCACCTGTGGTTCGATTCTTGTTGTTTCGTTGTTCTAGGTCACTAACCGCGTTTCCAACCGTGGCCAGTTTTGGGAGAGAGAACGCGAAGTTGACCTCACGAGGCACACGAGTCAATGACCACTGGATGAACTGGGCATCAATCGTAGCCGCTGGACGAGCAAGCGCCTCGGAAGGGACTCCTCCGCTGTCATTGACGCACTCATCCGTGGTGAAGAAGTTGTACTTGTAATCAGCCGTCAGGTTTTTGACCCGAGGTACCTCTACAACGTAGACAAGTTTAGAAGGTTGACTTATGCTCATGTCCCCTCATCAAATGTTTCGATCGTGATAAAGTACTTGTCAGCGATCAGATCGCCCTCTGAAATATCACGATCTCGGTAACGGAACCTGTTGACGTTGGATGCTGCGCGGCCTTGGGTAAAGGGACGAGAACCCGGGGTTATGGTGCGATCAGCGATGGGATTAGCGTTGAACGCTGCGTCATCATTTTCAGTCATTGAAATGATCTCTCCGTTCCCAACCATCAGGCTCAACGCTTCACGTCCATATGGTGTCTGGGTTGTTTGCTCAACATCCACTTCAAAATCAGCTGGATCTACGATCAAATTGAAGACCCTATCAAACTGTTTCGGAACGACAACTTTTTGATTCAAAGCACTTGGATCAGATGCTGACGTCAATGTATATGAGAGCCCGCTGATCGTTCGCATGTTTTCTAGAACGAGCGGCACGTTTCGAGGAGTAATGGTTGCTAAGTTTGTCTCTAGGTTACCAACAACTGCTGATTGTGCAAGCGTTTTGATTGTGGTGGTTGCCGGTTGTATTGATCTGACTTGTGATGACAAGCTACTAAAGCCTGCAACGCCAGCCGGGTTACTTAGTTTTGGTTGTGAAATAGCCAGGGGTGCAACGCTGCCCTTTGGGGCGACAGACGAAGCAAGAGCAGTCGTAGAAAACAAGAGACCACCCACGGGAGCCGTTGGGTGCGTTGAGTTGGTCGCGGGAACGACTGCTTTAGCTTGCACCATGTCCGCGATGTGCGCAACAACGTGTTCCGTCAGGGTCTTGACAAAGCTCGCGTCCAGAGGACGTGGGATGTTTGCCATGTCAAAATTGTACTCGGCGACGTTGATTCCCGTCATCAGCTTGATGTAAGCCTCAAGGATCTGGCTCACAACATGGTTCTGAAGCAACTCTGCTTTCTGTTGTGTCGTCATGAATGAATATGAGTCATCGTTCAGAGCAACGCTGACATTCTTCAAACCATCATTTTGTGCAACAACTGCCGATGCATACTCAACGCCCTTGACAATTGATTGGGAGGTACTGGTATTGGCGTTCTGACTGAAATCCATCGTAGGAATTGAGTTGACAATGTCATGCAATGAGGGCCTGTCAGGCAAGGGCAACCAGTTGCCAGTCGCTGACCTAACAGAAAACCTTGACATCTCAAACAGAAAACGTTGCGGCTTGTAGATGATGTCGCCATTCACCATGTCTACCTTATAGACACAGACTTGTACGATGTCATTCCGCCTGTTCGTAAATGATGCTCGGTTTTGTTGTTGGATGTTTACTTTCTGCTTGATTCTTTGGGTGAAGCCTTGCGGGATACCGACGGTCAATATCCGTTTGTTTTGACCCCTCGCTGAGGAAAACTCAGCCGTTCCAAGGTATCCGTAAATGGCGCTGCGCATGGCTGGTGGCACATCAGACTCATCCAAGATCTTTAGCTCATGTGTGCTATCCACGTCAGCCTGTGCAATTCTTTGCAGGGGTGGAATGTCTTGTGTTGCAGCCCGAATCAGGTTTGTCGTGGTCGCAGCCAACATCATGATCTGCTGCTCGCTAAGGAGCATGCTCAACAACTGTTTACGATCGCCCAAAATACCTGCTACTTGTTGCAATGTTTGGGTTGCAACCGGCGTCTTCAAGTAGTTGCTGATTCCCTTTAGGCTTCCGCTAAGCGTCTGCATGATGTTAAGAATGCACATTACCAGACGTTGAATCCGAACGTTCTCCTGCGATGCTCGACTCATCAATTCATTGACTGAATCTAGGTGATCGATCGACGTTTGTGAAACAACATAGCTTGTTGAATCCTGAAAGAAAAGATTGAATCCCGAATATGTGACACCAGTCAAGCTAAGGTTGCCGTAACGAGCAATGGCAGAAATGACAAGATCAAAAGCAACCATCGCAACGACCGTGTCGAGGTAACCCCCGTACACAGAAACCCCACCGTTAAATGCTTGCGTTGATCTAAACCTGTCAATGATCTCACCCATGATTGTGATGACGTAATTTGTCAAGGGTGTTCCAGCCTTAAGAGCCGTGGCTATGCCCGATGGGTTAAGAGCGCTGGAGTTGTTTACACGAAACGGATCAAACCCAGGTTCGCTAAGAGACTGGACGTTGGTACGACTCCTAGGCAATGCGTTCTGAAGTGCAATATTGATCTGTATGACTAGTGCATCGACCAAGGGTGTATTATCTGCGGTCACTGGTGAGCTAAAGAACGGCACCAGCATGTTATAGGACCGCGAGATCTTTGATATGACATACAAGAACAGCGCTGATTTTACGTTGTTGTCTTGTCGAGCAAGTGAAAAGACAGACGCCAGTCTATCGTCTTGGAGCATTTTTGACGTCTGCCCACTTGCATCAACCAGGGGTGACTTGATTGAGTTCAATAGATCGACGGTTGTGTTGAGAATACTGCCCTCGACAAGCTTTGCAGCGTCAGCTGAAACGACATCTACATAGGGCTTTTGCAACAGATTCATTGCATCGCTAACGATATTAAAGGAACTGAATGCGTTATCAAGAACACCGACCAGCTGATCAATGTTGCCCGTGTTAAAAGCCTGTCCATCAGTCTGCAGCAACTGATCAAAGTAGAAATCACCGCCAGGTGTCAACGTTCCCGTATCACCTTCCACATACTTGGACTCAAACGTCAAGACTCCAGTTGAACCTGCTACCTGTTGAGCGACAGACGTCAGAGCCGAATTGGCTTGTGACGGGAAATCAGTGATGTTGTTTCCAAACTGTCCCAAGACGCTATCAAACAACGTCGTGTTTGCTTGACCAGAAGTCACAGTGTAGTTGTAAACGCCCTGAAGCATCCTCTTCAAGGGAAGCCCCGTCAACCCAAAAGAGTACCTAAACTCCATTGACAACAGGTTGGCTAGAGCGGCGATCCGGGCTTCCTCATCCTTGAACAGGACATTCTGGTAGATGGACGTAAAGGCTGGATTTATGGCATTGATCGTTTGCGCAATCAGGCTAGGTTGCAAGGCAACCAGCTCCGACAATGGTGGAAGATTGGGAAGGTTCGTTGACAGAGCAAACCTAGTCACGTTAGGGTTGAGAATCGTTGTCGGGTTGGTATCATTTCTTTGGTATGATGGATCGATGTCAAGAAATGGCAATGTATGAAACTTCAAAGCATACGAAAGCTCCAGAACCAACTGCATCCAAATTTTAGAAGAAGAGTAGATGTTCCGCAAGTTTTCAGCTTTGTAACCTAACTCAGACAACGAATCAACCGCGTTGAATTGCAATGGATGAAAGTTGGATAGGTGAAGTGGAATCACCTTCTTCATCTTAGATGTGGTCGGTTTGGCTGACACTGTTGCTTGTGTGTAGTTCGCTTGCAACAAGCTGCCGACCTGGCTGGGATCGACCGTATAGATGTCATGTCGAAGATCGAGTTGTGATTTTTGGGCCTCGATTATCCTAACAAGGTTCAACAAAAACGAGGAGTTCTCTGATAGGCTGTTCAGCGCATTTTGAAGCGTGTTTGTACGACTGGAAAACTCTTGTTCGATCTTAGCGTAACGACTCTTGAGCGTTTTTACCAGAGCTTGGCTGTTGTGTGATCGCAGATTACGCATCTGCATCTGAGCGTCAAGGAACCTGCCCGCGTCAGTCATGTAGGGATCGAGCCCAGCAGCATCAAATGCTGTGATGTAATGCGGGGCGGTGTGAATGACATCGCGGTTAAACAGAGGTTCAAAATTGGTCATCATGATGACCTCTGGTCGTTCTTGCGCAATGCCAGTCAGCTGTTCATACGGCTGGAATTTAGCGGTGGTAGTCGTAAACCCACTGTTGAGTCTAGGATCATACGCTTTCCCAGCGTCCAGTTGCAACTGGTATGTTGGTAGAACGGTGTTGAAACGAGTCAACAACGGAAGAACGATCGGATTCCCACTGATCAGGTGTTGGCCTATTTCCAACAAACTTGGCGTTGAAAACCGTTCGATGTTGTTCAGGCTGGGCAACAGGATCGGGTGTAACAGGCTGACTTCGTGCGTTGGCAGAACGCCTAGTGAAGACGGGTGGGTCGTCGTTGTTTGGTTTGTTGCTTGGGTTACAACAGATTGCACTAGGGGTTGAACGTGAACGCTTCCCAGGTTTGCAAATGAACTGTTGTTGACACGTAAGGTCGCAATCATGGTGCATCTACAATTACGGTGTTGGTCGTCACCGCGGTACCTACTTTGTAGTCATTCATCACAGGAATGATGACATAACTAATGGGACCATTGTCCAGGTGTGAGATGGTGTGGAAAAACTGACATGCACCATACGGAAAATCAGAGTGCGCTTTGCCCAAAACGGAGCGCACTCCATTCACGATCTTCAAGATGATGAAATGATCAACTTGAGTGATGTCACCCTGGACTTGCCAGGTCAATATGTTAAGAGCTCGATTGAATGGCGTAGCGGTTTGCTTTACGATTTTTGCAGCATCATTGTCGAATGACACATCAACCGTTGTTACCGCGCCCACGATCCCGAATGACATCGGGTCTTTTGCATAACGTTTTGCTGCGCCAGTGGATGAAACGATCACTCCACGCGTTAGAGTCAATGGGTGCAGGAACTTTGCTGGACTCCATGCATATGATTTTCTCGTGATTGGATCGGTTGAGATTTTGGTGAAGTTATCAAACAACGTTTCAGCCGCTCTCAGAAGCGGATAGATTTCATATCTGTAGACGTGACCGTATTGTAACGCTGACACAGCTTGCGCTTTCCTGAGAAGGCTATCACTAAAATTGGGTGTTGTCACAGTACCAAAGCTCTCACGGATGCCTGTCGTTAGATCAACACGTTGGATTTGGTATGCTATCAGATTGGATAACTGGTCACGTTGGTTGGCGATATCTCCGCTGAAGAACTGAGATAGGTCCTGGTTCGATAACATCTGTTTGATGTTATCCATGTTTGTGTTTACCGTCGATGTGTTGATGACGAAGGACACGTCGGGTGTGGTGTCATGCTGAACCAGCAGGTCAGTTACCGACGTATCAACTTGCCCCGGAGCGGGTTTGATGAACTCAATTGTCACATCACCAAAATCCTCAATGTCACCGTCCAGATAGATCAAACGAGCAACGTATCGGTAAACGTTTCTCTCCTTGACATCAGTGTCCAACGTTATCACGAGGTTTGCTTGCCTTGCTGCATCATCAACAAACCCGACATCACCATTGACAATGTCATACTGTCCGGCTGGTTGGTGGGTGGTCAGGTTCCACTTGAGAAATTGAATCGCAATGCAACGAGTTGGAATGCTTCGAGCCTCGAGTTGGATACCCTTGTCAACCTGAAGACCTGTTAGAGCAACGCTTCGGAGCGGAGTATAGCGCGGTGGACGGAGAACGACGTTAGAATAATCGAAACCCTGAGCATTCTGTGCACCAACAGAAATTGCACGATAAATTGCTGCTGACGAGAGCGGTACGTCAACTTTGACCTGAAGGGCTTTTTGCTTTGATGTTAGAGAATACGTTCCGATCAACGAATAGTTGTCAACGTCTTGTGCCGCAGCAAAGATAGTCTTCTTGTAGATCTGAACTGACGTTGCCCCCGGATCAGTCTGGTTTATCTGGAGCGTACCGTATGTTGAGTTGGGTGCAAGAGACGCCTTCAAGATGGGTGGCGTTTTGGGAGTGTTGTAAATTTGCAACTCTCTTGAGATGTTTAGTGTTTTTACGACTGAGTTCACTGGTTCATTGCTATCAGCATTGATCAGGTCAAACTGAACAAATGCATTGGTTAGATCAGCATTTTCTAGCCTGAGCAACGCCGCTGGGACGACAATGTATTCAGTGATTTCTTGGATCGTTTGGGTGACGTTTTGGATCACCCGAACTAAGTCTTGATCAGCAAGATCATCAGTCGTTGTGGGAGGTATGTTTGTCGTCGGCGGGAACAAGTAAAAATTCAGCAGCTGAGAAACAGGATCGGTGATTGACTCAAGAGCACGTTGGGTGTTAGAGAAGCCCTGTCTTGTTGCAGTCGAAGACTGGCTCCTCGGTGTCAAGTCCATGATGTACGAAGGATCAATTCCCTGTCTGACAACCATGTCCTGCATCACTTGTTGCGGGCTCAGAGCGGCGCTGCCCGACAGCGCGACCGACACATCAGGAACAAGTAATGAGTTAGCGACCCGTTGTAGGATTGGCTGTGGGTTCGCGCTTTGCTTGACATCACTAGCTAACACAGTCTGGAGTTGTGGACCATTCAGTTGTGGGATTGTGGTCGGATCAACCTGAGCTAGCAACTGTTGGATCACTTCGTTGTTTACGTACGATAGGATGTTGCTGTTGGTCTGAGCGACAACATATCCCAAACGTTGTTGAGCTGCTTGTTTAGCGTTCAACAACAAACCGCGGATGTTATCAACCAGAGCTTGGGTGTCAACAATTCCACGTTGGGTCAACCCTAACAATGGCAATCGTGGGATGAATCTGCTGATGACCTGAATGTTCACGACTCGGGCGTGATTGTTCATCGCCTGGCTTGGGTTTACAGAATACGTGAAAGCAAACTCGAGATCGCCGTTCGCATGGACGTTCACAAGCTGAGCATAATCATCAGCTACAGTCACCAGATTTGCTGTCTGTTGGTACCTGAAGAACATCTGATTACCTCACTGAAAGACCAAAGTGAACAGGTGAATGAACGTGTCAGTTCCTTTTTCATCAACAGTCACTTTGCCAACGAAATAGATGTGTGCAGTTGAGTGTTCGGGATCTCCTGTCCGGTGCCTACCGTAGTCAACGATGTCGAGCTTTTTGAGAGTGTCATAGTTCTGTTCAAAGAACTGTCCGACTAGGTTGTTTGTTGTTGACGTGGGGTCAAAATTGATCTGCTTCATGTAACCCCAAGCTTCGTAACACCGAAGCTCAAAAGCGATTTGCTCATATCGCAATGCAGAAAACCAGAACCAAGTGTAGATGCCCCAGGGAACATACGATCCCAAAAAGCTAACCTTGTTGACGTCCTGGATGCCCCAATCACCCAATGATGATTCGTCAATAACCTTGTTGATTGGTGGCAAGTACTTGAAGTTGGGCAAGTGACTGAACCGAGGATCGCTAAAAATGCTGTCTAACGTGTTGACATGCGTTGTGTATTGAGCTGGGTTCCTGATGGGTCTTTGATCGTTGATTTGGAACGTGATCGATGATGGACCTGCCAAAAACTGATCGTCTTCAAAGAATGAATCGACAGTCGACAAGACACGCAACTTAGAGAAGTTGTCTGCTGAAGCTCCCAACAAGTCATTGGCCGCGGCGATGAAGGCTGTACCTTTGACCGCAGACGTTCCCTCACCGACCCCACCAATGAGCGAGCTCGTTACGCCCGTGTACGTGTAATCGATGATCTTTCCAAAACCCGTGTTGACCCCTGATGAATTCCTAAATGGCAAGACATTGCCCGAGTCATCAGCCTGGAACGTGATGTCATCCTGGGGCAGTTGACAAGACTCGAGGTAGATCCTTTGGGTCGCGTCCTGGCTACCGCTCGCAACATCAGCTGCGTAGTGCGTCAAGCCATCGGAAAATGACACGTACGAGATGTCAACACCGCCTCGTGACAGCTGTCGCCTGCCCTCGATCGTCAGGATGGTGTCAAGGACACGTGTCTTGTTGTCTAGGATTCCCGACATCTTTCTCTACGACAAATATACCCCGAGCCCCATCCAGGGGCCGACTCGAGGCTTCACGAGATCAGATGTTGAGCATCATTTGGTTGCCGTCAGAGGATCTTAGACGCAAGAGTGGCAAGCTCCGATCTCTCGCCCTTGATGAGGGTGACATGGCCGGCGATAGGGTAATCTTTGAACCGCTCGACGGCGTAAGTCAACCCGTTAGTGAAAACATCCACATGAACGTTGTCAATCTGCTCAATATCACCCGTCAAGATGATTTTGGTGCCATCTCCCACACGAGTAATGATCGTCTTCAGCTCGTGCATCGACAGGTTCTGGGCTTCGTCGATGACAATGAAGGCGTTCGGGATCGACCTTCCCCTGATGAAAGTGATCGCTTCAATCTCAATGAGACCACGCTCCTGCATCAGGTTCAGGTACATGTTATCGTCAAACGCTTGCTTTTCGTTGCCTGCACGCCGCTGTCTCTTGGGACGGTTCCTCTTGGTGTCCATCAGGAAGTTGAGGTTGTCACGGACGGGAGCGATCCACGGTTCCATCTTCTCCTCAAGGGTCCCTGGCAAAAAGCCAATGTCCTTACCAACGGGCTGGACTGGACGGGTGACGATCAGCTTGTCATACCGTGCAACAGCTGGGTTTCCTAACGTCTTCAGTTGCTCGAGACCTGCCGCAAGCGCGAGCAGCGTCTTGCCCGTGCCAGACGGGCCCACCAGCGTCAACAGCTTGATCTTTTCATCAAACAACAAATCAAGCGAGAACTGCTGTTCTTTGTTCCTGGGAGTCAAGCCAAACGCTTGTTCGATTTTCTCGACGGGAACAAGTGGCTTCTTGGGATCAATGCACTTCGCCAGGGCTGACTTGGTAGGTCGGCCATCGTCAAAAGCGTGCTTGATGACAACGATCTGGTTTGGGTACAGCTGATGATTACTTGTCAGGTCAAGCTCACCATGCTTGTAGAAGTGATCAATTCGTTCTTCTTCGAGCTCAATCACTTCAACGCCACGGTAAAATTTCTGCGGGCTGTCAACAGCCACACGCATCTTTTTGTAGTCTTCACACTTGACACCGATGCTGTCACACTTGATCCTGACGTTGATGTCCTTTGACACCAAGATAGAACCATCGACGTGTTTGGCATAAGCGATGATCATGTTGTCAGGCTTGCCCAGTTCTAGCCCAGGCAACTGGACGTCTTTGATGGCGTCCATTCGCCCTACCTTTAGGGTCCCACCCTCGTGCAGCTGGACACCTGCGTAGAGACCGCCTCGTTCTCGAAGAGTGTCGAGCGATCGGGTCACTTGACGCGCATTACGTCCGACTTCATCGGGTCGGCTCTTGTGACGATCTAGCTCTTCTAAGACAATCATCGGGATGATGACGTCATTTTCTTCAAATGAAAAGATCGAGTTCGGATCGCTTAGAAGGACGTTGGTATCAAGGACGTACGTCTTCTTCTGGCTCATGAGATTTATTGTTCTTTCTGTTGGTGCGTTGTGCACTGTTGGTTCTTTCCCTTTGGTTTCTTGAACATAGAAAGGGCCAACCATTACATTCTAATCATCTGGTGGGTTATCCATGCAAGAAGGCAAGAAACGTCTGAAGATCATTCAGCCCAACGTTACGGGCAACCGCGTCGTTGATGGGACAACGTGTTTTGCAGTACAAGCCAAGGCCGGGATAGACTGCCAGCGAAAACGATGTCCGCATTGGATCCAGTTCAAGGAGGGTCACAATTGCGTTCACATCGCTTCTCAAAACGGCCCACACACTCTTCAACGAATCGGACAGATCTATGGGCTAACTCGCATGCGTATCTGTCAGATCGAGAAGGCCATTTTTGAAAAGATCCGCCGCGTCAGCTGACGGGCTCTTCTTTTTCACCAGGCTTCTCTTCGACTTTCGGCTCGTTCTTGGCCGCTTCGACAACGGGTGCCAGTTTTACTTCGTCAGTTGGTTTCTCAACTGGCTTGGAAGCTTCGACTGTTGGAACAGGCTTCGCTTCAAGCTTGACAACATCAACGGACTTAGCGGTTTCTTTGTTGCTCTCAGAGACGACAGGAGCCGGCTTAGAAATTACGACTTTCTTGGGTAGCTCGACCTTCTTTGTGGGCATCGAAACAACTGGAGCTACCGTTGTTGGGGTCTCGACAGCCTCCAGAGAGGCCGCCTGATGGAAACCCATGTGATATTGGTTACCTGCCGGCTTGGCTCCCGCCTTGGGATTTGGGGTGATGCGCCCAGCCTTGTCGGTGATGGACCAAGCTTTGGTTGGGTCAAGGTTGAGATCGTGAATGTCGGCTAGGACTGCGCGAGGTGCGGGCATCTGTTGTCTCCGCCTGTAAATAGGCTTCAGAGACGACGAAGCCCCAGCGATCACCGCCAGGGCCAAGCCACAGTAGGTATCCGAGAGATCGAAGCTGTTTAAGCAGCCTTCTTGTCCTTCTTCGGTTTCGAAGCCTTCGAAGCCTTGTCTGTCTCGACCGTCATCTTGACAAGCGAAGCCGCAAGGCTCTTCAGCTCACGCAGGCCCTTACGAGCACGGACGCCTGCAGCAGCTGTGCCCCGAGCGTTCTTGACCACGTCAAGCTCAAGCTCTTCAACGAGCTTCTTCAGTTCAGTCCACTTCTCGAGAACGAGATTGGTGCCTTCCATTGGTAGTGTCCTCCAGCCATAAGTATACAGCCTGACGACTAGCCGTAAAACAAATGGCGGCTTCAGCGCGCGCGAGAGCCCTACTGAAGCGCTGAGGAAAACTCCGCCGGAAACATCTTAGCGTTGGTCCGGAAGAACCGCTCCCAATCACTGTCAAGGATGTATGACGTGGCATGGTCGGTGTCATTGCGGATCGATCTCCCAAAGGCTTGGATGACTGCTCGGGCCGTCATCATCGCGTACCAGTTGGAGTTCTTGGCTTTTCGCAACTGGATGACTCGGTCACCCAAGTATGGGAACGGAACCTTGCAGAGGATCTGGAACCTGCTTGCGTCATCGGCGAGGTCAACGCCCTCAGTCATCGACGGGCTGATGAGGACAGTGGGCTCATCGCTAGCCATGTGTCGTTCAATGGTTTCATCGCGGTTCTCGCTGTTGTGTAACAACAACCGTTTGTTCTTCAGTTTCTCGACCAGGTACTGAGCGATCCGGTAGTTGACACAGTGGATGATGCCTTTTTCCTTGGCATGGAGGTCGAGCAAGTCCTTCACAGTCGACGCCAATACGGGCAATGTCGCATCGATCTGGTTCATCGACATGCTACCAACACCAAGGTAGTGGATGGGACGGTTCTCTTTCGGGAACGGTGAGGGTAGTTGTAAGTACGCCGCGTCGTTTGGGTCAATGCCCACCGACTTGCAGAAAGTGTCCTTGTCAACAACGGTCGCTGACATCAGGAGAGTTCGAGTCCCATAGTGATACAGGTGACTCTCACCGAAAGCGGCGACGTCGACAGGCTTGAATTCAAACTTGCGGCCGCCACGAGTCCCCTCAGGGGCCTTCACGAAATTCATGACCCAACTGTCTGGGGAATACGACTCAATGAAGCGATTGACTTTACAGATGTGCTTGTCAAGCATCTCGTACCGCTTGCTCATCTCGCCAAGGCCTGACGTGACGTTACCGCTAAAGTGTTTGGAGAGCTCTTTCTCGAGCCCCTTCATCTGCCTTGCGACGGTGTTCTTGTATGGTCCTTTCACCCACTCGAAGACCCGTTCAGGCGAGTCGAGCCTGGGGACTTTGCAACCCAGGGCCTTGGCGAACTTCTCAGAAAAGGTGACCTCGACGAACTTACCAAGCTCGCTTTCGATATTGTGACACTCGTCAATGACCAGCAATGCACGTGGTTGGAGCTGCTTGGCATACATCGTCTCAGCCAAAAAGTACGAGTTGTTGGTGATTCCGATCGGGTGCTCAAGGAACTCTGACTTGTCGATCATGTATGGGCACGAACCCCGGCAACACTTGTGGAAGTCGGTCCCCTCCAGCTGCTTACCCAGCTGCTTGAGCAGGCGTCGGCTCTCGGCACACGATTGGTCGCTGTAGAATCTGCACTCGTAGTTAGAAGCCGACTTCAGAGACCGCATTAGGTTCCGGCCGCTGCTCGGGCCAAAGTCCTTCATGTATTGCTCTTGCAAAATCTTCTGGGTCGTCAGGACGTATGCACCCGACGTCTCAACATCGTCCCCATCTTCAAAACCCGGGAGAGGAGGCGCGAATGTGCGTTCGCCCTGTGCTTCAAGAACACGAGCTAACGTGATGCCGATGGCACTCTTTCCGCAGCCGGTACCCAGCTCTAAAATAACAAACCGCTTCTTCTGGTTCAAGAAGGCATCCAGGGCGAACTCGATCGCTTGGTGTTGCTCTTGCCTTACCGATGAGAAGGGAAAGTATGGGCGGTAATCGGGCACTGGCATGTCAGCCACACCATACCCAACGCTGTGTGGTTTCTACAACTCAGGCACCGATGATCTTGTCAACAATGCCTAGCTTGATCGCGTCTTCGGGTGTCAAAAAGTAGTCAAGCATCGGGCGCATAAAGTCCTTCTCTACTTTCTCCTTTGACATCTTTGTCTCTTTCACGAGAGCGCTGACCATCAGCTCCTGGAGCCGGCGCGCTTCTTTTGTCTCGTTTTCCATCTCAAAGATGTTTCCCATGACGCCTCCTGAGATCGGGTGGATCATGATGCGTGCAGATGCACCGATCAACCGCTTGCCCTTGACTCCAGATGCCAGCAAGAGCACGCCTGCCGACATCACCTTTCCCAAACCCACCGTGTGAACGGGACACGGCAAAAACTTGAGGATGTCATAGAGAGAAAACATCTCGTCAACGCTGCCACCGTAGGTTGACACAACAAGATAGATCGGGTTCCGATTCAGGTTAGCGAGGTGTAGTAATTGCGCGATAACATTCGCAATCGAGTGTTCGCTGACCTCGCTATGCAAGTACACGATCCGAGTGTTGTCTACTTGCGACGCTAGAGCACGAGTGAGATGCTCGATCTGATCTTCTTCTTCCGCAGTGACACGGTTCCGGTTTTCAAGCGTCGCTCGACCCATCTGGACCTCCCATTACAAACAGATCTTCGCCACCCAACTCACGAACGAGCTTGGTGATCGCCTTCATCTGTTCAACATTCTCGAGTTCTGAGCTCAACAGGTAGACAAGAAACAACGTCTGACGTTGTGTCAAGCCTCCTTGCAAGTTGATTTCACGCACAATCTGGCGACAGTGCTCGTTTTCTTCGGCACGTTTTTCAGATTGCATCTGCCCATAGCGCACCGCGTCAGTCACTTGACGACCTCTTCTTCACGTTCAAACCCGGCAACATCAAACATGTTTTCACCCAAGATACGAACGTACTTACCGGAACGGGTTCCAGCATCAGTGTCAGATGCCAAAACCACGAACTCTCCCCACTTCTTGTTGTCATAGATGTGTTTAGCCATCTCCCACGTTGGAAGGTCACAATCACTGCCCTCCAAGATGTCAGCCAACCTGGGTGCAAGCGATGCTTTGATATCAGCGATCGTCACAATTGAGTTCATCGATTCCTTGCCGCTGATGATCTCTGAACGGTTGATCTCCACCACACGGTGGACGATGCCACAGTTATTGCACTGAGCATACTTTGGGATCACAGTATCATCGTCAGCAACGACAGAAAACACGGTGAACTGGTGCAAGGGTGGCGAGGCTGCCCGTTTGAACTGCGGCAACGTGCAACGACACGTCACCAGGTGCTTCAAGCCCATTGACATCAGTTCACCCTCTCAGGGCGTGCCATGCTGCCGCCAGCCTGGTTTTCAGGGGCGGCCTGCGTTTTTTTTCGCTGTTGACTGTTCACGAGCAAGGGCGGCGGGAGCCGCAACGACGGCCTGGTCAACAACCTTGCAGTATGACCGGAACCCACGATGGTAGCCTTCCTCAAGGGAGGCGTTGATGATCGCCATCAACTTTGTGACTTCCTCGGGCTTGATGTCAAGCTGCGAAGCTCGCAATGCTTGCGTCACGTTCGTTGACACGGCGTCTTTCATGCCCTCCATCAACGTCCAAGAGGCTTTGCTCAGCATGTCGCGCGGGTTCTTCTCTCCCATGGTGCACCTTCCAACATTCTAGCTGCCTACTTAGAGCCAGTAAACCAGCAGAGGGGATCTCGATGGCACCATCGCTCAAAGAACGGTACGACCAACGCCAGCTGCAACTGCTCCAGGAACACACCAGAGCAGCTGACGCGCAACTGTTGCAAGAACAACAAACCGCTGAGTTGTTGCTCGAAGCGATGGATCCTGAAGACTTGCAAAAAGTCACCGCGATCGTTCAGAAACTAGACACGATCAAATCTCCAGAGCTTCCTCACCTGTCACAAGCGATCGAACAAGCCCAGGCTGAACTAAACAAGTACACGGGTGGTGGGCCCATTGCTGCGGCTTGGTCCAAGCTAAAGACCAAGGTCGGTATCGATAACCCGGTCGTCAAGGTCACCACGTTTGCCGACGCTCTCGAGCGTGGGTTTTCACAGATCCCAACGATCTTGAAAAACAATGGGGTTGACCTCGCAAAAACGGATCTCAACAAGAGCTTGTCGACCACGTTACAAACACAACAGCCCACTGGTGCTGGTGATGGTGAAGGCGGGACCAAGTCAAACGTTACAGGCAAAGCGAATGACAAGGAAGACCTTGAATACAAGCCCACGCCCAAGAAGATCGGGGCCAAGAGCGATGAAGAGCTGGGCAAAGCTCGCTTTGGTGACAACAGGAAGAACGACGAGACCCACTACGACATTCCAGGTCCATCTGGGACCCAACCCGGGACCAAGCCAGGAACTGCCCCTGCAACGGCAAAGAAACCGCCGCCAGCACAGCGCACAGGAGGCCAGGACCAGCCACCAAAACCCGCTCCTGGGGTGAAAAAACCGCTAGCAGCTAGCAGGAAGATCTCATCGGCTGACGAGGGACACAACCTTGATGAGGCAGGGCCGAGCGCGAGCGTTTCGGGTGATCAAAAGCTGAAGAACATTGTCGCTCAAATACGCAAAGCCCTAGCGCCGGGAGGCTTGTTTGGGGCATTCAAACGAATCCCATACATCGATAGCGCTGCGCTTGCTCAAGAGCTTGTCCAAGCGCCAATCAAGGTCTTTTCGAACGTTGCAAAACGCATCCAAGCAGGAGCAAAAGCATCTGAGATCGCGCCTGACATGCGTAACCAGATCCAGGGCCAGGGTGACCAACAGACAAAGCACGCGAACACAGCGACTCCCACCAAACAAGCTGGGCAATCGCAACCCGGACAGCCAGCCAAGCCGACCACGGCTACGACTGACACGACGAGCACCGGACAGCAGCCTCCCAAGGGTCCGGGTGAAAAACGTGGTGGTGGAGCCGAAGCGAAAAGCCCGAGCGAAGCGGGCGGAACATCTCCCTCTCAAAAAGCCCAGCAGTTTCGTTCGGGTCTTGACAAGATCTACAAGGGAGCCGGCGTTGATGCCAACATGGGCCAGAAGCTCTTGAAGTACCTCATCAACAACAAACTCCTGGACCGCGGTGCCGTTGAAACACACGGTGCTGGTGAACCAAAAGCAGCCTAGGACAGGTAAGCACCGAGCTGAGACAGGGTCTTGATGCACCTGTCGGCATGCACGCGCGCTGACATCTCAGTCGCCACAAGCTCACCTGTTTCAGTCACGCCAAAATCTACGGCAGACTTGATGGCACGAAGCGCGTTGTCGATGGCTTGCGAACAGACAACATAGTCTCTGTCATCAGGCAACCTGATGATGACATGGTTTGGGCTCAATGACTTGATCCGCTTGTCAAGGAGCTTTCCCTTGTCATCGACTTGTTCGTCTTCACGGCGCTTACGTAAGTTAGCGACATGTACAGCGACCTGGGCATGGGTGGAGGTGTTTGCAACGATCGTCCGGCCCTTGAAAACAGTGACCTGTTCAACGTAAGGTGCATCATGAAACTTGATCGAACTGATCAGATCACCCTTGAGGCTTGACACTAGGTCAGCCCCACAAACAACCGAGAGATCGACCAAAGAGTTCATCCCGTCAAGATCAAACGGGGCGCTGATGGGCAACATCCTCAAGCTACCACGGTCATAGTTGACCTTCAAGGTGTGCTTGACATCATTGCTCATCCCACGAAGGAAAACAACGACGGGTTCTTTTGCTGTAGCAGCAGCTTCAAGCAAGTGATGGATCTCGGACACTTCTTCAACATACCCGTCGATGCAAACCACTCGCGGATGGACAAAGCTGGCGTCGATGGGCAAGATCGGGACCAAATCAAACGTGTAACCCCTCACAAGCTCAACGGAAGGAGTGAGGGAGTGTGTCTTCTCGATGATGATGCGGCCGCCGTAACCAGCTAGCTCGAGAGCACGTTCTAACATCTTTGTGGTACGAACTCCCGCTCGAGAAGCATGGGCGTTGACGAGGCTTCTCACGTCAGCGGCAGTGGCTGACCTGGGTTCCAATTGGGTGGGACGCGGGGGTACTTCAAGTGCACCCAATTTTTCAAGAACGAGGTCAACGGTGCGGTCAAAGCCCCCGGGACCCAATTTTTCTGCATGGAGGGCGTGGGTCATGATAGTTTCATGGACCGACCTGTCAAACTCAGAAGACATCTTCGAGTTGAAAACGACCTGCATGTGAGAGTGGACCAGCAAGCGGTCTTTCTCACGGACCAACGCCGCCCTGACATCCTTCATGGCAACAAGCCGAGCACGCACTCTCCTGAGCGTTGCTGCTGAATCAATGTTGACGTCTCCCACCTGGAGACTCTACACCCTTACTGTGTGTAGTGGATAAGAAGGTGACCGGTGAGGATATCAAAAACGAGCTTCCCAGCTCCCGTAAGAGCAGCCGTTCCCGCGAGACCCAAGAGCCCCTTGATGACCCAGTTTGCGGTGTTGATCCAGTTCAACGCACCCTTGACCTTCTGGTAAAGGCCCTCGTCCTTGTCATAGATCGCTTTGTGAACCTCATCCAGCTTTTTCACCTGGGTGTCCTGGCCCATCTTGACGTCTTTGAGATCGGTCTCAATCGTGTCGATCTTGCTGATTTTTTCCATGAGGTGATCGAAACCACCGTTCAGGACATGGGCGTCTTCGAGCTTCCTGTCAAGCTTGGCCAGGACATCATCCTGTGCCGCAAGACGCTCAACGATCTCCGACGTTGTTGGCTTTCTACCCGGGACTAGTGCAGCTTTCTTGGTGGCCATGCTCTCTCGCGACGCGCGTTAAAGACCCTGATCCCTAGAGATCTTTACCACTCTGACCACTTAATCCTCTGATCCGCTTTCCGCTAAGATCCTCAGATCTACATGGAGGAGTGACAGTTGGACACCGAACCGCGGGGTCCTACGCTAAGTATTGCAACATATTGAAGATCTGTAGAGACTACTGACAACCTGAACAGACACGCATGGGAGAGCTACAATCTGCTCACCGTGTTTGATTTCAACCAAAGCATCTTCGGGTCCGAAATAACCATCCCACATACTGCAAGGGTGATCTTTGTCTCTGACATGTTCGTAGAAGACTATGTCGGGGGTGCAGAGCTGACAAGCCAAGCCTTGCTTGACGCAGCGCCTTTCGAGGTTTTCAAGCTGCATTCCAAAGATGTCAGCATGCAACTGTTGCAAGCGGGTGCTGACAAGTTCTGGATCTTTGGAAATTTCTCACAGATGAACCCGCAACTGATCCCAACCATCGTTGGGAACCTGAGATATTCCATCCTCGAGTACGACTTCAAGTACTGCCGCGCTAGGTCACCCGAAAAGCACTTCGCTGAGCATGGCATGCCCTGTGATTGCCACGATCAGATAAATGGGAAGATCATCAGCGCCTTCTACTACGGTAGCATGGGACTCTGGTGGATGTCTCAAAAGCAGAAAGAGCGATACCTCCAGCTGTTCCCATTCCTTGCAGAGCGAAGCAACACCGTCCTGTCCAGCGTCTTCGACGCCAAGACGCTTGGCATGCTCAAGGCATTGCGGGTCCAGCGTGAAAAGTGTGGAGACAAAAACGGGTGGGTCGTCCTGGGCAGCGAGTCATGGATCAAGGGCGCTGATGACGCAAAAGCTTGGTGCGAAGCAAACGGGAAAGACTACCAAGTCCTGTGGGGCGAGCCTTACGCCCTTGTTCTCAAGAAGTTGTCGATGGCCGAGGGCTTCGTCTACCTGCCCAAGGGAGGCGATACCTGTCCCCGGATGGTCATCGAAGCAAAGCTGCTCGGTTGCAAGCTGCAGCTGAATGACAACGTGATGCACAAGGATGAAGAGTGGTTTGACACTGATGATCTTGACAGCATCAGCGACTACCTTTTCGTCTCTCCCCAGACGTTTTGGAACGGCATCCGTGAGATGATGAACTACCAGCCCAAGATCTCGGGCTACACCACGACATACAACTGCATCAAGCAAGCGTACCCGTTCGAGCAGTGCATCCAATCGATGCTCGCTTTCTGTAACGAGGTCTGCGTCATGGACGGTGGTTCAAGCGATGGAACGTACGAGAAACTCAGCGAGATGGCTGAGAAAGAACCTCGTTTGAAGATCAAGACCCGCCAGCTTGACTGGTCTACCAAACGTCACCCGGTCTTCGATGGCATACAAAAAGCTGAAGCTCGTAAGATGTGTACGGGTGAGTTCTGTTGGCAGATGGACAGCGATGAGGTTGTTCACGAGAGCGACGGAAAGAAGATCAGCGACCTGTGCCGGATGTTGCCCAAGGGTGTTGACGTCATGTGCTTGCCCGTCATTGAATATTGGGGTGGCTATGACAAGGTTCGCATGGACATCCAACCCTGGAAGTGGCGTTTGAGCCGTAACCTTCCTCACATCACCCACGGCATCCCGGTAGAACTGAGAGCCACAGACGCCGAAGGCCAGCTCTATGCCAAGCCGGGTACCGACGGTTGTGACATGATTGACCAGGATGGCAACAGATTGCCCGTTCTCAACTTCTATACTCCTGACGTCGAACAGGTTCGCCAGGTTGGCATGCTGGGAAATGCAGAAGCCCAACGCCAGTACGAAGCTTGGCTGAACAACGTTGCGCTCAACCTTCCATGCGTTTACCACTACTCTTGGTTCGATCTGCCCCGGAAGATCCGGCTTTACCGTGACTACTGGCAGAACCACTGGAACGCCCTGTGGGACCGCGACACTTCAGACACCGCAGCGAACAACATGATGTTTGGCAAGCCCTGGAGCGAAGTTACCGATGAAGACATTGCCCAACGTGCCGCTGAGATGAAAGAGAAGCTGGGCGGTTGGATCTGGCACAAGCCGTGGGATGGGAAAGCGATGACGCCCCACGTGACCATTCACAAGACACCACCTAGGATCATGCAATGAGAGAAATGACCCCTGTTGTCGTCGAGTCCCCGTACGCAGGTGACATCGAAAAGAACATGCGCTATCTACGTGCATGCATGCGTGACTGCCTGGTCAACCACCAGGAAGCTCCTTATGCCAGCCACGCTCTGTACACCCAGCCAGGAGTGCTGCGTGATGAGGTGCCAGAAGAGCGCCAGCACGGCATTGAAGCGGGTTTCGCTTTCCGACCGCTGATGAAAAAGACCGTCGTCTACACCGACCTTGGGTACAGCTCTGGCATGAAGTATGGCATCAAGCATGCTGAAGAGATCGGTCATCCAATCGAGTATCGCACCCTGGGTGGCGAGTGGGCACAATGAACTCATCGCTCTCTTATGAGAAGCTGGTCATGTTCTTGTATCTGCTGATGCGTGACGTAGCACCAACAGGCTTTGTCGTCAGCGCTCTCAGGGAAACGGTGAAAGCTGTCGCAGAGACTGAAGTCACGCCCGAGAGCCCAAATACATACTCCAGCAAGGAGTTACAAGCATATGCTGAGAGGTTGGCAACGGAAATGGTGACGGGATGACGATCCGTCAACGTGTCATCCATGTGTTGCTCGACTCAAGCACGCCACGAACTGCATCAGACATCTACCACGTCCTGAACAACAGCGGGTATGTCAAGCTGTCATCCTTGTCCGGCATCTTGAAGAGGATGTATGATGCTGGAGAGCTACGACGAGTTGATGAATACGGCCCCCGCGGTGGGTACGGCTACTTGGTGAATCACTCATGAGACACGTCAACATCAAACAAAAGCTTGAGGAAATCGGCGTCTCGCTTGATTCGATCATGATGGGTGACTTCGATTACATCGGAGAATACACTGCCAAACGTGATAGGAAGCCGAACGATGCCAACTACAAGAAGTACGGCGCGTATTACCGCTCCAACTATGAACGGGGGATTCTAATCTACTACCTAATCCGCCAGTTCAACCTAAGGTCATTCCTTGAGGTTGGTTTTGGTCGCGGTTATGGGACGTTTTGTGCTGCACGAGCTTTCCATGACGCAGGAATCGAGGGAAAAGTCCTAACCATCGACCCCGCTCTTGACGAGAAATACCTGACTGCACTCCAACAGGTCTTTCCCAAAGAGTGGTTCAAGTGCATCCAGTTTGCCAAGGGCACGTCACAAGCGATACTTCCTCAGGTCAAAGATCACTATGATCTTGTCTATGTTGATGGCGACCATTCGTATGACGGCACCAAACATGACTGGGAGAAGACCAAAGACTTGTGGGACAAGTTCTTGCTGTTTGACGATTACCACCTCCCCACGAAAGACGACCCAGGCATCCAGTGCTCACGACTGATCGATGAGATCGACGATCCATCAAAGGAACTCATCATCATGGACCGCCGGATGTTTTTCGATGACCGCCGCTTCACCGATGATCAGATCGATTACGGTCAGGTGTTATTGAGCAAACCAGGAACGGGCCGTGATGATTGGGAATGATAAATGCGTAGTCCCACCTGATGGGTGGTATTGCACTCGCAAAGCGGGTCATGACGGTCCCTGCGCTGCGTTGCCTGTCGTTGACGTTGAGAAACCTAATGATGTTGCGTTCTCGTATTCGGTCACCAAAAAGCAAGTCGCGCAAGCCAAGGTGTGGGTGGAGAAACATGACCTTGAGAAGCACGCAAAGGCAATGAAACCCTACGGCGAGGGTGGCAAGCTGATCCGTTACAGCGGAGCTATCGGCGGGGCATATACGTGGGAGTTCACTCCAACCAGCTTGGGAATCGCCGTAAACCTTCGATGTTCATGCGGAGAGAAGTTTGATGTCACGGACTATGATCTCTGGTGAGAATCGCTTTGTCTTTGTTGCGCCGATGTACAATGCATCGGCAACACTAGACCAGTGTCTCGCTAGCTTGGTGGGCCAGTCTTACAAGAACTGGAAGATCATTCTTATTGATGACGTGTCTGACCAACACGAGGTGATGAAAGAAGCTGAGATCATCCGTCGGTGGCGACCCATGTGTTATAGCGGTGGCATGCAGATCGTGGATGTCTGGAACGATGAGAAGAAATGGGAGGTTGCCAACGTCCTACATGGCATCAGCATGTGTGAACCCAATGACATCGTCTGTCGCATGGACGCCGATGACTGGTTGACGGAGCTTGATGCGCTGTGCATGCTTAACGCAGCATACACCCAGATGAAGTGTGACTGCTTATGGACTGCACACAGGTGGGGTTTTAGCGACAAGAACATCAGCGGGCCCATGTCAGACGGCACCGATCCCTACAAACACCCTTGGGTATCAAGCCACCTGAAAACGTTCCGAAAGAGCCTCATCGATGGTGTCAATGACCAGAACTTTAGGGGTGAGGACGGGAGTTACATCCGACGTGCTGGTGACCAGGCAATCTACTTGCCGGTCTTGCAACATGCCCAAAAGAGACTGTTTGTCCCCAGGGTCATGTACCACTACACGATAGACGATGTTCCAGAAACGTACCAGACTGATGATGCACGCTTCCAGCGTGATGAAGCATTGTTTCTTCGAGCGAGGGGCTATGTACAGTGATGATTTCTTCAAGGCTTATGCGGATTACCTGAAAGAGCCCATTGTCCGTAAGAACCACGACCGCATCTTCCGTGATTGGTTCGAAGAGACGTGCCCATGTCAGCTCAAGGTCGTCGACATTGGTTGTGGTTTAGGTGAGTTCCACCAACATGGTTTCAAGTTGCAGTATGTAGGACTTGATCTCAACCCACGTGTCAACGCTGATACTTTGAAGGTCGACTACACTAAGCGTGAATGGGTGAAGGACCTGCCCTTCCTACCCAATGCATTCGTCAGCTTGTTCTCGTTGGAGCCCATGCTCGATGTAAGCGAACGGTATTCCTACTACGACTGGCTTTTTGATGCCATTCCAACGCTTCAATTCGGTCTGTCAGCCGGTTTCTACTACGCCAGCAAGGCCGATCACTTCATGGTCGGTGAGGCAGGCGATATCACCAGCTACCAGACTATTGAGAAGCTCGGCGAGCACGGCAAGGGCTCATACCACGAGGAATGGACGGTCATGCACACGCCATCTGTCATGTTCGGACAAGATGTGGTCGAGATCTGGAAAAAATTCACGAGGAAAGTATGAGAAGGTTCTACCTACAACGCAACCAGGACGCCTCGGGCGTCTCGGGCCTGGGTAAGGTCGCTGAGGGTTGCCAGTTTGACACGGGTTGGTGTGCGTTGATCTGGCTGACGGGTAAGTCAGCGATGAGTTACTATCCAGACATCGAAACAATCATCATGATCCACGGTCATAATGGGATGACACAGGTCACTTGGGTCGATGACGAAAGCTCGAACGTTGTCATTGAACGTTGAATGGTCCAGTGAAAATGAATCTAAAAGTGATCTTCGAAGCAGCAAACGGTGAACGTGTAGAACGTGAGCTCAAGACGGCGTGGTCTACCGAAGTGATGCGTGACCTAAAGTCGTACAAGGGGATCACGGTGGGGGAGGACATGAAACAGATCCTCGCAAATACGATCGCAGAATGTATCAACCCTGAGTTCGTCATGAGCGTGCTGACTGAGTTTGAAAACAAGACGTAGTGAACCCATCCACTTTAGAGTGGTATGGTAAGGGAAACATGCTACGAATCGTTGTGACGGGACACCCAGCTGAGGGCAAGACGACGATCGCGATGATCATCGAGAAAGCTCTCAAAGACCACGGTATCTTGGTCAAGAACCTAGACCCCGACGTCGTCTACGGGTCAAGCAATCCCGACCTCCAGTCCAACCGAATCGAAACACTTCGAGTTCGTTCTAGGGCTGAAAACGTTCACATCGAGACCGACCAGGTTCACAAATGAGAATGTATATCAACCGTTTGCCTGTCAGCGGGCCCTGGGGAGGTGGCAACCTTTTTGTCAGCGCGTTTCACAAGCGTGCTCCTGCCCTGGGCGAGAACAGGGACATTGAGCTGGTCATGGACGAAACTGGGCGCACGCCCATTGACGTCATCCTGCTCGCGGGCTTGGATAACGACGGCACGGGCATCAGCGTTGACCAAGCGGTGATGTACCAGATGTACGTGAAACCCGACTGCAAAATCGTCCTCCGCGTCAACGAAAATGACGCTCGGAAGGGCACCACGCACATGGATGACATGTTGGTCAGGGTGTCAGAGCACCTGGATGGGACAGTCTTTGTCTCTCATTACTTGCAAGACTACTTCAACGAACGTGGGTGGAAGTGTCCAAACCAGGCTGTCATCTACAACGGCGTTGCTCACGATGTCTTTTCGCCACAACCCAAGTTTGACGACAACAAGCTCCACATCGTGGCACATCACTGGAGCGATAACCGGATGAAGGGTGCCGACATCTACGAGCAGCTCGACGTTTTCGTGGGAGAGCGGCCTGACAAGTTTGCTTTCACCTACATCGGTCGGCACCAGTGTGACTTCAAGAACACCACCGTGGTGAAGCCGCTTGCGGGCAAGGCTCTTGGCCAGGAGTTGGGAAAGCATGACGTGTACGTCAGCGCTAGCCGGTTTGATCCGGGCCCGAATCACATCCTCGAGGCGTTGTCATGTGGTTTGCCCACCTGGGTCCATCGTGACGGTGGTGGATGCGTTGAGTTCGCTGGTGATGACCATGCCTATGAAAACTGGGATCGGTTGCAGGAGATCTTGCGAGCTCCAAACCCAGTGGCGCCCAACTCAAACGCGGTGAAGCTTCGAACGTGGCAGGAGTGCGTCCAGGAGTATATTGACTACCTGGAGACCACATGGAAGGCCACATCAGGTTCGCAGAGCTCCTAGAGCTCCACATCACCAACCAGATCAACAAGAAGTTCGTTAATGCAACCGCTGATAACAAGACGCTGCACGAGATGCGAGACGTGGTCAAGGACCAGGTCTTCACCGTGTTTGGCAAGTCATCACACAAAGTGACTGAAGCGGGTCTCAACTGGCTTGTCAACCAGATCTTCAAGAACTTGCAACTCAGCAGCAAAGACGCTGATGGCAAGACAACCAAGACAGCCGTCTATGAGCTCGTCATCTTCAACGAGTACAACCTGGCTGATCTGCCGTACAGTGACATCCAACTCTTGCGAAACCTCTTCAGCCAAGCTCCGTACGGGCAGCAACTTGAAGAAGAATACAAGAGCCGGAGCGCAGCATGAGCGAGTCAAAGATCAAGCCCGGCCAGTTTCACCAGGTGTTTTCCCAGCTCTTGGGCCAAAAGCTGAAACGCTTTGAGTCCAAAGATGGCGCGAAGGTTGACCTCAACCTTGTCACTTGTGTTGAGATCTACACAGAGATTTTCGAGACCTGTGTTGAAGTCATCACCACATCAGAGATCGAGCTGACCAATGAGGGGATGAACTACCTCGCACAACAGTACTATGACGGCGTCCTGATCAACGGTCACCAAGAGCTCGATCCTGAGATCTTTAGCCAACGGGCAAAGGTCGAGAACATGGAGACAGAAGAGCTGACATTGTTGGCCGTCTTGCTGTCTGCTACTGACTTTGCTCTGCCCGTCCTTGAGGAGATCAGGAAGCGACAATGAACGATCACTTGCCCGGCATCCATTACGCGTGTCCTGTGTCGAGCTCGACAGACGTCGATCGGGTCTATAACTCCATCGATGACATGCTCCTGACTGGACATGCTAACAAGGTGGACGAACTGCTGACACAGGTTGACGTCACCAAGTGTTCGATCACCATCATGCTGTCTTACCTGACCATCACTCTTGTGTGGAAAGACGCACTAAAGAACCGTGCAGCTCTCTATGATCGGATCTATGACCGCATCGGATTGGTTGACCTTACACGACGGGAGAGCTTGCTACAGGGACTCAAGTGAAGATACACTTCGATAACGTCAACTTAGACGCTCGAACAGGCCCGAACACGTTTGCTAGTCGACTAGCAAGAAAACTGTTCGAGATGGGACATTCTTGCCAGTTTGATGCCAAAGATGCCGACCTGAGCCTTGTTTTCATCGAACCCTCAGGAGCTTCCTTAGCAGCCAAAGTCGTCCAGCGGTTAGATGGTCTGTGGTTCAAGCCTTGGGAATTTGAGACAAAGAATGCTCGCATCAAAGAGCTGTACCAAAAAGCCGACGCCATAGTCTTCCAGTCGGAGTTTGACCGTCAGTTCACCGAAAAACACTGGGGTTTGCAAGCGGCAACAGTCATTCACAACGGCATTGAGCTAAACCCAGTCAAGCAGCTAACGATCCCGAAGCTAGTCGAGATGCGAGAAGCTTACGACCAGATCTATGTCTGTTCCAGCAACTGGCACGCTCAAAAACGCCTTGAGACCAACGTCAGGCTGTTCAATCACCTGCGTAGCAAACACCCGAACTCGTGTCTCATCATTATGGGTGACCATCCTGACTATCGAGCAACGGGCCCCCATACCTTCTACACCGGTCCGGTGGGCCCCGAAGTCTACAACCAGATCTACTCAGCAGCAAACTGGATGCTTCACCTAGCCTGGGCTGATCACTGTCCAAACGTGGTAGTTGAAGCTTTGGCCCAGGGCACGCCCGTTGTTTGCAGCAACGTGGGTGGAACCCAAGAACTGGTTGGCAAGTATGGCAAGGTTCTCGTAGACCAACCTTATGATTACGAGCTTTCTGATTATGATAACCCGCCGACCATCAACATTGAACAGGTCGATGACCTCCCCGACCGACAGAAGCTGGATTACACGGGCGTCGCCAACCTGATCGACATCAACACGGTGGCGAGGCAGTACGAGCTGATGTTTGAGGAGGTGGTTTCTCGCTGATTGGTGTACATTTGTTCTATGGGCAAGACGCGAAACGGCTTTGCGACGTGTACAGATTGCGGAGACGTTCGCTTCATGAAACGTCTAAGCTCGTCTGGATTTCGACTCTGTCGTAAGTGTGCTGCCAAACTGACAAATGCTCGAAGCAACTCTGCCTCGAAAGGCGGAAAAGTAGGCGGGAAACGAACGGCTGATCTGGGAAAATTGCAGGTTGCTGGACAGTTTGCTCACACTCCAGAAGCGGAGCGTAAGCGACACGAAACGTTGAAACGCATGGGCAAACTCTTTTCTTCCAAACCAGAAGAACATCTTCATAAATTGCTCATTGATCGGTTCGGTCCAGAAGATGTCGACCACCACATAATCGTGGCAGGGTTTCGGATCGACTTTTACGTCAAAAGTATCAATACTTACATCCAGTTGGATGGCGCTTACTGGCACGGACTTCAACAACCCTACGATCAGTTGAAAGGTACACCCAAAGCGAAGTACGATCGAGACAGACGATGTGATGCCTACTTCACCGAAGTTGGAGTCCGTCTCGTCAGGATCATTGATACTGAGCTAGCGAAGGACGCTCAACATGCCCTCCAACGGATCTGAAAAAATTTACGTTCTCCCGCCCCAAGAGGACTGGATTGTGGATCGTATGACTGATGAGTGGTATACACACAACGCTGACATCAGCACCAGGAGTCCCCAAAAAGCTGATGTCATTTGGTTGATGGCAGATTGGGCTTGGCAGGCGTTGTGGCACGTCGGTCTTCTCAAAAACAAGAAGGTGTTGACGACTGTCCATCACATTGTGCCCGAGAAGTTCGGTCCTATGGAACGGGCTGACTTCGAACTTCGCGACACTGTTACTACTGCCTACCATGTCTTCAACCAGTACACCCACGATTTCATCCGGCCTCTGACCCTGAAACCCATCCACCTCATCAAGTACTGGGCAAATCAGGATCTGTGGAGACCTACTGGGACGAAGGAAGAATTCAGGAAAAAGTACAAACTTCCGCTAGATGTCTTTCTAGTAGGATCGTTCCAGAGAGATACTGAGGGTTCAAGTTTGGTGCTACTTGATCCAAAGCCTAAACTTGAAAAGGGCCCTGACAAATTTGTCGATTACGTGAAGATGCTTTCACAATATCGTGCTCAACACCAGATGTCGCCCGTTGCTGTCTTGTTGGGTGGATGGAGACGGCAATACATCACGACTCGTCTGCGCACGGAAGCTCCACACATCATGGTGTTTTCAACGGCTCCTGAAGATCGTATGCAGAAATGGTTTGAATACCCACAACCCGTTCCAGTTGTATGGACCTCGGCGAAATTGGTGCAGTCTCAACCTGTACCTCTGAAAGATTTTTTGCCCCCTCTCGAAACCATCAACGAGCTGTACCAGTGTCTTGACCAGTACGCGGTGACCGCGCGCCAAGAGGGCGGTCCCCAAGCCTTGATCGAGTGTGGCTTGCTGGGAGTGCCCACCGTGTCCACGCCAGTGGGCATTGCGGAGCAGGTGTTGCCACCATCAGCGATCTGTGAAAACGTTTTCTCCGCCTCACCTGCGGTCCCCAACGTCGAGAACTGGAAGCTACCGGGCGGGTTTGAACTATATAGGGAGTTGTTGCAGTCGTTATGAGCGTAGCTTTTTTGCTTGTCACCTGCTGTCTTGAGCAGTCTCGTGCCGATCTCCTCGACAGGGTGGTCGAGAACCTGTGCGAACAAGCGCCTGAACTGCGAGAGACGATGCTTGTTTTTGACAACGCATCGACTGTCCCTGGCGTCAGGACCTTGCTGACATCAAACTTCCGTCATGTCCGTCAAGCTGACAGGAACGTCGGCTACTGGTCTGCGGTCGACTGGTGGCTCACGGTGCTCGATTCGGCACCCAAGAAGCCCGACTTCACGTACATCATTGAGAGCGACATGATCCACTACAACTTCAATAAGCTGTGGGAATGTGCCGTCTACCTCGAACGAAACCCAGATGTGGGTTCGTGCCGGCTGCACCAGTACTCAGTCGTAGACAGGCACCTCTACAACAAAGACAGACCCCTGCCTGACAGCAAGCGCAATCTGTGGCAATCGCATCAAAACAAAGTGACGGGCGAGCAAGTCATCTTTTCACAATCAGAGGGTGACATCTGGACATCAACGTTCTTGACACAGCTCCCGGCACTGAACCGTTTTGAGACGATGAAAGAAGTCTTCCAAACGCTCCGAAGCTCTCCGATGTTTTCTGAGCTCGATTTCCAGATGAATTACTGGAAACGTTACCATCGAACAGCTATCCTCGACGGCGGGATCTTTCACTGTGATCTGAACCCACATGATGCTGGGACGCTAACTGGTTCGTGGTCATCGCCTGAACAACTAAAGCAGATCGGGTACAAGACCACGAGGATCGCAACAATCACTCCGCAAGACCAGTACACCGTTTGCTCGCTGTGATACAGTTCACAGGATGTCTGGGACCCTTATCTTTGGCGGCACTGGTTCGCTCGGTCGCAAGCTGATTGAACGTCTCCTTCCCAAGGGAGACGTTGCTGTCTACTCACGTGATGAAGCGAAACACTGGACTATTCGAAATGAACTTTCGGGGTTCATTGAGAAAAGCTTGCCCTGGAAGCTTCAGTTCTTTGTGGGTGACGTCAGGGACAAAACTCGAGTCGAAGACGTCATTCGTCAGTACAACCCTGATACGATCATCATTGCTGCGGCGCTGAAACAAGTAGACACTTGTGAGCTCAGCCCCAACGAAAGCGTGTTGACAAACCTGATTGGGACTCAGAACGTCATCGACGCAGTCAACAAGTCACGGTTCTCCCCTGGTGTCTCAGTCATGTTCGTCAGCACCGACAAAGCTTGCGCACCTGTCAACGTCTATGGAATGTGCAAAGCAATCTCAGAACGCGTCGTGACAAGCCAGGCTCGTACGGGGCTATCAAACGTCAGGTACCTAGCGGTCCGTTATGGCAACGTTCTCGAGTCTAGAGGTAGCATCATACCGTTGTTCAAACACCAGTGTGAGAAAGGCGAGTTCTTGACGGTCACCGATCCCGAGATGACGCGGTACGTGATGACGCTAGATGACAGCGTGGATCTTATCCAAAAAGCAATAGAGTTTGGAATCTCAGGTGAGACGTGGATCCCGTGTCTTCCAGCAATGAAGATCGGTGACCTTGCTGACATTTTTTCTCAACGATATAACAAACCCGTCAAGGTCATTGGTTTACGGCCGGGAGAGAAGAAACACGAAGACCTGGTCAACGAGTCGGAGTCAGTTAGGACGCGTAAAATCAATCCACCCGTGGGATTTAACTACGTCATCGACCCCGCGTTTCGTTCCGGCAATGGTCAACGGTTCACTTACTCTAGCTCGGACCTGGTCATGAATCGTGAAGATCTAGAGGTGTACCTCAACAAGCTTGGCATCTTTGACAAGCCGTTAGACCAGTTCAAGGGCCTTGCCATCGAAGAGATCGTCACCAACCGAAAGGAATGACATGAAGACGTACCCGCTGTTCAAAGTCCACGTTCCCAAAGAGGAAGCTTTGGCCCAGTTGGGTCAGGTCTTCGACTCGGGTTTCATCAACGAAGGTACGCAGGTCACCGCCCTGACCAGCCAGCTGTCTGAGTACCTAGAAAGCAATCACCTCATCCTGGTGAACAGCTGCACTAGCGCCTTGTTCATGGCGCTAAAACTCGCTGGGGTCGGTCCTGGAGACGAGGTCATCAGCACGGCGATGACGTGTGTGGCAACCAACGCTGCCATCGCAATGACAGGCGCTAAGATTGTCTGGGCTGACGTAGATCCTGAGAGCGGGATGCTTGATCCTTACAGCATCATGGAGAAGATCACTCCTCACACCAAAGCAGTCATGGCGGTGGCTTGGGCGGGAACCCCACCTCACATGTTCATGTTGAAAAACACGTGCAAGGCATTTCATGTCAAGCTGATCTTGGATGCTGCACACGCGTTCGGCGCCTATTACAAAAATGCTCCCGTTCACGAGTGGGCTGACTACACTTGTTACTCATTCCAGGCTATCAAACACTTCACTACGGGGGACGGCGGCGCTCTTATCTGTACCGACAAGGCTGATTACCAGCGATCTAAGTCGATGAAATGGTTCGGGCTTGACCGTGACAAAACCAAGGATGCTGCGGGCAACTGGAAAGGCCAGCAGTGGGACACCGACATCGAGGAGATCGGCTACAAGTTTAACATGAACAACGTTTGTGCAGCCATCGGTCTGTCGCAGATGAAGCACGTTGACATGATCGTGGACGGCCACGTCAGGAACGGGGGCCGATATGACATGCTGTTCCTCGACTACGAGCCCGTTAGGCCAATCACGCGGCCAGACGGTAGCATCTCGGCACACTGGGTCTACACCATGAAGGTGAACCCCGACAAGTGCAAGCTGTCACGTGACGATCTGTTGAAAGCTCTCAACGCTGAGAAGATCATGGCGGGAGTGGTACACGTTCCGAACGACGATTACACCTGCTTTCAGGACATCAAAGACCATAACCTGAAGGGTCTCAAGCAGTTTGCACCCCACCAGTTCTCATTACCGTGTGGGTGGTGGCTTGAAGAGGAAGACATCCGTCACATCGCCAAGCGTGTCAAGGAACTCACACAATGAGAGTTGATGTCCCGGACCAATATTACTTGCGTCCCGTTGAAAACGATGATCACCCATTTCTTGTTGACTTGCACAATGATGAGCTGGTCCTCAGGAACTTGACACATCCAGAAGCCATCACTATGGAACAACACATGAAGTGGTGGGAGAAAACCAAAGCCGATCGGAAACAGCTTAGGTTGATCTTTGTGACAGACGGTCACCGGACGGGTGTTGCCAAGTTCTATGATTATGATGCCATCAACCGGACGATTGTCCTGGGAGGCGACATCCACAAAGCACACAGGGGTCATGGGCTCGCTAAGTACATGTGGACGTTGATGCTTGAACGTTGTTTCGAGAGCTTCCACGTTCACCGCGTTGGCCTGACGACCGCCGAATACAACGTGATCGGTCAAAGCGTCTACAAAAACTTGGGCTTCATGGAAGAGGGCCGGATCAAAGAATCGTTGTACCGTGATGGAAAGTTCTATGATCAGATCTGCATGTACCTAACAGAACACGATTGGGCGCTTCAGTGAACGAACTGCCTCGTATCTTTGTGGGTACCATGTACACCCAAGAGGGTGAGTTTGAGGGCTGTCTCAAACAGATCCGTGCGCAACAGGACGTCGTTGTTGCGCATGTCATCATTGCTAACATGCGTGAGAAAGAGGCACACAACGCTCTGTGGCACGCCTGGCGTCACCAGGGCTCAAGCCACGATCTCTTTGTTAAGGTCGATGCTGACACCATCCTAGCTTCACCACACACGCTAAGGCTGATCTGGGAACAGTTCAATAACAACCCACGAGTCACGGGTCTCCAGGCACCGTTACATGATTACATGACTGATGGCCTGATCAACGGGCTCAATGCATTCTCAACCAAGGTCGTCTTCAATGATACCCAAGACGAACTGTACTGCGACAGGCAAGTGGACACGAACCATGATGTCGTCCTACGAGAGAAAGACCTACCATCAACGTTGATCCCGGCAGGTTTTCACTGTTGGAACTCGACTGACTCACAAGCTTTTCATTATGGCCTCCATCGGATGTTGAAGGGGCAACGAACAACCATCGACAAAGTCAGAATGGCTTGGAACCGTGACCATGACAGACCAAGAGCTTGGGCTCTGATCGGCGCAAAGATGGCGGACCAGTTTACCATCAATCGTCAGTTCAACTACAACGATCCGACGTTCAAAACAGCATTCGCTGAGGCAAATACACGTTATGATGAGCTCACCCAGAATCTTGCAGTTGGTTGACACCCTCGAGTACGCCAAGACCAACTGCTTCCAACACCAGTTGCTAAAGAGCCTACGAGGCATTGCACAAACAGAAACGTGTGCCTTGCCAGCGCTGGAACGTGCCCTGGACATGGATGACCGTCCTGTCATCGTTTGCCTGAAACAACGAACCCTGGCACAAAATCTGGACGTGCTCAAAGATCATTTAGGAGACACGCCCATTGTCATATACGATCAGGACCCGTGGCAAGCCTACATGGATGATCCTGGTTATGTTGGCAAGGGAGTCTATGAACGCGCTGTCGAGCAACTAAATGTCAAAGCGATCTGCGTTACCACCCAATGGTGGGCTGATTTCTTAGCGCACCGCGGTTTACCTGGCATTTTCGTCAACATGTGGATGTTACCCGAGTATTGCACCGAAACGCCAACATACGAAGACAGATCAATATCTGTAGGTTTCGTCGGCAGCCTGCATCCGCACCGTCAAAAGCTGTTTGACCAGCTCGAAGACATGGGCATCATCGTCAACGTCCAAGGGGGAGGTCTGTCTTACCAGAGCTATTTGAACGAGCTATCAAAGATCCGTGTCTTCATCCATAGCGAAGATTGCCCAATCATGTGTGAAAAGCAAGAACTCAACCTGAAAGACGCCCTGTGGATCAAAGACATTGAAGCCGCGGCTCGGGGTTGTTTCACCATTCGTAATGCGGGCGCGGGTTTCTTATCGTATTATGATGGGTGTTTGACGTCGTTTCTCTACGAAAACGTCGAAGACATCCCAAACATCCTGAGTGACATCCAGAAAATGGATCCCACGTCAAGGCAGTTGCTAATCAACAGCGCCGTCAGGTACATCCGTGAGTCAAACAAGTGGGAAGAAACGGCACGCACGTTGGTTACTTTGGCAACAGAGGGAACATGAAAATAGGGTTCATGGGTCTGGGCAAGCTCGGGTTACCCGTTGCCCTGGCGGTGGAAGCCGCGGGCCACGAGGTGATGGGTTATGATCCTGGCGCTCAAGTTGTTGACATCATATCGACAAAGAAGCTACCGTATGTCGAAGAGAACGCCCAACCGTTGCTCGACAACACCAAGCTCCGGCTAGTAGGTCCCGGTGACCTGGTCGAACAGTGCGACTTGATCTTCGTAGCTGTCCAGACGCCCCACCACCCACGTTATGAGGGAGTCAGTCGCCTTCCGACCAAGCGAGTCGATTTTGATTACACCTGGCTAAAGCAGTCGATCACCCAGCTCGCTGATGCTGCGGCCCAGAAAGCGAAGACGACCCGTGTTGTTGTCATCTCAACGGTGCTTCCCGGGACGATCGAACGTGAGATCTTCCCAATCATGCATGCGTACGGAAACTTCATCAAGCTGTGTTACAACCCGTTTTTCATCGCGATGGGAACCACGATCCGTGACTTCACCAACCCAGAATTTGTTCTCTTTGGGGTAGACGATCACGAAACAGCAACCCTTGCTGAAACGTTTTACAAGACCATCCACGCTCGTCCCTTCTACAAGACGGGAATCAAGGAAGCTGAGCTGATCAAGGTTGCTTACAACACATTCATCAGCACAAAGATCGGGTTTGTCAACACGTTGATGGAGATCTGTCACAAGACGGGTGTCAATGTCGATGCGGTCACAGACGGCTTGAAGCTAGCTAACGAACGTCTGATCAGCACCCGCTACATGACGGCTGGCATGGGCGATGGTGGCGGGTGTCACCCTCGCGATAACATCGCGTTGTCTTGGCTCGCTCGTAAGCTTGAATTGGGCTTTGATTTCTTTGAAGCGATCATGCTTTCCAGAGAACGACAGACGGATTGGTTTGCTGATGTGCTTGAAGAGCAGATCGAACAATGCCGGAAGATGGGCTGGAACCCGCCCGTTGTCATCCTCGGTCTATCTTTCAAACCGGAGACAAACCTGGTCACGGGCAGCCCGGCAATCTTGCTTGCAAACGTCATAGCGGAGCGTGGCATCACTCCCATGTTCTATGATCCCATTGTCAACCCCAATGACCGGACCCGGACGCTTCCCCCACCACCTGCTCTGTTTTTTGTGGGTACCAAGCACGCTGAGTTTGCAAACATAAAGTTTAGCGTAGGATCGATCGTTATCGACCCACACCGGTACATCCCCGATCAGCAAGGCGTCACTGTCATCAGGTTGGGTGATGGGACCAAGTGAGTTTTTGGTCTCAGTCCTTGTCCCAACTCGAAACAGGGTCAAGTTGTTAGAGAAATCGTTGCGTTCGTTAAAAGACAACGCTCGGCTTGATTTCAAGCAGAAAATTGAGATCATCATAAAGCTCGATGAAGATGATGTAGCGACCCAAAACTGGGTGATACAAAACAACGCCGAGCTGTGGACAACGCTGTTACCTGGGCCGCGCGGGCGCGGTTACGCTGACCTCCACGTCTACTACAATGACATGTGTCGTTTGGCTCGGGGCGAGTTCTTGTTCCTCTGGAACGATGATGCTGAGATGTTGACGCCGGGCTGGGACCTGGAGATCAACCGACAACTTGATGGCAAGCCGTGTTACTTGCAATCTGAAGTCAGCGACATTCGTGGACGTGACGCTTTCTTGTTTCCTATCGTTCACAGGTCATGGTACGACAGCTGCGGTCACTTCTCGATGTCACCGCACAATGACACGTACGTGTTTAACGCATTCATCAAGTACCCGCAGCTGTTCCGTAAAACGGCGATCGTGGTGCGACACGCCGCGTTACAAAATTTGCATGACATCACCAGCTTAGAAGCACGAGGGTGGTGGCCGACAACCAAGAGAGGTTGGGGCAGCCCGGAAGTCCAGGACTCGCTAGCGTCTGACATCAAACGCTTGGGAGAGCTGGTGAAACAGTATAAGCTGTAAAGATTACATTCTACGCATGAAGAGCATCGCCGTCGTGGGCCAGGGTTTCGTTGGTGGATCGCTAACGACAGTTTTTGCAGAGCGTGGCTTTGACGTGTATGCTTATGACAAAGCGGGCAAGATCGCTACGGGTGCTAAGGTTCCTCGCTTCCATGGCCACGGAACTGGGCCTGATGGAATCGAAGCTACATCTGTCAAGGGCTTGGTCTTTGCGATGGATGAATTGGGTAAGGCTTTCAGCAACGTCTACTTCGTGTGCTTGCCGACCCCCATGTTCGAGGACGGCGAGGCTGACCTGTCGATCGTTGAGGGCGTCCTCGCTGAGCTCGCCGAAGCGCACAAGGTCCTGGAGCGTTGGGGGATCGCGGTCGTCAAATCGACGGTCCCGCCGGGCTCAGTCGAGCGATGGAACAAGGCTTTCAACTCACAGGGTCTCTACATCGTCTTCAATCCAGAATTCCTGACAGAGGCCAACGCCCTGGACGACATGCGCAACCAGGATCGGATCATCCTGGGCGGGCCCCGCCCCTACATCAACATTGTCAAGCTGCTGTTTCAGACGGCGTTCAAGGGCGTCCCCGTCATCAAGACCTCATCGACGACGGCGGAGATGGTGAAGTACACCATCAACTGCTTCCTGGCGACCAAGGTCGCCTTCGCCAACGAGATCGCGCAGATCACTGAAGCGCTGGACGCTGACGGTCTTAACGTCGACTATGACAAAGTGGTTGAGTACGCCAAGCTCGACAAGAGGTTGGGCAACAGCCATTGGGCAGTACCAGGGCCCGTGCCCACGCACGATGGGCGATACGTGCGCGGTTTCGGAGGGCACTGTTTCCCCAAAGACTTGAATGCGCTTGTTTTCGTTGCGAAACAACTCGGGGTTGACCCGAAAGTCCTCACCAGTGTCTGGGCCAAGAACCTTGAGGTCCGCGGGCCCGAAGACCGCGACTGGGAACACATGCAAGGCCGAGCTGTCAGCAAGAAAAAGAAGTGAAACATTCAGTTTGGGCTGAATAGGGTATGCTCAAGACGGGAATCCCACCGTCGCCTTGACGTTGAAGCCAGTGAGGCTGAGTCAGGGACTCAACACGGAGAGTGTCATGAGCGAGTTTGGAATTGTCATCATGCGGGCACAGCCCTTTCACAATGCGCACCTGGAATTGGTGCGTTTTGCGCTTAAGGAAGCGCAAAAAGTAGTCATCATCCTGGGAAGTGCCAACGCGCCCCGGGACACAATGAACCCCTTCACCGCCGACCAACGGCGTGACATGGTCAGGAGTTGCCTGACTGCCGACGAGCTCTCTCGTGTCGAGATCATCTCCGCGAAAGACTACCTCTCAAACAACATGTGGATCGCAGCGGTCCAAAACTCGGTCGATGCTGTCACGGGCGGGTCCAGTGATATCAAGCTGATCGGTCACAAGAAAGACGCCTCAAGCTTCTACTTGAAGCTGTTTCCACAGTGGAGCTTCCATGAGACGGGAGCTTTCTCTGAGCTCAATGCGACGAGCGTCAGGGAGAACCTGTTCCGACAGGATAAGATCACCATCAAGACGCAGGTGCCGAAGCCGGTCTACGACTACCTGTGCTCTTGGATGGAGAGCGCTGAGTACAAGCGCCTCCATGGTGAGTACAAGAACGTACAAGAAGAACATGCCGCTTGGGAGGAGAGCCCTTACGTCCCCACCTTCGTGACGACAGACGCCATCGTCATCTGCAGCGGTCACATCCTCATCGGCCGCCGGGGTGGAGCTTACGGCAAGGACCTGCTGGCTTGGCCAGGTGGGTACCTAGAGCAAGACAAGTCAATCCTGGACTCTTGCATCCGTGAGCTCCGGGAGGAGACGAAGCTCAAGGTCTCGACCGAAGACCTGAAGAAGGCGGTCATCGATAAGGACGTTTTCGATGACCCCCGGCGCGACCAACGCGGGCGTGTCATCACCCATGCCTTCTGTTTCAAGCTGCCCGATGGGCGGCTACCTGAGGTCCAGGGTGCGGACGACATGGCCAAGGCATGGTGGATGACCATCAACGAGTTCTACACCCGAGAGCTCGAGTTCTTCGCAGACCATTTCAAGATGGGCTGCCGTTTCATCAATCGATTTTAAAAAGTTCCGCCCGATCGAGCCAGAGAGGCCCGCGAGGCGCATCACGGAGAGTGAATATGAGAACCACATACATCAGGACGTACCTTAGAAAACCCGACCTCGAGCTCAGCGCGATCGAGGACACTGACTCGTATAAATTCAGCCACTTCCCCATGTACCCGGGCATGTCGTACATGGAGAGTTATCTCGAGGCTCGGGGCGGCGAGTTCGACACCTGTACCCTGTTTGGGTTGCAGTACGTCATCCACAAGTACATCGCCAAGCGTGTGACAGCAGCTGATGTCGAACGTGCTGAAGCCTTCGCCCTGGCACACGGTGAGCCGTTCAACCGCAAAGGTTGGATGCACATCGTCACGAAGTACCACGGTTACCTTCCCATCACCATCCGCGCCATCCCAGAGGGCATGGTGGTGCCCGTCAAGAACGCCGTGATGATTGTCAGGAGCCCGGTCGATCCCGAGTGTGCCTGGATCACTAACTGGTTGGAGACGTTGCTGTCCAGGGTCTGGTACCCGTCGACGGTCGCCATCGCGAGTCGCGAGATCAAGAAGGTCTGGAAGCATTACCTCGACCTGACCAGCGACACCCCCGAGGAGATCAGCTTTAAACACCATGACTTCGGTTCGCGTGGCGTCACCAGCCAGGAGCAGGCGATGCTCGGCGGCGCGGCCCACCTGCTTAACTTCCTCGGTAGCGATACCATCGCGGGCATCCGCATGGCGAATCACTATTACGACGAAGCCATGGCGGGTTTCAGCATCCCAGCCACCGAGCACTCGACGATCACCATCTTCGGTCGTGACCACGAACGTGATGCCCTCAAGCTCTGGATCCAGAAGATGCTGGTCGAGCGTCAGGTCCCCGAAGGGCTGCCCAAGCTCGCTGCTTGCGTTGGCGACTCTTACGACATTTACCGTTTCACGGAGATGGTTTGCGAACCCGAGATCTACGCCATGATTAAGGGTTCGGGCGGCACCCTGGTCGAGCGCCCCGATTCGGGCGACCCGATCGAGGTGCTTCTCAGGATCCTCGGCATCATGGAGGATCGCCTCCCAAAGGGTGAGATCACTGTCAACTCTAAGGGTTTCAAGGTGTTGCCTGCGTGCCTCCGTCTCATCTGGGGCGATGGCATCAACCGTCGCAGCATGAAGACGATCCTGAAGGCAATCACAGACGCAGGATGGAGCGCCTCAAACCTGGCTTTCGGTTCGGGCGGTGGCCTGCTGATGGATTTCAACCGCGACACCCAGAAATGGGCGTTCAAGCTGTGCTACGCCATCGTGGACGGCACACCGCGCAAGGTGTCGAAGGACCCGATCACCGACCCGGGCAAGCGCTCGAAAGAGGGTCACCTCGATTTGATCGTCACCCCAAATGGCGTCGAAACGGTCACTATTCCAGACAATGTTGCAGCTCATCACAACAGCGTCATGGTGACCTACTACGATGGTGGTGACATCACATTCCACACCGACATGACCGCCTGCCGGACAAGGATGGCGATCTGAGGTGTTGTAGAATCTATGGATGGATTACACCGCAAGCAAGATCGCCGATCACCTGTTCCAAGGCGGACGACCACCCCCGGGTGACGGCCTGAAAAACGCCGGGGTAGACGTCCTAGTCCTCTGTGCCAGAGAGTGGCAAGAGAGCGCGCTCTACCCCGGACTCATCGTCATCAAAGCTCCTGGTGATGATGATCGACGTGAACATCGGTTAATGCAGTCCATCGACAAGTGGAAGCTCGCCGCAGAACTCTCAGCCGAACATGTCATGGCAGGTCGCAACGTCTTGATCACTTGCATGCAGGGACTCAATCGTTCAGGACTAGTCATGGCTATGACGTTACGGATTCTGACGGGATGGTCGGGAAAGAAGATCGTCGAGCACATCCAGAATCACCGCGAGCATGCCTTGTTCAACGATACGTTCGTTCGTTACATTGAGACCAACTACCCATGATCAACTACCTTGTCGGAGACGCAACTGATCCACGGGTTACGGGCAACAAGATCATCGCTCATGTCTGCAATGACATTGGTGGCTGGGGCAGAGGGTTCGTCTTGTCGGTGTCCAAGAAGTGGTCCGAGCCCGAAGCGGTTTACCGTCAAGGGAAAGACCTGACCTTGGGATCTGTCATGTTTGTCCCGGTATCCCACACCGATACAACCATCCAGGAGACGATCTACGTCGCAAACATGATTGGCCAGCGCGGTGTCATTGCAGCCGAAGACGGCACCCCACCCATCCGTTACGAAGCCATCGAAACGTGCTTGGGACGCGTCAGAGCGTTTGCGTTGCAGCTCGGTGGAGCAAGCGTCCACATGCCCCGGATCGGTTGCGGCCTGGCAGGAGGTAAATGGAGCAAGATGGAACCCATCATCGAGCGAGCGCTTGATGGCATCGACACATACGTGTATGATTTTGACACGAAAGACTCCCGGACTGTTTCCTGGAACAAGTGACACGGGATGAATAGAGTATGACCATGAGCACCGAGAAACTCGTCCGAGTCCTCTGAATGCAAGGCGGTTGAACCGCGGACACGAGGACCTCCTCTGTTGAAACAACTCCGAATTTTCGTTGAGAGTTTCGACATTGTCAAGTAGAGGTTCATCATGTCATATCACATCGGCCTGCGGGTGCTGCGGGCAAAAATCAGGGGCTTTCAGGCCGCTGGTAGCACCATCGCGTCACGCATCTCGAAGTCCGAGAAGGACCGCAAGAACCGTCTCTGGAACGAGAAGCGGCTCCTCGGCGTTCACTGTCGTGCTCACCTGGTTGCATATGGGCTGCTCCGTGGGGTACCGTATGACCAGATCGAGAAATGCGCACCAAACAACAAGCTAAACCCACAGCTCGTCCTCGACATCATGCTGGCTCACAACGGCTGGGACGCAAAACGAGGGTACGTCAAGTACGACCTAGCGGTGGTCGAAAAGCTGCTGGCTCCTGCTTCAAACGAGACTGGGAGCGTGCAGGAAAGCCCAACGGTTGTTGCTGCCCCAGCTGCCTCGCCGAACTCGGGCGTAGTCCACGTGGTCAAGAGCTTGCTAGGCTTGTCCGCGAGGTCTCAAACCGCCCCAAGAAGCGCCCAGTGAGACAGGCCATGGCCACCATCAAAGAGGGTGACAAGCTTTACGTGGTGACCCGGAGAGACATCTCTCCAGGCTATCAGGGCGTCCAATCACAACATGCAGCCATCCAGTTTGCGTTTGACCATCCCGAACGTGGGACGGAGTGGTTCAAGAACTCGAACTACTTGGCATGGCTGTCGGTCGAGAATGAGGTTGAGCTGATGAAGCTCATCACTGATGCTGCGGACGTCGGGCTCAAATGGTCAGCGTTCAGGGAGCCCGACGTGGGTGGCCAGATCACTGCGATCGCGCTCGAGCCCCACCCACGGACTGCCGCGCTGTGCAAAGCATTGCCGCTTGCGCTTAGAGAACTGGAACAGGTGAAGTGACATGGACCAAGCACTTAATACCATCGTCTATGACGATTTCGCCAGAGTTGACATGCGTGCGGGCCTCATCACAGCCGCAGAGGCTTTGCCAAAGTCAGAGTTGCTGAAGCTCCAGGTTGACTTCGGTGAGCTAGGAACTCGGCAGGTCCTTGCTCGTCTCGGCAAGAGCTACGAGCCAGCAACTCTTGTCAACCTCACCGCAGCGTTCGTCGTCAACTTGCCCCCACGTACCATGAAGGATCTTGAGAGTAACGGCATGATCCTTGCGGCAGAAGTCAAGGATTCTGATGTTCCTGCTCCACACCGCGTTGCCGTGGTGTTGCTCCCCGGGACAGTCCGACCAGGAACGAGGTTGGGATGACAGAGAACCGCGCGACGTTCTTCGCTAGGTTGGAACCTGTGTTGGCTCCGAGCGACCTGCTCGATGTCCAACTCGCTTACACCCTGGCGAAATTCGGCCATCGGGCTCAGGCTCGCAAGGAGCTGGGGCCTGCAGGCAAAGCAGTGCGTTATTTCGAGCACTGCCGTCGTGTCGCGCTCATCCTCATTGATGAGGTCAAGATCGTCGAACCTGGGCTTGTCATCACCGCCCTTCTACATGATTGTCCGGAAGACACTAAGGATGTCAATCCCGCCATCATTGAGCACTGCTTTGGGCACAAGGTCGTCACCAGTGTCAAGGTCCTGAGCAAGACGCCCAAGGAAGGCTACAACGAGCGATTTTGGGCTTGTTCGCTTTGGCAGCCCTACATCATCAAGGGATGTGATAGGCTTGACAACCTGAGGTCACTGTACTGCTGCCCGGATGACTTCCGAGCCAAACAGGTGGCTGAGACACGGGAGAAGTACTTCCCGCTGTTCGACCGGATGATGCACCTGGTCCCCATCAAACACCGCGAACGAGCGGCATGGCTTCGCGACGCGGTGCGTCGCGAGACCGAACGCCAAGCAACGTTACTGGAGGCGTCACATGAAGAAGTCTGAGCTGGAACACTTCATCACCCTGACCCTGGGTGACTGGTCACATGACGGTCACAGCCAGACTGACGTCATCACCGTCAGGTGTAACGTCGACAAGAAGGACCTCGAGAAAGCATATAAAAAGGGCACCAAGAAATTAGGTTTCGATCTCACCGAAGATGTCTGCGCCGACTACGAAGACATGTCGGCATCAGCCGACGTCATCGAAAAGCTCAAAACTGCTGGTATCAAGCCCGAAGATTTCATCGAGAACGAAGATGAAGATGACGAGGGATGGTCATTCGCCTACAATGTCGAAGCCTTCGCCAGTCTCTGGCTGCGTATCGCTCAGTTGGGCGATCCCGATCTCAAGTACGAGCTCGTCGAAACCAACCCGAACAATATTAACATCGGAGGTTACGGCCTATTTGGATCTTGAACATAACGGGTCCGTAGCTCAATGGCAGAGCAGCTCGATTTCAACCGAGTGTGTTGCGGGTTCAAGTCCCGTCGGGCCCCCAAAAAGCTCCCGTAGCTCAGAGGCAGAGCAGCCGGATTTCAACCCGATGCGGTCGTGGGTTCGATCCCCACCAGGAGCGCAAATGAGGATCAGGGGACCACAACCCGGAAAACAAGTCATTCGCTGTAGCGGTTGTGATCGTGAATGTGATGCAGTTGATCTCATCGTGTTTGGGATCGATGACGTTGGTTTTCCGCCATTTGGTGGCATGTACTGTTCTGGGAAGTGCATGCCACCGCCACCCCGTCCCAAAAACCTCTGGCAACGCATACGCGCTGAGTTGGGACTTGGATACATCACCAAATGAACATTCGCGTAGATCGAAGATACGATCTGCGCAATGCCCCGTGAAGCACTAACTCCCGAGCAAGAGGCTGAACAAGCAAAGTACGAGAAGCTGCCAACCGGGAAACCGCATGTCAGCTTCTCTGAGCTCCGTGACTGGAGCGAGTGCTCGTACCGTCACCTTCTGAAGTACGTAAAGAAGATCAATGCAGATATGCCTGGAATCCACATGGATTTTGGGACTGCAATCCATGCAGCTTGCGAGAACTACCTAAAAACGCGGGTGATGGACAAGAAGATCTTTCTTAATACGCTGAAGAAGCTGTGGGAAGCCAACGGGCCAAAGCTACCCGAAGAGTACACTGTCAAACAGTTCCAGGAGTTTGGTAAGCAAGGGATCAGCATCCTGGGTGACGTGCCCAAGTGGCTGGACGAGCAATTCCCGGGATGGGAATATGTGGACGCTGAACATGCCCTTTATGAGCCCGTTGAGGGAAGCTCACATGCCTTTAAGGGCTACATCGATGCCATCATACGAGCGCCTGGCCCCAAGGGCAAGATATTGGTATGGCTCCTTGATTGGAAGACAACGTCGTGGGGCTGGTCCACCTACAAGAAAAGTGATGAGCTTGTCAGGTCACAGCTTGTTCTATACAAGAACTTCTGGTCCATCAAAACAGGTCACAACGTCAAGGACGTACGTTGTGGCTTTGTCCTCCTGAAGCGGACGGGTAAACCGGGCAAGCACTGTGAGCTGGTTACCACATCAGTTGGTGAAATCACGACTGGAAAGTCGCTGAAGGTTGTCAACAACATGATCACGAGCGTCAAGCGTGGGATCGCGCTCAAAAACAGAAACAGCTGCCAGTTCTGTGACTTCTATAACACCCCTCACTGCACATGAAGTGCAGAACACTGTTACAGTTGGTCGTCCGGTGGATAGGATGGAACCACGATGACGGAACTGTCCCAATCGACTGTCAACTTCTCAACTGTCCCCCCTGAGATCGCTAAGATCCCAACGATGGCACCCAAAAAGAAGGTGTTGATGTTGAGCGATCATCCTCTCTCAACGAGCGGTGTTGGCGTGCAAGCCCGGTACCTGATCACGGGTCTCCTTCAGACGGGCAAGTACACGTTCCGTTGCTTTGGTGGCGCTGTCAAGCACGATAACTACAACACCATCAAAGTCAACGATGATTTCATCGTCAAACCGACCAACGGCTTCGGGGACAAGAATCTGTTGCGGATGACGCTAGCCGTCGAGAAGCCTGACATCCTGCTCCTGTTCACTGATCCAAGGTTCTTCATCTGGGTCTGGGAGATGGAGGACGAGATTCACCAGATCTGCCCGATCGCCTACAATCACCTGTGGGACAACCCTCCCTGGCCCGAGTTCAACCGGGTGCTGTACGAGTCAACTGATCTGATCAACTGCATCAACTATCCCACTTACGAAATGGTTCACAAGCGGTTCCCAGAGAAAACGAACTACATCCCCCATGCCGTTCCCAAAGAAGTCTTTCACCCACTGCCAGCCTCTGAACGAGCTAGGCTGAAAACGATGATCATCGGCAATGAACGTGCCGATCACTTTGTGGCTCTTTACGTGTCACGAAATGCCAGGAGAAAGATGCCGAGTGACATCATCCTGTCATTCAAGCAGTTTCTGGATGAGATGGAAAAGAAGCATGGCCATCGTAAGGGTACCCTAATCTTGCACACCGATCCGATGGACCCTGAGGGACCCAACCTTCACCATGTCATTGACATGTTTCACTTGAAGAACAACGTTGTCTTTTCAAAGGACCGCATTGGATTTGAGCAGATGAACGCTCTGTACAACATCGGTGACTGTGTTGTGAACCGGTCGTGCAACGAGGGGTTTGGGTTGCCCACGTTGGAGATGATGATGTGTGGAAAGCCCATCATTGCTATCAAGACAGGTGGTTTGACTCGACAGGTTGAGAACCACGAGACGGGCGAACAGTACGGGATTGGCATGGACCCCGATGTCAGGACGTTGGTTGGAAACCAGCTTGTTCCTTACATCTATGAAGACTTCGTGTCACATGAAAAACTGAGTGCCGCGTTTACAAAGCTGTATGAGATGGGCGAAGAAGAGCGTCTCCGTCTTGGCGAGAGAGCTCGCCAGCACGCCCTCAAAGATTATGACATCCAGAACATGGTCAATGATTGGGATAGGACGTTGACGGGCCTGACCGACAGCTGGAACAAGACAAAGCTCACGCGGTGGGAAAAGGTGGAGATCTGATGAAGACCGTCGTATTGCGAGCCCCGTCACTGACACAGTCTGGCTACGGTGTCCATGCAAGGCAGCTAGCGAGGTGGTTGTTGTCGAAGCCCAACCTTGACGTAAGGTTCGCGACGTTGCCCTGGGGAGAGACGCCCTGGTTACTGAACCAAGAAGCACACGATGGCTTGGTCGGTGAGATCATGAAACGAAGTGTCAAGCCCGATCACAGAGCTGATGTTTCGGTGCAATTACAGCTACCCAACGAGTGGGACCCGTCAGTTGCGCCCGTGAACATCGGCATCACAGCGGGTGTCGAGACTGATAAGTGTCACCCATCATGGCCAGCGGCATGTAACAAGATGACAACAGTTGTCGTCCCGAGCCAGCACACCAAGCTGTGTTTGACCAACTCAGGTCCCATCACGGTGCCACTTCATGTCATTCCTGAGGCGTACTCAGACGCATGCCGCGAGAAAGACCTGCCTCAAGTCGTTGACTTTGACACGTCGTTCAACTTTCTGGTCTTTGGCCAGTTGACGGGCAACAACCCAGAAAACGATCGGAAGAACATCTTCTACACCATCAAGTGGTTGACTGAAGTCTTCAAAGACGATCCAGACGTTGGTATTGTCCTGAAGACCAACGTGGGTCGTAACAGCAGGATCGACAGGAATGTTACAAAAGGATTGTTGACGACTGTCGCTCAAGAAAGCCGAAGGGGCGGGACAGGACCAAAGATTCACCTGTTACATGGTGACCTTGATGATGTTGAAATCGCAAGCCTGTACCGTCACCCGAAGATCAAAGCGCTTGTCGCTCTGACACGCGGCGAGGGATTTGGGCTACCGATCCTCGAGGCTGCAGCGAGCGGGTTGCCGATCATCGCCACGGGATGGTCAGGCCATCTGGACTTTCTGAGGCACGGAAAGTACATCAGCATCTACTACCAGTTGGGCGAAGTCCATCCGTCTAGGATCGACAGCAAGATCTTTGTTCCTGGCTCACGTTGGGCTAACCCAAGCGAAGAAGACTTCAAAAAGCGCGTCGCCAAGTTCCGAGCAAGTAACCACACTCCGAAACAGTGGGCTGAAGAGCTAAAACCAACGATCCAAGAACAGTACAGTCTCGATGCAATTTGCAAACGATATGATGAGCTCTTGGGGGAGTGTTTCTGATGCTGTGGGCGTGGGCCATCATAACGACATTGCTATTGGGAGCCGCTGTCTGGTACGGCGTCTTTGTCACGCGTAAGAACCTAGAGCTGAACGACCAGCGTGAGAACCTAGTCGATCAGATCGAAGAAAGCCTTGATGTGCTAGACCAGTGTTATTCGCGTTTAGCACACCATGCAGACATCCCGGTCCTCAGCGATGAACCGATTATCCAGGAGCTTGTTTCTGACATGAAGCGCGCACGTAACGCTGTTTTGAAAGTCGCAAGCCTGATTGTCACCTATGGCGGCGAAGAAAGAGATGAGGCCGAGACATGAAAGCCGTCGCCAAGCCCAAGGCAAAAGCCGTCAAGAAAGACAAATCCCAAAAAGCGTCTAAGCCCAAGATGCCCAAGGCAGCGAAGAAAGTCAGAGAACCCGAGATTGTTGAGCAGTCAGTGACCGCAAAGCTGCCCGTCGTTCCTGAGATCCAACCTACAGCCGAAGAACTGAAACAGAAAGAGCTGACCGCGGAAGAAAAAGCCGCGGCGGCCAAAGCTGCAAAGCAAGCCCGGATGTACTTCAACCAGAACACTCAGGCATGCATTGTCGCTTACCAACAGGCAAAGGAAAACAAGAAAGAACGTGACAGGCTCTATGTCACGGGCATCATGCCCGCTTTCGAGAAGCTGGTTGAGAACCTAATCAACATCCACAAGTTCACCAGCCTTCATGACACGTATGACGACCTGAAAAATGACTGCGTCAACTTCTTGTTCGAGACGATCGGCAAGTTTGATTCCACACGTGGGACAAACGCTTTCTCGTATTTCAATGTCGTTGCAAAAAACTGGCTCATCATCCGCACCAAGCAGAAGAGCCAACGCATCCGTCGTAGCGTCAGCCTGGATGATCCTGAGGCTCTGTCAGTCAACGAACAACGCATCGTCGAAGACCACGCCACGATTCCGAGCCAGGACGTCCTTTTAGAAAAAGAATCAAGTGCCAAGGCGGTCGTGAACATGCTGTACGAGATCCGTAGCAAGGTCAAGACTGAAAACGAGCTTGCATGCATCAACAGCATCATCACTATCTTTGAGAACATCGATGACATCGATCTCCTTAACAAGAGCGCGATCTTGCTCTACATGCGAGAGCTCAGTGGCCTGAGCCCGAAGCAACTCACGACGACAATGCAAAGCGTAAAGAAACATTACAGGCGAATGAAGATCGACCCGAAGTTTCGGTTGTTCTGATGTACATTGTCTACTATCATACCAATCGAAACAACGGCAAACGTTACGTTGGATGGGCCATCATTGGTGTGAATCAGACATATCATGAAGCTGATCCAAGCAGATAAGCTCATCATCGCCAAGTGGGAGAACCGAGAGACCATCACAAAGTTACCTGGTTATGAAAAAAGATGAAAGAAGTGGCCCTATCAAGATAGGTCAGATCATGATCACACCATCAAACCGTTGTTTCTACGTCGAGAGGGACTATCTCGCTCATTCAATGCCCGATGAACTACATTTTGTGAATAAATGTTTTGAACCAAAGTCTGACACATCTCCAGAAATGTGGAACAAACTTGTTAAACAAGTTTCACGATATTCACAACTAAAATACACTCGAGGCTTTAGTAAGAACGTTGGTCATCGATTTCAAGATCTGCATGAACAGCTGCTACGTAGAAGCATCATCACTCATGAGTGGACTGATCGTGTCCGAGTAGATCCATACTCTCATCAAAATATTGGAAGATATGTTTTGAAGACGGGTTCTCCTCCCGCTGACATCCTTGATACACATTACTGATTATCATGGCTGAAGCAGATGACAAGAAGGCGCTCGAGGGCATCGTTGAGATGTCAGAACGTTCCGTTGAGGAACGGATTCGCGACTTTGGAGCCATCCTTGAAGACATCGAGTCGATGGACTCGAAGCAACGACGTCTCTGGAAAGAGATTTATGAGAATGCCATCGCTGATCGACAGAACTCATACGTCATGTTCACCAAGCTCGTCAAGATGACGGGTGACAAGAGCTCAGAGCACGCGGTGCACGGTAAGGGCATTGCAACCTACATAGAACGCATGCAGAGGGCAAATGACCAGCTGGTGAAACTGGCTGAGCTCATCGCCGATGCCAAGAAGAAAGACGAAGCGATCAACTCTGACTCAGTGTTTGACCAGATCAGAAACAAGGGTTGAGCCAGTGCCCGACGGGTACATAAACCCAGAGGAGCCCCGTGCCCAATCCCAAGTACGACGCTAGAGACATTGTCAAGCACATCGCGGAGGGCCGCCATGACGAGGTGCTACGGGAACGGGCTGCTTATCGCACTCCAGACCCCCACTTCCCAACATTCTTGCGGTTCGTTATCTTGGATGTCATCCACGATCCATCGATGGTTGACAGCACCAAGCTGTCTCACTACGTTCATGACCTGGGTGTTGCTAACCCGAAGTACGTCGGTGTAGCACCCAGGAACAGCATCATCGCCCGACGCGTGTTGGCACCTGATGCCGCCGCGAGCGAAAAGGTGATGGTGCTCTACCCGTTCTGTCCACCCCACCTAGCGATGCCAGCCAAGCCTGGCGAACACGTTTGGGGCATGATGGAGCACCCAGACGCTAAGGTGAACGACATCGGTTACTGGCTGTGGAAGATCACCATGCCAGACTTTGTGGAGGACGTCAACTACACCCATGCTGACAGGCAGTTTGATGCTTCTTTCTTGCCGGGACTCAACGACCTGTTTGATGGAACCGCAAACCCTAAGTATGAGTTCCATAACGGAGCAGTTGACACAGATGCCGCGAGTGGCAACCCATATGTCATCCAAGACACTGCATCGTTGCCCGGTGATGATACGCAATACAAGAAGCTACTGACCAAGAGCGATGCTGCACAGATAGCACAGTATGAATCGGTTCCGCGTTTTCGTAAGCGCCCGCAGGATACTGCGTTTGAGGGAAGCAACAACACTCTCATTGTCCTGGGGACTGACAGGACGGGACCCGCCTCTGACTACGGCACTGACCCAAACAACGGACAGGTCCCCAAGGCTCACCCCGCTGATGTAACAGGCAATGCAGGCGCAATTGACCTTGTCGCGGGCAGGGGTCAAACGGACGCGACAGCAGGCAAACCTGTCCAGAACACGCTCAACAACAAGGAGTTGGGCAAAGACAAGCAAAACCTGCAACCGACTGAGGGCGACGTTGATTTGCTTAACGACAGGTCGCGCGTCCTGATCTCACAGAAAACAAAGCCTGACACGAACTTCAGCATCACGAGCGTTGTGTCAGCACATTCGTCTGAGTCTTCGATCCAGGACGGTAACGGTGAGGGAGCCATCGTCGTAAAGACAGACAAGGTCAGGATCATCGCTCGGCATGACCTTGTCATCCTCGTCAGTGGCGTGACTGACACCGACGGCAACGGGAATGTGAAAGATCCGGGCGCCAGCATTGACCCTTCTAAGTGTGCATCGATTATTCTGAGAGCAAACGGTGACATCGTTTTCACGCCCTCGAGCACTGGCGTGGTGCGTTTGGGCGGTGATGATGCAACACTGTCACCGTTGTGCACCCGAGTAGGAAACTCACCCGGGATGAACAGCCCGATCCCACCGCCGAGCCCGATCGTGGACACAATGGGTGGTTCCCAGGGCGGTGCCGATGGATTGAATGGGACATTTGCAACGAAAGTTCTTCTGAAGTGAGGACGCATGGGTGATCCGTACGGACCGATATTGACGGGCATCGGGATGCTCGACAGCGGAAAGCTGACAGACGCGGGCAAGAAAGCTTATGTCGGGGATGTCCTCGCCCTTTTGACCGGCGGCAACGACAAGGGAATGGGCAACCCATTGTGTTCTCTAGGTTTCCAAGCCTTCACTAAGCTGGTTCCCTTGCCACCCATCCCCGGACCCAACATCATCAACGTGACAACGCTTCAGTCAGAACCGCTGTTCTGGTTCAAACCCGATCCGGCTGCTGCGTTGATGGCGACGTTGTTAGCAGACAAAGAGAAGACACCCATCTGGAACACTCTGTTTCCCGATGGCATCCTAACGACGACAGCGCAAGCGCTCGATCTCACGGGCAACACGCCCCTGTTTCCGATCTTTGATTTCACTGTGGCATTTCCCAGCCTAAAGATCCCGCCGTTCCCGTTGGCGTTGCCAGACCTAGCCGTCAACGTCAACTTGCCACCACCCCAGCTGTTGCTCAAGCTCGCTGGGTTGGGCATCCAACTGAAACTGCCATCGTTGCCCTCAATCCCATCGTTGTCGCTACCAAACTTTGGGTTCCCGCCGGACCTCGCTTTGAAAGCTGCAGCAACCATCCCGCAGCTGATCCTTGGCCTGATCCAGTTGCCGTTCAAGCTAATCATCAAGCTCTTGCTACCGCCGGACATCGGACTGGTTTTGAAAATGATCTCGCTTGATATCAGCGCGGTTTTCAACATTGCGCTAGACCTTCTCATCCAGTTGTTGGTCGATCTGGGCTTGTTGCTGATCATACCCAAGTTGTTGGTTGCTTCGTTGTTGATCTACCTCAAAGACATCGTAGCAATGGTCTGTGTGGATCTGGCTGGGCAACTCGTGGGTTCTGGTGGAGCTATCACCAAGCTTATTGGCGAAGTGACGGGGCTGATTCCGCTCACGTCGTAAGGGCCGGCATAGTTACCTGACATGAGCCGTAATCGGTCTCAAATCCCTTCTATGCGTTTCTGTGAACGGAGAACTCAACGTGGGACAGTTTAGCTTCAAGTCTTCCGGAGTTACCCCACAGACGAACCCGGCAACTAGCATCACGACGACTCCCCCAAACATAGGCATCTTGACGCCCTTGTCTTTGGGAATGACCGACCTGCTTCGGACATCAACTGACGTAGCCACACAGATGGCAGACAACCTCCGAAACCTCATCCAGACGAACTGGGGTGAACGGTTGGGCAAGTACAACTACGGTGCCAACCTAAAACCGTTGCTAGTCAATCTAGTATCTCTGGATGATTTTGACGCTTCAGCAATGACGGCGATCAAGACCGCGGTCGCTCTCTGGATGCCGTATGTTGAGCTAGTCGATTTCGCATCTGTCATCGACACAACGGGCAAGCTGGTCCAGGGTATCGCTCAGGTGTCCATCACCATGACGTATAACATCCCAAGCCTCAAAGTCACTGGAAAAATGATCAAAGTCACGCTGTACGCGCTCTGATGCAGGAAGGTACTTAACGGGTGCCATGACACTCCAAAGAGATGATCTGAAAGCTGTACGTCAAAGAAAATTCCTCGCAAAGGACTTTGACGCGCTGCGGAACAATTTGTTGGAGTATGCGAAGCTGTACTACCCAGACAGGCTACGTGACTTTTCTGACAACAGCTTGGGAGGCCTGCTGCTCGACATGGCGGCATACGTGGGCGACAACATGTCGTTCTACCTCGATCACCAGTTTGGTGAGCTCGATCCAACGACGGCCGTCGAGAGCCTCAACATCCAGCGATTGCTGCAACAAGCCGGAGTCCCGATCGTTGGTGCTTCGCCTGCTTTGTGTCCTGTTACGTTTTATGTGGAAGTTCCAGCGACCGTCATCAACAACGTGATGGGACCAAATCCTGATTGTTTGCCAATCATCAAAGCAAACTCAACGTTTTCTGCAAACAACGGGACCATCTTTGCGTTGCTTGAAGACCTTGATTACACCGCAACTACGTCCAACGGACAACTCCAAGTGATCGCAAGCGGCATGGCGAAGATCGGGCAAAAAGGTTCGAATGGTGTCCCGCAGACTTATATCCTAGCGATGACGGGCTTGTGCATCTCAGGCCAAGAAACGACAGAAAACATCGTTGTCGGAGCGACGTTCATCCCATTCAACAAGCTTCTGTTGGCTAACCCTGACGTATCACAGATAGTCAGCATCAACGACTTGCTCGGAAACATCTACTACCAGGTTGACGCATTGTCAAACGACACTGTTTACCAAAATGTTCTTAACACTGCTTCCGATAACGATCTGGTTTCTCAGGTCATCAAGGTCATCCCAGCCCCGTATCGTTACACTGTTGACGTTGACCTGTTGAGTCGAAAATCCATGCTCACGTTTGGCGGTGGCAACGCCGACTCGCTTAATGATGACATCATTCCTGACCCATCATCATTTGCAATCTCATTTCCTTATACCACGACTTTTTCTCGGATTTCTGTCAACCCGCAACAGCTGCTCCAAACAACAACAATGGGTGTCGCCGCTGCAAACACCACGTACCAAATCACGTACCGCTATGGGGGCGGTCTTAGCCACAACGTGCCTGCAAACCAGATCCAAAGCGTCAGACAGCTGAACATGATCTTCCCGGGCAACCCAACACCAGCTCTGGCAGGTGCAGTAAGGAGCTCACTGACTCTGACAAACAAGGTCCAAGCGTCTGGTGGTGAGGATGCTCCGTCAGCTGACGACCTCAAGTCTTTGATCCCATCAATCAGGAACAGCCAAGAAAGAATCGTCACACGTGAAGACTTGCTAGCACGTGTATACACGATTCCCGCTAACTTTGGCCGCGTCTTTAGGTGCGCTGCTCGTAGCAACCCAAATAACCCGCTGGCAACGTTGCTCTATATCGTCAGTCGCAACACCCAGGGACAGCTCATTACCTCGCCTGACACGTTGAAACAGAACCTGGTCAAGTATCTCAACCCATACCGGATGATCAGCGATGCGATTGATATCCTCGATGCTAGGATCGTAGACTTGCAATTTACGTTCGATGTGTTGATCGATCCGAGCCTGAACCGTACTATCGTCATCCAAAACATCATCACTGCGTTGACGTCGTTCTTTGCGGTTCAAAACTTCCAGATTGACCAGCCCATTGTCATCGACAACGTCAGAAACACCATCTTCAGCATCCCAGGTGTGGTGTCGATAAACAGCATGAAGTTCACGAATGTCCAGGGGACGGTCAACAACATGCAATACAGCAGCGTCATCTTTGATGTGGACTCAAACACTCGAAAGAACATCCTGTTCCCTCCAGCGGGCGGGATCTTTGAAGTACGGTATCCAACCGTTGACATCGTTGGGAGGGCGTCAGTCTGATGTTTAAGGTTCTTCCAGCTATCAAAGATGCGTACATCCAGAACCGGTTTGTTAACGGCGTGACACAGGTTTCAGGCAACGTAGGATTGGCGGGTTCGTTAGACCTGTTCAAGCTTTACGGGTACACTTCCACACAAACTGCATCAGGGACCATTCCCAATGTAGAGCTGTCACGTTTGTTGGTTCATTTCAATTTGCAACCGCTACGTGACATGGTCTCAGCGGGACAGGTTGACATCAACAATGCGAGTTTCAACGTTCGCTTGCACCTGTTTGATGTTTATGGCGGCCAACCCACGCCCGACAATTTTAGCGTCATCGTTTATCCTTTGTCAGCTTCGTTTGATGAAGGTCATGGACGTGATGTTGTCTACTATTCTGACTATGATGCTTGCAATTGGCTCAACTCTTCGCTGGTTTCTGGATCATGGCAAGGACAAGGTTGCGTTAGCGGTGGTTTCTACCCACAAGCATGTGACTTCTTCACCGGATCAAACAACCTAAACCTGGGTGTCCAACAAACGTTTTTCAAGGGAACAGAGGACCTTGACGTTGACATAACAACAATCGTTAGTGCAACGCTCGCTGGGTTGCTGCCAGACGCCGGGCTTCGCATCGCTTTTGCTCCAGCACTGGAAAACGACACACACTCATACTTTGTCAAACGCTTTGGTTCACGGCAAGCATTCAATCCCGAAAAACGTCCGTGCTTGTTTGTCAGGTTTGACGACTCCGTCCAAGATGACACTCAAAACTTTTATCTTGATTCACCTAGCTATCTGTTCCTTTATAACTACGTCAGGAACTCACGTCTAGGTAACCTGATCTCGGGTTCCACGTCGGTAACAGGAAGCAATAGTCTTGTTCTGAAACTGTACGGACAATTCCCGTCGGTGACTCCCGTTGTGGTCAGCAGCAGTCAAGCTCTGATACAATCGGGGAAGTTTACGTTTTCAAACCCAAGCGATGTGCTTTTTGCGGGAACGTACAGTATACTCAATTCAACGTCGGGGACTATCACAACAGGTAGCCAGCTTTACGCGGGCGTGCTATCAGGTTCTTACACCACCCAACAGATCGTGGGAAGCGGCAGCTTTGTGTATGCTGACACCACGGGCATCCACGTCGCAATCTCAGGAACAGCAACCTTCAATGGGACGCTTGATGGAACGGCCGGAGTCTATGCCCTGACGGGAACATACCTTCCCAACGGCGGTTTCCTGTTCAGCGCAAGCTACTTCCTCAGCCAGACAATGGGACCGGGACCGTACGTGGCGGGACCGTTTGTGGGTAGCCAGCTGTCTTTGGGAAGCAACTTCCAAACGGGAATCTATTCCGCATCGGTTACGTTGTCATCAACAGACCCAAGCTTGCAACCACAGTGGCAACACTCGGGCAGCGTCACCTTCATCCCAGTCTGGGGCAGCCTTGATGGCACCGTTGCCTTCCTGACCGGGAGCGAGATCAAGGCTTATCCCCCGGTCAGGGGCCCACAGTCACAGAACTGGAAACACCTGAACGTTCGCATCATCGGCTTGAATGATGAGTACGATAACCAGACGCAACAGGTGCTAAGAGTAAACCTTTGGGACTTCACGCAACCCGTCTTGCTCAGTGCGGTTCGCTTGCCCGTAGAGTTGCCCGGAATCATCATCCGAGATGTTCATTACCAGATCCGTGACAACAGTGATGGATACATCGCGGTTCCTTTCGATCTAGTCACAAATTCGACAAGGTTGTCTAACGATTCACAGAACATGTTCTTCACCCTCGACACGTCAAACCTAATCTCAGGTCACTCTTATGTCATCGACATCATGGTGGTGACAGACAACGTCAAACAGCTTTACAAGGGCGCATCATCGCCGTTCAGAGTGGCTGGATGAGAGTAGATTTTGATAGGTAAGGCCAGGTCCTGCGCCGATGCCCGTCACCGTTAACCCATACATCCCCTCGTTCTTGAGGGCGACCATGACCGGCAGCCGTCCCCTGGTGCTGACAGGGCAATCGTTGGCGGACACGAACGTGCTGTCTTCAGCTTCGTTCCAATACGATCCTGCATACAGTGCCCTCAAATCAACGCAACAGCTCAACGTTGACTGGTCACAGTTCCAGAACCACACGTTTTTCATGTCAGCCGAAGCCAAGGTTAACCTTGCTTTCGACCAGGTCATCAACGGGTTTCCGTTCGATGGGACACGTTTGGAGACCGAAGTCTTCTTTGACAACCTGACGGGTTTTGACAAGTGGGTCTTTGATCAGTTTCCCACGTTTCATGGTGAGCTGTTCTTTTCGAGCTCCACGATAGGAACAGGTTCAGTACCCGCTACGGGCCCAACTGCGGTTTCAAACCAAGCGGGCGGCACGTGGATCGCGGTCCAGAACAAGGTGGGAGCTCTGTTCCCGGAGCTGGTGACAAACCAGAACACACAGACTGGGCAATCTGTGCTCAACCCAACCGGGTCCACGTCATTGACGATCGAGATGCAGATCTACTTGCCTCCCGCTGCAAACGATGTGCAAGTCATCTGCCAGATGTTGGATCAGACCAACACGGGATCATTGGGAGGTTCGCAACAGGGCTTCTCATTGTTCCTTACCCAATCGCTGTCAACGACCTCAGTCAACGCTATGTTTGTGGTCGTGTCTGGCTCGTCATTCATGACGGTCCCTCTAACCCTCAACAAAGGCCAGTTTAACCACGTTGCGTTTGAGCTTAACCGCGACAACGGGTTGCCTTTCTTGGAGTCGTTTGCCCTATCGTCTCCAGTTGCCGAAAGCGTAACCCAAGTTGAGATCGGCGACCTAGCGATCGATAACACGAACTTCCTGATCGGCGTGGGAACCCCCGTCCAGTATGGTAACCAGCTTGTGACTCCCATCCAGACCCTGGGAGCAACGATCGATGAGTTCCGAGTGTTTCACTCAGCTCGTACGCCGCAACAACAAGCGGCGTATGCGTCCAAAGCTCTCTACGCAACATCAGACCTAGTCCTTTACTTCAAATTCAATGAACCAACGGGCTCGCTAAACAGCCAGAACCAGGTAGTGTTGTTAGACAACACCAACAACTCTTCAAGCCCGATCAACAGCATTGTCCTTGACTCAAGCGGTAACTCGCTCCATTCGCTGGTCGCAAACTTCACGTCTAGCTGGCGTCGAAATTCTTTGCTAGACGCCTTGAATCCCGTTGTCAATGAGCGTGATGATCAATCACCAATCTTGTTCCCGGCATACCCACCGGTAGTTGCTTTTAACGCGCAGCTGTTACAAAGCGCAAGCTTGTATGATCAAGAAAATCCTAACCTCATCACCAAACTGATCCCGCAACACTACCTCCTAGAAGGTGCCCAACAGGATGGTTTTGTTGACCCGCCCGAGGGAAATGCTAACCAACCCTTTGCGGGGACGGGCATCCCAGGCCAGGGACAGATGGGCAACGTGCAGATCCTAGTGTCGTTGCTTTACATCTATGCTCGGTTTTTTGATGAGATCAAGCTGTTTATCGATTCGTTCAGCAACGTCAGGACCGTCGATTACGACACGAATGACACGGTTGCTGCAGACACGGTCCCCGACACGTTTCTCACCAAGTTGATCAGCAACTTTGGCTTCCACATGCCTCCCCTGTTTCAGGATGCTGACATCGACCAGTACGTCAGGGGAGAGAACGTTGATATCGACCAGTACGCAACAAACGTCAACACACTGCGTTACGTCCAACACACCCTGACACGCCGCATCCTGAAAAACTTGCCCAGTGTCCTCCGGTCAAAGGGCACCCAATACAGCATCCAAGCTTTCCTCCGCGCCGTTGGTATCGATCCCAACAACATCATGCGCATGCGTGAGATGGGAGGCCCAACAACCCAACAGCTGCAGTTTGTCCGTGACAACAAGGTAGAGCCAGGAACCATGACGCTGTTCAGCGGCAGCTCGTTGGTCAAGAGCTCGGTTTATGTAGCATCTCCATACCTTTCAGCATCACGTGTCGAACCAGGATTTCCACTTCCACAAGGCCAATTTGTCATAGACCCTAACACGGGACGAAACATAAAAACGACAGTCCCCAGCGACAACGTGTTGACATCAGGATCTTGGACTTGGGAAGGGATTGTCAAGTTCACTCCTTCTGACATCAGGTCTATGACTGCCGCAACTCAGTCGCTGATGCGTATGTGTGTGGCAAGCGAGCCAAACATTGGTGTCTTCGGAACTGATATCTTTGGCGTTGACTCTCCCTTTGGTTATTTGGCGGGAAACTCTCTAACAGTTGGCCTGGTTGCAAACTTGTTGGCGATATCATCATCGATGGACACTCCGGGTAACGGCCCTAAACTGGTCTTGTACCTACGGCCCAACGCGTTGCCCGCTGGCGCTGATAACCCTTCGATCTCACCCGTCCTACGTCTAGAGATTGACACAGCCCTACCAAATCTGTTCACCGGATCGCCAACAATCGGCATCTTCAATGGCGACAGATGGAACGTTAGCTTTGGTTGTCAACGAGGTGATGATGGTCTCAACAGCAGCGTATCATCGTCGTACTTCTTGCGCCTAGCTTACCAGAACGGCGGCGAAATCCAACACTTCTTCGCAACAAGCTCATTCTTCCAGGAAGATCCCAAAGGTGGTGACAACATCTTCCGTGGCTTCATGACGACGAGCAGCTTCCCAGGCCCGTTCTTCGCAGTGGGCCCAGGACAAGTCATCCTAACGGGAAATGGTACTGGCTCTTTGTTCCTCAACAATAATCTGGCAGTCCCCGCCGAGGCACGAGCCACCGATTTTACGGGCCGTCTCAGCAACACAAGGTTCTGGAGTAAGGCTCTGAGCCTTGACGAGTGGCGAGAACACGTCAGGAACTACAACTCTGTTGGTGTAGAAAACCCGCTCGCGAACTGGAACTACGTTCACAACGTAACGGGGTCATGGGGACGCCTCCGCATGAACACGATGGTGAAGCAAGACACGCGCAACGCTGATTCCCTGGGAAACATCACGTTCCTTGACTTCAGTGAGAACAAGCTTCACATGACGGGCTCTGGTTTCCAACCCAACCAAGAAGCAATTGTCGGTGAGATCTTTGACCTCAGCTTCTTCAACCCGTACTTTGATGAAGCATCGACTAACAACAAGGTTCGTGTTCGGTCATTCCTCAATTTTGACCTGGTTGAACAGACGCCCTGGGCTCAGCTAGCGCCTGTCTATGAAGTGCCACCCAGCGAGACGCCAACTGATGACGTCAGGTTCATCATGGAGTTCTCATTGATTGAGGCCCTGAACCGTGACATCATCAACATCTTCTCCACTCTTGACGCGCTAGACAACGCAATGGGCGATCCCGACCTGATGTTCAGCGTTGATTACCCAGTCATCGAGAATTTGCGTGACATCTACTTCAATCGCATCAAAGCAAAACTGAATTTCGATGCCTTCCTTGTTTTCTTCCGGTGGTTCGACACAACCATAGGCCAGTTCATCAGCCAGCTGATCCCCCGCAAGACGAATTTCAAAGGTGTCAACTTCACAGTTGAGTCTCACATGCTTGAGCGACACAAGATGAACTATGAGTCACAGGCTCAAATCTATGTTGGTGATAACAACCGAACCAACCTAAACGCAGTGCTGTTGTTGCAACAGATCGCAGGCTCGGTGCGGAAGTTTTAGAACGCAGGGAGCACCGGCACGGTGCCTGCCGTCTGCATCTTGGACATGACTGTAACGTAGTCGTTACCAGACTGTGCGTTAGTGCCGTTCTCGTCGGTGACTATCGCCACGTAGATGTACTTGTTCCGATCGACGACCGACGAGGTAATGGGGCAGACGAGCTCCTTGATATGACCGCTCTCGAACCAGCTGGCCCCCGTCGGGTAGGATGACGTCGAGAAGGTAACCGAACCGATCTGCGTTTGCGCCGGAAATGTACCGCTGATCGAGGTGTCGATCTTGTAGACCTGGACCTGCGGGAAGTTCTGGGGCGCGCCGCCGGCGTGGGTACCCCCGACGGCGATTGACAAGGTGACGCTGAGCAACGTCGCGCTTGTGACCAAGTCTGGTAGTATAAACGCCTGGGCAGCGTTCGTCCCCGGGCCGGCGGGAACTCCAAATGATCCTATGGTCCAACCCGTTCCCAGAGCCGGGAAGATAGGCCACCCTCGCTTGGTGATGACCTGCGGTGCGGCCAGGTTGACGGTGTTGAACGTGCCCGTCGATGTGCTGACGAAGGTGTCAACCGAGATAGTGATGTTGTCCTTGTTTCCTGTGACGATGATCCCTCCGCTTCCCGTGACGACGGTGGTGGGGGACGCGACGGGAGGTGCCCGGAAGAAGGAATAAGTCTTTCGGCCCCGGTTCTGGTCAAGGACTGACATGATCTGTTTCTAGGTATCCGGCAGGGGGAGCCTGCAGCGCGGTCAATAAGTAGGATCGTGCAGACGGTCTGCTCGACGTCCTGAAGAACAATCTAACCCATGGCAACATCAACGATTAGGCTTGAATCTCCCTCAGAGTTTCAACCCATCTTCACATCGCTACCCGTGCACCAGAAGCTGTTCTTCGACGAAGGGCCGCATGTTCGTCCCACGGTGAAAACTAGTCTGTCGGGAAGCGACACTTCAGCGATCGATGCCTTCACGCAGGGCGTCGAGCTGACAAACATATCACGGTACGACGCAGGAGTGGTGAAGGTGTGGTCAGGAGAACCCGGTCACGTGCTGCCGCAGATGGTCTACGGGCAGGACAAGACCTTCTTCTTACCACCCCAGTATGTTGATGTCGATAAGTTCAACCCGATTAACTACATCAAGGCTCAGGACAAGCTGAACAGCCTGGACTACGTCTACGAAAACCTGTTCACGTTCCCAATCGTCACGGGTGACAATGATCAGCTTGAAACCACTAACTTCAACGGCGTCATCGAACCGCTCGCTGTTCGTCAGGTTGTTTCCTTCTCATCGATCAACGTCCCGATCGAACCTCATGCTTTCCGGGGTGTAATTGAGAGCGGGAACGAGAGTCTCATCAAAGGATCGGATCGAGTGGTGACAGTCTACGTTACGAACGTCAAAAAGCAAACGACGGCGTTCTTGGACACCGGGTATTTCTTATCTGACATCGCAACCTTGCTCCCGTTCGTTGACCAGCGGCTTGTGAGGAACACGTTAGCTCCTTCCACGGTCAATGAAAGCGCTCTGGTACCTGCTTTATCGCTCATGACTGGTTCAACTGACAATTATGTCAGGTTCGATCAACGATCAGCTACGTGCGGGTGGAGATATGATAACGCCATGGTAACGGGAACTGACTCGCTGTCCTTTGGGGGGATGACGTACTGATGACTGGAACACCCGTATCAACACGAACCGCTCCCTCACGTAGGTTCGAAAACTACGTCCTGACACGTGTCGTGGACCAGAGCGCCGGTTTGACTGCGTTCAAAGACTCAAATTTCACGCAGCTGAATGGTCCGAACGACTACACTGGGTTCAACATTGGCCAGGGCTTCTGCGACGATGGGTACTCTTTCGTCACACCGATCGGTTTCGACTTTCAGCTTGATGGGATCACGTACAAGCAATTCGTCGCCAACTCTAACGGATGGATGGCGCTCGTCGACCCAACGCTGGGTACCTTCACGCCGCGAGATGTTCTCTCAGCTTCATATTCTTCGATCGACCCGATCACTTCAGGGACGATCTTCACGAACTCTAGTTCGATCAACCCAGCAATCGGTAATGGTTCGTGGCAGAACGCCGCGATCAAACCTTCGTTTGCTTCGAATGCCGTCATCATCGCTCCCTGGTTCGATGACCTTCGCAACACCCCTAACACGACCGCGCAGTTGCTGCTGAGCCCGTTCAGCTTCGGCGCCACGAAGGCGAACAACGTTGCCAAGGGTATCGAACCCAGGCCAACCCAACTCGATCAGGTCGCTTATGGCGTGAGCTACCTGAACGATAGGCAATCTACCAAAGGTCGTCGCCTGATCATCAGGTGGAATTGCCTCAGCAACTACGTGGCTCCTTCAACGACGCTAAAGTTTGAAGCCATCCTCTACGAGAACGGGGCCATCGAGTTTCGTTACGCATCCAGGGCGTTTCTGAAGTTGCAGGGTTCATCGCTCGAAGGTGCTACGATCGGGGTCTTCATGCCCAACGGGACTAACAGGTTCCGTGACTTTGCGATCGGATTGGGTTATCGGGATGACGCTCGTCAGGAGTACATCTACGGTGGGTACATCTACACCGCAAGCTACGTCGATTCAGAAACACCATCTCAAGAAGACTTCCCGGCGACGGCGTCATACACCATCAACTTGCAGCCTGCACACTACTGGCCCGGGTTGATCAACGGTGGTAGCATCTTCACGTTCTCGCCTCCCGTCAAACGGCGTAAAGTTCTGCCCCGCCTTGAACAGCGTAAACACGATGCTCGGATCAACCATCCGACCGTCGCACGGACGGGTGACAGCAGGTTGGGAATTGGGCAATCGACCTTTGATGATCGGCGCTCGCCACAGTATCTGCAGAACTCTGGAACTATCGTCAACTACCCAACCACGATGCCCAGGTTTTTCGGGGGTACCGGGATCGGGACGCTCGAGCGCCAGAACCTGTTCTCTGGCGACATGCTGGTCACAGGCAACATCGTTAAGAGTGCCATCGACCCGTTCCTTAACGAGGACCCCTTCACGTCAATCGCCGCTTTTAATGAGACCCAGAATTACGAACAGTCGTCTACATCTAGTTTCTACTTGACGGGCTCGTCGATCAGCGAAGTTGGTGCCGGCTTCGACCAACCGTTGAAATCCAAGACGCAGATCAAGCTGCAGTTTCCAGTTGACATAGCCGTGCAGCTCCCGGGTGCCACCTCTAGCATCTACTATTACAACCGCGCTAACAAGTCGTGGAACGTCCCGCAAAACAGCTCATACACGCTAGCGAACGGTGCGACTACCCATCCTGCGGGCCAACCCGGCGGCGATTGGATGGATCCGACGTGGAACCCGAACAAAGGCTTTGAGTGGTTCGCTGAGGATGCTCGAGGCTTCGGACCCATCGGTAACGTCCGCGTATCAGGATCGCACCAGCAATCAGGATCGTTCGATCAGACCGATGGCAACTTTGGTCCGATCATCGCCTACAACTCAACCACCGCGACCAACGCGTTGAAGCGGTTCTACCCAAAAAGTATTGCGAACAACAACGAGTACCAACCTACCAACGATGAAACCTTCACGCTACCCATCACCGCACCGTTCCTGATCGAGAAAGCTGTCATCGAGATCCCGTTCTCGATGGGACCGGGCTGGTTCCTGGATCAGACCCAGACCCGATGGCCCGTTCCCGCCACAAGCACTTCTGACTTCGGTGGACCAGCCATGACAGTTGCGCTGCACCGGGTGGTGCAGCTATCAGAGAACAGTTCGACTCCTGCGCGGCGTGACCTGATCTTGACAGGAACCATCACTCACCAGGCTGACAACATCAAGTCGGTCGTTTTGACCCAAACTCCTGACATCACGGGATCGCTCGATCCCGGGCTCTTTCAACTACGCAACGTCGGCTTCCTCAGCTACGCTGATCGCGCTAGCGCAGTTGTATCACCCATCAAATACAGCACTGATCCAACTTCTGTCATAAACTACTTCACCGGTTCAGTGAAGATTGAGTGCGAGGCAACTGTTGCACACGGTCTGATTCTAGACTTCCAACAGGACATCCAGGGGGCAGCCGGATCGATCCAGTCGTTATTGACGACCCCCAGGCTGACGTTACAACTTTTTCTAGGATTAACATCGATCCAGAACCCAATTCCGTTCGGTCGTGGAGGCACTGGGTTTGAGCAGTCAGGACGCTCGATCCTGGGCAAAGAGTTTGCCACCTTCCAGAACCTGTCTGACCCCAGCGGTCTGACGGTTCCCAACCCATTCTATGTTGCTAGCGGATCGATCCCGAGCAACATAACCAGCGCGCAAATCGCCCTAGCACAGAGCTCAGGTACCATTGCCAACACGACGATCCCGTTGGTGGGACACTTCAAGTCGCCTTACCTGGTGATGCCAGGTGACAAGCTGGTTCTCAGCCTTAGCAAGACCAGGCCCGCGATCTTTAGCAGGGTTCTATCGTGGTTCTCGGGAACCTTCCCAAGCACGGGTCACGACGTCCAGCTCACAGCGGGACAGATTAACATCACGCTCTACGGAAGCCAAATCAAAGAGGGTGCGGAGTTCCACGATACGTTGAACCAACCCCTGGGATCTGACATGGTCCATGAGATCATCGGTGCTGAGCCCGTCATCGATCAGTTCGAATCATCGTACCGCGATGAGTACACAGGCAGCTACAGTGACAACGTGATGCTGGGAAATTTGCTAACATCTAAAATTGTCGGTGGTCAGTTCAATTTTGTGCAAGGTGTACGAGATCGCAAGTTGAGCAAGCTAAATGCTCGAAATGCTCCTTCCCTAACGTCTCACGTTGCTGACGTCCTGATTAACCCATACAAGGGATATCGGTTGCAACCATGGTTTGAACGAGCTGGTGGCGTTAGGCTGTCTCAGTTTTCAACTGATAGCGAACGTTTCTGGGATTCAATGTTGCCATCTTTTGCCGGCTGCCTTCAAGCCAACGGCGTTGGGATCTTTGTTCAGTCACTAGCGTCTGTCAATAATGCTGGGTTCCGTGACATGCCCGGCGTCCCAGATGGATTGCTTCCATCAATAGGACAGGTCTGGTTGGATTCTACCGTCAATGGTGGCGGGCTCTTTGACAAGGTCAGCGATAGATGCTGGACACACTCATACCCTTATGAACCACGTTATAACGGTGTCAACAGACTATTGAACACATCAAATGGATTCATTGCTAACTTCCTGCTAGACCCTAGCGTGATCTTGGGAGTGATGACACCCACACCAGTACAGGGTTTGTTTCCGTTGATGCCATCTCCAAAGACAGTCTCATCATCGATTGTCTACCCAGGTAACGCAGTCCAAACGATTTCGATCAACTATCACTCAGCTGACGCTCTTGTCGGATCAACAGTCAACGGTCTCATTGTTACGTCATCTGCACCCGTGGACGATGTCGCTCGAACGCTGTTCGGTTTTGGCGACCGAAACACGCTTCATTTCACCGATAACAACACAGGATTTGTCGTGCCATATAAGGCGGGATCAACGACACAACAGGGGACCGTACATTACGCTGACTTCAGAAGCTTTGATGACGTCAATGTAAACAACGCTAATCAGCAGTTTTATTCCCCGTTCTCATTCAGCCCAATCATCCGGGGTTGGAAGTATGGGATCTATAACGGGTTACCGACGTTCAGCAAGAACTACTGGCGTAGGGGCAAGTTCGGCCAGTTCCGTGACATGCTCGAGCAACGTTTGTTCACCAAGTACTATGAATCACCTGAAAATGACCCAACGGATCCTAACTTCCAACAGGGCGTAAAAGATGCCGTTGTCAAGGTGAAGTTCTTGACTCCGTCGGGCCAGCTAACAAACCCTGAGAGCACCTGGTCCAGCAACCTGGACTTTGAATGCACCTCATCACTGCCATATTTCGATGGCGTGTCAACCAACAGACCTCCCATTATCGTGTCGACGCTTAACCGTTCGATTGTCAACCTGAGCGCAGACAACAATGGCAACGTGATTCTGTGAGACAGACACTAGATAAAGCACATGGCAGGTAACCTTTCAGACGCCAAGCAATCGTTCTTTATCTTTGTCCGTGATCCCAACACGAACAAGATAGAACGCGTCGCGATCCCAGGCGATGTCCAAGTTGGGTTAAAAGACAACCCGGCGGATCTGACTTTGATGGGTCGATTTGCTATCAATGCTAGCGAGTATTCGATTACCACAGCAAACGCAGGCATCATCAATGCAAGCTCCGATGATTGTATCATCGGCATCAAACTGATCTCAAGTCCTCTGAACAACAAAGCAAACCTCCTGCTTCCCCAGAATCCTCGTGAAGGTCAACTAGCCTTTGTCAAGGACATGACGGGGACCAGCACAAGTGTTCCCGTTACCATCAACCCGGGAACTGGCTTATTGATTGACGATAAACCGACCGCTCTTTTGTCGGCATCGTATGGTTCATCTGCACTGGCGTGGTTTGATGGCCAATGGCGTACAATCGGAGGGGGTGGAACAGGTGGTGGAGGTGGCACCATCACCAACATCCTGGGAGCGGGCGGATCCACAGTCACTAACGTGGGGTCAGTCTACACTGTCTCAAGCAGCATCGGTGTCAGCAACGTTGTGGGCACTGGTGGTTCAATCGTCGTTAAGATCGGTACGGGAACAGAGTATCAGGTCTCCAGTAGCATTGGGGCAGATGCAAACGCATCTTACATCCTCGTAAAAGCAAATGCAAACGACCCAAATGCTCGGATCCTTTCGGGTGGCGTTGGGATCAACATCCTGGACAATGGACCGGGTAACACGCTTGTCATCAACGGTATCACGGGTGATGGGTGGTACACGGCCCTAGACGTCGATCTGACGGCGCAAGGAAACATCAATCCGCTAGTTGATCAAGCATATACCTTCACAGGAAATCCGGGTGGGACGTTGACCAAGATCAACAGCTCTCACGATGACACACCGTCTCAAATCATATCTGGACAGGGATGGAAAGTAACGCCAAGCAACTCCAACCTCGGTCTTAATAACGGAAAATACAGCACCCACACTCTGAGCTCGTTCACCATCCCGTTAGCCAACCTTGATTCAACTATCGATCCCCTAACACCGATCCGGATCTGGGTTTACATCGCTTCACAAACGCAGGCACCTCAAGGAAGCGGGGGCGTCGGAGAGGGTCAATGGATCTACGTTGACGATTGGAACGGAGCACAATACACCTGGTCATGGCACTGCAATGCGGGTTTCGGTGGTTCGGGCAACGGGTGGTACGCCGCAATTCAAAGCCCCACAGGAGCAGGTAGCACGGGCATCGTTGACGCGTACACGAACCCACCCAATGTGATGATGTTGTACCTCCCACAAGGAATTGGAGGTCGGATCGGGTACGTTTTCAGAAAGGACATTGCTGGGAATTCATGGCCATCGTTAGCAACGATGGTTCCCTATTTGTATTTCGATCAGAATACACTAGACTTCAACTCGGGAACATTGAACGCATACGTTCTTCCGTCTGCAGCCAACATCTCTTGGGGCGTGACGGGCGACCCGGCTTTCAGCGGTGGCTCCGGATATTCAACTATCATCAGCAGGATCCGCGTTGATTATTACCGTGCAGGTGTGGGCAACGCAGGTCCGACAGGATCGCAAGGCCTCCCAGGTACGCAGGGTATCAGCGCATCGTGGAAGGGCACGATACTGCCCCACAATCCTTACACAAACGTCGATTTCAGCAACGGCATCTTTGCTGGCGAACTGAACTCACTGACTGCATCAGTCCAGATTGATAACAGCGTTGTCGCAACGTTGTCTGGATCTACGTTTTCAGGACCCATCATCGCCACAGATAACCCGGGCATCACGGGCAGCTTGACTAAACTAAGGGCTGGTTTGGCATACTTGGTCGGTGTGGGCACTGTCGGCATCAGCACCAATTCATTGGGACAGGTGATCATCAGCGGATCAGGTGGCACCGGGACAGTGACCAGTGTGACTGCCTCAGGCGGATCATCAGCATCACACGTCGGAACCGTCTACACGATCTCTAGCAGCATCGGCGCCGATTTGTATGCTAGCTACCTCATCGCTTCAGCCAGCGCGGTCGACCCCAATGCTCGGGTGCTTGCGGCAGGCGCTAACATCACGCTAGTGGACACGGGTCCGGGCGGCACGTTAACCATCGCCGCCCTGGCGGGAACTGGCAGCAACGTTTTCACGGGCAGCCTGACTCAGACGGGCATCCCGGGGTTCCCATACCTCGTTGGCTTGGGAAGCGTCACCATCTCAACGAACTCGCTGGGTCAAGTTCTTGTCAGCGGATCAGGTGGAGGTGGTGGTGGCGGGACCGTCATAAACCAGATTGTCAGCGCATCGACCGCAGGTTGGGTAACAGTCGTTGACATCCCGTTTGACGCTCAACCATCACAGACGTTCACGGGCAACTCATCTGTAACGATTGACGGATTTGGATTCACCCAACTAAACCCGGCTAACGCTTCTGCTGCAGCGGTCGTTCCGGGCACCGGCGTCCAGTGGACAAACTCTGCAGTAGATGACATCTTCGGTGGGACGTTCTCAGCGCCTGTCTTGGCGATCCCGTTCCAAAGCCTGTTCTCAGCCTACTCTTTGCCCGATCATGATATCAGGATTTGGTGGTGGATCAATCAAGACAGCGTTACCACAAATTTTGATTCTGCCGTTTACGGCGTGTTGCTGGGTGGGACAGCAACTGGATTTACACCCACGACCGAGAACATCACCAACAAGAAGGGCTTCCTCGGCGGCGCGCAGGGTTACAACCCACAGCTGAACATCAACGCAACGAACTACATCAACACCGACATCGCGGGATTCGAGACATACAACGTCCAGATGTTGCAGTACAACCGCAATGGTCGGTTCTACGCTTGGTACATCGGTTCGGGTAGCATCATCAACGGCGTTGACGTATGGCCCGCAACGAACCAGATGCAGTTGTTGGCAGCGGGAGACGCAACCCCCAACAGCGAACTGTTAACGCAGCTACCGATCACCGGATCAGGAAACCCATCTGTCTTTTTTGGTCTTGCTTCAACGGGTGGCCGTGCGATTGTTGAGTCGTTCCGCAAACTGCGCTTCGACTACCTGAATCCCAACAACGTGACGGTGAACGGTAGCGCTTCTCCGGGACAGGGGGCTTACTACGGTTTCGTTACATCATCAGTCTGGTGGGTCGCGACGGGATCCTGGCAACCATTCGTGTCCGCATGTCCCGATGGGATCGTGACGGACGTCTTTTCCCAAGGTATCGTCCGCAGCGGGTCCACATTCACGGTCACCAATGGCGGGTTGTATTCATTCCACGCAGGTTTCAATGCCTACGGTAGCGATGCATACATTAGCCTGAGGTTGAGCAGCTCAAATGGCATCGCTCTGTCAAGGTCAACGTATAGGACCGACCCAGCTGACCAGAACCTAGTAGTCCTGGATGGCATCTTTTCTGCCACGATAGGCCAAACATACACGCTGCAATACGTCAGCTCGGGAACGGTCTTTGCTTGGACGGGATCGAACCCACTGCCTGGTGTAGATGCTGCATCGATGCACACTGGTGACATCAGCATCTTTTTGGTGAATACCAGCGGCAGCACTCAATGGCTCGATAAGGGTAACGTACTGGTTACGACCGCGAGTGTTAGCATTGATGGACAAGCACGAACAGCAATCCAAGGATCTGGGATCGACGCTTATCTGTGGGTAAGCGGCACGCAAAGCATCAGTGGCGCGTGGAATAGCCCATCAGCCGTAACGGGTTCAGCTGCACGACGTGCAGTGTTTGGTGGAGACGTGGTCATCTCAGGTACCCTTTCAGTGCTCAGGGGATCACCATTCTCGCCATGGACAACCTTACTAGATGTTGATTTCACCGCTCAACCTGCACAGACGCTTAGCTCCGACGGTTTCTATGACATCGCGGGCTTAACTTGGTTCAAATCAAACACTGCGAATGAAAATGCTCCTACGACGATCGGATCCGCAGGTTTAACGTTCGCTCCCGTAGCCGCCACAGATTATTCAAACACCACGAGAACGGGGCCGTTGTTGTGGTTGCCTCTCAGCCAATCGTTGCTGTTGCCCAACCTTGATTGGACATATTCTTTTAGGTTGTGGGTCTACGTGACTGTTGACAACCCATCTGTCAACTTTGACGAGTGTATCGTGGGTCTGGATAACAACGGAACCACGTTGTCGATGTTCTTTGCACGTGGCATGGATCCCGCCGGCGGCACAGGTGGATTCATGCGTAACATTGTCAACGGAGCAAACGTCAGCGCACAGAACAACATCAGCTTCACGACCAGCAGTCTAAACAACGTGATGATCATGGAGTGGAACGTCTTGAGCAGGCAAACAACAGCCACGGTCAACAGCTCTACCCCCAGGTTGTTCACCCATGCAATGAGCGGGACGGTGACTAACAGTTCTTGGCCACCTTACCAGACAAGCACGTACCAGAGCATGTGGGACACGTCAACACTGAATCCAGGTACGGTTTTCAACGCATTGGGGGTCGTCCTGGGTGCCGTTCGCGGTGGCGCCGGCGGCACTCATTATAGCTGTTCAATCGGTAGGATCAAGTTGGATTATCATGCTTGATGGGAGATCAACATGAGCGGGATGGGAAAACCAGGCACGGGTAAGATCTGGGTGTTTGAAACGCCCGGCGTTTGGGCTGGTACATACATTGCCTCGACGGGTCTCGCCAGCGCGCGACCCGCTGCGGCTGGTTCAGGTGCTTTGTACTTTTGCACCGATGTTCCCATTGTTTATGTAGATGATCCCACGACCGCAACTTGGCAGGGGTTCGATCACAACGGTTACAACGTGGGAGGAGGACCTGGTCCGGTTGTCAACTGGACGGTTGTTGGAAGCGTTGGCCTTATGTCGACTGGCGACGCAATTCTTTCCACTGCTGCGGTAAACAACTTGTCAAACCAAGTGTTACAACCCATACCCGCCGGTGTTACGGGCGCGGGACCTTGGAAAGTCACGTTTACGGGAGAGATGTCTTTTACCCGGGGTGCAACGTTTCCTGAAGTTGGGGTGTGCGTCTCAAACGGGACAACGTCAGGAACATCAATTGCATTGTTCTGCGGCGCTTACCAGTTCAGCTCTAACAACATGGTTCCGGGTGCATGGCAGGAGACACTACACACGCAGACCAGGCCCGCTATCTATTTTGGCGATAACACTTTCACGCAGATGACAGGGCCGTGGTACTTCCGCATCCTGAACGATGGGACGAACTACTTGTACCAATACAGCCAGCATCATGGAGCATTTTGGCGAACGTTCTTCAACAACACTGTTGCGGGTGTTGGTTTGACGATCACTGACTTCGGATGGACAGTTGGTTGCGTCAACGGTAGCGGTTATGCATCGGCACTGGTCACTGGGTGCAGCATGCAAACGCTGTCGCAGACCGCCATCTCAAACGTGACCGAAGCAGCGTCTCTCTATACCATCACCACATCAACAGCGCATGGGTTGAACACTGGCGATTCAGTCACCATCACAAGCGTCACGGGGACGGGCACCAATCCTAACGGCGTTTATGAGAACACTGTCATTGTCACGAACCCGACGACATTCACGCTTCCCGCGGGAGGAGCATTCACCTACACGTCGGGCGGCAACGTGACGTTGACCAGCCGCTGATCACTTCTGGGTGACAGGGACGATCTGGAGCGTGGGTTGGGGCGAGCGACGGAAGATCTCTTCGAGAGCACGCTTGCGCATCTCTTCCTTGCGTGCAATCTCTTCGGCGCTGTCTTCAGCTCCCATGACGATCATATCGTCATCTCCCATCAAGTCGATTACGATTGTCGCCATGTTGAGCTCCTTTGCGTAAGTATCAGTGACCTGCTAGATCCACCGTAACCACGGTCATGAGGGCTGTACAGGCCGCCCACCGTGGGCTCACTGACAATTCACCGCCTCGCATGTGAGGGTTACAGGGTCAGCTTCGCAAGAATGTTGTCGAGCGACGAGTCAGACAGCTTGTTGTTCTTGCACGCGGACGTGAACCACTCTCGAGCGTTCTTAGCCCGGTTCTCCCACAGGTTGAAGTAGACCGCGGTCCAGTCGCCGGACTCTTTCACCTGTTCAGCGTAATGCTTGCGTGAACCGTTAGCTTCTTGCCTGAATGTAGCGACATTGGCATCGATGTGCTGGCAGTACTCGCCGAAGGCTCGCTGCATGTTCAGCAACCTGTCCTGGACGTCCTTGGGAACCAGAGGGATGATGTCATCAGCCTTCTCGAGGATGACAGCCTCTAGAGCGTTGCGAACTGACGACGTCACTGTGTCTTTCGACTTGTGAGCCAGCACGTAGGTCTTATTCTTGACTTTCAACCTCTGGAAGGAGGCACCCGTCTGGACACAGACGACAGCACCCTCGAGCTCTGCTGGGTTGGCCGAGTCGACGAAACATGACAACGAGGCTATGTCACGGATCTCCCACGTCTTCGGCCGCCGCACGTGTTCGATCCTGAGGCTCTCAATCGGGACCTCACGACCCGTCTGGGTGTGACGAGCGGCCAACAGGTAGACTCGCGGCTCTGGATAGACAACGACGATCTGGTTGTGAGGCGAGACAAGCTCGAAGACGTACGTCATCTCCTTGTTGAGGTGGATGACCTTATCAGGCCCGTCGACGACCCAGTCGTGCGGGTACTTGTCGTCTTTTGGGCACAGCAAGTCGGGGTGTGCACACTCCTCACGCATTACGCTGCACTTCGAGCAATGAGCCCATCCGATGGGACCTGATAGCTCTTCCCGCGTCCTCACAAGCGCTTTGAGGAAAAGCTGTGAGAACGTCATCTCACCGATTTCGAGGTTACCCGCGTTGATGGGCAAGTCAGCCTCGGGTACAGACCGTGTGCCCGCGTGCCACTTCCCGTGAAGCGGGTCCCAGTAACAGATGATGCAGGTGCCATCGACTTTTTCATAGACCCTCAACGAGGGATGTGACCAGTCGATGTTCACAGCGCTGGGATCGCCGAAGTTGTAGAAACGGCACATGGGCCACGCCAGCACTTCGATCTCGCCAACCCTGATGTCTTTCCAATCACGGTTGGTGAATGATTCCATCATGCTGAACCAATCAAGTTCGACGGGCCGGATGACGAGGCCACGGCACTGCTCGGAGACGGGGTCGCCATTCTTGGCTAGGATCTGATCATAGTTGAGCGCGAACTTGTCACCCGTTGCGTTGGGCCTTGCACAGACACCGTGCTCCTCTTCGAGCTGACGAAAGGTGTGGTTGCGAAGGTAGTCCCTGACAAGGAGATCCATGTCCCAACCCTACCTCACATGCCGGCCAAGATACACTGTGCACACATTGGGTACGATTGATCATGGGTTCATCGACGAAGCTCCTGAAGGAGTACATCAGGACCGTCAAGACAACCAAGCCACGTCGTAAGCGATGGGTCTTTGATTTTGACTACACCTTAGTCAGGACGGATGCATGCACTCACGTTACCAACTCCGTGGGAAAGAAATTTGACCTTGACCCACACGAGTTCGCGATCTACGAGAGGCAGCCTGGCGATGTCTTTGACTACACCGATTTCGAAAAACTGATCAACCCACGGCCCATCAAGTGGATGAATCGCATCCTCCACAACGTGTGCGAGCACCACGGCCATGAGGCAGCGCTAGTGTTGTCAGCCCGGTCGTACAGCGATCCCATCCGCCAGTATCTGGTTGGTGTTGGCCTGGCTGATGTTGAGGTTGCAACGCTCAACACTCCAGCACCCGAAGCCAAAGCTGCTTACGTCAGCGAGCTCATTGAGACAGAAGACCTAGAAGAGGTCGAGTTTTTCGATGACAGTCACAAAAACGTCGCTGCTGTTGCTGCTTTGCGAGCAAAGCACCCGAACGTTGCCATCTTCTCGAGACACGTCATCCACAACCGGATCAACCGGTGTTTGTCCTGATCAATCGTCAGTGACGATCGGGATCTCATCATTGAAGAGAGAAGCCAGGTCCAGGCGTGAGTCACCGTCTTCGACGAGCACCACGTCGATGTGCGGGTCATTGTAACGCTTCATCGGCAGCATGTTTCCCATCACCCACCCAGCATGGGTGCTGACCTCGGTGCCCGATGCGTTCTGTGGTTCATGCGCCTTGGCCAACCTAACCAAGTCCAGTCGCTTGCCCTTCACCGAAGTCGGGATCTTACCCGGCTCGACAGCGTCATCATAAGCGTAATCGAAGCCCCTCAGCTCGGCTTCAATGAAGCCTCCGGGCTCCAACACGAGCTCATGGATTCCGTCAACTTGAACCTGTTCGTTCCGTTCGAGAGCACACGCCCAAACATAGAGCGCTTCGGAACTGGGGAAGAGGTGAAACTTCCGTCCTGGAGAATTGGGTTTGAGAGTGATTCTGACCTTTTTCATTCACTGCCACTCCATTGAGCCACGTTCTGGTACGTCAGATTCGTTTTGATAGCTCGACATCGTAACTAGGTCTTGGGCACGCCTGATCCCAAGGGCGTTGGGCAAATCGATCCAAAGCTCCTCTTCTGCCACGGATTTTCGCAACAGGTTCAGGTTTACGTTGGTGTCAACGCCAGCGTTCTTTCGCGACTTGGTGATCAACCTTGCCGCGCAGTGATCGCAACAGTGAATTCCCAACGTCTGGTGACGGACCGTAGCGGCTTGCTTGCAACCGTTGCACGCGCACCTCTCAAGCGTCTGGAGCATCAGCGCGGCGTGCTCAGCAAAGCCCTGTGACAACACGCCAATCATGTTGTCATTCTTGAGTGTCAGCTTCGTCAGGAGGTCAAACAGCGACGCCATCCGATCACATAGTACCCCAATCGAAGGGCTTTTGCAAGGTCGGCCGCGCGGGAATCGAACCCATAGCACATACGCTTATAAGACGTACCCCTCCGACCAGGCGGGTTAGCTCGCGGCCGCTCTCACTTGAGCGCGTTCCGGAGCTCTATGTTGTCGCCACAGTAAATGTCAAGCTTGTCCAGCCATGCCCGCGACTTCTGCTTGAACATGATGGGCATCTTGGTCTTCTTGTCGTTCTTCGCCTTGCAAACGACGCCCTCGAATGTCATGCCGGGCAACGTACCAGCCCTGACAGACTCGATGAACTCAGGAGTGACGTCACCTTCATACAGGACCTTGGCATGGTCCAGTCCTTCAGCAAGCTTCAGGAACCGCGCTGGCTCCAAGATGCCCTGGGCGAAGGGGGCGATATCAAACAAGGTGACCGTCAGCTCTTCCTGCAGGTTGTGCATCCCCGCAAAGGAGCTGGGTCCCCAGAGCTCGAAAAAGCACATGGCTCGGTCGATGTTAGCTTCTTGGAGACGTTGTGCTAACGTCTCGCCGTACTTAGCCTGCACCAGCCCCGGGGCCTGCCCGAAGATGGGATCGGTCTCATCGACCAGCCGGTTGCGAGTGCCAAACTTGTGCCAGCCCTTCTTGCTGGTCCACTCGGCACGGATGTTGCTGCCGTCGAGCTTGTCGAAGGCAACGATGGGAAGGTGAGATTCAGTTGCATATACGATGCTAGGATATGTTTTCACGATAGACTCCGGATCTCTTCGTTCATCAAGATCATAGTTCAGGCGCTTATCACGCCGGCGGTAGTGTTCTCGTTCAGACATTCATGGCTCGTTCGCAATTCGTGCTAGGACGTCACCGTGACACGCTTTCGGCGCACACCAACATCCCAACACTTTTCCTTTCAGTTCTCGTTTCGCTCTCTCGATGATCTCTGGATGCTGTCTCAGGTACTCTTCATAACAAGCGATCGCTTCTTCTCGAGTATCTACCTTGACTTCTGCCAAGCTCTTGGGCTTGTCAGAGAATGGGTTCCCCCACTCTGAGGGCCGTCCGATGTAAACGTCGTACGGTTCCTTCTTGCAATGGACGACAAACTTCATCCGTACTCACGGTGGGATTCGAACCCACACTCCCTTGCGGGAACCGGGGTTTGAGCCCGGCGCGTCTGCCAATTCCGCCACGTGAGCGTGATCTCTGCGTTCCTAAGTCTTATGTAGTTTTGGAACAACACGGTCCCAATCGTAATAGATCACATCAACCCGAGTAAGCCTACCGTCGTCGCCCACCGCGAAAGCTTGGTTTCCCTGTCGGAGCTCGACTTCGCGATTCATCGCGTTCACTTGTTCCTGTGTCACCTTCCGGCGAGCATGCTTGATCTTCTTGTCTTTCACTTCAATCTCTCGCTCGCTTTGATCGCCTGTTCGTGACTACTCCCGATCATC